>Ga0302315_10000934_pt1 | contig 31309 bp, 30 predicted proteins | sample III_Palsa_N3_1_FD_200532 | JGI IMG/M metagenome (GOLD analysis project Ga0302315, IMG submission 200532) | Peat permafrost microbial communities from Stordalen Mire near Abisko, Sweden - III_Palsa_N3_1 | ecosystem: Environmental > Terrestrial > Soil > Palsa > Peat permafrost | place: Sweden...
ATTATGTTTGTGCCTGGCACAATAAGATTAGTATCTGTAAAGTCGGATACAAAATCCTGGTGAGAGATTGCCTTAGGGCTATAATAAGGGCTGCCGGTGAGCGTGGAACGCTGTGTGAGCTGCGCCCCTTCTGCAGCGGTAAACTCATAACCAGCCGTCCCCGTAGAGTATCCGGCAGAGTTATCAACAGCCCCGGTACTTACACGCGGCTGGCCGTTAATAAAGGCCCCAACCCACAGGCCGCCCTGGAATATGTGCTCTATGCCTGAATTTGCAGGATATTGGCACGAAGGATAACCCAATACTGTATATGACCCTTTAAATGCGTTGCCTATCAAACCCAGGTTATCCACAGTCATCCGCATGTTGGATGCAGTTGTTAAATTCTCCTGAAAAGAAGCTTGCGAAAATGAATTATAACCAACTAATACTAGTAGCGTGATATAGATGAAACTGCGCATGAAATCAATAATTCTGACTTTAAAATTACTTTTTAAAAGTTAATTAATAGTAAACAAAGTGTTAAGTTTGTGTTTTGTATATTAAGCTATTATTAATACAAAGCCTCTGCAGTCCATGCAAACTATATTTTATCCGGTATATTAATAAATTATTAACGAAAACGTCTTTTGCAGAATTATTCTACGATATAGCTCTATACCATCTGTAAAAATCTACTTTACAGGCGCTCAATCCTAACATTCATAACTTTGCCTTAACTATTTGTTTAAATTGAATTTCTACTCCATTTAGTACCTTTGTTACTTAGCTAACACACCTTACTATCTTAACTAGAAATGAAAAGAAACTTACTATTAGCGCTGGGTTTTACTGCTTTCCTGCTCATTAAAACCTCTTCATCATTCAGCCAAACCATATCTATCGATTCTGCCAGAAGCCTTACTGCTGGTTTTACCGCTAACCAAACAGGCGGTACGGTAACAGTTGCAGGCATAGCCACAAATGGCCAGGAATTTGGCAATTTACGTTATATGCAGGACGGCACCGGAGGAATTTCCGCTTATGGCGCTCTGGTTGCTACTGTTAACAAAGGAGACAGCATTTTAGTAACCGGAACTTTATCTAACTACAACAGCCTGATAGAAATAGAAGTAACTTCTGTTACTATTGTCAGTACCGGAAATCCTTTACCGGCTCCAATAGTTTTTTCAGCCTCTGAGATTTCTTCTGCTTTTGCAGAAGCCTACGAAAGTCAACTGGTGCAGGTAAACGGAGTCACCAGCATAACCAGCGCTAAAGGAGCTGCCGTAACTACATTTGCGGGTAATACAGGCTATGATATTGATGGAGTTTATGCGGAGGAAGTCTATATAAAAAACGGCTCAACAGGCGCAAACGGAATTGTAGGAGCTTCTGTTCCGACCGGTACTTTTGATGTGATCGGCATTATGAGCCAATACAGTTCTACCAATACAGCAACGGGTTACGAACTTACTCCGCGTTTATACAACGACTTCATTCTTTCCGGCGCGCCTAATATAAATTCAGTAATTAGCGTTACTAATATTACTACTACCAGCCTTACGCTAAACTTTACTACCATTAATAGCGGAGACACTAAAATACTATATGGAACCACAACCGCTTTTGGAGACAGCATATATAGTTCCGCCTCTGTAACATCGCACACCGCCACGCTTACAGGACTTAGCCCTTCAACGGTGTATTATATAACGGCTATTTCAACAAACAGTATCGGAGCTTCCACATCCAATGTGGTAACTTTAATTACAGCTTCTAATTCTACAGGTAAAATTACAGTCTATTTCAATAATAAAGACGTTGACGCCCGGTTTGCATGGCCCGGCAATACCGCCACTTATTTATACGAATCAATAGACGATACTGTAGTTAGCTACCTAAACAGGGCCAAATACACTATAGATATTGCCATGTACGACTGGAACAACAGCGGGCTTGCTAACATGACCGCAGCGGCAGACGCCGCTCATGCAAGAGGGGTTGTGGTACGATTTATAGGAGACGGAAGCACCGGCAACTCTGGTGGATATGACCTCAATTCTTCAATTGGTAAAATATTTAGCCCCACTACCGCCGCTTATGGAATTATGCACAATAAATTTATGATTATCGACGCCAACTCAACTAACCCTAACGACGCTTTGGTATGGACAGGTTCTACAAACTGGACCTATGAGCAAATAGAAGGCGATAATAATAACGTTATTATCATCCAGGATCAGAGCCTTGCAATTGCTTATACTATGGAGTTTAACCAAATGTTTGGTTCCAGCGGGCCTCAGCCAAATGCAACCGCTTCTAAGTTCGGCCCTTACAAATCCGATATCACTCCACATTACTTCAACATAGCAGGCATTCCAATACAGTCTTATTTTAGCCCTTCCGACGGCGTTACCAGTAAAATAATTAACACCATCAACAGCGCTAATCACGACTTTGAAATAGCTACTATGCTTATAACGCGGTCTGATATTATTTCTGCAGTTGATAGTAAATTCTCTACCCTTGCGGATACCTGCTCTGGCGCAATTTTGGACGACACCTCTTCCAATGACGACGCCCCCGACTACTTATCTATACAAAGCGTATTGCACGACAGGATAAGAATGAACCCCGGCCCGGACATTATGCACAATAAATATGTTGTTATTGACGAAGGAGATACTACTTCCGACCCTACAGTACTAACCGGCAGTCACAACTGGAGCACTGCTGCGGAAACGAAAAATGATGAAAATACTTTAATTGTTCATCAGGCTAAAATTTCAAACACGTATTATCAAAACTTTGCCGCTATATTCGAGGATTTTAAAGGTTCTGTTTGTAATTACTATTGCCCGGTTATGGCGGTTGTAACCGCAGGCCCTAACCAGTCGGTATGCGCAGGGATCTCATTTGTAAATATTACAGGCTCTGTTACTAATGCTAGCGGCGGAAGATGGACAACATCCGGAACAGGCTCTTTTTCGCCAAACGATTCAACTATTAACGCATCTTACGCCCCTTCGGTAGCTGATAACGCAAAGGGTAGCGTAACATTAACCCTTACCGCTACCGGAGCCTCCGCGCCTTCCTGCGGCCCTGTAACCGCGCAGACAAAAATACTGATAAGCAATTGCGGCGCTACTGGTATTACTTCAGGCTCTTCAACAGACGATGGGATATATATCTACCCTAACCCTACATCTTCCGGATTCCAGCTATATTCAGGAAACGCAAGCGTAGCCAGTATGCAACTATTAGACTCCAAAGGAACAGTGGTAAGCGCAAACTCTTCGGATGTTAGTGCAACCCAAAACGTATCAAACCTTGCCGAGGGGCTTTATTTTGTAAAAATCACCTTTTCTGACAACAGCATGGCCGTAAAAAAAATAGTAATTTCCAGATAGAACATAACCGAAATACAGTTTAAAAAGGGGGCTTATAGTCTCCTTTTTTATTGAGAATACATTACTCAAAATAAATACTTTTAGTACTGTCCCGATCAATTTTAGTTACTCTTATTCCTTAGTCCCTAACTATTTTTTTATTCCCTAAAAATTAAATCCCTACATCTAAACCTATTAATGTTGCATATACAACCGATATAATAATAAACATTTTAATGCATTATTCTTTTATTAACTTTATGTATAACACTGCTTTACATAGTTAAGTAGTTTATTAAAATAGAAAATTAGCTTTAGCACGTATAACTTTATGAAACACATTTATGTAAGTATAATAATCCTTTTTACCCTACTTTGTTCAACCATAAGCGGCTATAGCCAGGCCTCCGAATTTGGGGTAAACCTTTCAGGCATGGAATGGGGGACTAATTTGCCGGGAACTGCCGGATCTGATTATTTTATTCCTACTGCGGCAGAATTTACCTACTACAGTTCCTTTGGCTTAAAGCTTTTCCGCATACCATTTTTGTGGGAACGCATGCAACCAACTCTGGGAGGCGCCCTAGATCCCACTTACCTTGGCTATTTAGACCAGGTAGTAGCGGCGGCGGCGCAGGCGGGCGTGTCCGTGTATATAGACTGCCATAACTATGCCAGGTATGACCTTGCAAACCCATCTGCCAGTTCTTCCACCAGCGACACAACAATGGTTATAACCCATTCAAAAGGGCCTACCCAGGCGCAGTACAATAATTTATGGACGCAACTGGCTACCCATTATGCTTCTAACGCCACCGTATGGGGATATGACATTATGAACGAGCCTCACACCCTCGGTTCTGCCAAATGGCCCGCTATTGTACAAAGCGTTGTTAACGCCATACGAACAGTGGATACTACTCACGTAATAATAGTAGAAGGAGACCATTGGTCGCAAGGCTACCGTTGGCCAACATTACCTAACAGCACAGGCCTTGCCGCTGTGGTTGACCCGGCAAATAACCTTTTATTTGAGGCGCACCAATATTTTGATTCTAATGAATCCGGCCAGTATGCCAGTACCAGTTTTACAGGCAATACGCCCATAGATACTCCCAATACTGTTAATTCAGGAGTAAAGCTTATTACTCCTTTTGTAAACTGGATTAACGCGAATAACCTGAGAGGAATGGTTGGCGAGTTTGGAATACCCAATAACGCCACCGTCGGCGACCAAACAAATTGGAACACCTTTCTGGGCAATTTTTTAGCGTACCTGCAAACAAATTGCATACTGGGCACTTACTGGGCTGGCGGCCCTGCCTGGGGAAACAACTACGTAGCCAGTTGCGAACCTCTTAATAATAATTATACGAATGCCAGCGACGAGCGGCCACAAATGCCGACATTAGCCAGCTACACAAGTTTTGAAACCGGATGTACATCAGTTGGGTCTACCCCTGCGCTGGTTACTGTTTCTGTAACAAGCCCGGCCACTAATACCAATAAAGCCTTAGGCAGCGCCATAACGCTTACCGCCAGCGCTGGTTCTACTTATGGCTCCATTACCCAGGTAGCGTTTTACGCAGACACCACACTCATTGGCACAGCCGCCACTAACCCCTATACCATTACATGGAAAAACGCAGATACCGGCAGGTACCAGATTACCGCTGTAGCCACTAATAGCATATTGCAAACAGACACTTCTACTGCCATTACTATTAATGTAGGTTCTACACCTCGCCAGCAAACTATTACCGGGCCAACTTCTGTAAGCGCAAACCAACAGGGCGTGATTTATTCTGTACCCGACACAACAGGGACTACTTACAAATGGACATTGCCTGCCGGGGCCACCATTGACTCATCAAGCGATAACAATAGCCGGATAATAGTAAATTTTGGAAGCGCGGGGGGAACAGTATCGGTAACAGAAACCAATCCTTACGGTTCTTCAATTTCTTCATTAACCATAAGCGTCGCAGCTGCCACAGGCATTATTACATCACTTGCTGCAGACTCTTATGTAGCGCGCCCTAACCCTTTTACGAATACGGTTACTATTCATATAAACACAGCCTCAGGCAGTCCGGTGCCGCTTACTCTTACCATAACCGACCCTAAAGGAGTAAGTTGTTACAGCTCATCCAGCTACTTTACCAACGAGGACATTACCATAGGAGAAGGGCTATCTTCAGGGGTATACATAGCGCAGCTGGTATATGCAGGCCAGGCACAGGTAATTAAACTGGTTAAAATGCAATAGAGTTTTAGCGTCAGGAAATTATAGGTTCAGAATCCTGCTTTGGCAGGATTTTTTTGTGCGCAGGCAAAGACCAGATTTCTGCTGGTGAGCTTGACTTATAAAATATGAAAAACCGGCTATTTAAAGGCTCAAAATCCGTACTCTCCCCTTTATTATAAACCATTTTTAAAGCTACAAAAACCTAAATCCTTACATCCAAAGCTGTTATTGTTGCGTATATATATTATACGAAAAAAATATTTTTTTGTATAATTTTTTTATTAACTTTATATATTGGCACTTTTCGAATAAAAAATTGATTTAAACATTGAAATTATGAAGTATCTCTATTGTTGTATAACGTTAATTGTTGCATTAGCGCTAGTTAACACAAAAGCAGTTGGTCAGGCTGGCCCTTATGGCGTTAGTCTTTCAGGAATGGAATGGGGAACAGGAACTATACCCGGCACAGCGGGAACAAATTATTTTCTGCCAACAGCACAGGAATTTACCTATTATAAAGGAAAAGGGTTAAAGTTATTCCGAATCCCCTTTTTATGGGAAAGAATGCAGGAAACCTTGGGCGGTTCGCTAAACAGCACTTATCTTTCCCAGTTAGACGGAGTGGTAAGCGCAGCGGCTGCGGCGGGAGTTTCTGTATTTCTGGACTGCCATAACTATGCGCGTTACAACGGTAATGTAATTACCGCCTCTGGAGGCCCAACACAGGCCCAGTACAATAATTTGTGGACACAGTTAGCTACACATTATGCTTCTAACACTACCGTATGGGGCTACGATATTATGAATGAACCCCATGACTTGGGCAGCGTAGACTGGCAGACTGTTGCTCAGGCGGCAATAACTGCAATTAGAACAGTGGATGCAACCCATACGCTCATCATAGAAGGAAACAACTGGTCGCATGGAAATACCTGGACAACCTATAACAACAATTACTACCAGATGACTGATCCAAACAATAACCTGGTGTTCGAGGCCCATCAGTATTTCGATAGCGACGGCTCTGGAAACTATACAAGCAATACTGTCTCTGGTAATGGAGCTAACTCTCAAACGGGCGTAACCCTTATTACTCCTTTTGTAACCTGGGCCAAAAACAATAAAGTAAAAGCCATGGTGGGTGAATATGGCGTGCCAAACAATGCCGACCAAACCAACTGGAACACGCTTTTAACTAATTTCTTAACCTACCTGCAAACCAACTGTGTTATGGGTACCTATTGGGCGGGCGGCCCGGCCTGGGGAACAAATGCCCTTAGCTGCGAACCTACTAATAACTATACTACTGACGCTTCGCAAATGGCTGTTTTAGAGAATTTCTCTGCCTTGGGTACTGGCTGCGTCAGCAGCTCTGCAAGCATTGCTGTGTCTGTAACAAGCCCTACAACAAATGCCAACGAAGCTGCGGGGGGTAATGTAACCCTAACTGCCACAGCCTCAACCACCAGCGGTACCATAACCCAGGTACAGTTTTATGAAGGGGCAACGCTAATTGGTACTGCAACTAGCAGTCCCTATACCATTACCTGGAAAAACCCCGCTTACGGAAGCTATAGCATAACAGCAGTGGCAACCAACAGCGCATCGCAAACAGCTACCTCTACCGCCATTACTGTAAACGTGGTAGAACCTGTTTATTCTACTACTACTGCCCCAACAATAGACGGTCTTGTGGACGCGCTATGGAGCAACTACCCGGCCTCCAGCCTTAAGAATGTGCTTACAGGTACAGTAAGCAGTTCTACTTACCTTTCTGCTAACTGGCAGGCAACCTGGGACGCTAACAACCTGTATGTGCTTGTAGTTGTTAAGGACGATGTGCTGGTAAATACTAACCAGCCGCAAGCCACCCTATACGACGACGATGGAATAGAAGTGTATATAGACATGGGTAATACCAAAACCACTTCGTACGGAAGCAACCAATTTAGATATTCATTCCGTTGGAACGATCCCACTGTATATGAACTGCAGCACAGCGCAACTACTGGTGTCAAACTGGGGCAAACCAGCCAGGGCTTAGCCCAGGGTTGTACTACCAGCTGCGCAGCACAAGGCTATACTATGGAGATTTCTATACCCTGGAGTACGCTTGGGGCATCTGCGCCCGCTATAGGAAATCTGGAGGGCTTTGATGTAGCAGTAAATGACGATGACGATGGCACAAGGGACGCTAAAATATCCTGGAACATGACCACCGATAACGACTGGCAAGACCCTGCTGATTTCGGAACTATAATTATGGAAGGGGCGCCTTGCACCCTGCCTACTGCGACAATTAATCCAGCCAGTACGGCGGCATTTTGCGCAGGGGGCAGCGTAACGCTTAGCGCCAACACAGGCACAGGGCTAACTTACCAGTGGAACAATGGCGGAACCGCCATAAGCGGAGCCACCGCTGCAACCTACTCGGCTTCTGCCGCTGCAACGTACACGGTAACAGTAAAAAACAGCGGCGGCTGCTCTGCTACTTCTTCTGGCACAGTAGTGACTTCTAATGCCGCCCCTACCACTTCTAATGCAGGAACAACACAATACGTTACTACCACCACCACCACGCTTGCCGGCAATACGCCAACGACTGGCACAGGAACCTGGACGGTATTGAGCGGCACAGCTAACTTTGCAACCGCTTCCTCTGCTACTACTTCTGTAAGCGGATTAAGTACAGGCGCCAATCAATTGCAATGGAGCATTACCAACGGAGTATGCACAGCCTCAACAAGTACTGTTACTATTAATGTTGGCTCGGCTCCGCCGCAGCAAACCATTACCGGGCCTGCCTCTGTAACTGCTAACCAGCAAGGGGTAACTTATTCTGTGCCCAACGTAGCGGGTACAACTTACACATGGACATTACCTGCCGGGGCAACCATTGCCTCTACCAGTAATAATAACAGCGAAATAACAGTAGATTTTGGAACTACGGGGGGAACTGTTTCAGTAAAAGAAACTAACTCATACGGTTCTACAACATCATCGCTTACTGTAAGTATAGGGGTTACGGGCATTATTACTGCATCTTCTTCAGATTCTTATGTAGCGTATCCAAACCCTTTTGCTAATGCAGTTACTATTCATCTTACAACATCTTCCGGTGGCCCGCAGCCGCTTTCAATTACCATTACCGACCTAAAAGGGGTAAGTTGCTACAGTTCCTCTGCCTTCTTTACCAACGAGGATATTACGGTAGGACAACAATTACCTGCCGGGGTATATATAGCGCAGTTGCTTTATGCAGATCAGGTACAGATAATAAAGCTTGTAAAAATGCAATAAGTAGTATCCAATGAGTTCATAAATGAAGAATCCCGCCTAAAAAACGGGATTCTTTTTGTTTATCATTTACCTTACTAAGTTGTAAATACTATCCCTACATCTTAACTAAAGAGCCATCTATTTTTACTTCCACTACTTCGGCTATTTTCTGAAATACAATCGTGGGTACATCTATTTTGTGGTCTGCTACCTTTATATTAAACTTACTTGTAATAGTAGCTATTCCACCTTTTACTACTATTACAGAGGGTATAGTCCGTGGCTGAGAAACGCCATGCACATTAAGGTCTCCCACTGCATTTACAGGATATTCTCCGTCTTTGCTCAAATCATAACTTCCCTGTATAGCGCCTTTAAATACAGCGCTAGGGTACTTATCGCTCTCCATATAGTTCTCGTTAAAGTGCTCTTGCATTAAGCCCGACTTAAACGTAAATGATTTTATAGGAATTTTAATTAAAAAGTTTTTGGAACCGAAATCAACAATCCCCTGTGCATCGCTATTGGTAGCTTCTATATCTTCCAACGCAGCGTGAGAAAAGAAGCTTACCTGGGCTTTTGATAATTTATATTTTCCCTGTGCCAGCGCTATAGAGTTCAAAAGAACCACACATGCGCTAAAAATTAGTATCTTTTTCATAGTGTTCTACTTGTTAAGTTTACATTACCAATTTTTACTCGAAACTTTTTTCCTGTTCAATATAAAATCTCTAGAAATATTAAATCCTAACTGTATACCCCCGTTACCCCATCGTTGGCTGGTTTGGGTAATAAAAGCGGCTTCGTACATCCCCAGCGAATTAGTAACCATAAGCTGAAATACGTGTCCTCCTGTTTCTATATCAAATCCAAAAGACATGGAATTATAAAATCCGGCATAGGCAGGCGTTAATCTATCTTTAGGAGGAATTCTGTATATGTACTCGGCGTTAAAAGACACTCTTTTGGAAAGTTTAAAGCGTGCGCCAAAACCTACAGCAAAAAAATCATTAGGGTCGGTGGCAGCTACTACCTGGTTAAAATGGACAAGTGTTGGAACTACCTCAAAAGAAAATCGTTCGTTAACTTTAGAGGCTATTATTAACTGGTTGGTATAGGCAAAGCGCGATGAAAGGTACTTATACTCTTCAGAATAAGAAGGAAGCAGCGACGTTGCGGCCACACTCCCAAAATAAGTAACAGAAAAAGGCATAGACCAACTGCCCCCTTTAGACTGCTGTATAAGAGCCGCCTTTACATACCCGTCGTAATTTTTATTTAAGCTGCTTCGCCCCACCCCTACAGATAGTAATTTGCAAACGCCATACTCAAACCCCAAACGTATGCCCGCCCCATCTAGTCCAAAAAAATTATACGCCCCAAAGAACTGCGGCGATCCTCCGTTAACAGCGTTAAACCGGTGCTGTATCATAAACTGCAAGGTTCCCGGCGCCACTAGTTCCGGCGATTGAAGATTGATAACATGGGTTGCTTTAAACGTCCCTTTTACAATTTCCTTTTTAGGTTTTTCGGTACTGTCGGTACTGTCCAGCAGCGCTTCCAGGTCGTCCGTTTTTTGTTGGGCCAGTACGTTATTACTTACAACTAGTAAAAACAACAGTACTGATAGTAAAAAAAAATTATGTGGTCTCATGTAATTTTGTTAGTTATTGGGCATTCCGTCGTTTATCCATGCTTGTATTTGCAAAATATCGCAGGGCGGTAGTTTTGTTCCATTATTAGGCATAGGGTCATAGCCATTTACCTGGTTAATACAATTAAGTAATAACATATTATTGCCCATTGACGCCATATTCTTAAAATTTGCATACCCCTGTAGGTTATACCCCCCGCCTGATGATTGATAAAAATCAGCGCCATGGCAAGAAAGGCAATTCTGGTTTACAATTGGGACTATTGTACCCGCATAGGATACACCAGAAGTGTCGCAAACTGACGCCTGCGGGTAAAGCACGTCGTACTTATCATAATAACAGCCGCTTAACAGGGCCAAAAGGGCAACAAAAGGTATTAATCGCGCTGGTTTCATTCTATTCGTCAACTATTCAAACTTATATAAAAAATTGTTATAACCTTCATCAGGTTGGGTAAAGACGAACAAATATAAAAATCGTTGCGCGAATATTACTAATCGCTTATTTATAAGTATAACAGATTGAATGTTAATTAAATAAAATTTAAATCGATTAATGTTACTCTACCTCCCCTGTCGATTTCCACTGTTGAATGAGGGCGATATCTGCGGCGCTTAAAGGCGCCGCATCTTTAGGCATAAATCCGCTGCTACCCACCTTCTGTTGTATCCGGACAAGAATGGTTCCTACCTGGCCTTTTACTATGCTATAAGTATTATAATTATCCTGGTCAGACCCATTGTGGCACGACGTGCAATATTTTTTCATTATCGGCAAAATATCCACTGTAAAGCTTGGAATGATCTTAACAGTATAAGTAGTAGCTACAGCGTCAGTGGCGTTTACAGTAACGGTATATGTTCCAAGCGCCGCCCCTTTAGCTACAGATATAACACCGGTACTACTATTTATAGTTATATCGGCGCTTGCCGGCGAAGTAGCAATAGTGTAGGCCTCTGTAATTCCCCCGGTTGTCGTTGGGGCCACGGAAGCGCCTGTAGCATCGTCGGCAACAGTGAGCGTGTTAGGCGCATAACTTACCGTAGCGTTTACTACAACAGTGCATGCGTTTGCAAACGACTGGCTTCCGGCAGAGTTAGTTGCTGTTACACTAACCAAATAAGCACCCACTGCCAGGCTGCCTGCGGCGGTAATTTTTCCCGAAGTATCATCTATTGTTATACCGGCAATGGAAGGCGAGATGGAATAAGTTACAGGGGTTGTTCCGGTTATTGTGGGGGTTGCAGAACTACCCCCTGCCCCAAAATTTAATTTAACGCTGTCGCCCGCGTACGTTAAGCCATTTGGGGGCACCGGTGCGGCGCTTATAGTTATGTTATAAATAATAGTAACGCTGCCTGCAGCATTTGCAGCAGTTACAGAAACAGCATAGCTGCCAACAGCCAACCCGGCGCCAACTGTTAGCTGCCCTGCGCTATCAATACTAATCTGCCCGGCTGTAGGGTTATTCGTTATGGATGCGATAGAAAAAGTAACAGGTATAGAACTTACAACAGTGGGAGCCACAGAACTACCTGCCATTCCGGCAACCAGGCTAATAGAATTGACCGTATAAGTAAAGCCGGAAGGTTTAACCGGGTTCACTAGTACAATATAGGCATTATCAAAAACTTTTGACCCTGCAGAGTTCGATGCAGTAACATTTACAGTATAAGTCCCGAGCGTTGCGTTACTATCTACCCTAATGGCCCCTGTACTATCGTTTATAACAATAAAAGCAGATGCCGGGCTGGTAGTAATACTGTAATGCATGGGATGTGTGCCTGTTACAGTAGGTGGGGCAGAGGTTATAGAGGTATCCTGCTTAATTTTTAAAGTATCCGTTGCGTAAATTAAACTTGTAGGCGGGTTCACGGTTTGGCTAACCGTAATTTGATAGGCATTGGTGAATGTGGCCCTTCCGGCGCTATTGATTGCTGTTACTGTTACTTCATAAACGGCGGCTACGGCAGAAGTATCTACTACAATAACTCCATTTTCGTTTATACTAATAGCGCCTCCGTTAAAAGGGATGGTGCTAATAGAATAGCTAATAGGTTGAGAGCCGCTTACAACAGGTATTGCAGAACTTATGGCATTGCCGGTTTTTACCTCGATGGTATTGGGGGTGTATAACAACCCCGATGGAGCTGTAGCCGGTAATACCTCCGGCGTATGTTTGCACGAAGTATAAATAATGCAGAACAAGGTAACTACAACACCAATAAAAATAACTTTTTTCATTAATATTTGCTATATAATTATTTGAAATTCAAATAATATGCGGCATTATAGAGCAAATATACGACATACCAAACAGAGAATTCGGTGTTTAAACAAGCTTAATAATTAATTAACATAAAAAATACTTTTGGAAAATGTCTATCCCGCATACATCTCAACAGTTCATATAAACTCCCTATAAATAACAAATAGGCCGCAGGTTAAACCTGCGGCCTATAGTTACCAATGTTTTTCTCAACAAATTATACTTGTATATTTTATTGTTTTGCTGTTATCTCATTTTCTGCTGCCTTATTCTCTCTTCTTAGTTGCTTTCTCTTTTGCCTGGCAGTCTCTGGTTTTTCTTTTTCTTCTTTATGTTTTTTTTCGTGTTTGGCTGTTAAATGTTTGATTGATGTATTTAACTCGTGCATTTTATGGCTAAATCCTGCTTTAAAAGTTTGCCATTTGTCCTTTCCGTCTGCTTTGTATTCCTGCATTTTCAGTTTCATGTCGCTGTTTTTATTTTCCAGCTCCTCTGTTTTCTTTTCATACTTAGCTCGTTCTTCTTTTTTTTCATGCGCTATCCGCGCTTTAAACTCAGCAATATTTTTGTCATTTTCCGCAGTCTGTTTTGCTGTTTCCTTTTTGTAGTTTTCTATATCTACGGCATAACCCTGGTACTCTTTATCCAGCTCCGTATTGGTATTTACAACGGCGCTTTCTTCCGCCTCATTTTTTCCGGTAGAATTATTACAGCTTGTTAGCAAATTACCTGCTATAATTACTGTGGCTAGTATTAAAATTGATCTTTTCATTTTGCTTAACGTTATGGGGCGAATTAATTTTTACCCTATAAAGTTGGGCTTATTTTGGCCAGCGTATGTTACACAACATTAACAAATAGTTATATAATTTACATATCTGGATTGGGCGGGCTACAACCAGCGGCTTTGTTTCACGGTCATTATGGTTTCCATCCTTCCCCCGCAGGTTTTATTGGCAGGAAGGCGCCAATGTAAGACTTAGGGGTGTTATACTTCTATTAATTTGTAAGTGTAAATAAGGTATCTCTTATATTTATTTTTTTGCTTCCTATAATAGCATAAGAGCTATCAAAGTTGGGGCAAGTTACTATAAGATCATTACTTGCCCACAAACATTTAGACCCGCTGCACTCTAAAGTATAATTACTTTCTAATAACCGTAACCTGTAAATAGTATCTTGTATGCCTACCTTCCGGTTTACTATAATATAGCTGTACTTTCCTGCAGTACAGGAGTCTGCATTGCAGTTGGGTAAAAAATAAACATCGTTTCCGCTAAAATCCATCTGGGTGGAATCAATTATTTTATAAAGAACAGTATCTGTGCGAATAGCATAAAAATAGTTCATATTAGCGACAGAAACCCCCGGGGCGCTAAATTGAAAATACAAATCGCTGGACGGGTTGCAAAGGCAATATTGTACTTTTTGGCAGCAGCTTTGCAAAGCCAGCATTGGCAATAGAAGCAGGATATATTTAAATTTCATAAAAGTAGTTAGTAAACAAAAATAGTCAAAAAAGGAAACCAAAAACAAAATAAGGCTTATCATTTTTTTAAGCGCTACAACTATTTTGTGCTACATATAATTTCCCCATTAAACCGTTGGCGATGTATAAGAGAAGAGGGTTCGGAAGATGGGCCGCCTGTGCCACTTGGCACAGCAAAAATCTTTAAAAAGAGTACAAATAATACATGTCCAAAAAAATAGCAGTAAAATTATCAATAAAAAGCAATAACATTAACAATAGATTAGCAATAAAAAGCAATGAGCTAATTTGGCACATGTAATATTTTAATTCAACTAGTAGTTTTTTAGGTAGCACAAAACTGGCGCATTAACCAAACCTGTTCGTAACTTACAAGGTTTATTCTAACAGTACCACCGCTGTTGTGCCAGTTGGCACATTACCCAAACAACTCAGAGGACAAATACCTATCGCCCCTGTCGCATATTATAGATACTATTACTCCCTCTTCCAATTCAGCCGCAACACACAAGGCGGCCGTCATGGCTCCGCCGCTGCTCATGCCTGCAAATATGCCCTCTTCCCTGGCAAGCCTGCGTGTCATGGCCACTGCATCGGCTTCAGACACGTCCACTATACGGTCAACCCGCTCGCGCTCAAATATTTTGGGCAGGTACTCTATAGGCCAGCGACGTATGCCCGGTATCCGCGAGCCTTCTAGCGGCTGCACGCCTACTATTTGCACGTCTTTATTCTTCTCCTTCATATACCGCGATACGCCCATTATAGTACCCGTAGTGCCCATAGAAGAAACAAAATGGGTAATAGCGCCGTTGGTATCCTGCCATAGTTCCGGCCCGGTGGTGCGGTAGTGCGCCAGGTAGTTATCTGGGTTGGCAAACTGGTTCAGCATAAGGTAGCCGCCTTTGTTAAACTTGTCGTGGGCATAGTCAATGGCCTCTTCCATAGAACCCTTTGCAGAGGTAAGCGTAACCTTTGCTCCAAAGGCCTCCATAGTAAGCACCCGCTCCCTGGTAGAGTTTTCGGGCATTACCAGTTCTATATCCAGGTGAAACAGGCGGGCTATCATGGCCAAAGCTATGCCCGTATTGCCGCTGGTAGCCTCTATCAGCTTTATGCCCGGCTTCAGTTCTCCGCGTTCTAACGCTCCTTTTATCATGCTGTAGGCAGCCCTGTCTTTTACGCTGCCTCCGGGGTTGTGCCCTTCCATCTTAGCATATAGCTTTACTTTAGGGTTGGTTACCAACGTCTTTATCTCTACCAGCGGGGTATTGCCTACAAAATCTAACAACGATGCCATTTTACTATTTAAATTTTACCTGTTCCTGATGATATACCTTCGTATGCGGGGCTATGCTCTCTGTAAGCCATACATTGCCCCCCACTATGCTGTGATGCCCTATTACCGTTTCCCCGCCCAGTATAGAAGCGTTGGAGTAGATCACTACATAGTCTTCTATAGTTGGGTGACGTTTGGTTTCCGCCAGGTCTTTAGAAACGCTCAGCGCCCCCAGGGTTACGCCCTGATATAGCTTTACATAGTTGCCTATTTCCGCCGTTTCGCCTATGGTAATGCCCGTGCCATGATCTATAAACAAATGCGAGCCTATCTTTGCTCCCGGATGTATGTCAATCCCCGTTTTGGAGTGCGAATATTCGGTTAAAACTCTGGGTAACAACGGTATTTGTAATTCGTGAAGCCCGTGCGCCATCCTGTAAAAAGCCACAGCATAAAATCCCGGATATGCCCTTACTACCTCATATTCGCTGGTAGCGGCGGGGTCTCCCGTTGCAATAGCCTGTATGTCTGTAGTAAGGTCGTCGTATACCTTTGGTAATTTGTCCATATACTTTTCTGCTAGGGCCGAAGCGCTTTCGGGCAAATGAGCCTGCATAGCGCCAAGTAGTTCTGTCAACTCCTTCTGAAACTTATCGAAAGCCTTTTGCAAATCCTGTGGGGATTTAAAATGCTTCTTGGCCTGTTCGGGGAACAGCGTAAGCAGCATTTTGGTAAACAACTTATATACTACCGAAGTGGGCGGAAATACCTCTGTCTCCGAATGCCTTTTATACAGCTTCTCAATAAATTTCTCGTTCATAAAAGTAATGGTATCCTTGTCTTCTATTGCCTTCATGGCCAAAGTTAATTGAAATATTTCGAAAGTTTACCACAAGAGCTTTTACCTCCCTCTTTCTTAATAAGTTGGCCCAAGTATATCACTCCTCAGATAAAACAATATTAATCCTTACTTTTTAGGCGGTTAAATCCTTAAGAACTAATTAAATTTAACAGAATGGAATTCCTTTAGCACAATAGTCCTTCTGTTACTAAAGAACTTAATATATTTAAAGATAAGAAACGATTAAAATGACTGGCATCTACTTTTTACCCGGACTTGGAGCCGACAAAAGGCTTTTTCAGAAACAACTTCAGGCAGGCTTGCCAATCACCATCATTGAATGGAAGTCTCCCCTTAAAGGAGAAACTATACAAGATTACGCCAAACGTATAGCGGCGGATATTCCCAAAACAGACAGGCTCATATTAGGCGGGGTATCTTTAGGGGGGATAATGGCGATAGAACTGGCCAAAATATTAAAACCCGAAAAAGTGATTATCATTTCCAGCGTAAAGAACAAAAATGAACTGCCGCCGGATATCACGTTCTTCCGTCGTATGCCTTTGCAACGTTGGCTGCCCGGCTGGGTCTTTAACAACCTACAAATTTTTGCCAACTTTATCCACCCTTTTTTTGGGGAAATGAGTAAGGAAGAACGAAATGTATTTGTGGATATGGCCATAAGCGCACCGCCTAATTTTGTAAAGTGGGCGCTGAATGTATTGGCAACCTGGGAGAATACGGAAGTCCCAGCGCCTATTGTGCATATTCATGGAACATCGGATTTAATTCTCCCCTACAAGTACGTCAAGAACCCGATTACTATTAACAAAGGCAGGCACCTGATGATTTGGGAGCGGCCAGAGGAAATTAATGCCTTATTATTGGAAGAGTTTAAGTAGATAAAAAACCGCTTTCGTAAGCGCTTGATTTTTAGTACAAGGTTGGATAACCATAACACAAATGGGCCAGAGTTTCTTTAAAAAATCTAGTAAATTAAGGACAACAAATCTCCTTATGAACGAGGAACTGTTAAAATCTACTACCATCTGGCTGGTATGGTACGAAGACCGGTTTTACGTGGGCGACGAGCGCGACCCCGCCTACGTGGTGGCCTTTTTTCTGACCAAAGAAGAGGCGCATGAATATGTTATATCTCACGGAGAGTATATTGACTCCAGCGCGGGGGTGTTTGCAGGTTTATTATTAGAAGAATGGACTGCGGCGGATGCGCTAAAGCTTAACGTAATTAAAAAAGAGGATTTGCAGAAAATTTTAAGGGTGTGAGAAATACTTATTGCTACCACACTTGCCATTTGTCCGCAGCCGTCGTTTGTGCCTCACAAACGACGGCTCTCAAAAAAACTCACGCATCCAAATAAATAGTCCCCTCCTCAGCGCTTATGCGCGGGGCCGCTACTATTTCATGTATATTCTCTGCTATCTCGTCCAACACCTCGCAGACCTGTTCGTAGGAGCTACCTTCCACCAGTCTGGTACGGTAGGGCTTAAAATTGTTAAAGCCTTTAAAGTAACTGCTGTAGTGCATGCGCATTTCAAAAATGCCTTTCTTGGGCCCCTTCCACTCCACCGACTTTAGCAGGTGTTTCTTGCAAACCCGCACCCGCTCTACCACGTCAGGCGTTGGCATTTTTTCTCCTGTTTTAAAGTAATGTTTTATCTCGTTAAATATCCACGGGTAACCTATGGCGCCGCGGCCAATCATGATGCCGTCCGCCCCATATTTATTGCGGTATTCAAGAGCAATTTCCGGGCAGTCCACATCGCCATTGCCAAAAATAGGGATGTGTATGCCAGGGTGGTTCTTCACCGCCGCTATATAGCTCCAGTCCGCCTTGCCTTTGTACAACTGGTAACGGGTACGCGCGTGTATGGATAAGGCTTTTATACCCACGTCTTGCAAACGCTGGGCCACCTCTATAATTTTTATGTTCTTCTCATCCCAGCCCAGCCTTGTTTTTACGGTAACCGGTACTTTGCAGGCTTTCACAATCTCCTCGGTCATTTGCTGCATCTTAGGTATATCCAGCAAAATAGCTGCCCCCGCCCCCTTGCACACCACTTTTTTTACAGGGCAGCCGTAGTTAATGTCAACAATGTCTGCCCCGGCTTCCTCGGCAATGGCCGCCGCCTCGCGCATGGCCTCTATCTTATCGCCAAATATCTGTATGCCAATGGGCCGCTCGTAGTCGTAGATGTCCAGCTTCTGCACGCTCTTTTCCGCATCGCGTATCAGTCCATCGGCGGAGATAAACTCGGTAAACATAAGGTCTGCCCCGTTCTCTTTGCACACGGCGCGAAAGGGCGGGTCGCTTACGTCCTCCATGGGCGCCAGCAACAGCGGAAATTCGCCTATCTCTATGTTTCCTATCTTAACCAATTTTATATCCCGATTTTTAAAGTAAATTTACGCTTTTATGGCTAATAATTATAATTCTATCCGGCAGGTTCCATTGCCGCTTAAAATCTTTACCGCTGTAGGTACTTTTTTAAAAGTACTTGGCTTCACCTTATTGGCGCAGGTAGTTACAGGTTTAGTTTTTGGGCTTGTATCGGGGCAGGGGCTGGACATGAATGATTTGAATACCGCTAATACGGAATTATTGCGCAAAGCCTTCCTAACATCGCAGTTCGCAGGGGCAACCTTCGGGCTGGCGTTATTGCCGGCGCTTTACATCTATTTTCTGAAACCGGATTTAAAAGACTTTCTTTCGCCTCAGAAAGATCATTTACCCGAATATTTTAGCATAGCCCTGCTGGTATTTATGGCTTCTATCCCTGCCATGTCGTGGATAATTGAATGGAACAAGAACCTACACCTTCCCGCTAATTTTAATGCGTTAGAGCAATCACTGGCGCAACTGGAAAAGCAATTGGACGATCTCACCAAGATTATTGTGATCTACGACAGTGTTCCTTCTTTTATAGCCTGCCTGGTAGTTGTTGCCATACTACCCGCCATAAGCGAAGAGCTTGTGTTTAGGGGAATTATGCAAAACGAGTTTTACTTTATTTTCCGTAATCCTCACATTGCTATATGGCTCTCCGCTTTCTTCTTCAGCTTTTTACATTTTCAGTTTTTTGGTTTTGTTCCCCGCCTGCTGTTGGGGGCTTTGTTTGGGTACCTCTATTACTGGTCGGGCAGCATTTATACCTCCATGTTTTTACATTTTACCAACAATACCATTTCGTTGTTGACAATAAATTTTCTGCAAAAAAAAGTTATAAGTTTCGACCCCGACAAGGCGGATAACTTTCCAATTCCCATAGTTGCCGTTTCTGTAGGATTATCGGCTTTCTTTTTATTCTTTTACTATAGGCTTTCTAAAAAAGAACCCTTGGAGCAGATATGAAGAGTTGGCAGAAAATATATGCTACCGAAGAAAGCGTTCGCGCCCACCTGGTGAAAGGCATTTTGGAAGCAAAAGAACTGAGGCCTGTGCTTATTAACAAAAAAGACAGCGTTTACCAAATTGGGAACTATGAAATATATGTATTGCCCGAAAATGTGCTTAAAGCCATTAAAACAATAACGGATGAAACAGGTTTTGAGTAGCATTGGCAATTTGGGGCAGCGTATTATAGCAGGTTTAATTGGGGCCGCCATTATTGTTTCCTCCATTTGGTACAGCCAGTACAGTTATTTTGCCTTATTTGGAGCCATTGCTTTTTTAACTCTTAATGAATTTTACGGATTATTGGGCAAAAACGGGATACATACCAATAAAATTATAGGGCATTTAACAAGCAGCGGCTTATTTGTAATTACTTTTTTTGTTCAAATTGGAATAATTACCACTCAGTACTTTTACATCTTACCCGCACTCTTTTTTGCTTTATTTATTGCAGAACTATACCGCCGAAAGGAGGATTCTTTTCAGTCCATAGCCTATACCTTATTGGGAATTATTTACATAGCCCTCCCTTTTTCACTATTTACGGTTTCCGCTTTTTTTTCCGGCAGCTATACCTTCGGAATTGTATTCGGAATTCTGTTTTTAGTATGGGCAAACGACATAGGAGCCTATGCGGCAGGCAGGGCATTTGGAAAAACTAAACTTTTCCCCAGCGTATCCCCCAAAAAAACATGGGAAGGCAGCGTTGGAGGGGTAATTTTGAGCCTTATTACGGCATGGGGCTTATCCAATTTTTTTCACGAGCTTAGCGCCTGGCAATGGATTATTATTGCCATTATTGTGATTATTACAGGAAGTTATGGAGACCTTGTGGAGTCGCTTTTAAAGCGTATACTTGCCGTAAAAGATTCAGGGGAAGCCATACCCGGGCATGGAGGTTTCCTGGACAGGTTTGATGCGTTAATTTTCTGTCTGCCTTTTGTAACAGTTTTTTTAAAGATATTTGTATAAACAAAGTATATTGTTTCCCGTTATAAGATTAAAATTTTAAGTTTTATAAGTTATGTCATACATAGAACCTGCACCAATACATAAAGACCATGATAATCCTCTGGAATCCATGATGTCCAGATTTGACTATGCCGCTCAAATCCTCGGACTAGACCAGGAGACCTACAACGTATTAAAAAATCCTGCCCGGCAGGTAATTGTTTCCCTGCCCGTAACGATGGACGATGGGAAAATAAGAGTATTTGAAGGCTTTAGAGTAATTCACTCAACCATACTTGGCCCTTCCAAAGGCGGGATACGTTTTGATATGGCGGTGAACCTGAATGAGGTGAAGGCCCTTGCCGCCTGGATGACCTGGAAATGCGCCGTGGTGGACATCCCTTACGGCGGAGCCAAAGGGGGAATTACCTGCGACCCAAGGTCAATGTCTAAAGGAGAAATTGAACGTTTAATGAGAGCTTACACTGGCGCCATGTACGACGTATTTGGGCCTGATAAAGATATACCAGCGCCTGACATGGGAACAGGGCCTAACGAGATGGCCTGGTTAATGGACGAATATTCTAAAATGCAGGGTATGACGGTGAATGCCGTAGTAACGGGCAAACCCCTTGTACTTGGCGGTTCGTTGGGAAGAGTAGAAGCCACAGGACGCGGCGTAATGGTATCTGCGCTTTCTGCAATGCAAAAACTAAAAATGAATCCTTCCAAAACCACTGCCGCTGTGCAGGGCTTTGGAAATGTTGGGGCAAACACTGCTAAACTATTAGAAGAACGGGGCGTTAAAGTATGCGCCATCAGCGATGTTTCCGGCGCTTACTGGAACAGTAACGGTATTGATATTGTAGATGCGCTGGCTTACAAAGACGCCCACGCCGGTTTATTGGAAGGCTATGCCAAAGCAGAAAAAATGGGCCATGGGGACGCTATCCTGACCTGTAAAGTTGACCTGCTGGTACCTGCAGCCAAAGAAGACGTTATCACCCACGACAACGCCCCGCACATACAGGCAAGGCTTATTGTGGAAGGCGCTAACGGCCCTACCAACGCAGGCGCAGACGATATTATTAACTCCAAAGGAATAATGGTAGTGCCGGATATCCTGGCCAATGCCGGCGGCGTAACGGTATCGTACTTCGAGTGGGTGCAGAACAGGCTGGGTTACAAATGGCCGTTGGAACGCGTTAACAGACGTTCCGACCGCATTATGAAAGAATCTTTTGAACGCGTTTACGCCACTTCTCAGCAATACAATGTGCCAATGAGAATTGCCGCTTATATAGTCGCTATTGATAAGGTAGCAAAAACATACAAATACAGAGGCGGATTTTAGCAAAACTAATTTATATTTGCCGCTCAACTACCAGTATGACTATTCACAGAGAAGGAAACAAACTATTAATCTACCTGTTGGTTATACTGGTAGTAGTAAATGCGGCGGTATATCATTTTTTCCCGGCTCATCAAAACCTTCAGCTTGGTTGTTATATAGCCTCTTTTGTTCTGTATATTTTAATACTTCAATTTTTCAGAAGCCCTAAAAGAGTAACCCCATTAAACGACAAACACGTTATTGCCCCTGCGGACGGCGAGGTGGTAGTGATAGAAGAAGTTCTGGAAACTGAATATTTTAACGACAGGCGCAGGCAGATATCCATTTTTATGTCTCCGTTAAACGTGCATATTAACCGCAATCCCATATCGGGTATTGTAGCTTATTTTAAATACCATCCGGGAAAATATCTTGTAGCCTGGCATCCTAAGTCCAGCACAGAGAACGAACGTACCACCATAGTTGTGCAAAAGAGTGAAAAACAGGTAGTTCTTTTCAGGCAGATTGCAGGCGCATTGGCCAGAAGAATTTTATGTTATGTAAAAACCGGCGATACCGTAAAACAAGGCGAAGAATTTGGCTTTATTAAATTTGGCAGCAGGGTAGATATTTTTTTACCTTTAAGCGCTAAAATAAACGTAAAAATAGGCGATAAACCCGTTGGCGGCGAAACCGTAATTGCCGAATTCGCAGACTAAAAACGTTGATTAAAAAATTTTACTAAAAAAAATTTTACCATAAAACTTAGAATATTTAACTTCGTTTATAGAAGAAATTATTAAGCTTTAGTTTATGAAAAACAAGGAAGATTTTGAAAGCGATGATGAGCTTTATGCTAATTACGATGCTTATAAAGCGCTAATCGAAGCAGGCATTTCAAAACCGGAGGCGCTCAAGAGAGTTGGCTTAACCCCCCAGATATTAAAAGACCTGGAAGAAGAGGACGAAGACAGCGACATCAAAGACGAGTTCAGCAAGGAAGGATGGGACAGCCCGGAAGAAGGCGAAGAAGTGGATGATTTCTCTGAGGACAACTGGGAAGAAGAGGAATTTGATGAAGACGACGAGTGGGAGGATGAAGAACTGGGCGAAGACGACTTTGAGGGCGGCGCCACCTGGGACGACTAATACAATCTATATACGTAACCTTATTTCTATTTATTTATATAAAAGCCGGGTAACACTGGCTTTTTTTATTTTATATCCCCTAACTCTTTATCATTTTTATTATTTTTAGAAATTAACAAACACACATGAGCAATCAATCCATTATAACCAAAGAATTACAAGAAGCCGCAAGTACGCTTAACAACTTCCTTGCCGATGAAAACAACATAAAGGTGATAGACGCCGCTGCCCATCTAATAGTAGACTCCCTTAAAAAAGGAGGCAAAATTATTTCCTGCGGCAATGGCGGATCTTCCTGCGACGCCATGCACTTTGCCGAAGAGCTTACAGGCCGCTACCGGGAAAACCGCGAACCCATCGCCGCCATCTCCATATCCGACCCCGGCTACATTACCTGCACCGCCAACGACTATGGGTACCCCCATGTATTCTCTCGCTTTGTAAGAGGCGTGGGTAAGCCTGGCGATGTGTTGTTGGGCATTACCACCAGCGGCAACTCCGAAAACGTGATAAAAGCTGCCGAAGAGGCCAGAACAAAAGGAATAAAAGTAATAGGCCTGACCGGAAAAGGAGGAGGAAAGTTTGCTCCGCTAACGGACGTATTGATTAACGTGCCGCACAACGGCTATGCCGACCGCATACAGGAAGTGCATATAAAAATTATTCATATTCTGATTTTGCTGACCGAAAAAATGTTATTCGAAAACTAAACCTAAATAGCTCTGCCGCTATGGAGAAAATTTATGCCAAAAATCGTAAAGAGTGGCGCAAGTGGTTAGAGAAAAACCACAAAACGGTTACGGAAATTTACCTGATTTACTATAAGATAAGTTCAGGCAAAGATAGCATTACCTGGGAAGAGTCTGTAGAAGAGGCGCTATGTTTTGGCTGGATAGACGGCATACGCAAAAAGGTGAACGAGGAACAATATACCATCAGGTTTTGCGAGCGAAAACCAAAAAGCATTTGGTCGCTGATAAATAAAAACAAGGTAGAGAAACTAATTGCCGAAGGCAAAATGACGCCCCTGGGGCTGGAGAAAATAGAACACGCCAAACAGAGCGGACAATGGGAAAAAGCCTACAGCATGAAGGGCGAAAACGAACTGCCCGAAGATTTTGAAAAGGCATTGAAGAAAAATAAGAAAGCCCTGGAAAATTTTAACAAATTTAGCCCCTCTAACCGCTTTACTTACATTTACCAGATTAATGCCGTAAAGAAACCGGAGGTCAGGGAGGCAAGGATAAAGAAAGTAGTAGAACTGTCGGAAAAGAACATAAAACCTTACGAGAACGGCATAAAGCAGATAACTAATTAATAGTAATAATAGTTTAATATGGTAGCTAAAACATTTGGCAGCGCAGTATATGGGGTAAACGCTTTTACCATTACCATTGAAGTAAACGTAGGGCAGGGCGTAAATTTTTATATTGTTGGCCTGCCGGACTCTGCCGTAAAGGAAAGTCAGCAGCGGGTAGAGACTGCCATAAAACACATTGGCTACCGCATGCCCAGGGAAAAGGTAGTAGTAAACCTTGCTCCGGCAGACATCCGCAAAGAAGGCTCCGCTTACGATCTGCCCATTGCCCTTGCCATTTTACAGGCCACCGACCAACTGGAAACCGACCTGCTGGAGAAGTTCGTGATTATGGGCGAACTCTCCTTAGATGGCGTGGTTCGCCCCATAAAAGGCGCGTTGCCCATTGCCATAGAGGCCCGTAAGCAGAACTTTAAAGGCTTTATATTACCATTAGAAAATGCTAATGAAGCGGCCATAGTAAACAACCTTGACGTAATAGGCGTAAGCACTTTACAAGAGGCTGTAGACTTCCTGGAAGGGAGGCTAAAGAAAGAGCCAATAAAAGTAGACACCCGCGACGTATTTTTTAGCGCCGCCAATTACTACGACGCCGACTTTGCCAACGTGCAGGGGCAGGAAAACATAAAGCGCGCGCTGGAGATAGCGGCGGCGGGCGGCCACAACGTAATAATGGTAGGGCCGCCGGGGGCTGGTAAAACCATGCTTGCCAAACGACTGCCGTCCATCCTCCCTCCTCTTACATTGCACGAGGCCTTAGAAACCACTAAAATACATTCCGTGGCCGGAAAGATCGGCTCGGCGGGTTCACTAATTTCTACTCGTCCCTACCGAGCCCCGCACCATACCATTAGCGATGTGGCGCTGGTTGGGGGCGGCGGTTTTCCCCAGCCGGGCGAAATATCATTAGCCCATAACGGAGTACTATTTTTAGACGAACTGCCGGAGTTTAAGCGCAGCGTGCTGGAGGTAATGCGCCAGCCGCTGGAAGAGCGTAAGGTTACTATCGCGCGGGCAAAGATATCCATAGAGTTTCCCTCTAACTTTATGCTTATCGCCAGCATGAACCCCTGCCCCTGCGGCTACTACAACCACCCAGAAAAGGAATGCGTGTGCGGGCCCGGCGTGGTGCAACGCTACCTGAACAAAATAAGCGGCCCATTACTTGACCGCATAGACCTGCACATAGAGGTAACGCCCGTTTCGTTTGACGAGATGACGGCCAACCGCAAAACAGAAACCAGCGCCCAGATACGCGAACGGGTGATAAAAGCCCGCGAGATACAGAGCCTGCGCTTTGAACAACTGAAGGCCGAGGGCATTGGCCCAATCTACTCCAACGCCATGATGCCGCCGCAAATGGTAAAAGAGATTTGCCAGATTAACGAGGTGGGCAAAAAGCTGCTGAAGACCGCTATGGAACGATTGGGCCTCTCCGCCCGTGCGTACGACCGCATATTAAAAGTTTCGCGCACCATTGCCGACCTGGCGGGCAGCGAGGACATAAAAACCGAACACCTGGCAGAAGCCATACAGTACCGTAGCCTGGACAGAGAAGGCTGGGCGGGGTGAAAAGATTATTTACTATGCTGGCGTGCGTTTGCAACACGCGCCAGCTGGGTTTGCAGCAGTTAATCAAGAGGGAGGTTTCGACTCAATAAAAAGTGGTATAACTAGTGGAATAAACAATTCACTAAAATAATAAATATGAAATTTTATAACTATGTATTCTATAACATTTATAAATCTTTCTTAAGATTATACAATAATGATGATCCAATCTTTAAAGCTATAATGTTTTTAAGTATTATCGACTTCCTTTATTTAGCTAATGTAATATCATTATTAGATTTTTTTGGGATAAGAATTTCAATTGGCAATGTTTATATCGTAGGAATATTAGTAGTAGCTCCTTTTATGGTAGTTAACTACTTCCTTTTTGTGTATAAAGATCGCTATGAAGAAATTAAAAGAAGTTTTGACAAAGAACCTTTTTTTTCTATTACTATCACACGATTATTGATAATTTTATTTTTCTTAATACCTGTTATAGGGTTAATAACATTGATATACTTAAATAAACATAAGTAATCATTTTAGTCCATATAACAAAATATGAAACTTTATAATTATATATTTTACAAAATTTACAAATCTTTTTATAAGTTTTATGGTGATAATGGTGATCCAGCTTTTAAGGCAATGGCACTATTTAGCATTAGCATAATGTTGTATATTTTTAATATATTCTCGTTCTCAGAATATATTATTGGGAAAATAAATATTACAAATTTTAATACTAAGATTATAGGTGGAGGAACGGTCTTATTTTTATTTGCTATTAACTATTTTCTTTTTGTATATAAAGATCGTTCAGATGATATTAAAAGAAGTTTTGATAAAGAGCCTTTGTTGCCTATTACTGCAAGTAGATTATTAATGATAGTGTTTTTTTCGTTACCTTTTGCTGGAATAGTAGTATTAATATACTTACACAGACATTAATTTGAGGTCATGTTCTATAAAATCTAACAAGCATATAAATGCCCCTGCTGGCGCACGCGTGTCGCGTGTGTCAACTAAGTTAAACGTTTATAGTTAACTTTTGTACTATAATCAAAAATTTCTAATCCTATTACGTACTTTATTTATGATAAATCGTTATATTTATGTATAACGCTTAGCATTATGGATATCAAAAGCAAGAAGGAAAAAATTATTAAGTTCATCGAAAAGGCAGATAGTTCTGTTATCGATAAACTAGAACAGTTTATTGCTTTAACAGAAGATACTGTTTCTTCATCAGCTATTTATAATAAAGTTAAACAGGACATTATGGGAGGCCCCATGAGCATTGAAGACTACAACCGCGATATTGAGATAGCCATTAATGAAATTGAAAAAGGCCATACTATAGCTCACGATGAGGTGTTGAAACGGATTAAGAAATAGTAGAAAGATTTAAAGTTGTCTGGACAGAGACCGCTACCAATCAGCTACATTTTATACATGGTTATATTAAGCAAGATTCTTCCACCAATGCCGATAAAGTAATTCAAGAGATTGTCGAAACAGTAACCGCGCTTCAGGTCAACCCTGAAATTTTCACCCTTGATCCATTTATTAAAAATAAGAAACTTAAAATCCGCTCATTCACAAAATACTCTTATAAGATTTTATATCAGATAGTAGAGAACGAAATACACATTCTAAGAGTAAGACACACCAGTAGGTGCCCCCTGGAGGAAATTTAAACTATTCATTTCTGGCCCACGCTTACCGCCTGTGTCAATTATGATACCCTAGTAAGACATAACATATCTGTTATTATATTTTCGACCCATTAAGCTCCTCAAAAAGAGTCAAATCCTCCCTAAGCGGCTTCCATTTCCAAATAATTTTTTTCTGATTTAAGCGCTAGTTCACAAAAACCCGACCGTTTTGTGTGGCTAAATCGTCAAAAGATAAAAACTAAACAAAAATGGAAAATCTAAAAGACAAAGTAGGCGTTGTATTCGCCGCATCGGGAGAAATTGCAGGAGCAGTAGCCAGGGCATTTGCACAACATGGCGCTAAAGTATATGTCACCGGGCGGAAACTCGCCGCCGTAAAAGCCCTGGCCGAAGAGATCACAGCCTGTGGCGGCCGGGCGGAAGCAGGCAAGGTGGACGCGCTTAACGAGGCCGAGATCGACAACTATTTACAAAAGGTTATTGCAGAGAATGGAAAATTGGATATGGTATTTAATGGTATAGGGAGCTACTACCAGGATGCAGGTAGCGGCACCCCCACTACAGTAGCCACTTTCGAGCAATTCCTGAATCCTTTACAAAGAATTTGTGGGTCGCAGTTCCTTACTTCCAGGGTAGCTGCAAGGCATATGATCCAATCCGGTTCCGAGGGTACTATCTTACTATTAACTGCATCTATGGCCAGGACTAAAACCCCTAATATGGCAGGGTTTGCCTCCGCCTGTGCGGCCATAGAAGGATTGACGAGGGTAATGGCTACCGAGTTTGGCAAGCATGGGATAAAGGCGATCTGTATTTGCTCTGGCGCCTTAATGGAGACAAGAAAGATATCAGGAATGATTAATGATTTTGCAAAACTGGCTGGCATTACCCCGGAGGAAATGGCTTTGAACTACACAAGATTTGACATCCTTAAATCTGGGCCGACATTGAAACAACTGGGCGAGACAGCCGCCTTCCTGGTTTCTGAAAACGGGGTAGCCTTCAATAGTCATATTGTCGATTTCGATTGCGGAAAACTAAATTTATTATAATATATTTATCGGGTTGCAGTTGTACTGCAAAAACCTGCAACCCGCTTTATTATGTAACTCTAAATTGATTAAAATGGAAAAAGAAGAAATACTTAAGAAAGCGTTGGCCGGTGATATCAATTCGTTCCAAACGTTGTTTGCCGAATTTCAAAACCAGCTGAAATCATACCTCTATCGTTTACTAGCCGATAGGAATGATGTTGACGACCTGGCGCACGATACCTTCATTAGGGCATTTGATAAAATATCAACCTTTAACCAGGATTCCACCCTAAAGACCTGGGTATTTAAAATAGCGACTAACCTGGCCTATGATCATTTAAGAAAGTTAAAGAGGTGGCCGGCTGATGCACAGGATGAGGGCGCAAATTTGGCAATTAGTACCGAGGAGATCCAAAAGTCGTTCCGGATTGTTCACCAAACCTCCAATGCCGGAGCGTATGAAATGAAAGAACACATTGATTTTTGTTTCACCTGTATTTCAAAAACTTTACCCATAGAAAACCAGGTAGCGCTTATTTTAAAAGACATTTGTGATTTCCAGGTCAAAGAAATTTGCCTCATCCTGGAGAAGACAGAAGGGGTTGTAAAACATCTCCTGAACTTTTCCAGAGATACTATGACCAATATCTTTGACAATAGGTGTTCTTTAGTAAATAAAAATGGCGTCTGCGACCAATGCAGCCAACTGAATGGAATATTTAATCCCAAACAAGATCAGCAGGAGCAGCGAATGAAACTGGAATTGGTAAAAGAGTCAAAAAAATTTAACAGGGAAGAGCTGTTTACACTTAGAACAAAATTGGTAAAAGCTATTGACCCACTGCATAGTTCTGGCGCCGACCTGCAAGATATTATTATGAGATGCACCCGGACAGCAATTGGCGAGCGGAGTGATTTTTTTGACCAAAGTAGGGATAAAGAAGAGTAAAATATATTAGCAACCCGTCTAAGATTAAAAAGAACTATCAAACACTCAAAATAGTAATCTTGCTGGCGAATAGATGCCGGGTATGTCAACTAATAGCCTTATGGAGGAAGTAAATAGTAAACATACACGCGCCTGGTAAAAGGCGCTGCTTTTTACCAGGGAATTTCCCCCGTTTCAGTATTCATATCCTCAGAGAAAAATTTACCTGTCGGGCCGTCTTTACCAATAACCGCATACTTAACAACTCGTTTCCCGGCGTCTTCCACAGAACCTTTCCCTAGTTGATAATTAAAATCGGTTTTAGTAGAACCAGGACTAACTGCGTTTACTTTAAATGCAGTGTCACGTAATTCGTAGGCCAAAACAATAGTGTACATGTTTAATGCCGCTTTTGAAGATTGGTATACCACCCCTTTAAAGTTGTAATAAATATGCGTTGGGTCGCTATGCAACGTAAGCGAACCCTGGCTGGAACTTACATTTACTATACGCGGTTCCGGCGCTTTTCTCAATAAATCTAAAAATGCCTGTGTAACTCTTATAACGCCATACACGTTCACTTCATAAACCTGCTTAAATACGTCAACACCTGTGCCTGTTGCTGTGTGCATAATAGGCGTATTCCCGTCAAACTTTATTCCATTTATGCCTGCATTATTTATAAGCGCGTCCAATGCTTCTGTTTTTTTGCCCAGTTCGGCGCGGGCGGCTTTTACAGATTCGTCCTTGGTTACATCTATCTCTATGGCTTCTACATTTGCAAGCCCTTCAGCTTTTAACTTTGCTACCGCTTCCAGGCCAAGCTCTAAATTACGGCTGCCCAAATAAACATAATAGCCCATTTGCAGCAGTTGGCGCGCAGTTTCTAAGCCAATACCCTTATTAGCTCCGGTGATTAATGCCTTTTTCATTTTTCTTTTTTTTAATTATGATGTAAAGATATTCATAATTAAGTATACTTTTGTAACCGATATACTAAAGGATACCAAAATGACAAGCGAACAGGAAATAGAAATAAAAAATATGATACTGTTTGTACAAGATACCTTGTATGTAATAGGCGGCAAGTGGCGATTGCCAATAATCATTGCCATTAAACATGGCAATAAACGATTTAAGGACATAAAAATAGTTGTACCTAAAATTACCAACCGCGTTCTTTCTAAAGAATTAAAAGAACTTGAATCTAATAAATTAATAAAAAGAACAGTTTACAATTCTTCGCCAGTAACCGTAGAATATACCCTAACCGACTACGCGCTCACCGTAAGGCCATTGGTTGTATCTATGGCTAAGTGGGGAGAACTGCACCGCAAAAAAGTTAAAGGGAAATAAAAACACCCTTCCACCAAGAGAATTATTTAATAGTAACAAATAGTAATTATTTGCAATACATAAAATAAAGCAAAACCTGCGGGAAATGTGCTACTTTTCTTTTAAAAATAAAGCGCCGTTGTACTTGCATGTTTCAATTTTATATACTAAATTAGTT
>Ga0302315_10000936_pt1 | contig 31276 bp, 32 predicted proteins | sample III_Palsa_N3_1_FD_200532 | JGI IMG/M metagenome (GOLD analysis project Ga0302315, IMG submission 200532) | Peat permafrost microbial communities from Stordalen Mire near Abisko, Sweden - III_Palsa_N3_1 | ecosystem: Environmental > Terrestrial > Soil > Palsa > Peat permafrost | place: Sweden...
CATTAAAAGGTTGAACGACTAATCTCGTCCAAAGAGCTGATTTTCTGGCAAAATCAAATTGAAATCTCATGCCTTAAGTCTCCATTGAACATACACACAATTTCTATCAATAAAAAATAGGCAATAGATGTATCATGGATAACTAAAATTTTCAAGGAATTTTCCCCGATCAAGATCTTCATCATTTATCTTCTCTTAAAGACATTAAGTCCACATTGCCACCAACGGCAGAAAGATTAACACTTAAAGTTCTTTCCACTGCTAAACGCGGTAGTAAATAAGGACCACCCGCTTTAGGCCCAGTGCCTGATAATCCTTCACCGCCAAATGGCTGTACGCCTACTACTGCCCCAATCATATTGCGATTAATATAAACATTACCCACTCGCACGCGATTCTTAATATAATCAATCGTTTCATTAATACGGCTGTGGATCCCAAGCGTTAAACCATAGCCTGTTTTTTCGATCTTGGCTAAGACTAAATCTAATTCTTCTGCTTTAAAAAGAACAACATGCAAAATAGGCCCAAAAACTTCTTCGGTTAATATTTCAGAATCTTTTAGTAAATAAAGCCTTGGGGCAAAAAAAACGCCCCTAGATAACAAAGGTAAATCTTTAGGTAAAGAACATTCATACAACAATTCCGCTTTATCTTGTAGATAGCCAACGTGCCGTTCTAAGTTTTCTTTGGCTAAGGCATCAATCACTGGCCCTACATCTGTCGATAACAATAATGGATCCCCAATCGTGAGAGTCGCCATAGCGCCTTTTAACATTGTTAACGTTTTTTCGGCAACATCTTCCTGCAAAAATAAAACTCGCAAAGCCGAACAACGTTGCCCTGTGCTGTTAAAAGCTGAAACAATGACATCACTGACAACCTGTTCAGTTAACGCAGAGGAATCGGCAATGAGGGTATTTTGCCCACCGGTCTCTGCGATAAATGGAATAATCGCGTCTTCTCTTGCTGCTAATTGTTGATTAATACTACGCGCAGTCGCAGTCGATCCGGTGAACATAACGCCTTGTACTCTGCTGTCTGATAATAATTCACGACTCACCCGGCTACCGCTGGCCACACACAAATGCAACACATCGACTGGAATGCCAGCCTTTAATAACAAAGTAATGACTTTTTCAGCAATCAGTGGCGTTTGCGTCGCAGGTTTTGCAATCACTGTATTACCCGCCGCTAAAGCCGCTGTTATCTGCCCTAAAAAAATTGCTAACGGAAAATTCCACGGACTAATGCAAACAATCACACCACGACCGTGTAGACTTAATTGATTGCGCTCTCCTGTTGGACCCACTAATTCTTTCACACTAAAATCTTCCCGACAGCGATGGCTATAAAACCCGCAAAAGTCGACTGCTTCCCGCCATTCACTGGCTGCATCTAGAACAGTTTTACCCGCTTCTCGAATCAGTAAGGCTATTAATTCCGCTTGATCTTCTTGCAAGAGATCTCGCATTTTATCTAAACAAGCGATTCGGATCTCAATAGGTGCCTGGCTCCATTGTTGAGCCGCCGTGTGGCTTTTTTCTAATATTATTTGTAAATCTTCAACAGAAGTGTGCATGACTTCTCTCGAGATAATATTCGGCAATACTGCTTCTATTTTCGCTATTAAATCACTGGTTTCGACAAGATCAGAAAAATCAATTCCTAGAGAATTAGGGCGTTCTGGTGCATATAAATCTTTTGGCAAAGGGATCTTGGGATGCCTAATCGTTGCATGCTGTTTTAGCTGGGTGATGGGATCGGTTATCATGTCCTTTAGCGAAAAATCTTTGTCGACCATTTGATTTACAAAAGAACTATTGGCGCCATTTTCTAAGAGCCTTCGGACTAAATAGGCCAATAGATGCTCATGTCCACCCACGGGAGCATAAACTCGACAGGCAATGCCGGTATTTTTTTCCCCCACAATGTCATCGTATAAAAAATTTCCCATGCCTTGTAGGCATTGAAATTCAAAATCTCGATAGAGTCCTGCCATCTCCAGAATAGCCGCAACCGTATAAGCATTATGGGTGGCAAATTGGGGATAAATAACATCTGTCGCATTTAGAATCTTTTTGACTGACGCGAGATAAGAAATATCGGTAGAGCTTTTACGGGTAAAAACAGGATAGTCTATTAAGCCCCGTTCTTGTGTCCATTTTATCTCTGAGTCCCAGTAGGCACCTTTGACTAATCTTAACATCAAGCGCCGTTTTTGTGCCCGCGCCAAGGCTATTAGCCACTCTATCACCTGATCACAACGTTTTTGATAAGCTTGTACAGCTAAGCCTAAGCCTTGCCATTCAGATAAATCAGGATCAAGCACTAGTTTTTCAAATAATAGCAGTGATAATTCTAATCTATCAGCTTCTTCTGCATCGATAGTAAAACCAATATTTGCAAGCTTTGCCTGCAAAGCAAGGGCTTTTAATCTTGGCCATAATTCCTGGAAAACTTTATCACGTTGGTTCCACTCATAACGTGGGTGCAAAGCCGAGAGCTTCACTGAAATACCCGGGCCTTGTATGGGTCCTAACCCTTTTGCTATGGCTGTGATCGCTTGAATACCTAATCGATAGGTATTGAAATAATCAACGGCATCTGCATCGGTTTTCGCAGCCTCTCCTAACATATCATAAGAAAATCGATAGCCTGATTTTTCTGGTTTTTTGGCCCGATCGAGCGCTTTTTCAATTGTTTCGCTCATCACAAAATGCTGTCCTAAAATTTCCATTATTTTAGTGACTACCTGTCTAATCATCGGTTCGCCTAGACGACTAAGCAGGCTTGCCTGGTTTCTTTTTAATACTTTGCTGGTTAATAAAAGTCCCATGGTCGCGGCATTGACCAATAATGAATTTTCTTTATTTAAATGCTGCTGCCAATCTTCTTTGCTTATTTTATCTTTAATTAATCTGTCACGCGTTTTATCGTCAGGGATCCGTAATAAGGCTTCGGCTAAACACATCAAAGCAATGCCTTCTGCCGAAGATAAATCATAAGTCTGTAGCAAAGTATCAATCCCACCGCTTTTCAAACGATTTTGCCGGAGTCTTTTCACAAAAACTTCAGCAGTGGTTTCAATGCGAGCTAGTTGTTCATCAGAAAATTTCAGTGCTGCTAATAATGCTTCTACACAACGTTCTTCGTCCATCCGATAGGCAAAAGAAATGTTTTGATTGATTGGATAGTGCATATTATGGTTTTTTACCTTCTATTAAAGCCTTAACGGCTAATAATTCTGCTAAACGTGCACTGGCATTTTTGTCTTTTGGATTTTCTTCTAAGCTTAATTTTAAACGATATTCTTCTTTTTTAAATTCAGTTAATAAAGCACGTAGCCCTGGTTGTCGTGCTCTAAATTGCTGCTCTTTGGCTGAGTAATACTCTTCAAAATATTGACTGCTCCCCCAATGCCAATACAAGCCATAGGCTGAACAAGCAAAAAGACTGGTTATCGCTAAACCAAATACCCGACATTTTATCCAAGGCAAGAAAAAAGCCCCGGATAAACCTAATAAAATAACCGTTGAAACCCAAAATAATGCTGACATGCACCTAATATTAACGCAAACATCTCTAGACCTATCACAAATCAATGTAGGCATCCCTGCCGATCCTGTATAAAATCTTTGAAAGTCACTCATCATAGGAGCCGTCCCCATGAATCTCCAATCCTGCCGCCCCGAAGGCACCCCCTGGATTTCCCCTTATGTTATTGTGAGTAATGTCGATCAAGCCGCCGATTTTTATGTGCAAGCTTTTGGTTTTACGAAAACCCATGTAATTGCGGGAGAAGATGGCAGCAGTTGGCATGCCGAAATGAAATACCAAGATCATTTAATTATGTTTGGGAAAGCCGGTGCCTATGGTGGCAAAACCCAACCCCCACAAGAAAGTAAAGTGGACTCTCCCATTAATCTTTATCTTTATTGCGAAAATGTCGACGATTTTTATAAACATGCCATCAATATGGGAGCGAAATCGCTGAGTGAACCCGAAGATACTTTTTGGAATGACAGAATGTGTCGCTTGCAAGATCCAGAAGGCTATATTTGGTGCTTTGCGACTTATTTAGGTGAAAAATAATATTTTTTTAAAAGTACCATCCCAACCACTAACATCAAAACTGGACTTAACCATAACCCTATCGTGCCGCCTTGCAGAGGCGGCTGATATAAAACGAACTCTCCATAACGCTCCACCACAAACTGGATCACTTGCTGCTCTGAAGAATCGGCTGCTATTTGCTTAAAAATTTCCCTTTTAAGATCCATCGCAAAGGGAACAGAAGAATCTGCTAAAGATTGGTTTTGGCAAACACTGCAGCGCAATTCGTGGATCACTTTATTAAAAGTGCTGTGTTTGTTTCGATCTGAAAAGCTGTAAATATCTTGGGCTTCTGTTTCCATCGAATCGCCTATTGGAGTTTTTTAATCAAGGGCAATAAAGTATTGTCCCAAACAGTTTTATCGACAATACCCATATGGCGATGTTGTACCATCCCTTTTTTATCAATGACAAAAGTCGTTGGCACCCCTGAGATCCCATAATCAAGACAGATCTGCCCTTCTGTATCAAACAAGGTAGCAACATAAGGATCGCCATGCTTGACTAACCAGGCTTTCGCTTCTTCTTTATCGTCATGGTAATTTAAACTGATAAGCTGGAGATCTGCCGTTTGCGGTAAATTTAACCAAAACATATGCTCATTTTGGCAAGAAGCACACCAAGTCGCCCACACATTTAAGAGCGTCACTTTTCCTTTGAAAATAGCTTCTGTTTGATTATTCATCTGAAAAGCCGGGGCTTTTTGTCCCACAAAAGTCGAGGGTAATGCTTGGGGATTCAACGCAAGCCCTTTCCATAAAAAAATACTCACGCTTAAAAAAATAACGACGGGTATAAAAAATCGCATACATTTACCTCTTTCTTAAGCTCGATGACGCCTACCAATAGCCGCAATCAATGCACCCATTGCAACCATCAATGCCCCTAACCAAATCCATCGTACAAAAGGTTTATGATATAAACGAACAGTCCATTGATTATTTTTAAGCGGCTCCCCCAAAGCAATATAGGTATCCTGCCAAAATCCAGGATCAATTGCAGTCTCTGTTAAACGAGTCCCAGGCATAATAAAAATACGTTTCTCAGGATATAAGTCTTTTGTTTGATGCTGAGAGTGTGATAGCGTAAAATGTCCTTGATAGCCAATATAATTTGGCCCTTCTATCTTCTTTAACGCCTTAAAAACAATTTTTTCTTGCTTAAGTGAAATGCTTTGACCCACCCCCATTACTACATCGCGTTCAATTTCAAAATAGCTAACAACCGTCACCCCTATCACTAGCACGCCGATCCCAGCGTGTGCTAATAACATTCCCACAGCACCTTTTGAAAGCGCAAAAAGGCTCCCCTTAGCGCGTACTTTTTGATAGCCTGTTTTTAAGGTCACTAATAAGATCCAAAACCCGACGCTTAGGCCTAAAATCACTGGCCATAAAAATATTTTCTCTAAAAACCACGGCAATAGCGCTGCTAAAAAAAGACTGACAATCCCTAAAGCTCCCATTTTTTTTAGTATCTCTTTGAACGCGTTTCGGCCCCATTTTACTAAAGGACCCACTGGCATCAAGACTAAAACAGGCAGCATTAAAGGCACAAAAACAGCATTAAAGTACGGAAAGCCAACCGATATTTTTTGCTGAGTGAATAGCTCGTAGATTAACGGAAACAACGTGCCTAAAAAAATACTAAAAGCCCCCACCATTAAAAACAGTACGCTGATTAAAATCAATAATTCTCGAGACCAAGGCTCGACAATGCTGGCCACATTGAGTTTTTTAGCAAATAAGCCATACACGAGTAACCCCGCACTCACTACCACCAATAATCCCTTTAACAAGAAAATGCCACGACTTGGATCGCTGGCAAAAGCATGCACCGACGTTAAAATGCCTGAACGAACCAAAAAAGCCCCGATTAAACTAAAGATAAAGACCAACAGAGCCAGTAACAGGGTTAAGGCTTGCAGAGACTGCCGTTTGTCGGTTGTCATGAGTAGATGGATCAGTGCAATACCTAAAAGCCACGGAATAAACGAGGCATTTTCGACCGGATCCCAAAACCACCATCCACCCCAACCCAACTCGTAATAGGCCCACCAACTCCCTAAAACAATTCCCAATGTTAAAAAGGCAAAGGAGACCAATACCCAAGGACGCATCCATTTCGCCCACGGTATGGCAGGATCACTAAGCGTTAAGGCGCTTAAAGCAAATGCAAAAGGCACTGCAAAGCCAACGTATCCGATATACAATAGCGGCGGATGAACAATCAAGCCGAAATCCTGTAACAATGGATTTAAATCTTGACCATCCAACGGATAAAGGGGTAAAAAACGGAGAAAAGGATTAGAAGTTACTAACAAAAATCCATAAAATCCTGCACTAATAACCCCTAAAATAACGAGCACTCGTGCTAAAAATGCCATCGGTAAATGCTTGCTGCATAAAACAACCGAGACCGTCCAAATATTTAAGATAAAAATCCATAGTAATAAAGACCCTTCATGCCCACCCCACCAGGCACTTAATTTGTACAGCAACGGTAGTGCAGCATTAGAATGACGCGCAGCATACTGAACAGAAAAATCATTTTCTAAAAAACTGAGTACTAAAATAAGAACCGCCAAAATGCTAAAAAAACTTTGCCCCAAAGCCAAGGGACGCGCAGAATCTATCCAAGCTACCTGCCGATAGCGCAGGCCCAAAACAGGCAATACGCTTTGCAATACGGCCATTAAAAAGCCTAAGATCAAACAAAATAAACCTATTTCAGGAAGCATGGCGTGATCCTTTAGGGGGTTGGTAGTTTTCATCATGCTTGGCCAGCACTTCGTCTGCTTGTAGCGCATCCTCTCGTAAATAGCCGCCCGCAATCACTCCCTGCCCTTCTTTAAATAAATCAGGCAAGATGCCGGTGTATTTGACCTGAATGTGATGATCTAGATCTGTGATCGTAAAAAACACCTCTAATCTTTCTGTTCGAACGACACTGCCTTGTTGAACAATTCCGCCGACGCGAATACGCGCCTTGTTTGAAATGACCTGCTTAGCAAGCTCTGTTGGGGTATAATATAAATTAATATTTTTGTCTAAAGCACGCATCACTAAAAAAGAAGCAATAACGATTGCCAGACCAAAAAGGCTTAAAAAATAAAGACGCCTGCGATGAATCGTATTTATCTTCATTGATTTTTTAGCCTGATGATCACGATTTTTCGTATTTTTCGCCATTCTAACATGGCCGAAATAAAACAAGTTGTCAATAAAATAACAGCGATGCTATAACAAACCATTAAATAAACAACATGCGTCATCTGTTTCAAGCCTTAGTGTTTAGCTGAATGTTTAATACTATTTCTGAGACCCATAAAGATCGCCATTCTCGTTTCAATAATTCAGAACGCATGCGAATACAAAGGATAGTCCCGTAAAAAAAGGAAAAACCTGCCAACATGATTAAAAGCGGTATCAGCATTTCAGTGGCAATCGATGGTTTAGAAAATTTAAGCAAAGTTGCACCCTGGTGCAAGGTTGTCCACCACTCAACTGAAAAATGAATGAGTGGAATATCGATCATACCAACAATCGCTAATAATGCGGCGGCTTTAGCTGCGCGTTTTTCTTCTCGGATAGACAAACGTAAGCCTAGATAACTCCAATATAAAAACAATAAGACTAATTCTGACGTTAAACGAGCATCCCAGATCCACCAAGTCCCCCACATAGGTTTGCCCCATAGCGCCCCGGAGATTAATGCTATCAAGGTATAAAGCGCCCCCACACTTGCACTGGCCTTAGCACAAATATCTGCTATTTTAAGTGACCATACCAAATAGATCACAGAACAACAAAAAATAATACTATAAATTCCTAACGATAAAAAAGCTGCCGGAACATGAATATAGATCATGCGAAAACCGTCCCCTTGTTGTGCATCAGGTGGCACCCCAAATAATCCAAGACCCATTCCCAGCAAGAGCAATATTACCGAAAAGCTAAGACACCAGGGCAGTAAACGATTCAGACAGCGATAGACAAATCGGGGAGAGATTAACTGATTAAATCGATTCATTCATCACCCCTTTACCCTAAACTAATTTTTAATGCGGTTGCAATGGCTTTGGGGACGGTAACCAATAAGACAATCAGCATCGCCAGTAATAACAATATTTCAGCCCCTAATGCGCCACCATTAGCAACGCTCATCACCGCTTGGATCCCAAATAAGACCACCGGGATCATCCAAGGAAAAACAACGACGGCTAATAAAACCCCTCCTTGCGATAAGCCTAAAGTCAAAGCAGCGCCCAAAGCACCGACTAACATTAAACTGGGAATACCAACCAGTAGTGTTAACCCTAATGCTGATAATACAGCCGGAGATAATTGTAATAAAAAGCCTAATAAAGGCGCTAAGATTAATAAAGGTAATCCAATCACGATTCCGTGTGCCACTAATTTTGCCACCATTAATAAGGGCAATGGATAAGGGCTCATCACGAATTGTGCTAAGATCCCTTCTTGATAATCTAACCGAAACACCGCTTCCAAAGACCAAATTAAGGATAAAACAACGGCTAACCAAATAATTGCAGGGCCCCATTTAGCAATAAGAATGGCATCCGATCTTAAAATAACTGGAAACAAAGTAACCATCATCACACAAAATAATAGAGGAACGACCCACTCTCCTCGTCTTTGACAATACAAAGTGATATCTCGACACACGACTGAATATAAAACGTTTAATATCATGTTGAATGCAACTCAATATGGCGTGTTGTTTCAGCTGAAATTTGTAAGGGTTGATGCGTTGCCACAATAATGATCCCATCCTGTAATAGATGCTCTTCAAAACGATGTTTAACCGCCAAAATACCGGCCTCATCTAAAGCCGTGAAAGGTTCATCTAAGATCCAACAGCGGGGTGGATTTACCCATAAACGTGCTAACAAGACGCGTTGACGCTGACCACGTGATAGTATTTCGGCCGGTAAGTGCATAAAAGCCTTTAAGCCCACTTGTACGAGTGCTGCTTCAATATCCTTTATCGCAGATCCTTCGAGTGAGTTTAACGCTATCCACCCTTTTAGGTTTTGTAGTGGCGTTAGCGTGGGTTGCAGCTGGCTTTCATGCCCAATATATAATAATTCTGCCCAGAACAGCGGCGCCGCTAAAGGAAGTGATTTGTTATCCCACACAAGCGAACCTGTCGTGGGCTGCCATAGTCCGGCTAACACTTTGAGTAAACTCGTTTTGCCAGCCCCATTCTGTCCTACAACGTTCACGAAAGCCCCTAAGGGAATCTCTGAAGTTAAATTACTAAATAACGTTTTATTTTCCCGTTCATAGCCTAAATTTTCCAGCTTTAACACGAGACCCTCTTGCTATTTGTACCCGAAACGTTAGACTAACACATTCAAAATCGACTGAGGAGAATAGCGTGCATAGTTTTTGGCTTGATTATGGTCTCTTTGCCGCCAAAGTCATCACTGCTCTTGTCCTTTTAGGCGCTTTATTGATGGTTGTCGCCACTTTATTATCTTTACGCCAACGAGAGCGTGAATCCATTGAAATTGAAAAGCTCAATGATAAGTTTGAATCGATGCAAGATGCGCTTGAATCCGAATTATTGTCGAAAGCTGAAATGAAAGCGCTCCGAAAACAGCGTAAAAAAGAAGAAAAATTAGAAAATAAAGCCCTGCAAAAACGCTTAAAAGATGGCGATGAAGAGCCCGGAAAACCCCGCGTTTTCGTGTTGCGCTTTTTAGGCGATATGCACGCCTCTGAAGTAGAAAGTTTACGTGAATCTATTACCGCTGTTTTATCGGTTGCTAAAAAAGAAGATGAAGTGTGTGTCATTCTAGATAGCGCTGGCGGTATTGTTCATAATTATGGACTAGCTGCTTCGCAATTAGCCCGTATTCGACAAAAAAATATTCCCTTGGTGGTTAGTATTGATTTAATTGCCGCCAGTGGCGGTTATTTAATGGCCGCAGTTGCTAATAAAATTATCGCCGCTCCCTTTGCAATTGTGGGTTCTATTGGTGTTCGCGCAGAATTGCCGAATTTTCATCGATTCCTCAAAAAGCATGATATCGATATCGAGCATCATACTGCTGGTGAGTACAAAACAACGCTGACCATGCTCGGAGAAAACACAGACAAAGCCCGTAAAAAATTCCGTGAAGAATTAGAAGAAGCCCATGATCTCTTTAAGCAATATATCACGGACTATCGGCCACAATTAGATATTGAAAAACTTGCCACTGGGGAATACTGGTATGGAACACATGCTATTACCTTAAAGATGATCGATGAATTGCTAACCAGCGATGATTATTTGCTCGCAAAGGCTGAGGCACACGATATTTTTGAAGTCAATTATGTAATCAATGAGACTTTATCGGATAAGGTCTCGACGTTTTTGAATGGTATTTTATCTCAAGTTTTTCAGGGGGTTTTTAAAACACCTCTCAAATAATATCAGGCAGGAGTCTTGCTATGCTTCAGACCAAGGAACTGGTTAGCAGAGAACACCATCCTCTGCTTTCGTCGACTCAAGATAGAGCAAGAGAAGTCGCTGGTGATTTAACTGCTCCAGAATGGCATGTCATTACAGCCGATACCCAAACAAAGGGTCGCGGCACTCACGAAAGACATTGGCTCTCTCCTCCTGATGTTAATCTCTATGCGACTTTTGTTTTTCCCATTCCTGCTGATAAAGCTTCGCTAATCATTAATATCCCTCAAGTCGTCGCTTATTCCGTTTTTGAAACATTACGGGAATATGGCTTAAACCTTAAGCTTAAATGGATTAACGACATACTCTTAAACAATAAAAAAATTTCTGGCGTATTATGCGAAATTGAAAAAGCAAAAGCACTGAGTAACCACAGCGTGGTGCTAGCAGGGATTGGCATTAACGTTAATATGGATAAAGAAGCCTGCACTTTACTCGATTTACCCGCAACCTCTTTAATGTTAGAGTTAGGATATGCCTTAGATAAAGAAGAGATTTTAACAAAACTTACCGAACATCTCAGAGCAAATATTGAAAAACTTATCCAACAAGGCTTTGCTTCTTTCGTGCCAAACATTTTAGAACATTTAGCCTTTCGCGACGAAAAAATTAAAATCCAGCTCGATGACACTGAAAAAACAATCAAAGAAGGTGTTTTTGTTGGAATAAACGATCAAGGTATGTTGTTATTACAATCTAACGGCAAAATCGAAACCTTGTTTTCAGGAAAAATCATATGGCACTCATAAACTGATCTGATAGAAATGCGAACTCGCCGCTTCAGGGAAATAATAAATTCTCAGCCAGGTATCGGATTCACTCATCGAAAAGATTTTTTTTATTAAAATCCCCCCGCCGCGCTCGCTTCACTCGCAGCGTCGACCCCCTTTTTCAAAGGGGATAATTTCACATATTCACTTTCTTGTATAAAAAGGGTAAAGTCGACAACATATAGTCCGAGGACTTTTTGTCTGTAAAATTGAAGACCAAATAACTTTATTATAATAAAATTTTATTCATAAGATTAGTTAATCCCCTTTGAAAAAGGGGGTCGACGCTGCGAGTGAAACGAGCACGGCGGGGGGATTTTAACCCAAAAACTTGCGTCGAGCTCAATGTTCACATCTTGAAGTGTAACGGGCATAGAACTACGTGTACATCCTAAAAAACACCCTCAAAGCGAATGCCATTCTTTTAGACGCGTTTGTAATCTCTGCATCGCCTGACTGTGAATTTGACTAACCCGCGACTCACTAACACCTAAGATCTCACCTACTTCTCTTAAATTTAATTCTTCTTCATAATATAAAGCCAACACCATGCGTTCCCGCTCAGGTAAAGCTTCAATACCTTTTTTCAAATTTTTCTTAAAATGATCTTGCTGAACTTTATCGTAAGGAGATTGCCCTTGTGTTGAGTACGAATCGCCCCCTAAATCTTCATCTAAACCCGCGTCATCATACGCAAACATGCGACTACTATTAGATTCTTGTAGCAATTGATGATATTCATCCAAACTCACTTTCAGATTACTGGCAACCTCATGCCCTCTGGCATCTCTCCCTGTCTGATTTTCGATTGTGCGAACAGCTTCGTTAATACGTCTTGAATTTCGATGCACCGAACGCGGCGCCCAATCTCCTTTTCGAATTTCATCTAACATAGCACCTCTAATTCGAATGCTGGCGTAGGTATCAAAACTCGCTCCTTTATCCACATCATAATTTTTTGATGCTTCTAATAAGCCAATCATGCCCGACTGAATAAGATCTTCTAATTGCACACAGGCTGGCAAACGTCCTAATAAATGTTGTGCGATCTTTTTAACTAATGAAGCGTGATCGTGCACAACTTGACCTTTTGGCTCTTTGGTTGAAATTGGATACATCATCCATCCATTTGCCAATTTACCCATCAGTATTTCTCCCGTATTAAAAAACATCATGTTCTTAACTGTTAACGTTGCAAGAAGCATTCCAACACGGGCTAAATTTAAGCTTGCCAATTTTTTGCCGATAGAATAAGTCATTGATAAAGTTGAATACCGATTGAGGATAAAAAATGAAACTTCTCGCTAACGCCCTGAACCTTAAGCAGTTATTGATGAAGACTTGCAACGCTACGCTTATTTTTTTGCTGTTCTCACCGAGTGCTTTTTCTCTGACCTACAATATCCCTGCATCGAAAAATACTGTCGGGGAATATCAACAGATCATCGCAAAAAAAGGCAGCTCGCTTTACGAAGTTGCCGAAGATTTTGACATAGGTGTCGGTGAAATGCTGAAAGCAAACCCTGATTTAAGTCACAAAGCCTTTAAAGAAGATACGACTGTCACTATTCCAGCGCAATTTGTACTGCCCAGTGGTCCCAGAAACGGCATTGTTTTGAATCTAGCCAATAAACGGCTGTTTTATTTTCACGCAGATGGGACTGAAGTGAATACTTATCCTATTGGCATCGGTCGCGACGGCTGGGCAACCCCTCTTGGCAGCGCTGAAGTGGTCGATAAAATCGTTCACCCTGCTTGGCACCCAACGCCTTCTATTCGCCGTGAGGCTGAAAGCCGTGGAGTTACCCTACCCGAGGTTATTCCAGCAGGCCCTGATAACCCATTAGGCCAATATGCGATGCATTTAAGTGTCCCGGGTATCTTGATCCACGGCACCAATAGCCCCCATAGCGTCGGTTTACAGGCTAGCCATGGTTGTATCCGAATGTATGCTGATGATATTGAAGAGTTATTTTCTCTAACGAATGTCGGCACCTCAGTTCATATCATTTATGAACCTCATCAAGCAGATTAAAATAGGCTATGCTTAAATAAAATGAATGGAGCGCCGTGATGACAATTACCTCAGCAGTTTCAGCAGATGGTCATGAATTGACGATTACTGTCCAAGGGCGCCTAGATTTTAGTGCGCTACAACAGTTTCGAAACTCCTATGAAAAAATCACTCCTAAACCAAGCGCCTATATTATTAACCTAAAAGATTCTGACTATTTAGATAGTTCGGCGCTCGGCATGCTATTAGCATTAAGAGATTATGGTGGCGGTGACGATGCCAATATTCGCATTCTAGATTGCAATCCAGACGTCAAAAAAATTCTGGTGATCACTAAATTAGACGAATTATTTAATATCGAATAATCTCTGGCAGAATTACTGTTAAGCCTAATAAATAATCTTGACTTTTCATGCCCTTGCCTTAACAATAAAGCATCTTTCTGCAGAGGGTATCACTCATGCAACAAACCAACTTGAATTTAAGCTTTGAAGAGATCTTTCAAGCGCTACAACAAAAAAACTATGTCCATGTTCCCTTTCCTTATTCTCAGGCCGATTTTGAAGCTGCTATTCAGTCTTTCTTTGCATTTTTAGAAGCGCCAGAAAACATTAAAACTCATATCAATCTGAATATTGCGCCATTGCATCGTCGTGGTGATGTTGGATATCAATCCAGACAAGCGAGTGATCATCTTTACAATGACAATAAAGAGTTTTTTCATTATCATCCTGCTTTATTTGAAAAATATCCTGATTTTCTGTTAGAAAACCCCATCGTCAATGACTTTGTTTTAAAAGCAAAACCGATTTGGGATTTAGTGTATCGAACTATTCAAGAAATTTTTACCCTGCTTGAACCAAAATTTCCAGGACTTTCTGATAACGTTCTTAGAACTAAAGAACCACATCTGCTGCTAAGATTTTTGAAATATGACTGGGCAAACTCTGGTAAACATTTGGCGAAACCGCATTTTGATGCCGGTTCTTTTACGCTAGCGATTGCAGAAAGTTCCCCTGGACTTCGGATTGGCAGTTGCCCAGATGATCTAGCTTTGGTTGATCAAACGCCTAATCACGCTATTTTCATGCTGGCCAGTAATTTCCAAAAAATCATGCAAACAGCTGATCTAAAACCAGGATGGCATGATGTGATCCAACTCGATGAAACGCTCATTGGAAAACCTTTTGCAAGATGGGCTATTGTCGCTTTTATCGAAGCACACGGGGTAGAGGCACAACCCAGAACCGTCACCCACCAATGGTACAAAGGTGAAGAGGCTTATTAGCCTAACTCCCCTTGGATGTTGAGATCACTCATGCGCCCAAGACGATATTTTCTCATCTTTTCTACCAAGGTAGTGCGACGTAATCCTAGGCGTTTTGCAGCCCTAGCAACCACACCACCACTGTCTTTTAAAGCCTGATTAATTAAATCTAACTCTAATCGCGCTAAGTGCTCTTTTAAATCAAAGCGTTGATCAGGGTGATGAAAAGAAGGATTGCTGATCACCGTTAAACTATTATCTTGACGAACCACATAAGGTTGTAAAAAATGCTCTGGCAAATTATTTAAGGTAATTGTTTTTCCGGATGAGACAATGACCAAACGTTCTACCAAATTGGCTAACTCTCGTACATTACCTGGCCATTCGTAATTTTCCAAAAATTCTAATGCATCAGTGGCCATGTCGATCCCATGTCCTGTTTCAGCTCGATATTTTTCAATAAAATGCTGGATCAATAAACCAATATCTTCTTTCCGTTCCCGCAGGGCTGGCAAGTTAATGGGGAAAACATTTAATCGATAATATAAATCTTCTCTAAAAGTCCCAGCTTGCAGGCACTGTCTTAGATCTTTGTGTGTCGCTGCAATAATGCGAACATCCACTCGAATCGATTTGTTGCCCCCAACGCGTTCGAATTCCCGCTCTTGTAAAACACGCAACAGCTTTGCTTGCATGGAAATTGGCATGTCTCCAATTTCATCTAAAAATAAAGTCCCGCCTGCGGCGACTTCAAAGCGCCCTTGACGCGCCGCATGCGCACCGGTAAACGCCCCCTTCTCATGCCCAAAGAGTTCGCTTTCTAATAGATCTAAGGGAATAGCAGCGCAATTAACGGCTATAAAGGGGCCATCCTTGCGTTCAGACAGTTGATGGATCATCCGGGCAATAAGTTCTTTCCCTGTCCCTGATTCTCCCAGAATTAAAGCGGTCGTTGGTTTATCGGCCACTTGTTGGATAAGCGCTTGAACAGCTCTAATACGCTCGCTTTTACCCACCAATTCCTGCATTACTTCTTGAATTGCCATCTTTACACCACCTTCCTTGCCTTAGTTGTATAGTCACGTATTAAGCTTGCTTACTATATATATATATTACAAATAGTTCTTAAACTTACTGACGTCAAATCTGTGACCATAGAGAGCCCTGCAAAAAAGCTGGCCAAACAGGGTTGAGATTAGGGATAATAAGACTTTCACGAACCTTAAAAAGGAAAAAACAACATGGCAAAACCTATTGATTTACGCCGTTATTACACATTTGGTCTCAGTTTATTACAGCTAATGGCTGTGCTTGGCGGAACAGGGATAGCCTTGAGCATCCTTTATTTTTACGTTAGTTAATCAATTCAAACTGCCAGACACTTCTCAATGCTCCGGTGGCACAGTGGATAGCGCGGTCCCCTCCTAAGGGACAGGTCGGCGGTTCAAATCCGCCCCGGGGCACCATTTAAATCATCCAACTTATTCTAGGAGTGATATATCATGATAGAAGAAATCTTAGGCCAAGCATATGGCGAAAAAAATTGGGAGCCTCTTAAGGCCTGTCTTACTCAGCAGAAAACAACGATAAAAGAGTTAACGACTGTCTCTATTCATGTCATTTCTACCCCTTCATCTTTACCTGATAATTTCGATGCCGCATGGTTACCCACATTTGATTTGAATATTGTGACCATTGCCGCTATGCAAGGCAGAACAGATATCCTCAATTTATTATTTGAATACGGACTTGAGATAACCCCAGAAAACAATGCTGCTTTAATAGACGCTGCAAGTGGCGGGTACACAGCAACCGTAAAATTATTGTTAGCAAAAGGAGCTGATGTTAATTTTCGGGGTAAAGAAGGTAAAACAGCACTTGGAGAAGTTATTTTAGGCGGCATTTCTAGCAACGACTCTGATAATAAGTCTGACGAAGATTTTGATGATAACCCTGATAATGATGATGAGCGTCTTGTTGAGATGGTAGAATTATTGTTACAAAGTGGCGCTAATCAATATTCACGCGTTACTGAAAATGAATGGCAGCATGAATCTAGCGTCGTAAGCGCTGTAGGTCATAGGAGTTCACAGGTTATTTCTTTATTAGTAGACCCTCGTTTTCGAAATAACCAGCATGATCTCTCTCCTGATCACATTCTCATTGAACATACCATGGCTTTAGGAAACGCAATTCAGCGGCGACTGGATGACTATGAAGAAATAGTTGATATCTTTATAAAGGCGGGCGTTAATTTTAGAAGTGGTGAAGGTGGTCATACTTTATCGGTAGCTGCAGCTACGGGGAACGCTGCGTTAGTAGAAAAACTTTTAAACCTTGGTGCAAATCCCAACCATTATGATGAATATCCTTATCCCACTCGTTCTAGACCTAAGAATTATTTCGATACATTTACGCCACTCATGAATGCTATCGTAGGAATTCGTATGGGAGTTCCAAATAATTTCTCGTTAGTCTCTGGTATTTTGGCGCCACGAAATGATCAAGCAGATGATTTAGCTGTTGCCCATGATCTTCCCGCACCTCCCAAGTTAGACGAAAGAAGTAGGAAACACCATGAAGAAAGAGCGAGGAAATACAATAGACCTGGTCCTCACTGGGAAGTTATTAAATTACTATTGGCTCATGGTGCAGTGCCTTCATCTCCCAAAGGCAGCTCTCCCGAAAATGCTCTAAAACTTGCAGAAATAATGGAAAATGAAGCGCTTCTTGACTTGTTTAGAAGTTGCAAAAATGAGATGGCTCCAAGAACAGATATTGGTTTCTTTTATGCTTATGATATTTTTGATCGAAATGGCGTGAGTACGGCAGAAATTAGTCAGAGGACAATCAATAGTCTTTTACCAAGAGAATGTATTTTACATAGAGGGGATTTAATCATTAATGGCAACGTTCCAAAAGGAGCGCAAATTAGAGTTATTGATGGCGATATCAGGATTCATGGTAGTGTGGAAGAAGATACTGTCATTTTTTCTTCTCCTATGCCATTGATAAGGCTTAGGAATGGGACAAGCTTTATGCTCGGTAATTACGCTATTTTAGAACCTAACGGCCGTGTCCAATTGGAAGTCCCTTATACCCTGACCGGCGCAGGCAACTTAAATGAAAGGCGAATGATATTAAATGGTACAGAATATATCGTTCCCTGCACTGAAGCTGTTCCTTCTATAAAAGGAGGTCATATTTTCATCGATGGGCATATTACAGATAGCACCAATGTTATTGCTCTGGGCGAAGTTTTTGTTAATGGAAAGCCTATGTTAAGAATTTCTCCTTATGATCTTGATTGTGACACAGGAGAAGTGACTGAGCATACATTACGCTTTTTTAAAGATTCTGCATATATGTTCTTTAGACATGAAGAAGCAAATGATGGCAAAACCTCATATGAAAATATGTTTCTCTTTAAAAAGGCTATGACCAGCGAGGAACCGATTAGCCCAATGGTATTTTTTGATCCAGCAAGAGAAAAAGAACGATTAGCGGAAACGCTGTATTATGCAGTTAAATATGGAAAACTGGGTTATTTAAAGCTGCTGATTGCAAAACAAGTTGATGTTAATGCTATTCCATGGCGTGTCTTTCCATGGCATACCTCCGGATTAATCTCTCCTCTTAAAATTGCAACTGAAAATGGCCATCAAGAAGCTGTACGCTTACTTCTTGAAGCAGGGGCAGTCCCATTAACAACAGAGGCTGCTGCAAGCACTGCTCAATCCAGTACTATTCCCCCCCTTATCTTTACTAAGCCTAATACTGATACCCAAGGCTTACACGCTAGAAGAATAACCGATATTGATGCATTAATGACTGTCTTAAAAAAATGTCGGACATCAAAAGACGGCGATAACATTCCTTCGCCAGAACTCGCCTTACGAAGAGCTGCTCGGATGGGATGGTTGCAAGAAGTTAAAAATTTAGTCAGTCTCGTTAAAGATCTCACACTCGACACAGAAGGAGCTGATTCTGGAAAAACTGCACTAGATTTTGCGAAAGAGCATGATCACACTGCAGTGATTGATTTTTTAAAAAGTGTTGGTGCAAAACCTGGAAAAGTAAAGCTTAACTGAGCACATGGAGACTAACGATGAAAATTTTATGCCTCACGCATGCTGATTTTGAAACGCCAGGAATTATTGAAGATTGGGCTAGAGAACGTCAGTATGAATTTGCTATTTGCAAACCGTATTTAGGTCAAAACAGCTTAGAACAATCTGCTTTTGATTTTCTCATTGTCATGGGAGGTCCACAAAGCCCCCTTCAATTAGAAGAGTCTCCCTATTTGAAAAACGAAATAAAATTGATCCAGCAAGCGATCTCTGACTCTAAAATGGTCCTTGGATTTTGTTTAGGGGCACAATTAATTGCGGAAGCACTAGGGGCAAAGACTGAACATAGCCCAGAAAAAGAAATAGGCGTTTTCCCCGTTACTCTGACTGCAGAAGGAATGCAAGACCCCATTTTAGAAGGATTTCCTAAAAATTTCCCTGTAATCCATTGGCATAATGATATGCCAGGAGAGACTAGTCATTCAGTCTTGCTTGCCAAAAGTGAAGGCTGCCCTAAACAAATATTACGCTATGGACCTTTAGTTTATGGGTTTCAATGCCATCTAGAGATAACGAAAGACGGCATACAGTCATTGATTGCAGCCTGTCCGGGAGATCTAAAGGCGAGTCGATTCACCCAAAGTCCAGCAGAACTCTTAGCACAAGATTACGATACCATTCATGGTTATATGAAAAAGATTTTAGATCGTTTAACAAGCAATTTTTTTCATTCGGAATCTAAATCTGTGCTGGACGAAAAATATCGAGACCTGTGTAGTGATAACCTTTAAATAAGCACCTGCAATCCTTTACCTCCTACTAAATGAGGAAAAAAGGTGATTATACATATTCATCAGGTGCTAGTCCCCGTCCATATTCATGTTATTATTTTTAGAGATATTTACTCGGAGCTAACCTCTTCTCTTGCTAACATTCTTCTTAAGACAGGCTCCACTTTTGGACCCCCTAAGCGAATAATAACCGCAATCAGAAAAAAGCGACCCGATCGCCCTAAGATAGAAGACAACAAGAAACTAAAAAAATCTAGCTGCAAAGCGCCTGCGCCAATTGTAAAAATTTTATACGGCGCTAATGGCATAAAACAGCCGATAAAAATGGCCCAGCATCCCCATTTGTTAAACCACTGCATCGCTATTTGATAATAAGCCGTATATCCCATCCATTGAATAAAAGGCTCTACCATTAATTCATACGCAAAAAACCCAATACAATATCCCACCATACCGCCTAAAAAAGATCCGACGATAGCAATACTCGCAAAATAAAATGCTCGCTTCGGCGCTGCAAAGCTCATCGGTAAGATCATGACAATCGGAGAAACAGGAAAGAGTGAAGCATCAATAAAACTTAAAATGCCTAAATACCAAGCGGCTTTAGGGTGTCTCGACCACGTCAGGGCTTTTTCATACCATTTCAATAAAAAAGGTTGTTGCATTGAGTAAAACCTAAGATTGTTATCTAAAAACACTGTATTCAAAAACAGATAAATAGTTTTTTTTCACGGCCATTGTACCATTTTTTGCAACATTCCCAAAAAGTCTTTGCCTAACCCCGGGAAAGATAGAACTTTAAGGAGCTCCATGAGCCAGTCAATCCAGCATTTAAGGCATGAATTTAAGTCCCATTTAGAAAAATGGACTAAAGCCTATCAACAGACTGGTTTCCCAGACGAAACTTTATCGGAAATAAAAAAATGGGGCGTATTCTTAGAGCGTTATATTGAAGAAAAAATATCCCTATTAGAAACAGATTTTAGTGATCATATCTTAAATGGCGAATACCGTCGTTCGGTACGTGAAGGATTTGATGGCTTAGAACGCATGATGCGCTCCCACCAAACTTTTCCAGACATTGTGAGTGGGATGGATGGAAAAATCATGCTGGAAAAAATGAAAGAATATTATAGCTCATACCTGGCACCTATCTTAAATATCATGGCTAAATTAGAAAACGATTTTATTGCGGTTACAACCAATGCGATTCTTGAAAAGGGTCGATTATTAGAAAAGCTAGAAGACGATATCGAAGATTTAAAAATAGAGAAAAAAACAATGAAAAATAATGCAGATCTGCTCTTGAAGATTGAAAATCTTGAACTTAAAAAAGAATTTACCCGGCTCACTTTACACCATGATCGCTTAAATTTATATTATTTTAACCATGGCAGACCCAAAGAGCTCAGCGGCTTTAAGAAAAAAGCAGATTTACTCAGAGAAAAAATTCGTCACACGGAGGAGAAATCTCATGCAGCTTAATAGAAGCGACATAGAACAATACCGTGAGGCAGTTGAGGGATTGAGATTAGCTGCTGAAAATCATGAAAATAGATCATTTCAGCATGGACTGTATGGTTCTCTACGCGATAGAGCTAGCAATACTTCACCCTCTAACGGCCCGGATCGACCACCAAACAATAAGTCTCGCCCTTTCTAACCATGCCTAGCTCTGAGCGCGCCCTATCTTCTAAAAGCTGTGGGCGAATTTTTAAGGCCTGCACTTCTTGATCGAGCGTTTGATTTCTAATCGTTAGCTTTTCAACACCTATTTTTTCTGTATCAATAGCACTTTGCAAGCGAAATAGAGTTACAATATTTGAATCGCTTATCCATAAACGATAATGAAATGTCACTAACATGAACGCTAAGACAAAAAACAATATTTTTTTCATTTTTTTATTTACCCTTTGTCTGATCAGTAAATGCACTCAAGCCCCAATACTCTGCCGTTTTACCTAAGGCTTCTTCAATTCTTAATAATTGATTATATTTTGCTGTTCTTTCGCCACGACAAAGCGAACCTGTTTTTATTTGGCTAGCTTGTACTGCCACTGCGAGATCGGCAATAAAAGTATCTTCTGTTTCCCCTGAGCGATGCGAAATAACAGTCGCATAATGATGATCTTTAGCTAATTGGATAGTTTTTAAGGTTTCGCTTAATGTCCCAATTTGATTAGGCTTAATTAAAATAGCATTGGCAATACTTTCTTTGATGCCCTTCATTAATAATTGATCATTCGTCACGAAAATATCATCTCCGACTAACTGTACGTTTTTTCCGAGCGTATCTGATAATAACTTCCAACCTGCCCAATCATCTTCGGCCATCGCATCTTCTAAGGAAATAATAGGGTATTGTTGTAACCATCCTCTTAAATATTCTACCCACTCTGGTGCAGTAAACGATCGATTTTCTGAAGCGAGACAATAACGCCCTTCTCGATAAAATTCATTACTCGCAAAATCAATGGCTAAAGAGATCTCTTGCCCAGGCTTAAAGCCTGCTTTTTCAATCGCGCTTAAAATCAAATGAATGGCTGCTTCATGAGAAGCTAAGATCGGAGCAAACCCACCTTCATCTCCCACCGCTGTGCTAAAATTCTGTGCTTTTAACAGCGCTTTTAAGGCTTGAAAAACCTCTGCCCCATACCGAAGCGCTTCTTTAAAACTGGGCGCCCCTGCTGGCACAATCATGAATTCTTGGATATCTAAATTATTATTGGCATGCGCACCACCATTCATCACATTCATCAGAGGAACAGGTAACTGCGTGATATTTTTTTGACCAAAACACAAGTATTCATGTAAAGGAAGATGCACTGCCAATGCGGCGGCTCTGGCTGCGGCTAACGAAACACCTAATAGTGCATTCGCGCCCATGCGGCTTTTGTTTGGCGTGCCATCAAGATTGATGAGAATATCATCAATCCCTTTTTGATGACGGACATCATGATTTAATAATGATTGTTGAATGTCTGTGTTGATCCATTCAATGGCTTTTAATACCCCTTTTCCCTGGTACCGATCTCCCCCATCTCTTAATTCAACCGCTTCTTGCCGCCCCGTCGAAGCACCGGAGGGGATACTTGCGCGCCCCACAATCCCAGAGGCAAGCACAACATCGACCTCGACCGTTGGGATACCACGCGAGTCTAAAATCTCACGCGCACGTAACGCTTTAATTTCAGCCATTTTTCAATACCCTGTCTAAACCTTTTAAAGTAGATAATAAACTTTCCATTTCTGCTAGGGGCCAAGAATTCGGGCCATCACTCAACGCTTGCTCAGGATTGGGGTGTGTCTCCATAAAAAGCCCTGCAATCCCAACAGCCACTGCTGCGCGCGCTAAAACAGGCACAAATTCCCGCTGGCCACCCGATGCTCCCCCTTGTCCACCCGGAAGCTGCACAGAATGAGTCGCATCAAAAACGACGGGACACCCAGTGTCGCGTAAAATCGCAAGCGATCGCATGTCGGAGACTAAATTATTGTAGCCAAAAGAAACCCCTCTTTCACACACCATGATGGATGAATTGCCCACTGACTTTGCTTTTTCGACGACGTGCTGCATGTCCCAAGGCGCTAAAAACTGCCCTTTTTTAATATTAACCGGCAGTCCAGTCCGAGCAACTTTCTGAATAAAATTAGTTTGACGACATAAAAAAGCTGGCGTTTGTAAAACATCAACAACGCTAGCCACTTCATCTAAAGGCGTATCTTCGTGAACATCGGTTAAAATAGGCACGCCAATCGTTTTCTTGACCAAGGCTAAAATGCGCAAACCTTCTTCAATACCAGGGCCTCGAAACGAAGAAGCTGAGGTTCGGTTCGCTTTGTCAAAAGAGGATTTATAAATAAAAGGAATGCCTAATTTATCGGTTATTTCTTTTAATTTTCCAGCGGTGTCGAGCGCTAAAGATTCGCTTTCGATGACACAAGGCCCTGCGATTAAAAAAAAGGGCTCTGCATGACCCACCGAAAACCCACATAATGGCATCGCTTTTTGCTGAGACATTTAGTTTGCTCCTTGATGATATTGATAAGCTGCTTTCACAAAATGCATAAATAAAGGATGTCCTTCTCTCGGCGTCGAAGTAAATTCAGGATGAAATTGGCAAGCCACAAACCAAGGATGCGTTGGAATTTCTATCATTTCTACCAAACGACCATCGAGTGAACGCCCTGATATGCGTAACCCTTTGCTTTCTAACAGAGCAATCAGCGCATTATTGACTTCGTATCGATGACGATGACGTTCTTGAATAATCTCTTTTTGGTAAATATTTTCGGCCAAGCTATTTGTTAATAAGCGACATCCCTGCGCTCCTAAACGCATCGTGCCACCTAAATTGCTTGTTTGATCCCGTAATTCTTGTTGCCCTTTTTCATCTAACCATTCTGTCACGAGTGCAATCACAGGATAGGCTGTCGCGGGATCAAATTCTGTACTATTCGCCTTTGTCATCCCGACGATATGCCGCGCAAATTCAATCACAGCAATTTGCATGCCAAGACAAATCCCTAAATAAGGGATCCCGTTTTCTCTGGCATATTGAGCAGCTTTTATTTTTCCTTCAACCCCTCTCGCCCCAAATCCACCTGGCACCAAAATAGCATCAATCCCCTTAAAGCTTTCTAAGCCCTGCTCTTCAATTTGTTCGGAGTCGATATATTCAAGCTTCACGCGAATTTCGGTTTGGATCGCTGCATGCACTAAGGCTTCATTTAAGGATTTATAAGCGTCAGTCAGATCGACATATTTTCCGACCAAGGCAATGCGCACCTCGGCTTTTGGATTGCTTTGTTTTCGGACAACTTCGTCCCACTCGCTTAAATTGGCAGGCGGTGCTTTGAGGTTAAATTTTTCTAAAACAATATCGTCTAAACCTTGTTCGTGTAAGACTCTCGGAATTTTATAAATAGAGTCCATGTCGGGTGATGCAATCACAGCACGTTCTTCGACGTTGGTAAATAACGCAATTTTCTTGCGATCGACTTCTTTAAAATTCTGCTGACAACGACAAATTAACACATCGGGCTGGATCCCAATCGATCGCAATTCTTTCACAGAATGTTGCGTCGGTTTGGTTTTTATTTCTCCTGCAGACGGAATATAAGGCACCAAGGTTAAATGAATAAATGCCGTGCGCGCCGCCCCTAACTCCATCCGCAGCTGACGAATCGCTTCTAAAAAAGGTAAGGATTCAATATCACCCACCGTGCCGCCCACTTCGACTAAAACAATATCGTAGTGCTCGGTCCCGGCTAAAATACAGCGTTTAATTTCGTCGGTAATATGAGGAATAACCTGTACCGTTGCCCCTAAATACTCCCCTCGACGTTCTTTGGCAATCACTGATTCATAGACACGACCCGTCGTAAAATTATTGCCTTTTCTAATAGGGCTTCGAATAAAGCGTTCGTAATGTCCAAGATCGAGATCGGTTTCAGCCCCATCTTCGGTAACATAGACTTCTCCATGCTGAAAAGGACTCATCGTTCCCGGATCAACATTAATATAGGGATCAAACTTGAGCAAAGTAACTTTTAACCCACGAGATTCTAAAATAGCAGCAAGAGAAGCAGCTGCAATACCCTTGCCGAGGGAGGAAACAACCCCGCCTGTCACAAATATATATCGTGTCATGATTTTCCTTTAAAACTCGTAAAAAATTGAATAAGACGGCACTTTACTGTAGCAGATCTGCTGTCGTAGCACAAACTATCTTTCGCTCGTAACAGCCTCGACACTGAGTGCATCTTGCACCCGTTTTAGCTCATATTGACTGATTTTTAAACGAGGTTTAGCCCCCGACTTTGCCTGCAAAACTTCTCGGTCGATGCGTGCTAAGTGATCTCGGCTCGGTAAGGCAAACCCTAATCGTTGCAACCAACAACGAATAACCTCACGACGACGCGCCGGTTCTAATGCTAATAATTTCGAGACAGATAAAGTTCCTGTCTCCGTATTTTGCAGCGTATCGAGATCGTTTGCAGCACTGGCTTGTATTGTCAGCGCGGCTTCTAAACAGAGCACACCCGCACGATTAATCGATCGCAGTACATGCGGCCATCTTTCTTGTAAAAGAGGTAAGATCTGATGTCGAATAAAATTACGATCGAAACGAAGATTAAGATTGGTTTCGTCTTCTATCCAGCGTAATTGATTTTCTTTGGCATACTGCAAAATGGCTTCTTTAGAAATCGTTAATAAAGGCCGGATTAACTGTGCTTTTCCGACCTTGCCTGTTTCAGGAATTCCGCCCAAACCTAAAGGCCCTGTTCCACGAAATAAACGCCATAGAATTGTTTCGGCCTGATCAGCCTCATGGTGTGCCAATAATAAACAATCGTCTTCTGTTAGAACACGCTCAAATGCTTTGTAGCGTAGATCTCTTGCAACCGCTTCAGGGCTTTCACCGTTTAATGTTGTTGCATCGGCATGCAGCACAGTGAAAGGCACTTTTAACGTTTGGCAAACAGCTTCGCTTTGTTGTACCCAGCTATCTTCGTTTGGACTTAAATGATGGTGAATACAGATAGCATGCACGTGATAGTCTGGCATGTTTTTAAAAGCATGAACGGTGAGATGCAGCAGTACTTTAGAATCTAATCCACCGCTATAGCCCACCCACAACTGCTTTCGCGTACTCAAGGCTTGAATACGCTGCTTGATGCTGTCTGGATCTAAGTTGTAACACCCATTGCCATCCATCGTTGATATCGTCTGCTTAACAGTTTTTCGCTAGAAAGATTTTTCAGTGATCGCATATTTCTAATTAAATGCTCTTTTAAAGAAGCCGCCATTTCATTCATGTTTCGATGCGCACCACCCAAGGGTTCTGGTACAATTTCATCAATCAATCCCAATTTTAAGAGACGATCGGCTGTGATCCCCATAATTTCTGCAGCTTCTTCTGCTTTGGTTGCACTTTTCCATAAAATAGTGGCACAACCTTCGGGTGAAATAGTCGCGTAATAGGCATACTGTAACATCAAGGTTCTATCCCCAATGCCAATGCCTAAAGCACCACCCGAACAACCTTCACCAATAACCACACAAATAACCGGCACTGTTAAGCGTGACATTTCGAGTAAATTACGCGCAATCGCTTCGCTTTGTCCGCGGGCTTCTGCACCCACCCCTGGATAAGCGCCTGGCGTATCAATAAGAGTAATAATGGGAATGTTAAATTTTTCAGCTAATTTAGCGATTCTAAGCGCTTTGCGATAACCTTCTGGATGCATCATGCCAAAGTTACGTTGCAGTTTTTCGCGCGTATCACGCCCCTTTTGTTGGCCTAAGATCATCACAGGTTCGCCATCGAGTCGGGCTAAACCTGCCACCAACGATCGGTCGTCTGAGAAAGCGCGATCTCCATGTAATTCAGAAAAATCACTAAATAATTTACTGATATAGTCCATCGTGTACGGCCGAGAAGGATGGCGTGCAACCTGCACCGTTTGCCAAGCCGTTAAGGATCGAAAAATAGAGGCGGTTAACTCACGGCTCTTAGCCTCTAAACGCTGGATTTCTTCTTGGAGATTAACCGTGCTATCAGCCCCCATCAGGCGCAGCTCTTCAATTTTAGCTTCTAACTCAGCAATGGGTCGCTCAAATTCTAAGTAATTAAAACTCATCTCAACCTACTCATTTTAAGGATTTTGCGGCTATCTACGGTGACAGTGTATCAAAAAAAAATTAATAGGCAACCAGCACCGCCTCGATACCGTTGACCGCTCGTAGGGCATCTAGCAAGACTTGCTTAGGTTGGATACGCCAATCTTCACCCAATTTTAGGGTGACCTCTGCTTTTTGCTGTTCGCACACAATCCGAACAGGACAGCCTGAAGCTATTTGCTGGGGTTTAAAAATTTCTAATAATCGATTCGAAAAATTATCTTCTGTTTTTTCAGGATCAATCACGATTTTGACATATTTGGCGGATCGATCTCTGGCATCATCTAAACTAAAAACATTTAAACAACGCATTTTTAAACCACCCGTGAATCGATCGGGACTTACCTCTCCTTCGACAATAACCAATTGATCGGCGACCAAGAGATCTTTGTTCTCACGAAACTGATCAGAGAAAATAGCAATTTCTTGCCTGCCAGTTCTGTCATCTAAGACAACAAAAGCCATTTTATCACCCTTACGGGTTATCAACGTTCGAACACTGACAATTAAACCCGCTATCGTAAATTTTTGCGCGGTATTCAGACGAAGATCTCGAATGCAGGCAGTTCTTAAACAGGCTAATTCTGTTTCAAATTTTTGTAAGGGGTGCCCCGTTAGATATAACCCTAAGGTTGCTTTTTCTCCTTGTAAACGAATGTCATCCGACCAAGGCGGAACCGCTGCCAAAGCAGTTTGTAGCCTGAAGGTGTCATCAGTCACCGTCTCTTCGAATAGATCTGCCTGGCCTTGATGGCGATTTTTAGCCATTTGCTCTGAAGCTAAAATGGCTTGATCAAGATGTTTCATTAAAAATGATCTCTCACAGCCAAAACTATCAAAAGCGCCTGATCGAATGAGGGCTTCGTTCACACGACGACTAACGCGACGGGTGTCTATTCTGGCACAAAAATCAAAGATATCATTAAATTTTCGGATCTTTCTCGCCTCAACAATACTAGCAATGGCGGCTTCGCCAACGCCTTTAATCGCTCCTAATCCGTACAAAATTTGCTTATCTTCATTCACTGAAAAGGGATATTGACTCTGATTAATATCCGGTGGCAAGACAGTTATTTTCATTTGTCGGCATTCTTCAATAAAGTTAACCACTTTATCTGTATGCGCCATATCAGAGGACAAGACAGCTGCCATAAAAGCTTCTTTGTAATGCGTTTTTAACCAGGCTGTTTGATAAGTGAGTAAAGCATAAGCAGCCGAATGGGATTTATTAAAACCGTATCCTGCAAATTTTTCCATTAAATCAAAAATATAGCTGGCTCTTTCTGCCTCGACCCCACGATCGATGGCCCCTTTCACAAAGCTAACCCGTTGTTTTGCCATTTCTTCGGGTTTTTTCTTACCCATGGCACGACGCAGCAAATCAGCGCCCCCTAATGTGTAACCCGCTAACACCTGCGCAATTTGCATCACCTGCTCTTGGTACAAAATAATACCGTAGGTTGGTTTTAAAATATGCGTTAATTTAGGGTGCAAATATTCTGGCTGCGCTCGACCATGTTTGCGATTAATAAAATCGTCGACCATTCCAGACTGTAAGGGACCTGGCCTAAAAAGGGCGACGAGTGCAATAATTTCTTCAAAATTATCAGGTTGCAAGCGTTTGACGAGATCTTTCATCCCACGCGATTCTAACTGAAAAACGGCCGTAGTTTGACAAGCTCGTAATAGATCAAAGGTTTTTTGATCATCCCGCGGGATGAGACTGATATCGATCGGCGTTTCTCCTCTATTCGATCGAATATTATTCACCGCTATCAAAGCCCAATCAATAATCGTCAATGTTCTTAAGCCTAAGAAGTCGAACTTTACTAACCCAATGGTTTCGACATCATTTTTATCGAACTGGGTTAATAACGTTCCTTCTTCATCGCAATATAATGGTGTAAAATCGGTTAATTTCGAGGGCGCAATCACCACGCCTCCGGCATGTTTGCCGACATTACGCGTGATCCCTTCTAATTTTTTAGCAAGATCAATTAAATTTTTAACTTCTTCCTCTTCGTTGTAACGCTGGCGTAATAATTCTTCTTGTACCAAGGCTTTTTCTAACGTTATACCGAGTTCCAGCGGGATCAATTTTGCAATTTTATCGACAAATCCATAAGGATGTCCCAAAACACGCCCTACATCTCGAATCACGGCTTTAGCCGCCAACGTCCCGTAGGTAATAATTTGCGAAACAGAATCGCGCCCATAACTTTTAGCCACATAGTCAATCACTTTGTCCCGACCATCCATACAAAAGTCGATATCAAAGTCGGGCATGGAGACCCGTTCTGGATTTAAAAACCGCTCAAAAAGTAAATCGTATTGCAAGGGATCAAGACCCGTAATGCCTAGAGCATAAGCAACCAGTGATCCAGCACCCGATCCACGCCCAGGCCCCACTGGAATTTTGTTGTCTTTGGCCCATTGAATAAAGTCGGCCACAATTAAAAAGTAGCCCGCATACCCCATCGAATTTAAAACAGCTAATTCGGTCGCCAAACGCTCTTCGTATTCGATAGGAATGGGTTTTGGAGAAAAAAGTTGCAGCAGTCCTTTTTCTGAAACGGCTTGAAATTGCTGTTCGATGGTTTGTCCGGGAGCGATGGGGTAATTGGGTAAAAATACTTTTCCTAACGCTAGGGTTAAATTACACCGTTTCGCGATTTCGACCGTATTTTCGATAGCTTCTGGTAAATCAGCAAACAACTCGCTCATGGCTTCTGGCGTTTTTAAATATTGCTCTTCTGAATACACGCGCGCTCGTTCTGGATCATTTACCGTGCGACCCTCATGGATACAAACACGCGCTTCGTGCGCTTCAAAATCTTCTTTGTTTAAAAATCGAACTGCATTCGTGGCTACCAAGGCTGCATTTTTTCGCTCACTCAACAAGACTGCTGCTTGAAGATAAGTTTCTTCTTCTAAACGACTGGTGCGGGTGACTTCTATATAAAATCTCTCTGGAAATAGGGCTGCCCATTCATCGAAAAGCGCATCGGCAGCTGTTATTTCTGAGGCTAATAACGCTTTTGCAATATCGCTGTGCCTGGCAGAGGCAATCGCGATTAAACCCTCTGCACAGGAGGGAATCCACTCTTTTTTGATTTGAGGTTGACCCTTATATTGTCCCTCAGTATAAGAACGTGACACTAATTGGGTAAGATGATGGTACCCTGTTTCATTTTGACATAATAAAATTAATCGGAAAGGTTGACTTAAATCGGCTTCATGACAGATCCAAACATCTGCCCCAATAATCGGCTTGATGCCAGCCGCCTCTGCTGCCTGATAAAACTTCACCATCGCAAAAAGATTACTTTGATCGGTTAACGCAATTATTTTGCTAGTTTGAGGTATTGTAGACTCAACCAATTCATCGAGACGAACAAGTCCATCGACGAGAGAAAACTCGCTGTGTACCTGAAGATGGACAAAATCACTGGACATAAATGCTTAATCTCGGTTAACACGCTGCATTAATAGTAAAGCTTCTCTCACTGGTGCAAAACTTAAGCGATGGATCGAACAAGGTCCTAGTTGATTCAAGCATAAATAATGCGTTTTTGTGGGATAGCCCTTGTGCTTAGCAAAACCATAGCCTGGATAATCGTTATCTAATGCAGCCATTTCTCTGTCTCTGGTCACTTTCGCTAAGATTGAGGCAGCACTGATGGCATCGATGAGCCGATCGCCCCCAATCACTGCCTCCACCGGGTAGTTTAAATCAGGACAACGATTCCCATCCACCAAAACTTTTTGTGGCTTGATGGCCAAAGCTTCGACAGCTCTCTTCATTGCAAGCAAACTAGCTTGCAAAATATTCATTTGATCAATTTCTGCTGCCTCGGCACGGCCAATGCCAAAAGCAATGGCTGTCTCACAAATTTCGCCAAAAAGTCTTTCTCGTTTTTTTTCGCTAAGCTGCTTGGAATCTGCAATCCCAATAATGCCATGCGACAGCGGTAAAATAACCGCAGCGGCTATCACAGGGCCTGCTAGAGGTCCTCTTCCCGCTTCATCGACACCCGCAACAAGCATGTCTATTCCTTTTAGGTTTTATTTAGAAACT
>Ga0302315_10000937_pt1 | contig 31270 bp, 29 predicted proteins | sample III_Palsa_N3_1_FD_200532 | JGI IMG/M metagenome (GOLD analysis project Ga0302315, IMG submission 200532) | Peat permafrost microbial communities from Stordalen Mire near Abisko, Sweden - III_Palsa_N3_1 | ecosystem: Environmental > Terrestrial > Soil > Palsa > Peat permafrost | place: Sweden...
TGAGTTATGGAGTGAATTAAAATCATTAATTCACTCATTCGATAATTCAAAATTAATAGATTTGCGGCACCAAATTATAACGCCATGTCTAAAACTGATCTTTACGAATCGCCCGATTATTACCTGTTGGATGAATTGCTTACCGACGAACATAAACTCATACGCCAAACCGTAAGGGATTGGGTAAAAAAAGAACTTAGCCCCATCATTGAAGACTATGCGCAAAAAGCCGAATTCCCAAAACAACTGATAAAAGGCCTTGCCGAAGTTGGCGCTTTTGGCCCCACTATTCCCGTTGAATATGGCGGCGCCGGGTTGGATTATATGGCCTATGGTATCATCATGCAAGAAATTGAGCGCGGCGATTCGGGCATCAGGTCGGCATCATCGGTACAGGGATCGTTAGTGATGTATCCTATTTATGCCTACGGATCAGAAGAACAACGCAAAAAATATCTGCCCAAATTAGCATCAGGCGAATGGATGGGTTGTTTTGGGTTGACAGAACCCGATCATGGGTCGAACCCGGGCGGTATGACCACCAATTTTAAGGATAAAGGTGATCATTACCTGTTAAACGGCGCCAAAATGTGGATCTCTAACGCCCCATTTGCAGATGTGGCCGTAGTTTGGGCAAAGGATGAAACCGGAAAAATAAAAGGGTTGATAGTAGAGCGTGGCATGGAAGGTTTTTCAACCCCCGAAACGCATAATAAATGGTCGCTAAGGGCCTCGGCTACCGGCGAACTGGTATTTGATAATGTAAAAGTGCCAAAGGAAAACCTTCTGCCAAATGCATCGGGCCTTAAAGGGCCGCTTGGCTGCCTTAACCAGGCCCGCTACGGCATTGCCTGGGGCGCGCTCGGCGCTGCTATGGACTGTTATGATAATGCCCTCAGATACTCTAAACAGCGTGTACAGTTTGGCAAGCCTATAGCGGCCTTCCAGCTACAGCAGAAAAAGCTGGCCGAAATGATAACCGAAATAACCAAAGGGCAACTATTGGTATGGCGACTGGCTACCCTGAAGAACGAAAACAGGGCGACAGCGGCTCAAATATCAATGGCCAAACGTAACAGCGTTGAGGTTGCGATTAACATTGCCCGCGAAGCCCGGCAGATGCTCGGCGGTATGGGAATAACAGGAGAATATCCAATAATGCGACATATGATGAACCTTGAGTCGGTAATTACGTATGAAGGCACACACGACATCCATTTGCTGATAACAGGAATGGATATCACTGGTGAAGAGGCTTTTAAGTAGGATAATATTTTACCAATTAGGTAACAAATTAGTCCTGTTTGGAGTATAACTTCGCGAGAACTAAGTATATTTGATTGTTACCATTGGTTAAATGTCCCCTTATTACCTGCACAAAAACCGTAAGCCATATTTCAGAAACCAGATTTTCGGTTTCTTGTTAATTTTTGCGCTTTTTTTAGTTTCCTCTTCCTGTAAGAAAAAAGAAGCCGTCACCAACGGCGATTACTCCGATGCCTTTAATGCCATTTATCAAGGCAACCGGTTAACCGATGTAAAAAACGCGGAACAGAGAATGTATTACCTTGATTCTGCCTTTAACAATTTAAGCAAGCCCACCATTAACGACAGGTTCAGGTTTTATGCGTTACATTTTATGTACCATAAAAAAGCAACCCATAACGCAGGTAAAGAATTATTATACGCCGACAGCATGATAGCTATTGCCGGTAAGTGTATTAATGAAAAAGAATATATCCTTTTTTTTTCGGAAGCAAATTTTGCCAAAGGGGATGCTTATTTTGATGCCCATCAATTTAACGAGGCTTACAAATACTTTTACGAAGGATACTTTTTAGGCAAAAATCATTTAAACTACGAGATACTTGCCGAATACACTTATCGTATGGGCATGATCTCGTTCAAGCAATCCCATTTTAAAATCGCGGCCAATTATTTTAAGGAGAGCTACAAGCAATCACTTTATTATCTTGATAATTTTGGGTCATTTTATCAAAGGCAGGAATTGCTTAATGATATAGGCGAAAGCTACCAGCGTAACGGCGATCTTGACAGCGCTATGCTCTATTTTAATAAAACACTGGCCTATATTGATGAGAATAGCGATAAATATAAAGGCAAGGCCAATATGCTTGATGTGGCAAGGGCGGTAACCTATGGCGATGAAGGCGAAATAGCATACAACAGGGGCCAATATGCGCAGGCAGCCGGTCAGCTTAAAAAAAGCATAGCCATTAACCTGCGAAAATATAACGATAATTATAATGCCGAACTGGTTGAAATAACCTTAGGCCAACTCTATCTCGACCAGCACCAGGACGTTCTTTTTATTAATTTAATGCATGATATACATCAGCAGTTGGCGAGTGTAAAAAATACAGATGCCGAAACCAACTGGAACAAACTGATGAGTAATTACTATACACAAAAAAAGGACTTCAGCAGCGCCTTTAATTATTTCAAACAGTACAGCTCGTTAAAGGATTCGCTGGTTCAACAGTCTATCTCGCTAAAGGAAACCGATGTAAACCAGCAATTAGCCAATTATGATAAGCAATACCAGATAGAGAGCCTGCGCGATGATAATAAAACACAGCTGGTATATCTTTATTTAGCGGTTATATCTGCTTCAATGGCGGTTATTATCATCTTTTTGGTATACCGTAACTGGACAAGGTCAAAAAATGATGTATTGGTGGTGAGCACCCTGAACAAACAGATCAGCCAGCAAAAAAACGATCTTGAAGAAACATTAAGTGAGCTTAAACTTAGCAGCCAGGAAAAAGACAGGATATTACGTACCGTAGCGCATGACCTGCGCAACCCTATTGGCGGCATCGTATCATTAACCAACGCCATGCTGGATGATGAATATACCGAAGATCAAAAGGTATTGATAAAGCTGGTGAACGGCACATCGTATAATTCGCTCGAATTAATAAATGAGATACTGGAAGCAACCAACATAACCGCATCATCAATAAATAAGGAACCGGTAGAGATCAACTCACTTGTTAGCAACAGCGTTGAAATATTAAGCTTTAAGGCTGCCGAAAAAGACCAGCACATCATTACAGAGCTTTTGGATAAACCCCGTGAGCTATTTATCAGCCAGGAAAAAATATGGCGGGTAATAAGCAACCTCATCAGTAACGCTATAAAGTTCAGTCCGAATGATACCGCTATAAATGTAAAAGTAACCAACGGCAATAATGAAGTTAAAATATCGGTAAGTGATAATGGCATAGGCATACCTGATGACATTAAAGACGAAGTTTTCAATATATTTACCAATGCCAAAAGATCGGGTACTGCCGGCGAAAAATCTTTTGGGCTGGGCTTATCCATTTGCCAGCAGATAATTGAAAATCATAACGGTAAAATTTGGTTTGAGAGCAATGCAGGTTTAGGCACAACCTTTTACGTAAGCCTGCCATCGGCATAGCTGTTATTTATAGCTGTATCAGTAAAAATCCTCATGTTTAATTAGTTTTAAATTATTCTGAACAAGAGTAGGTTTAATTGAAGAATTTGTTTTAGCTTAAACGGTTGATTAAAAGCTAACTAATTAAGGCTTAAACCCCTGATAACACATGTTTTTTTCAAAAAACGGCAAAATTGCACAGTATCCCCTGCTGAAATGTGGGGTGATATATATTTTTTTCGCTTTTTTATCGTGTAACAGATCCTCAAATAACAGCACCCAAAACCTTAATTATGATAGGGTTATAGATTCTGCCCGGCTGGTATTTGATACAGGGAACCCCCAAAAGGCCATTCACTATCTCGATTCGGTAAGCAATAAGTACAAGAACCGTACACTGCTTCAAAAATTCCATTATTACTATGTTAATTACAACTTTCTTTATAATAAAAAGAAAGATAACGATAAAGCCATGCTTTATGCCGATAGCATGCTAAACCTGTTTGATACACCCGACAAAAGGTTGAAAAACACCTATTCTTTAGGTCAGGCTTACTTTTTTAAGGGTGATATATATTTTGATGAGAATAAATACGAGAACGCTTATCAATATTATTACCAGGGGAAAACCATAGCCAATAAAAGCCTTGATGATTGCACATTGGGCGAGTACAGTTACCGTATGGGAATGATCATGTATAAACAGGACCATTTCCGCGTTGCTGCGGCGTATTTTAAAAACAGCTCTATCCAAACCAATACCTGTGCATGGGGTTTCACATCTTTTTACCGCAGGCAGGAATTGCTTGACAATACCGGCTTAAGCTACAGTAAAATTAATGAAGCCGACAGCGCGATGATGTTTTATAAAAAGGCACTTAAATATATTGATAACGAAAGCAGGCAATTTAACGCACAAAAAAACCTGCTTGATGTTGCCAGGGGCGTTATTTATGGCAATGAGGCTAATGTTTATCTTAAACAGAACAATTTTAACCTTGCGGGCACCCTGCTTAAAAAAAGCATTAATATAAACCTGAGAAAAGGTAATGATAACAGGGACGCACAGTTAGCAGAGCTTAAACTAGCCCACCTTTATGACCAGGAAAACAAAATCGATTCGCTTATAGGGCTGCTAAAAGTTGTACAACTCCAGTTCGACAGTATTAAAAACCCGGATGCCGAAGCCGACTGGAATTTACTGATGGCTAATTACTTCAGCAAAAAAAACATACCACAAACCGCGTTTCATTACCTGGTTACCTATGATGCCTTAAAGGATACCATTACCAACCAGAACAAAATACTTAAAGAGGCCGATGTTACCCAGCAGATGAAACGGCTGGAAAAAAACTACGAATTTGAAAAACTACAGCAGTATAACAAAATGCAGCATTTTTATTTAAGAATAGCTTTTGTTTTCGGGTTGATGTTACTGCTTATCATATCACTCATCTTCCTTAACTGGCAAAAATCAAAGAAAAACATAAAAACCCTCGGGCGCTTAAATACCCATATAAACGACCAGAACTATCACCTGGAAAATGCTTTAACAGAGCTAAATTTAAGCAGCCGGGAAAAAGACAGGATATTACGTACCGTAGCGCATGACCTGCGTAACCCACTTGGCGGTGTCGCCTCCTTAACAAGCCTGATGGCCGAAGAAAGCGAATATACCGATGAGCAAAAAGAACTGATCATACTCATAAGGGAAACATCAAATAACTCCATTGAACTGATCAATGAAATTTTGGAAGCTACCGATAACACGCTGACAAAAACAAATAAGGAAAAGGAACTGGTTGAAATAAACTCATTATTAAGCAACAGCGTTGAGTTATTGCGTTTTAAAGCCGCGGAAAAGGATCAGCAGATCGTGGTGGAATTGATGGAAATACCGGTGGAGCTATACATCAACCGTGAACAAATATGGCGGGTTATCAGCAACCTTATCAGCAATGCTATAAAATTCAGTCTTCCCGATACGATTATAAATGTAAAACTTAGTGACGATGCCGGTACTGTTAAAATATCAGTTGAGGACAATGGTATTGGCATACCGGATAATTTAAAAGACAAGATATTTAACATGTTCACCGATGCCAAAAGGCCGGGTACAGCAGGCGAAAGATCTTTTGGCTTAGGCCTTTCCATTTGCCAGCAGATTGTTGAAAATCATGGCGGTAAAATATGGTTTGAGAGCGAAGCGGATAAGGGTACAGCCTTTTATATCACTTTGAATAAACAAGTTTAGCGAGACAAGAGCTATTTTATAAAATCCCCATACCAATGGCCCGATGCCTTGATAATACGTTGCTGGGTATCAAAATCAACATGTATCAAGCCAAAACGGGGATGATAGCCTTCGGCCCACTCAAAATTATCGGTGAGTGTCCATACAAAATAGCCGCTTACCTTGCAGCCTTCGTTTTTGGCTTTTAACACCTGCGCTAAATAATCTTGCAGAAATTTTATACGCTTGGGATCATCAACCCTGCCATCCTTCACTTCATCAGGAAAAGCCACGCCATTTTCGGTAATGTATATTTTTTTTAAGCCGGTGTATTTATTAAACTTTTTTAATATTTCATAAATGGCAGGTGGATAAACCTCCCAGCCCATATCTGTTAATGGTACGTTCCTGTCTTTTGCCTGCACCAGGCTCGCATAAATATAAGGCGTAAAAAACGAGTGTTTTACAATTTCGCGGGTATAAAGCTGGATGCCTATAAAATCAAAATCAAACTGCATGGCAATATCATCACCAGGCTGGTAATATTTCTCTAAACGCTTTACTACGGGCAGATCATCAACCGGGTAACCTAAACCCAGCACAGGTTCAATATACAAGCGGTTAAGTAAGGCGTCAATCCGCTTAGCGGCGTTTACATCTCTTACATTATTGCTCCGGGGTTCAATATAAGAGCATGAAAACGTGGTGCCAATTTGAGCGTTGGGCAACATCTTGCGCAAGATCCTGCCACCTGCGGCCATGCATAGCACGGCATGGTGCACGGCCGGTAAAAAGTTTTTAAGCCCTGTTTTCCCCGGCGCATGAACACCGAAAAAATAACCTGTGCCCACAAATACCGATGGCTCGTTCATCACCATCCAATGTTTTACCCTATCGCCAAAGCTTTGCGCGCAAATGCGTGTAAACTCGCTGAACCAGTTAATAATTTCGCGGTTTGTCCAGCCGCCTTTAAGTTCCAGTACTTGCGGCAAGTCCCAGTGATAAACGGTTATCCAGGGTTCTATACCCTGTTTCAGGCAGTAATCAATAACACGGTTGTAATGATCAATGCCCGCTTGGTTTACCTTGCCAATACCATCGGGCAATATGCGCGACCAAGCTATAGAGAACCTGAAATTTGGAATATTGAGTTGTTTGACGAGGTCGATATCAGCCTCATAACGATTATAAAAATCGCAGGTCACATCGGGTTTATCGCCATTGCGTATGGCACCTTTTTTTGCGGAAAAAACATCCCAGATGGATTCGCCTTTGCCATCCTGTGTGCATGAGCCCTCTATCTGCAGCGCGGCTGTAGCTACACCCCAAATAAAATCATCGCCAAAAAGTTGTTTGTTAAGATCGGTGTGTTGCGTAGTTAGTTCCATTAAATTGAGCCAATGCCAAGCCCAAATTGTGCATTATAATTGTATAAAAGAAAAGTTTGCAACAAATTATCTTAGTGCATGAATGCCGAGCGCATGCTTCTCAGCATGATCCATTCAGGCAAAGCGCTTATAAATCTCGAAAAGCTTAATATAAGTTTCATAACCTTTAAATTTTAATTAAAGGTATAACACTATTGTATACTTATTGTGTTGGCAGTATTATGTTATTGTTAATAAGCATGTTATCAAACAAAATGTTATTTCGAACCTGCAGCGATGTATAGTGATTTGGAAACAGGAGAGAAATCTTGTAAAAGCGATAGGCAACCTTACATGTTGTATAGGTTTTCTCCTCGCCCTATGCGTTACCCCGGGCCAGCTCGTCAAAATGACATAGGTTTAGAGTTGTTTAAATAAACGGCGTTTAATATTTAATTTTGCCAGATGAAAAGTCACTTTTTAAACCTTTTTAATTACGATAAATACGCCAACCATCTTATTGCTGATACAATAGCTAAGGCAGGTTACCCGTTTAAACCCGTACAGCTAATGGCGCATTTATTAACGGCCCAGCAAATTTGGTATAGCCGGTGTATAGATTTGCCACCTGTTGCCCGTGCATTGTGGGCCGATGATAATGAGCCTGCGGATATCTCCGCAGAAATAATTGATGGTAACCATAAAGCGTGGATAAGTTATATTGATACACTTGAGCCTGCTGATTTTGAAAAAATAATAGCTTATAAAAGATTGACAGGGGATAGTTATACCAATAAGCTGGCAGATATTTGCGCACATGTAATTAACCATGGCACCCATCACCGTGCGCAAATTGGGCAGCATTTAAAACTGGCCGGGATTGAAAATTTACCAAATACCGACTATATAGCCTTTATAAGATAATAATACTGCTTAAATTGCGCCCATAATTTATAACGAATGAAAAAACTGTTTTTGCTCACTATCATAGGTTTTATGCTGGCTTCGTGTTCAGATGATAAAGCCCGGGAAAAAGCGCTTTTAAATGAAATAATAAAAATGCATGATAAGGTGATGGTTGATGACAACATCATCATGAAAAATAAAATGCAGTTAAAACCTTATGCGAATGCAACTACTCCAATAAAGGATTCTGTTGCCAGCTATACAAAACTTTTGGATAATGCCGATGATGAAATGATGACCTGGATGAATAAGTTCAACCCTGATTTTACCGGAAAATCGCATGATGAGGTAATGACTTATTTAAACACCCAAAAAGCGCAGATATTAAAGTTAGATTCACAGCTTACCAGCACCATTACGGCATCAAATAATTATATTATAAAACTTAAAACGAAATGAAGCAACTAATTGGCGGTTTTGTACTGGTGCTGCTGTTTGGCGCATGTAAATCAAATAATACGGTAAAAATATTGCCTATATATGGCAGCAGGCAGGCGGTTACAAAAACGGTAAACGGCCAGCAGGTTACAGATACGGTATACCAAACCATACCCGCCTTTACTTTTGTTAACCAGTACGGCGATAGCACCGGAAGCAAGAACTTACAAGGTGATGTATATGTAGCCGATTTCTTTTTTACCACCTGCCCTACTATTTGCCCGGTTATGCAGCGCAATATGCTGAATGTTTATAACGCGTTTAAGGATACGGCAGGTTTTAAGATCATATCTTACACCATTGATCCAAAGCATGATACAGTACCTGTGTTAAAAAAATATGCCGATAAGTTAGGGATAAGCGGCAATAGCTGGTGGTTTTTACGAGGCGATAAAGATATAGTATATGATATGGCCGCGAAAAATTACCTGGTAGCAGTTAGCCAGGATAGCACTGCGGCAGGCGGTTATATACACCAGGGCTATTTTGTATTGGTTGATAAGCAAAAACGCGTGCGCGGGGCGTATGATGGCACCGATATGAAACAGGTGAACCAGTTAATTGATGATATTAAAACGCTAAGGGCAGAGCCTGCTGCCAAATAATGAAGCTTAAGATCATCGGAAGCATCTGCCTGATATTTGTTGCACTTGTCTACTCGTGCCAGAGCGATGCATCTATTGAATTTAACCGTTACTATTCATCGGGCAATATGGTATATCAAAACCATTGTCAAAACTGCCACGGCGCAAAGGGTGAAGGCCTTGCAGACCTGATACCCCCGCTAACAGATACTGCCATGTTAAAAAACTATAGCATAGCGCTGCCCTGTATCATAAAAACCGGATTAAAAGCGGAGATAAAGGTTTCGGGAAAATCATTTGATGGTGAAATGCCTGCTGCAAACCTCAGCCCTATTGAAATTGCACAGGTGGTAACATATGTAACCAACTCATTTGGCAATAAGCAAGGCTTAACCAACAGCGACCAGGTTGGGGTTGACTTAGGTAAGTGCGGTCAATAAAATAAAGATCTGTTATGCTTAGATAACAATCCTTTTTCCCTAATCACTAACCTCCAATCACTAATCACTAAAAAACAACTAATCACTAACCTCTAATCACAAATCACTAAAATACCTATCTTTACACCGCAAAACGTTCTATCGCTCGTGCCGACACTATCGGTGCGGGAGGAAAGTCCGGGCAACACAGAGTATCCTGCTTCCTAACGGGAAGGCGCCGGCAGCCGGCGACAGCAAGTGCCACAGAAAATATACCGCCCCCATCTTTTTGATTGGGGTAAGGGTGAAAACGTGAGGTAAGAGCTCACGGCTTTTCCGGGTAACCGGGAGGGCGGTAAACCTCAGGAGTTGAAAAACCAAATAGGTCCTGAACCGGAAGCTACTCGCTTTTATCCCGATTCAACACCGGGATTGTCAGGATGGGTAGGTTGTTTGAACCTGTTAGCGATAACAGGGATAGATTAATGATAGAATCCACCCTTTAAACCGGTGGAACAGAACCCGGCTTATAGCTTTGCTGCTGAAAAAATCCCTCTTCTGGTAAAACAGAAGGGGGTTATTTTTGTATATAGATTTGTAATTATAAAAGTGTTTAATTTTCTATACAATTCTTATATTAGCAAACTACTTTCTGAAGAAACATTACCTATAAAAAATGGCCAAAATTTTAATTATTGATGATGAGCGCGCCATCCGCAGCACACTGCGCGAAATTTTAGAATACGAAGATTACCAGGTTGAGGATGTTGATAACGGGCAGGATGGATTAGACCTGATCGCTAAAAATGATTTTGACCTTGTACTTTGCGACATAAAAATGAACCGCATGGATGGCATGGAAGTGCTTACCGAAGGTTTAGCTTTAAAACCCGACCTGCCTTTTATCATGATATCGGGCCACGGCAATATTGAAACAGCCGTTGAGGCCAGCCGCAAGGGCGCCTTTGATTTTATATCAAAACCACCCGACCTGAACCGCCTACTCATTACCGTTCGTAACGCCCTTGACAGGGGAAGTTTGGTTACCGAAACCAAAGTATTAAAGCGCAGGGTTTCAAAAGTGCGCCCAATATTGGGTAACTCGCAGGCCATTGCCAAAATAAAGGAAACTATTGACCGCGTAGCCCCTACCGATGCGCGTGTATTAATAACCGGCGCCAATGGCAGCGGTAAGGAACTGGTTGCCCGCTGGCTTCACGAAAAATCGAGCCGTGCAAACGCCCCTTTAATAGAGGTTAATTGTGCTGCCATACCATCTGAACTGATTGAAAGTGAACTTTTCGGCCATGAAAAGGGTTCATTTACCTCGGCTGTTAAACAGCGTATAGGTAAGTTTGAATCAGCCACAAGTGGCACGCTTTTTTTGGATGAGATCGGCGATATGAGCCACTCGGCGCAGGCTAAAGTATTGCGTGCCCTACAGGAAAGCAAAATAACCCGTGTAGGCGGCGAAAAGGAAATTGAGGTGGATGTACGTGTTATTGCTGCAACAAATAAGGATCTGTTAAAAGAAATTGAGCTTGGTAATTTCCGTATGGATCTTTACCACCGTTTAAGCGTTATACTAATTCACGTTCCGCCACTGGTTGAGCGTAAGGATGATATTGGCCTGCTTACCCAGCATTTTTTAGATGAGATATGCAATGAATATGGCATGCCGGTAAAAAAGATATCGGAACAAGCGCTTGATGCCTTAAAAGCCTTACCGTGGACAGGCAACATACGCGAACTGCGTAACATGGTTGAACGCCTGATCATATTAAGTGATAAAACTATTACCGATGGCGATGTCAAGGCATTTGCCAACCCATCGGCCCCGGTACATGAAACCAACGGCGGCACAACATCATCACAAACAGATTTTAACCAGTTTAAAAACTTTCAGGAGTATAAGGATTACGCTGAACGCGAGTACATCAAATTCAAGCTGGAGAAAAACAACTGGAACGTTTCGAAAACTGCCGATGATATTGATATACAGCGCAGCCACTTATATAGCAAGATTGAAAAGTACGGATTGAAACGAGGAGAGTAATTAGCCAACTCCTTACACTAAGCGTCATGAAATTGAGGTATTAAGCAATCCCACCTTTCAACATCATGTCATTGCTGTAAGGTACGAAGCAACCTCATTATGCAGGTCGGCGATATTAATGTTCGATACCTTTCTTGTGGGGTTGCTTCGTGCCTCGCAATGACGTGTGATCTTATCTTACGATTTCTGAAACTCAGGCTTTAACAAAGCCTTTTCTTTTGCCCTCATTTTCTCAACTTTAGGCACCGATACCCCCTGGATATAAGAATCATCCGGATGTAGTTTATAATAATTCTGGTGATATTTTTCTGCCGGATAAAATACAGTAAAAGGTGTTACCTGGGTTACTATCGGCGCGCCGTAATACTTTGAGGCATTAATGCTTTTTATAGTATTTTGAATAATATCCTTTTCCCCGGGTGTGCGGTAAAAAGCTATGGAACGGTAGCTTGTTCCCTGATCCGGCCCCTGATAATTCAATTCGGTAGGGTTATGCGCGTAAAAAAATGCTTCTACCAACTTGGCATAGCTTATCACGTTCGGGTCATAATAAACTTGCACAGTTTCGGCATGCCCGGTGTTATCTGTGCATACTTCCTCATAGCTTGGGTGTGGCGTGGTGCCACCGGCATAGCCTGCAACAACTTTATCCACGCCTTTAAGTTCAGACATAGCTTCGCTGCTTGCCCAAAAACACCCGGCTGCAAAATCGGCTACTTTTTCGCCTGCTTTTGGTTGCGGCAGCGATGCAAAACTTGTGCCCTGCCCGTTAGCGCATCCGGCTAACAGCAATAAACAGGCAACATATAAAACGGATGATCTCATAAAATTTAATCTTTTAATTTTTAACAATATACGCAGCGTATAGTTTACCGGATGGTCATTAAAAGGTAATATAAACTCAACCGTTTTTCAGAGTGTTTTTTACCAGGGCGAGTATACTGTTTAAGCCATTTATTTTGATCTCATAAACGCTCGACAATAACATGCCCATCTTGCCGGGCGGAAAGCCTTTACTATGCATCCACTCCAGGTAATATACCGGCAGGTCGCATATCATGGTGCCTTTATATTTGCCAAAAGGCATTTTAGTTTGTACAATTTCTACCAGGATTTTAGGGTCGGGACGAACAACTTCCATGTGGTAAATATATGCTTTCCATCAAAGTAATTACAGTGCTTTTACAAACACATAAAACTAAAAGCTGTTATGCCTATACATTTATGATGAATTAAACATTAAATCTACATGGAAAAACGAGCGCTTGGAACATCAGGAATAAAAGTAAACCCTATAGCCTTTGGCGGCAATGTATTTGGGTGGACGATAGACGAAAAACAATCCTTTAAGCTGCTTGATGCCTTTGTTGATGGCGGCCTTGATCTTATTGATACCGCAGATGTTTATTCGGCTTGGGTGCCTGGCAACAAAGGCGGCGAATCTGAAACAATTATTGGCAACTGGCTCAAAAAAAGCGGGAAACGTAATAAAGTAGTTATCGCCACAAAGGTTGGCAAACCTATGGGGCCGGGAAAAAGTGGTTTATCAAAAAATTATATTACCAAAGCTGTTGAGGAATCATTAAAACGTTTACAAACCGATCATATCGATCTGTACCAATCGCATGATGATGATAAGGGCACGCCCTTAACTGAAACCCTTGCCACCTACACCGAACTTATAAAACAAGGCAAAATAAGGGCCATAGGCGCATCAAATTATGGGGCCGACAGGCTAAAACAAGCTTTAGAAATAAGTAATGTTGAGGGGTTGGCGGCATATCAATGCCTGCAGCCTGAATATAATTTATATGACCGCCAGGGCTATGAAATAGAACTTGAGGGCACATGTAAGTTATATGATCTGGGTGTGATCACCTATTTTTCATTAGCCAGCGGGTTTTTAACGGGCAAATACCGCTCAGTAGCCGATCTGTCAAAAAGCCAGCGCGGGCAGGGCGTAAAAAAATATTTGGATGACCGTGGTTACAGGATATTAAATGCGCTTGATGAAGTTGCCGCCAAATATAAAACAACACCGGCTAGTGTGGCATTGGCCTGGGTAATTGCACGCCCCGGCATTACAGCGCCCATAGTGAGCGCTACCAGCACCGATCAGCTTAAATCAATTTTTGATGCCCCGCGGCTTAATTTAGATAACGTGGCAATTGAACTTTTAAACAGGGCAAGCAGCTATTAATACAGAAAAGCCCCCTGCCGTAGCAGAGGGCTTTTACATATATATTGAGGAGGTAATAGTTTAGAAAGATCTTCTGCCATTGTTATGGCTCTCATATCTCCTGGTGTTTTGGGCTAAATGCTGGTTGCCCCTGCCATTATCGCGGTTTATTTGAGCGTTATGGTTTACATCGTGGTTAAACCTATCGTTACCATTGTTTTGCTGAACAACATTATGCTGTCCGTTATTATTGAAATGATCATCACGATGCGCCCAGTTGTTATTATTGCCATGATACCTGTTCATATAGATATCGTTATGCATATAAGGGCGTGGCGCGCGCACTTCGTACCTGCGGGCGTTCCTCCAGTCGTAATCACGGTATTCGCCGGGTAAATATGCTGCGGATATCCAGTTGTCGCCATCAAAATAATAGTAACACTGTTCGGCAACATTGTAGTAGGCGTTTACATCGGGCAAATAATAGTAATCGTCGTTAGCATTGTAGCCGCCCTGTGCATCATCTGCATAGGCTACCGGTGCTGCCTGCACATCCACTATTGCAGAACGCAGATGGATCCTTGGGAATAAACCAACACCTAAATGAACACTTATTTGTGCTTTGGCAGTGTTATAAAATAACCCGCTTAATGCTATTGCTGATATTAAAATTAACTTCTTCATGGTTTCTAAAAATTATACATCTATGACTTGCCAATTTTCAAATAGTTTAACTATTTAAGGAATTTTATATAGACAATATTAACATTATAACAAATTATATTTTGATTATTTATACATATTAAGAATTATATATCGATAAATTATTTCAAATACCTGATAGAATGCTTAACAGTATTGTAACATTAATGTAGTTTATCGAAACAGATTTTCGGATTGATTTGTATTTAACTTAATTTTATCAAACAATGCTACTACCATGAAAATAAATAGCTTACTGTCATTAGTACTGCCGCTGGCTGTGATTCCGGCGCTGATACTTACCACCCAACCCAAAAACAACGATCAGCCTAAAAAACATATCATTGCAGCCGATAATGCAGGGCTTACACTGCCCGCAGGTTTTGGGGCCGATATGATAGCCGATAATTTGGGCGGCGCCAGGCATTTGGCCGTAACCCCGCAAGGTGATATCTATGTGAAATTAAGCGACACCAAAGATGGCAAGGGTATTTTATTCCTGCATCAAAACGGCGATAAGGCCGAGGTGGCCAATAGTTTCGGCGATTATGGCGGCACGGGTATAACTATTAAAAATGGTTATTTATATGCGTCGTCAAATGAGGCAATTTACCGGTATAAGTTAAATGATAAAAATGAGGTGATCGACCCGGCATCGCCCGAAACCATAGTAAGCGGTTTAACAAGCCACCGCACCCACAATTCAAAGTCAATTGTGCTTGATAACGAGGGTAATATTTATACTAATGTAGGCGCATACACCAACATCTGTAGTGAATTTGACCCGAAGGGAACAGGGTGCCCTATTTTGAATATTGCAGGCGGTATATGGGTGTTTAAGGCAGATAAACTTAACCAGAAACAAAGCGACGGCATCCGTTTTGCCACGGGCTTGCGTAATGTGGTTGGGCTCGACTGGAACCAGCAGGATAACCAGCTATTTGTAATGCAACATGGCCGCGATGAGTTGCATAATCTTTTCCCTAATATATATACCGTGCATCAGTCGGCTATATTACCTGCCGAGTGTATGTACGCCTTAAAAAAGGATGATAATGCCGGATGGCCTTATTTATATTACGATTGGCAAACGCATAAAAAGATGCAGGGCCCCGAATATGGCGGCGACGGAAAAAAAGAAGCAGACAGTAAATATTTAAACCCTGTTGCTGCCTATCCAGGGCATTATGCCCCCGATGGCCTGTTATTTTATACCGGCAACCAATTCCCTGCGAAATATAAAAATGGCGCATTCATCGCTTTTCATGGTTCATGGAACAGGGCGCCGGAGCCCCAGGCTGGCTATTGCGTAGTTTTTCAACCATTTAAAAACGGCAAGCCCGATGGTGATTGGGAAGTTTTTGCTGATGGTTTTTCGGGGTCTAAATCGCTGGCACAACCAGGCGATGCCATACACCGCCCATGCGGACTTGCACAGGGGCCGGATGGTTCGCTTTATGTAAGTGATGATGTTAAGGGTGCTATTTATAAGATCACCTATAAAAAATAAGCATGCGGGTAAAAAAAATTGCAGTAATTGTTGTGTTGCTTGTGCTATCTTCTACTTATTTGCGCGCACAGGTTAAACACAAAGTCCTACATCATCATGTTAACATAGCAGCGTCAATTGCAAGGGGGCAGCAGGTTTATATACAAAATTGCCTAACATGCCACCAGGCCGATGGCAAGGGGGTACAACGTATGAACCCGCCGCTGATACAAACCACTTATGTTTTAGGTGACAAAAAAAAGCTGATAACAATTGTGTTAAATGGTTTTAATGAGGATGTCCAGATCAACGGACAATCCTTCTCCAACAGCATGACCCCGCATAACTCCTTAAGCGACCAGCAAATTGCCGATGTACTTACCTACGTGCGCAACAGCTTTACCAACAAAGCCAGTGCGGTAACAGCAGCACAGGTAAAACTGGTTAGAGCGTCGAATACCAAGTAATAGTCGCAGCGCCAGTTTTACATTATTCCCCGCCGTTCCATTTATGCAGGCAGGTAGCTATTAAGCCTGTCCACCCGGTTTGGTGTGATGCGCCTACGCCCCGGCCATTATCGCCATCGAAATACTCATAAAATAAAATATTGTCCTTAAACGCGGCATCGTATTGTATTTTATCATAAGCGCCGAATACGGCTCTTTTCCCGCTCGCATCGCGTAAAAATATGCTGGATACCCGGCGGTATAGTTCAGTAGCCACTTCGTTGAGGTTCATAAACACGCCTGAGCCGGTTGGGCACTCTATTTTAAAATCATCGCCATAATATAAATAAAACCGGTGGAGGCTTTCAATGAGCAGGTAGTTTAACGGCATCCATATTGGGCCGCGCCAGTTACTGTTACCGCCAAACATGCCACTATCGCTTTCGGCAGGAGTGTATTTAACATTAAACTCCATACCATTTACAGCCACATGGTAAGGGTTGTTTAAATGATATTTGGATACCGAGCGGATGCCATAATCACTCAGGAATTCATTTTCATCGAGCATATATTTAAGCATCATTTTCATGCGGTAACCGCGCAATAAGCTTATTAAATGTTTACCTGTACTACTTTTTTCATTCCAGCGCGATACCAGCGCAGCAAGGTCGGGCCGGTTATTGGCAAACCATTCCATCCTGTTTTTAAATATAGGATTATTAATTATGGCCTCATCATCCAAAACTTCAACGGCAAACAAGGGAATAAGCCCCACGATGCTCCGTAACCGCATTTTTTCGGTGCTGTTATCGGGCAAACGCAGCTGATCATAAAAAAAGCCATCGGTATCGTCCCACAAACCGGCATTATCAGCACCCAGGTTCGACATTGCCCCGGCTATGTAAATAAAGTGTTCGAAAAATTTAGAGGCGATATCGGCATAAGCCTTATTATACTCGGCCAATTCTGTTGCTATGCGCAAAAGGTTTAACGAATACGTAGCCATCCAGCTTGTTCCGTCAGCCTGTTCAAGATGCTCGCCCATAGGCAACTTGGCATTCCTGTCAAAAACGCCAATATTATCAAGCCCTAAAAATCCCCCTTCGAATATATTATTACCTGCAGCATCCTTACGGTTTACCCACCAGGTAAAATTTATCATTAATTTATGAAAGATACGCTCCAGGAAATAGGTATCGCCTTTGCCACCATTGGCGGTTTTATCGATATTATATATCTCCCAGGTTACTTTGGCATGTACGGGTGGGTTTGCATCTCCAAAATCCCATTCGTAAGCGGGTAGCTCGCCGTTGGGGTGCATGTACCAAACCCTTACCAATAACATTAACTGGTTTTTTGTAAAATTCATATCCAGATGTGCTAAGGGCAGGCAGTGGAAAGCCAGATCCCAGGAAGCAAACCATGGATACTCCCATTTATCGGGCATTGAAATAATATCTTTCGCATTAAAATGCTGCCATTTAGTGTTACGGGCGTTTAACCTGCTGGCGGGTGGTACGGGCTGTGCCGGGTCGCCTGTGAGCCAATGGTGGATATCGTAATAATAAAATTGTTTTGTCCAAAGCATCCCGGCAAAGGCCTGGCGCTGTACCATCAAAGTATCCGCATCGGTAGTATTTGGCTGGATATCTTTGTAAAATTCATTAGCCTCGGCATAGCGGGCGTTAAATACCGTATCGAAGTCATCAAAACCATTTTTCGCGTTTTTCGACAGGCGCAGCCTAATGGTATAGCTTTGATGGGCCTTAACGGTTATATCGAAATTAACTGCTGCCTTTGTACCTGTTTGTTTAGGGTTTACGGTATCGGCACCATGCACAATATGGTCATTAATACCATCTTTATAATAAGGCTTGCCATCGTTATAATTATATAAACGGTTGGTGTTGGTTTCGTTATCGCAGAACAATAATTCAGGCGAGCCTTCGGCATTTAGCCATAGTTGTCCCAGATCTTTATGATAAACCTCTATCACGCCATGCGAGTCGGCAGTAAGCTCGGGCACATAGCCATCATAGCCCCAGGCCCATGTATTACGAAACCATATAGTAGGCAAAACATTCAGGCTGCAATCCTGCCCTCCCTTGTTATTTATGGTGATCTTTATCAGTATATCGTCCTGTGTATTTTTGGCGTACTCGGTAAATACATCAAAATATTCATCGTTATTTAACAGGCCGGTATCTATCAGCTCAAATTCGGGGTCGTTTCGGGTGCGTGCATGGTTTTCATTAACCAGCCACGCATATGGGTATTCCTGCTGCGGATATTTGTACAGCATTTTCATATAGGAATGTGTGGGCGTATTATCGAGATAATAATAAAGTTCCTTCACATCCTCGCCATGATTACCTTCGGGATTACTTAAGCCGAAGTAGCGCTCCTTAATGATCGGGTCTTTTTTATTCCATAAAGCAACGGCAAAACAAAGCAGTTGCTCATCATCACATATCCCGGCTATACCCTCTTCGCCCCAACGGTAAGCTTTGCTTCGCGACATATCATGGGTAATATAATTCCAGGCATCGCCATTGGCGCTATAATCTTCGCGAACGGTACCCCATTGCCTGTCGCTTACGTATGGCCCCCATTTTTTCCAGGCAGCGTCCTGTAGTCGTGTTTGTTCTGTATTCATATATGTGTGATGTAACAGCTAATATACCATCTTGTTAGTATGATTTATTAAAATATCCTTACAGGCGAATGTAAAAAAGCTGATTGAGTCTCGTAAGTTCATTGCCGTTGACTTTAGTCAACGGATAATATCCGGGAAGATGTGGGCTTTAGCCAAAAAACTACAACATGCAAATACCTGCATGGTAAGTTTGGCTGAAGCCAAAATATTTTATTCGTTATCCGTTGGCTGAAGCCAACGGCAATGAATTTTCGTTATGAGTAACGGAAATTCGTGGTCGGAATTACTGATTTTACTGATTTATGGATTTCGCTGATCCATCGATACAGGGAGAATTAATAATTATCTGCGGAATTATTTTAATCCGAAAAAATCAGTGATTCCGACAATTATTCCTCAAGCCCAGGCTTTTCTCAAAAATCGCAGCCAGTTGCCATGCATAACATTTTCAATATCTACATCCGAATAACCCCTGCTTTTTAATAAGGCAGGTATCTTTTGCTCATCTGCAATGGTTTCAATATCATAAGGGCATTGTTCACGGCCAAAGGCGCCATCGAGGTCGGATCCTATACCGATATGCAGGGCGTTACCCGCCAATTGGCAAATATGATCCATGTGGTCTATTAGCACTTCCAGGTTGCAGTTCATTTGTTTCGGGGTTGATTGGCCCCTTATCCAACCGGGCACCATCATCCAGGCATCCATCGCCCCGCCTATTACTGCACCGCGGTTGATCAATTCTTTTAGCTGTTCATCGCTAAACTGGCGGTTGTGGTTTACCAACGCCCTGCAATTGTTATGGCTTGCCCAAACAGGGCCGTTAAAATGATCCAATGCTTCCCAAAAACTATCGTCGCATAAATGTGTGACATCAAGAATAATGTTAAGGCGCTCCATTTCCCTTAATAACTCGTGGCCTTTTGGGCCCATAAATCCGGTGGCATCGGTACCCTGCGCGTAACGTCCGGGCCCGTAATGCGCCGGGCCAACGGCCCTTAGACCGTTATTATAGGCCCGCTCCAGGTGTTTTATAGTAACAATGGAATCGGCACCCTCTAAACTCAAAATATAGCCTATGGGCTTATTAGTGACTGGTGTATCATCCGCCCATAATTTAATATGCTGTTCAAGCGTATGCAGGTCATTCACCTGTACCATTTCACCAGCCTCTTCCATGGCTTTATACCAGGCCAATTGCCCTTGTGTTTGCGCCCAGGCCTGTTCGGGCGAATGCCAGCCGGGTAGTGGGTTACCGGGCGCAACATAACGGGCTATCTGCGTGGCTACCACCAGTCCGATATTCCCTTTGCGTAGTTCGGGTAATGAAACTACACCATTGGCGCGATCCGGCTTATCGGTCAGGCCTTTTTCACGGTCATTAATAGCCGTTATGGATTGGCGCAGGTCGCGGTTCCATTCCATGGCATTCATGCTGAGGTCTAAATGGGCATCAATGATGAACATATTTTTGTTTTTGTAGAGACGCAAAATTTTGCGTCTCCGGTACTGCATATTTGAGACGCAAAGTATTGTGTCTCTACATTGTTTATTCCAAGAGACGCAAAATATTGCGTCTCTACGGGTTCAAATATTTATTTTACGGTCACGGGCTATGTTTTTCCACTCGCCGCTTATGATGTTATCTTCTATGGTAATGGCCCGTTCATATAAAGCTACCGTTGGGCAAATATGATAGGGCAAACCATATAATACATCGCCTATTTTATAACTATGTCCCTCACCTGCATCAACCACCAAATGTTCTTCACTGTGGCTTATGGGCTTTAGACCGGGTGCGTTAAGGAAATAGATGCGTTTGTCAAGCACATTTTCCGACGCTATTGATTTATGCCCGCAATCTAAACATAGCAAGTTTTCGTTAGGTAGCGATACAACCCTTGTGATCACCAATGCTGCCGGTAAAAATGGTTGTTCGGGGCATGATAGCTGGTAGCCTCTATCCCAATAAACAAAAGTACCGGGACTGCACTCCACTCCTTTCCTTTTTGCATGGATAGGAAATGTGGGCGAGCCGCCTGCAATAATTACCGGGTTAGGATAACCTATTTGCTCCAGTTCATTTTGTATGCCGCTTACGGTTTCGAACCATTCATTGCACCGTTGTGTGCGGATATTTATGTCCGCATCATGAATATGGCCATCATAGGCATGAAAACCAACAAGGCTTATTCCCGGCAATGAATAACATGCGCTGTAAAGGGTTCGCACCTCATCCCAATCCGGTTTGATCCCGGTACGGTTCATGCCTACATTCAAATCGATATAAACATTAATAAGCACCCCTTTTTTGACAGCCGCTGAGGATATGGCTTCGGCAGAAAGCGTATTATCAACCAAACATGAAAATTGGGTTTGAGGATAGGCCAAAATTAACTTGATAAATCTTTCAAGCTTAGGCCCTACAGGCTGGTAAGCCAGCAGCACATCCGGCGCAGCGCATATAGCCAGCATTTCGGCTTCGGCAATGGTAGCGCATTTGAATTTGCTGATGCCAGCCTCCAACATTAGCCGGGTAACCTCGGCATTTTTATAGGTTTTAACATGCGGGCGGAGGCGAGATACATCATCGATCATCCCCTTAAGCATAGCGATGTTTTGCTTTACCCTATCGGGATAAACTACCAAAGCAGGCGTATCGAGTTTTTCAATATCCTTAACAATGTACCAATCCTGTGCAGTCATTTTTTACAGTTTACAAATCCGGACTTACGGTTTAAACAAGCTCAAACAAAGCCTCGATCTCCACCGGGATATTATCAGGCAGCGAACCCATGCCAACCGCGCTGCGTACGCCAACTCCGTTATCATCGCCCCAAACTTTGGCAAACAGCTCGCTGCAGCCGTTAATGATGAAGGGATGTTTTTCAAAACCGGGCGTACAGTTAACCATGCCTAATACTTTTATCACTCTTTTAACCTTGTTAAAGCTGCCTATATTGGCTTTTATGGTAGCCAGTATAGCCAGCCCTACCTGCTGCGCAGCCTGCTTGCCTTCTTCGGGGGTAATGGTATCGCCAATGCGGCCAATAATCAGGCTGCCGTCGTCTTTAACCGTACCGTGGCCTGATACATACAGGTATTTACCATCAATTAAGCAGGGTTTATATACACCCAACGGTTTTGGCGCGGGTGGCAGGTTAAGGCCTAAAGCGGTGAAGTTTTGATCCGGGGTGTTCATTTTTGCAGGGTTATATGGCAAACTTAAAAATAAAATGCAGGGTATCCTTCAATTAATTAGGCATTTTATTCTCGCCTGCTTATATCGCCTGGTATCGCTTGCCGCTAAGGCTTTGTTCTTTGTCTTGATACAAAGAACCAAAGATCAAGTCAGCAAAGAGGCTTCTTTTCCGCACGGGCCTTTGCCCTGCAAATCAGGTAAAACCGGGGCTGGGATCTATTGCGGCTAAGCCGCGCAAAGACCGGTACACTGCAAAAATCCCTATGCCCTGCAACCGCACAAGCCCGCATTGTTTTACCTGATTTCGCCCGAAGCTTATTTGCTGACGGTCTGTCCCGTTACCTTTTGTCATCCTGAGCATAGCGAAGGATCTATTATATGAGCGATAAGTAAATAAGTGTTTGTAATAATTTAAACTCAGCATAAATACAAGTAAATGTGCATTTTAGAATTGTTCTATTTAATAGAATTGATTTGGGATTGCAAAATGTTGCTATTGTTAATAGGTATATTTGGCTATTACATCCTGGCTCTTGAGCCTTACATATTGATTCATATAAATTATGAATGATTTTATAGCCGCCCGTTCGCAAATGGCCCTGTCGCTGGGCTTTCATATCATATACTCCTGCATTGGTATGGTAATGCCCGTTTTTATGGCGATATCCAACTATAAATGGATAAAAACCAAAGACCCTGTTTACAAAAACATTACCCAGGCCTGGAGCAAGGGTGTTGCCATATTTTTTGCCACAGGCGCGGTGTCGGGCACCATGCTTTCTTTTGAGCTTGGCTTGCTTTGGCCAAAATTTATGGCGCATGCCGGGCCAATATTCGGCATGCCATTCTCGCTGGAAGGCGTAGCGTTTTTTATTGAGGCGATCGCCCTCGGCTTTTTCCTTTACGGCTGGAACCGTTTTAACCAATGGTTCCATTGGGCTACGGGTATTGTGGTGGGCGTTAGCGGTGTGCTATCGGGTATTTTGGTGGTATCGGCCAACTCATGGATGAACAGCCCTGCCGGGTTTGATTTTGTTAACGGGCAGTATTTAAATATCAGCCCTATAAAGGCCATGTTTAATGCCGCCTGGTTTTCAGAAGCCCTGCACATGACCATCGCTGCATTCGCGGCAACAGGCTTTGCCGTTGCAGGCATACACGCGCTGATGATACTGCGAAAGAAAAACGTAAATTTTCATACCAAGGCCTTTAAGATTGCCATAGTATTTGGTGCCGTTGCAGCTATATTACAGCCTCTCAGCGGCGACATATCAGCAAAGGGGGCCGCCCGCAGGCAGCCTGCAAAATCGGCCGCCATGGAGGCTAATTTTCATACTGTATCTTATTCGTCCCTATTAATAGGCGGCATACCCGACACGGTGAACAAAAAAGTTAATTACGGCATAGAAATACCCGGCCTGTTGAGTTTTTTGGTGTACGACGACTTTAAAACCCCGGTTACAGGTTTAGATAAAATACCACAGCAGGATCAGCCTAACGTACCCGTTACGCATTACGCTTTCCAACTCATGGTGGCTATAGGCATGTTTTTATTGCTGATAGGCTTATTATACCTGTTTGCTTTGTGGAAAAAGAAGGGATGGCTGATAAAAAACTGGTTCCTTAAATTATTTATTATAGCTACGCCGCTTGGTTTTATAGCCGTTGAGGCCGGATGGACAGTTACCGAGGTTGGCCGCCAGCCCTGGATCATACAAGGCATTATGCGCACCAGCGAGGCGGTTACACCTATGCCGGGCATACAATATTCTTTTTACCTGTTCACCTTTGTGTATTTTACGCTGAGCATAGCGGTGGTATTTTTGCTGAACAGGCAAATAAAAATGGTTCCTGAATTATACGATGTTAAATAACAGCTTATGCTTTATGTAGTTATCATATTCCTGTTTTTTTCTATCCTGCTGTATTTTTTGCTTGGGGGCGCTGATTTTGGCGCAGGCATTATCGAGCTTTTCACTTCCGATGGCAATAAAAGCCGCACCCGCCGTACCATGTACCAGGCGATTGGCCCTATTTGGGAGGCCAACCACATGTGGCTTATCATCGCGGTGGTTATTTTATTTGTAGGCTTTCCGGTTATTTATAGTGATATGTGTACCTACCTGCATATCCCGCTGTTAATTATGCTGATGGGTATTACAGCGCGGGGCACAGCTTTTTCCTTTCGTAATTATGACGCGATAAAGGATGATAAAATGCAGGCGCTGTATAACCACATTTTTGTTTATTCGAGCTTTGTAACTCCCCTTTTCTTAGGCATTACTGCCGGGAGCGTTATTTCAAGGCAGATCGATCCCGGCGCAACTGATTTTTTAACTGCCTACGTTTTTAGCTGGCTCAATTGGTTTTCGGTTGCTGTTGGATTTTTTACAGTGGCGCTGTGCGGATTTCTGGCGGCAATTTATTTAATTGGAGATGCCAACGATCAGTTTGATGTTAAGCGTTTCACAAAAAAAGCCGTGATCATGAATGCCGCGGCAGTTGGTTTTGGTGGGCTTGTTTTTTTAGCAGCTGAAGTGGAACACGTGCACCTGGCCTATTGGATCTTCGGCAACCCGGTTAGTTTGGTAGCGGTAATAGCCGCGTCACTATCATTAGTATTACTTTGGTATTTATTGAGCAAAGGTAAAACCAAAGTTATCAGGATACTGGCGGCTTTCCAGGTAACTATGATACTGATAGCCGTGGGCTACCGGCACTTTCCGAATATTATTATGATAAAAGGTGGCAATAACCTATCGCTACTTAAAGACCACGCGCCTTTGAACACTATTGATGATCTGGGTTGGGCATTGTTACTGGGCAGTTTGCTTATATTCCCTCCTTTGATCTATTTGTTTTATAGCTTTCAGAAGAAAAAGGAATAAATACAACCTAAATTTTATTGCACCAGCAATTGCCTGAAAGCCAGGCTATCACCCCTGAAAGCATCAAAATCCACCACATGATAAATGCCGCTTACCCGTGCCTTGTCTGAATGTTGCCAAAACTGCCAGTTGATGCTTTGCGCTATCTGTAATTCAGGGTGGTCATAATGAGCTATCCAGAGCGGATAACCGTCGTAAAAACCCGCCAGATAATCGGCATAATAGCTTAACTGTGTGTATATGATTGGTTTTACTTTGGTTTTTACTTCTACATAGGTCAAAAAGGACTGTAGTTGTTTGCGCATAGCTTCGGGAGTTACACCGTCGAGCGTTTCTATATCAACTACCGCGGGCATATCGCCTTTTTCCATGCTTACATTTTGCAGGAAAAACCTCGCCTGCCAGGTGCCGTTTTTATTTGCTCTGAAGAAATGATAAGCGCCGCAGATAATACCATTTTTAGGTGCTTCGCGCCAGTTACGTTTAAAGTAAGGATCAACCTTTAATATACCCTCTGTTGCTTTTATAAAGGCGAAACTGATGTGGATGCTATCTTCATGCATGGCTCTAACCTTTTGCCAGTCGATACGGCCCTGCGCGTATGAAATATCAATACCGTGTATTTTATATTGAGACGGGATATGGATATTATAGCTTTTATAAGTGCGGTAATGCGGGTTTGAGCCGGTATCCCGGAGCCATTGCCAGGTGGATGAAAACATTTTCAGCACATAGCCATAATAAAAAGGCGATAACAGGATAAGTATAAATGCGGCAACGATAATTTGCCAACGGAACTTATGTTGCTGTTTTCTCCTGGGAACTGTTTTCCTTACCGGGGGTTTCTTAGGGGCGGCCACTGCGTAAAGATACTAATTTCGGTATTTGTATTTACTTTTGCCGCTATGGAATTAGGCATAAGCACATTTGGCGAAGTAACACCCGACGGCGTTGCGGGGAAAGCGGTAAACGCGCACAAACGCGTACAGGAATTATTGGAAGAAGTAAAGCTGGCCGATGAGGTTGGCCTGGATGTATTCGCCTTTGGCGAGCACCACCGGCCCGATTTTGTGATCTCGGCGCCTGAAATTATGATGGCAGCAGCGGCATCCATCACCAAAAACATCCGTTTATCAAGCTCGGTAACGGTGCTTAGCTCGGCCGACCCGGTACGCACCTTTCAGAATTTCGCTACTGTCGATCTGATCTCGGGTGGCCGTGCCGAAATGATAGCGGGCCGTGGTTCATTTATTGAATCCTATCCCCTGTTTGGCTATGATCTGGACGATTACGACGAACTGTTTACCGAAAAGCTGGAAATGTTTTTGGAAATAAATAAACATGAGGTATTGAACTGGAAAGGAAAATTTCGCGCGCCTGTGGTTAACCGTGGTGTTTACCCGCGCCCTTACCAACAGGCCATACCTGTATGGATTGGCGTTGGCGGCACTCAAGCCTCGGCCAAACGTGCCGGGCGTTTAAACCTGCCCATGATCATCGCTATTTTGGGTAGCGCACCCAAACATTTTGTGCCTTTTGTTGAGTTATACCGCGAAGCCGCCGAAAAAGCCGGGCACGATGTGAGCAAATTACAACTGGCTATATCGTCGCAGTTTTATGTGGCCGAAAATGCGGCACAGGCGGCTGATGAATTTTATCCGTCGTACGAGGCATTGATGAACCGTGTAGGCCGCGACAGGGGCTGGTCGCCCATGAACAGGGAATCATTTGAATACCTGCGTAAAGATGGCCCATTAGTGGTAGGCGATGTACAGCAGGCGGTTGATAAAATACTGGGGCAATATGAACTTTTCCATAACACCCGCTTTGTAGCGCAATTGGTTACGGAGCATACCCCGCATGCCAAGGTATTAAAGGCAATTGAATTATTTGGCACAAAAGTAGCGCCGATAGTTAGGAAAGAAATAGGATGATATTTATATCACGTCATTGCGGGCGGGGGTTATTCTGTTTTTGCAACATCATCTTTCGCGGGCTCAACCTCGCAATGATAGCCAAATAAACATCTGTCTTTTATCATGGTGGCAACCTCCGGTGGTACGTATTGTTCCCAGCCTTCTACACCTTGTTTTATCAGTTGTAGTACAATATCTGTTTGCACATGCAGGTTGTTCTCGTTATAATGCCTGATGTCTTCTATTTTATTATTGGCGATCAGGTAACGATACAGATCGATAAGGTGCGCAGGCGGATGAAACCTGAGACAATTCCATATCACCCCATCACGCAAGGTTGGATAAATAAACAGCTTTACCTTACGGCTGAATAAGGTAGCGAACGACTCCAAAATACCGCCCGGGAGATCTTTATAATGCTCTTCAGAAAATATATACTCCAGGTTGGGATACCCCAAAACTACACCCAGCTTTAATTTGGTGATCTTGGATAGATAAGCTACCAGTTTATAATACTCATGAAAGTTTGAGATCAATACCGTTTGCCCGAGTGAACAAAGAATATCCACGCGGTCGAGGAAATCCTTTTCATCAATTTCGGCATTTTCGGCAGCATCCCGCTCTTTTAACGATTGCAGGGTAAGCTCCGTTATCACTATTACGTTCGTGCTGTCTACATCAGATTCCTGCATAAATTGTTTAACGCCCGTATTTAGCATATCCAAATGCACATTGATGATAGGACGGAAACGCCCGCGGATCACCACGATATGCTTTTTATACAAAACTTCTGATGGCTGCAAGTTTTTACCATCCGGCCCAAACACTGCTGCATCCGAAAAACCATATTTTACCAGGTGTAAGCTCATCAGGCGGTTATCAACCTTAGTAAAGTTCGGCCCTTCAAACCGGATCATATCTATTTGAATATGATCGCGCGACAGGTCGTCCATCAGCGAAAGCAAAAACACCGGCGGGTTCTCGTTATAATAAAAACAGGCATATATCAGGTTCACGCCTAATATGCCCATGGCTTGCTGTTGCAGGTTATTATCATTATCCAATAGTTTTACATGGATAACCACATCATTAAACACGCCGTTCGGTTCCTTCTGAAAACGCACGCCCATCCAGCCATGCCCGTCGTTGGTTTTTTGATAATTAAGCGCCGAAACGGTATCGGCGAAAGCAAAAAAAGTGGTTGTATCGCCACGTTGCGCAGCCAGGCGCTCTATCAGTAGCCCGTACTCATGATCGAGCATGGAGATCAGGCGCGGCTCGCTTACATAACGACGTACCTGCTGCACACCATAAATAGCATCAGAAAAAACCATATCATAAGCCGACATGGTTTTGGCGATGGTGCCCGATGATGCACCTGCCTTAAAAAAATTAGCGGCTACATCCTGCCCTGCACCTATTTCGGCAAATGAGCCATAAATTTCGGGATTTAGGTTAATGGCAAGCGCTTTTTGTTTTGTTCCTATATCTTTATTGTGAATGCCATCCATACGCTTTTATTAATAGTTAAAATTACGATTTTTTAAAATATCAGTATAGAAAAGAAGCAAATAAAAGTTCATCCGAAACTATTCAATTAAAATAAAGGAATTGTTAAAAACAAATGATCATTAACAAAAAAGCCTCTTCAAACCAATTTGAAGAGGCTTTTTATAATTGCTATTGAGTTAGCGGAACAAATTAGCTTATTGTTCTTCCATATCAACAACTTCGTACCCGTTTTGCCCGTTTGCAAAAACAGGCTGATAATAGGTGCCGTTATAAACCATATATATATTACCGCTGATGGTTGCTTGCTGGGCGCCATCGGGCAAATTGGTTACAAAAGCTCCAACGGGCGGGGCTACCACCTGGTATGCACCATTGTTTTGCATATAATAATCGCCGCCATAGTAGTAATAGTTAACACCTGCAACAGGTGCAAGGCTATAGCCCGATGGCAAAACGGTTATGGTAGCGCCAATTGGTGCCGGAACCACATGATAACCACCTGATGCGGTTTCATAATACACCCCGTTATCATAATGATATTCCTGGTTGTTTATGGCAATGATCACCGCGGTTGTTGCAAGGGCAGCAACAAAGAAACCTAAAGGATGCCATGATGGCCCCCAATGATAAGGCACGTATGAATGATAGCGATAGGAATAAAACGGACGGCGTTTAATATACACCGGGCGTTGCGGACGGTATATTGGCGGGCGATGTCCACCCGGTCTGCCGGGCTTGTGCCCATTGCCCGGAGGGCGGTGATTACCCGGAGGCCTATTGCCTGGCGGGCGATGATTATTACCGGGAGGCCTTGTAACCGGTGGCCTGGTTGTTGGAGGCCGGTTGGCCGGGGGCCGGTTACCTGGCGGGCGATGGTTATTAGCTGGCGGGCGGCCGCCGCCGGGCCTGCCGGGCTTTTGATGCTGTAAAATACTTGCGTATACAGGATCAAAGATCATGATGAAGGTGGCACACAATAAAATTGTCGCGAGTAATTTTGAGGGTAGTTTTCTCATGTTTTCTTGATTAAAAGGTTCAACGGTTTATTTATCTCCCGATGTTCTTATAGGCTTGTTGCCTACAAAAAACGCGGGAAAAGTACTGCCTGTTAAATTTCAGCCATACTTTACATAAATATCGTTAACATTTTTAATAAAATAACCATGAGGCAAATAATTAATTCCTCGTAAGAAAAAAGTTACTTTCTGATTTCTTCCACAAAAAAAACACCAATATTTAAGGTTGTTTATATAACCCTATTGTTGAAATAGCCGGATTTAATCTTGATGATTCAATTCGCAATCTTACCTTACCGGCTGTTATGGCCGGAAAACGCAACAAGCGTTTATAACCAATAGTAGTTCCTTCAGTAGCTTTCAGCCATTGCTTGCCATCCCAATATTCAAACTCGAATTTTTCTACACGCTGGCCTATGCTGATGTTTTCCTGTAGGAGTAAAAGGTCGAAGGTTTTTGGGGCTTTTAGGGTTAGTGTAATTATTGAAGAGGAATCTTTACCACGGGAAGTAAACCAGGTATTGTAATTATCATCTAAAATTGCATTTAAATTTATACCGTTAGCGCATTTAACAGTTGCGCCTTTAAGCAGGTTTTCTTTAAATGTATCATCGCGTAGTTTCTTCCAGCCCTGTAAACTTTTCACATCGCTTTCATTTATCATGCCTGTTTTATCAGGTGGGATATTTAAGAGCAGCACACAATTTTTCCCCACGGAGTTATAGTAGATATCCATTAACTTTTCAGGGGATTTAACTTTATCATTTTGGTCGTCATGGTAAAACCATCCCGGCCTGATAGAAACATCCGCCTCTGCCGGGTACCATACCAGCCCTGTTGCATTCTTTATTTTGTCGCGGCTGCCTAAGTCGTCACCGGTCATATCGCCATGTGGTTTAAAGGTAATACCATGCTGGGAACTAGCGGCAACAGTTAACTGGTCTAAATTATTTGCAGGCACAACGCTCCACTCCGTTTCACGGCCATAACCGGTTTCGGTACCCACCCAACGAACATCCGGGCCCATTATAGCGATAACGGCCGAGGGTTGCAGCTTACGTATTACTTTATACCACATGTCAAAATCATATTCCTGTTTTTTACCATTAGGGCCTTCCCCATTTGCGCCATCAAACCATACCTCATCAACACGGCCATATTGGGTAAGCAGTTCGGTAAGTTGATTTACAAAATAATCGTTATAAGCATCCGTTCCATACAAGGGCGAATTTCTATCCCAGGGTGAAAGGTATATTCCAAAACCAACCCCCTGCTCGTGGCAGGCATCGGCTACTTCTTTCACCACATCACCCTTCCCATTTTTCCAGGGACTATTTTTTACCGAGTGTTCGGTATACTTACTTGGCCACAGGCAAAACCCATCATGATGCTTGGCTGTAATGATCACTTGCTTAATCCCCGCATCTTTAGCCGTTTGCACCCATTGCCGGGCATCAAGATGAGTGGGATTAAATAGCTTTGGATCTTCCTTGCCGGTACCCCATTCATTGCCGGTAAAAGTATTGATGCCGAAGTGGAAAAAAGCAGTTAATTCTAATTTTTGCCAGCGTAACTGGCGTGCAGATGGTGTAAGCGTTGCAGCAGTATTGACAATAGCTGCCAAATTACTACCTGATTTTATAATGGCATAATTTGTTCTTTTGGAAGCCTGCCCATAAACTCCCCAAACTGCTATTTGCAGGAATAATACTACTTGAAATACCTTTTTAAACATGCTAATTATTTAATACTGATTTCTAAGCCGGCAAGATAA
>Ga0302315_10000938_pt1 | contig 31255 bp, 28 predicted proteins | sample III_Palsa_N3_1_FD_200532 | JGI IMG/M metagenome (GOLD analysis project Ga0302315, IMG submission 200532) | Peat permafrost microbial communities from Stordalen Mire near Abisko, Sweden - III_Palsa_N3_1 | ecosystem: Environmental > Terrestrial > Soil > Palsa > Peat permafrost | place: Sweden...
AGGGCTTCTTTTAATAATATCATCATTTCAATAACCAACAATTCAGGCCAGGTAATATCTTGGGCGTCTGCTGGTAAAATGGGTTTTAAGGGGTCTAAGAAAAACACCCCTTACGCAGCGCAAATAGCTGCGCAAAACTGCGCTCAGGCTGCTTACGACTTAGGCTTAAGAAAAGTAGAAGTATTTGTAAAAGGCCCGGGTTCCGGAAGAGAGTCTGCAATAAGGGCTATTCAGAATACAGGAATAGAAGTTACTATTATAAAAGACGTTACTCCTCTTCCACATAACGGCTGCAGGCCGCCTAAAAGAAGAAGAGTATAAAGTAAATTTTATAAAAGAGATTAATAGTTAAAAATGGCAAGGTATACAGGTCCCAAATCGAAAATTTCAAGAAGGTTTAATGAGCCTATTTTAGGTGATAGCAAAGCATTGCAGAAAAAGAACTACCCTCCGGGAATGCACGGAAGAGGTAAACGTAAGAAGCAATCGGAATATGCTATACAGCTTGCTGAGAAGCAAAAAGCAAAATACATTTACGGTGTGTTGGAAAGACAATTTGCCGGAACATTTGAAAGAGCTTCCAGAAAGGAAGGCATTACTGGTGAAAACCTGCTTAGATTTCTTGAAGCCCGTTTGGATAACGCCGTATATCGTTTAGGAATTGCTCCAACTAGAAGAGCAGCCCGTCAGCTTGTACAGCATAAACACATTACAGTAAACGGAGAACTAGTAAATATACCATCATACTCATTAATTCCTGGCGATGTAGTAGCGGTTAGAGAAAAATCTAAATCGTTAGAAACAATTACCGAAAGTTTGTCTTCCAGAGGTACAAAGAAATTTGCCTGGTTAGAGTGGGACAATACAGGTATGGTAGGAAAATTTATTACCTATCCGCAAAGGGATGAGATTCCTGAAAACATACAGGAGCAACTTATCGTTGAGCTTTATTCTAAATAATAATATTTAAGTTTTAAACACACATATATAAACTATGTCTATTTTATCATTTCAAATGCCTGAAAAGGTGGTAATGGAGAAAGCAGACGACTTTCATGGTCTCTTCGAATTCAAACCGCTTGAAAAAGGTTATGGAGTTACAATAGGTAATGCCCTAAGAAGAATATTGCTTTCTTCGCTAGAAGGGTATGCCATTACTGGTATTAAGATTCCTGGTGTGTTACATGAGTTTTCTACGATAGAAGGGGTGGTAGAGGATGTATCAGAAATTATACTGAACCTTAAAATGGTTCGTTTCAAGAAAATTTCTGAGGGAAACGAAAGCAAAATCGCTATATCTTTAAAGAAACAAGACGTATTTAAAGCAGGCGATATATCTAAGTTTACTACTGCATTTCAGGTTTTGAACCCTGACTTCGAAATATTCCACCTTAGCAATTCTAAAGTTCTGGATATTGAATTGACCCTTGAAAAGGGAAGAGGATATGTTTCCGCTGAAGATAACAAACCTAATGAGCAGGTGTTCGGATTTATTCCAATCGATGCAATTTTCACACCTATTAAAAATGTGAAATATAGTATTGAGAATACCCGTGTGGAGCAGAAAACTGACTATGAAAAACTTCTTTTGGACATAGAAACTGATGGTTCTATTCATCCTGAAGACGCGCTTAAAGGGGCCGCGAATATTCTTATCAAGCACTTCATGCTATTCTCTGATCAGACGATGACGTTTGAAACAGCTAAAGCAGAAGAAGAAAATACAGTGGACGAAGAATTGCTGCACATGAGAAAGCTGCTTAAAACTTCGCTTGCCGACCTTGACCTTTCTGTTAGAGCTTACAACTGCTTAAAAGCAGCCGATATAAAAACACTTGGCGACCTTGCCTCTCTTGATATTTCTGATATGATGAAATTCAGGAACTTTGGTAAAAAGTCTTTGGCTGAGTTAGAACAATTGATCGCAGAAAAGAACCTTACCTTCGGTATGGATTTGGCGAAATATAAACTTGAGGAGGACTAATTTAAAATGAGACACGGAAAGAAAAATAATCACCTTGGCAGAACTTCTACGCACAGAAAGGCTTTGTTATCAAACATGGCTACTTCTCTTATTCTTAATAAAAGAATAGCCACTACTGTAGCAAAAGCAAAAGAGCTAAGAAAGTATGTTGAGCCTTTGATTACCAGGTCTAAAACAGACTCTACACACTCAAGAAGAACGGTATTCTCTTACCTACAAAATAAGGAGTCAGTTCATATGTTATTTAGCGAAGTAGCTGAAAAAATTGCTACCAGGCCTGGAGGATATACCAGGATACTAAGAACAGGAACTCGTTTGGGAGATAATTCAGATATGTGCATTATTGAATTGGTTGACTATAATGACAATTATACTAAATCATCAGTTACAAAAACTAAAACCAGAAGAAGCAGAAGAGGCGGTAAAACTACCGAGGGAGCTGTAACAGAAGTTGTTGAGGCTAAAGATAAAACTGCTAAAACAGAGGTTAAAGAAACCCCTAAAATAGAGGTGCAAAAACCCGAAATAGAAAAAGAAAAAGATTCTGAATAATTGAAGGCTTTTTTATAAATAACCAAAAGGATTTGATTTTATCAAATCCTTTTTTTGTTTAATTTTACTCAAGTAATGAAATACAATTCACGCAAAGAGGCCTATCTCGTTTTGGAAGATGGGACAGTATTTAAAGGAGCTTCTGTAGGTAAAATAGGCACTACAAGAGGTGAGATATGTTTTAACACCGGAATGACGGGCTATCAGGAGATTTACACCGACCCATCGTATTTCGGACAAATAATTGTAAATACTACCAGCCATATAGGAAACTATGGGGTAGAGGCAAGTGAACAGGAATCTGGTTCGGTAAAATTTAGCGGGTTGGTATGCAAAACGTTTTCTGATGTTTTCTCAAGAAAAACGGCTGACGGTTCTTTACAGGATTATTTTGAAAAGCAGGGTATTGTAGGGATAAGCGATATAGACACCCGCCAACTTGTAAGGCATATCCGCAGCATGGGAGGGATGAATGCAATAATTTCTTCAGAAACCAGCGATATCAATGTCTTGAAAGAAGAAGTTAAAAAGATTCCTTCCATGAAGGGCTTAGAGCTATCTAGTAAAGTATCTACTACTGAGGCTTACTATGTAGGTAATGAGAATGCAAAATATAAAGTAGCTGCATTGGATTTAGGTATTAAGAAAAGTATTCTTACTAACCTTGCAGAAAGAGGTGTTTATTGCAAAGTATTTCCAGCGCATACTACGTTCGAAGAAATGAGCGCCTGGAACCCTAACGGATATTTTATATCTAATGGCCCCGGCGATCCTGCTGCAACTACTTATGCTATAGAAACAGTTAAAAAAATACTGGCTGCGGACGCTCCGCTATTTGGTATTTGCTTAGGGCATCAGATACTGGCGGAAGCCAATGGAATTTCTACTTACAAGATGCATCATGGTCACAGGGGGATGAATCATCCTGTTAAAAACTTGGTTACGGGAAAGGGAGAAATAACTTCCCAAAACCATGGGTTTAGCGTAGACCCAGCCGAGGTAAAGAAAAATAAAAATGTAGAGGTTACCCATATCAACCTTAATGATAATACCGTTGAGGGAATACGAGTAACTAATAAAAGGGCTTTTTCAGTTCAATACCATCCGGAATCATCGCCTGGGCCTCACGACTCCAGGTACCTTTTTGATGATTTCATTAAAATGCTTAACTAATTTTTAAAACTTAACTTTTATAAACAATGAGTTTAATCGAGCAAATCATAGGACGTCAGATTTTTGACTCCAGGGGTAATCCTACCGTAGAGGTAGATGTAATAACAGAAAATGGGTTCATAGGCCGTGCTGCCGTTCCATCAGGAGCGTCAACGGGGTCGCATGAAGCGGTAGAGCTTAGGGATGGCGACAAAAACAAATACATGGGCAAAGGCGTAAGTAAAGCCGTAAATCATGTGAACGAGAGAATAGCCGATGAGCTTGTAGGAGCCTCTGTATTTGAGCAAAACCTGATTGACAAGATTATGATCGAGTTAGACGGGACTTCAAATAAAGGTAAACTAGGCGCCAACGCTATACTAGGCGTCTCTCTGGCAGTCGCTAAAGCTGCTGCTCAGGAAGCTGGCCTTCCTCTATACCGTTACATTGGCGGAGTAAGCGCTAACACGCTTCCTGTACCAATGATGAATATTCTAAACGGCGGTAGCCATGCCGATAACTCTATAGACTTCCAGGAGTTTATGATAATGCCTACAGGGGCTAAATCATTTACAGAAGCTATGAGAATAGGTTCAGAGATTTTCCATAACCTGGCTAAAGTTCTTAAATCTAAAAAAATGTCTACCAACGTTGGGGATGAAGGAGGATTTGCTCCGAATATACCATCTAACGAGGAGGCTTTACAAATAATACTTCAGGCTATAGAAGCCGCTGGTTACAGGCCCGGAGAAGATGTATTCATCGCTTTGGATGCTGCAGCTTCTGAGTTTTACGATGCAGAAACTAAGCTGTACCATTTCAAAAAATCAACAGGAGATAAATTAACTTCTTCTCAAATGGCAAACTTCTGGAACGACTGGGCAAACAAATACCCAATCATTTCTATAGAAGACGGTATGGCAGAAGACGACTGGGCAGGTTGGAAAGAACTTACTGACCTTGCCGGAAAGAAAACACAATTGGTTGGGGACGATCTTTTTGTAACTAATGTAACAAGGTTACAAGAAGGTATAGATAAAGGAATAGCCAATGCTATCCTTGTAAAAGTAAACCAAATTGGTACGCTGTCTGAAACTATAGATGCTGTAAACCTTGCTAAGAGAAATTCTTACAAGAGCATTATGTCGCACAGGTCTGGTGAGACAGAAGACAATACTATTGCCGACTTAGCCGTAGCCTTGAATACCGGGCAAATTAAAACCGGTTCATGCTCACGTTCTGACCGTATGGCAAAATACAACCAACTGCTTAGAATTGAGGAGGAGTTGGGCGAAGGTGCCGTGTTCCACGGAAAGCTGGTATAGTTAACGCTATTAAATTAAAGCCTCTTAGAAATAAGGGGCTTTTTTATTTCCGCATAATTAATTAACTTTAAACTGAGAGATGAAATTAAAATTTACGCTTTCCCAGCTACCCAATTACGCCAGAAATTTCTACTTCCTGGTGGGACTATTCTTCGTTGTCTGGATGATATTTTTCGACTCCAACTCCTTTATCTCCCAATACAGGTTAAGCGCTAAGCTTAACGAACTAAAAGGACAAAAAGCCTACTATCAGGAAAAGATTAACGAAGTAAACGAAGAGAGGCAGGCCTTATTCAGTAATCCGCAACAGCTGGAAAAATTTGCGCGTGAAAACTACAGGATGAAAAAGAAGACCGAAGACCTTTACGTGATAGTACAAGAAAACTAATGCGCTTACTATAAGAACAAGAGGGCATGCAGGGAAATGGTAACTTTACCAGAAGATAATCAAAATCAGGAAAACAAGTTTGAGAGAATAGCAAGGCTGAGCTGGAAGGTTTATAAGGTAGCGCTTATAACTCTGGTAGTAATTATTTTTGGCGTAGCCACTAATTTTTTATGGCTTTTCGGAAAGATGCCCAGCGTGGATAATATGGAAAACCCCCTTAGCGAGCAAGCCTCTGGGGTTTATTCTTCCGATAATGTAGTATTAGGAAAATATTACCGCGAAAACAGAACCCCCGTTCCTTATGAAAAGATTTCCCCCAACGTCATAAATGCCCTTATTGCTACCGAAGACGTGCGTTTTTACGACCACTCGGGTATAGACCTTAAAGGCTTTTTCGGTATCTTCTGGTACATGCTTAAAGGCGACCAGCGGGGCGGCAGCACTATTACTCAGCAGCTGGCAAAAAACCTCTTTAAGACGCGCGGCGATGCCTCCAAAGGTTTCTTTGGGTATATACCCGGCCTTAATGTGCTGATTGTAAAAATAAGAGAGTGGCTAATCGCTATACAATTGGAGCGAAATTTTACTAAAAAGGAAATACTGAACATGTACCTAAACACGGTGGACTTTGGCAGTAATTCCTATGGCATAAAAGTAGCGGCGCAAACCTATTTTGGCGTAGATCCTTATAAACTAAGCATGACCCAGGCCGCCACGCTGGTGGGATTATTAAAGGCCACTACTTCCTATAGCCCGATACTTCATCCGGAGAGCGCGCTAAGTCGTAGGAATACGGTTCTGGGACTAATGGTAGATCATAACGACATTACAAAAGAACAAGCCGCTGCACTACAAAAAAAGCCGTTAGGGCTTAAATACGTAGTAGAAACCCATAACGAAGGCACAGCCACTTATTTTAGGGGAGTAGTAAATAGTTTTCTGGCAGACTGGTGCGAGAAAAATGGGAAAGACATTTATAGGGATGGCTTGAAAATATATACTACTATTGACTCCCGTCTTCAAGCTTATGCTGAAGAGGCAGTAAACGAACACATGAAGCTTGTGCAGAAAAAGTTTTTTGAACACTGGGAAGGGAAAAATCCCTGGATATACGAGAACAAAAAAGAGATTCCTTTCTTTATAGAGGATGCAGCCAAAAAAACAGACACTTATAAAAGGTTAAAAGCGAAATACGGCGAGGGTAACGACTCGATCAGGATAGTAATGAATACCCCGGTGAGGATGAAAGTATTTTCCTGGCAGGGAGATAAGGATACCGTTCTAAGCCCTATGGACTCGCTGCGTTACTACAAACATTTTTTACATGCAGGCTTTATGGCTATGGATCCGCATACCGGGCAAATAAAAGCCTGGGTTGGCGGTATTGAGTACAAATATTTTAAGTATGACCACGTAAAGCAAAGCAAAAGGCAGCCCGGTTCAGCTTTTAAACCCTTTGTGTACACCGCCGCCCTGGCTCATGGATACTCGCCTTGTTATTTGCTAAAAGACGAACCTATCACATTTTATTACGAAGAGAAAGGAGAGAAAAAAGTATGGTCACCCAAAAACTCCGACTGGGTGTTTTCAGGTGATTCTATGACCATGCGGCAGGCTATGGCCCGTTCGGTAAACTCCATTGCATCCCATGTATTAAAGCTGGTAGGGATAAAAGAAGTAATAAAATACGCCCATAAACTTGGCATAAAATCAGAGTTAAATCCTGTTCCTTCCATTTGCCTGGGTTCCAGCGATGTATCTGTTTATGAAATGACTGGCGCTTACAGTACGTTTGTTAATGGAGGTTTATGGATAGAGCCTTATTTTATTACCCGTATAGAAGACCACAACGGCAATATATTAGAAGAATTTGTCCCTAAAACATCCGACGCTATAAATGAACAGTTGGCTTACACTATGGTGCATATGCTGAAGGGCGGAACCGAAGAGCGGGGGGGGACCTCGCAAAGCTTATTTGAATACAATATTTTTAGCAGAAACGAGGTAGGTGGGAAGACGGGAACTACCTCTAACCACTCGGATGGTTGGTACATGGGGATTACCAGAGACCATGTAGTAGGAGTATGGGTTGGCGGCGAGGACAGGTGCATACACTTCCGCACATCGGCCTTGGGAGAAGGCTCTAAAATTGCTTTGCCCATCTTTGGGCGGTATATGCAAAAAGTATATGCAGATACCTCTGTTGATGTTAAAAAAGGGTATTTTAGAAGGCCAAAACATTTGAATATTAACCTAGTTTGCCCTTACCGTCCCGAACCAGTGGATAGCCTGCAAATCGACAGCCTTTCGCTTGAATCCTTTTAGGATATTTGATGTTAAGGCGGTGTTAATAACATTAAGAAGTTGTTATCTGAATTAACAATAGGTTTTTATATTTTTGCAGCAGAATTTGATACGGATGAAAATAAATCTACAAACTAATACCGACCAATTTACAGCCCGCCACATAGGGGTAAGTCCCAAAGAGTTAAATGAGATGCTGGAAGCCATAGGCGCAGAGTCTCTGGGTCATCTGATTGATGAAACCGTCCCTGCAACTATAAGGCTAAAACACCCTCTAAATCTACCTAAGGGAAAGCCGGAATATGAGTTTATAAAAGAGTTTAAGCAACTCGCACAAAAGAATAAAGTATATAAATCTTACATAGGTTTAGGCTACTACAATACCATAACCCCCCCGGTAATTCTAAGGAACATTCTGGAAAATCCAGGCTGGTATACTGCTTATACCCCTTACCAGGCAGAAATAGCCCAGGGCAGGTTGGAAGCCTTAATTAACTTCCAGACGGTAATAACCGACCTTACCGGTATGGAGCTTGCTAATGCATCATTGTTGGATGAAGGCACGGCAGCAGCAGAAGCTATGTTTATGTTGTTTAATGTAAAAGCCGCTGAAAAAAAAGACGCTCATGTATTTTTTGTTGCTGACACCTGTTTTCCACAAACTATTGACGTATTAAAAACCCGTGCTACTCCATTAGGCATTGAGATAGTAACAGGAGATTTTAAAAAGGTAGATTTAACCGACCAAAAGATATTCGGGATAATGCTGCAATACCCGGATGCTAATGGTAACGTAAACGATTATAAAGAACTAATTGCAGAAGCGCATCAGAATAATATACTAGTAAGCGTAGCGGCAGACCTGCTAAGCCTTACCCTGCTTACTCCTCCGGGAGAAATGGGAGCAGATGTAGTAGTAGGCTCCTCGCAACGCTTTGGCGTGCCTATGGGTTATGGAGGGCCTCATGCCGCTTTCTTCGCTACAAAAGACGAATACAAAAGACATGTCCCAGGCAGAGTAATAGGAGTATCGGTAGATGCCAAAGGCCATAAAGCTTATCGTATGGCCTTGCAAACACGGGAGCAACACATACGTAGGGAAAAAGCTACTTCTAATATATGCACCGCTCAGGTGTTACTATCTGTTATGGCGGCTTCGTATGCTGTTTACCACGGCCCTGCGAAACTAAAAGCTATTGCAACAAAAACACACGGTTGTGCGGTACTATTATCAGAACAGTTAACCAAGTTGGGTTATATACAACTAAATACTACCTTCTTCGACACCATTACCATTGCATCTCCTGGCGATAGGATTTCTAAAATAAAAGAACTGGCAGAATCCGCTCATATCAACCTCCGTTACGAAGGGCAGAACATAGTAATAGCTACCGACGAGACTACCGGAACAGAAGAAGTAAAACAAATAGTAACCGTTTTTGCAGAAGCTGCTGGAAAAAAACTGGATGAAACCGATTTTGAATTTGCAGTAAAAAATACTGAAGTTGCTATTCCTTCATCGCTTAGCAGAACATCGGCTTACCTTACCCATCCGGTATTTAACAGCTTCCACTCGGAACACCAAATGCTGAGGTATTTAAAACACCTGGAAAATAAAGACCTTTCACTGGTGCATTCCATGATCTCTTTAGGATCCTGCACGATGAAACTGAATGCTACTTCGGAAATGATACCTGTAACCTGGGCAGAGTTTGGAGGCTTACATCCTTTTGCTCCTAAAGATCAGGCGCTGGGCTATGTGCAATTATTCTCCGATCTGGAACGCTGGCTTTCTGAAATTACCGGTTTTGCAGGGATTTCCTTGCAGCCCAACTCTGGCGCACAGGGAGAATATGCCGGACTATTAGTAATTCGCGCTTATCATTTGAGTAGGGGAGATAAACAACGCAACGTTGCCCTTATCCCATCATCTGCCCACGGAACTAACCCTGCAAGCGCAGCCTTGGCAGGTATGAAGGTAGTAGTGGTAAAATGCGACGACAGAGGCAATGTGGAGCTTGGCGATTTAAAAGCCAAAGCAGAACAATATAAAAATGAGCTTTCCTGCCTTATGGTAACCTACCCCTCTACACACGGGGTATTTGAGGAAGGCATTAAAGAACTATGCGACATTATACACGCCAACGGCGGACAAGTGTACATGGACGGCGCTAACATGAACGCACAGGTGGGGCTTACCAGTCCGGCTACTATTGGGGCGGATGTGTGCCATCTCAACCTGCATAAAACCTTTTGTATCCCTCACGGTGGAGGAGGGCCGGGCATGGGGCCAATTGGCGTTGCCAAGCATCTTATGCCTTTCTTACCAGCTCATGCTGTGGTTAAAACAGGAGGAGAACATGGCATACACGCTGTTTCTGCGGCTCCCTGGGGCAGCGCCAGCATTCTTCCTATCTCTTACGCCTACATTGCCATGATGGGCGGAGAAGGGCTTACAGAGGCCACCAAATACGCTATATTGAACGCTAACTATATAAAATCAAGGTTAGAGAAATATTACCCCATACTGTATAGCGGCTCTAACAACCGTTGCGCACACGAGTTTATATTGGATTGCAGAGGATTTAAACACACCGTTGGAATAGAGGTAGAAGATATAGCTAAACGATTGATGGACTATGGTTTCCATGCTCCTACGGTATCATTTCCGGTACCCGGGACTATGATGATAGAACCTACAGAAAGCGAATCTAAAGGTGAACTGGACAGATTTTGCGATGCGATGATCTCTATCCGTAACGAAATAAGGGAAGTTGAAGAAGGACAGGCAGATAAGCTGGACAATGTACTTAAAAATGCCCCACATACTGCAGAGGTAGTCCTTGCAGACAAATGGGAAAGATCGTATTCCCGAAATAAAGCCGCCTATCCGTTAGAATGGGTAAAAGGCAGCAAATTTTGGCCTACCGTTAGCCGTATAGATAACGCCTACGGGGATAGAAACCTGATCTGCACCTGCGCCCCGGTGGAAGAATATAGCGACCTGAAGGAAGAAGCTGTATCTTAATGGGTTATGGATTAAAGTTTTTGCTTCTTATTTTAACCAAAAACTAGTAATTTTGCCCTCTGTTTTACTTTATGAATAACATACACCCCATATTTGACAGGATTTTGAGCCGTAAGGACAAGGAGGAATTGCTTAAGCAACGCTCCCTTGTAATATGGATGGTGGGTTTATCCGGTTCTGGGAAAAGCACCCTGGCGAAAGCATTGGAACAGGAACTGCACGAACGAGGTAAACTTACCCAACTGCTGGACGGCGATAACCTGAGAACTGGAATTAATAATAACCTTGGATTTTCTGAAGCGGATAGAGTAGAAAACATTAGAAGAGCGGCAGAAGTATCTAAACTGTTTATGAACTGCGGAGTAGTTACTATTTGTTCCTTCATTAGCCCGTCCAAAGAGTTAAGGGATATGGCAAAAAGCATCATAGGCGAAGAACATTACTACGAGGTATATGTAAACTGCCCGTTTGAGGTATGCGAACAACGGGACGTAAAGGGACTATATAAGAAAGCCAGAAATGGCGAGATAAAGAATTTTACAGGATTGGACGCTCCGTTTGAGGCTCCTTTAACGCCAGCGTTAGAGCTTAGAACGGATTTGAAAGACCTGGAAGCCTGCAAGCAGGAATTGTTGAATAAAGTACTAGTAAAGATAAACTACTGAATAAGTGAAATCGTATAACCTTTCTCATTTAAAGCAATTGGAATCGGAAGCCATCTTCATTATGCGCGAGGTGGCTGCACAGTTCGAGAAACCTGTGTTACTATTTTCCGGCGGTAAAGACTCCATAGTAATGGTAAGGCTGGCGCAAAAGGCCTTTTGGCCCGCTCGTCCTCCGTTCCCGTTAATGCATATAGACACCGGGCACAACTTTCAGGAAGCCATAGATTTTCGCGATGAGATGGTAGAACGCGTTGGGGCCAAATTAATAGTAAGGTACGTACAAGATTCTATAGACCAGGGAAGAGCCGTAGAAGAAAAAGGCCCTAACCCAAGCCGTAACGGTTTGCAAACCATAACTCTGCTGGACGCTATGGAAGAATTTAAGTTCGACGCCGCCTTTGGAGGAGCCAGAAGGGATGAGGAGAAAGCCAGAGCCAAAGAACGTTTCTTCTCGCACAGAGACGAGTTTGGACAATGGGATCCGAAGAACCAGAGGCCCGAATTATGGAACCTGTTTAATGGTAAGAAACACGTTGGCGAACACTTCCGCATATTTCCGCTAAGTAACTGGACGGAGATGGACGTATGGCAATACATCGCCCAGGAGCAAATACCTATCCCTAGCATTTACTTCACTCATAAACGTACAATAGTAAACCGTGGCGGAATGCTGTTGGCTAAATCTCCATTTATTTCGCTATTGAAAGGCGAGCATTATGAAGAGAGACAAATACGCTTTAGAACCGTAGGGGACATGACCTGTACCGGCGCTGTAGAATCTGACGCTAACTCGCTGGATGAAATAATACAGGAAGTAGCTTCTGCAAGGCAGACAGAACGCGGAACCCGATCGGACGACAAGCGTTCTGAGGCGGCTATGGAAGACAGAAAGAAACAAGGATATTTTTAATTTGAGCATTCTTAACCTATGAATACTACTACATTAACCCCTCCAGCTACTAACAGTTATTTGGATATGGACTTGCTGAGGTTTACTACCGCTGGCAGTGTGGACGACGGCAAAAGCACATTAATCGGAAGATTACTATACGATTCCAAATCTATATTTGAAGACCAGTTAGAGGCTATAGAACGCACTAGCGAACAACGCGGAGACGGCTACGTGAACCTTGCCCTGCTTACAGACGGGCTTCGCGCAGAACGCGAACAGGGTATTACTATTGATGTGGCCTACCGTTATTTTGCTACGCCAAAACGTAAATTCATTATTGCAGATACCCCCGGACATATACAGTACACTCGTAATATGGTTACGGGAGCCTCTACTGCCAACCTTGCCATTATATTAGTAGATGCAAGACACGGAGTAGTAGAACAAACGTGCAGGCACGCCTTTATCGCTTCGCTATTGCAGATTAAGCACATTGTACTATGTATCAATAAAATGGACTTGGTGGCTTACGATGAAGTGATCTACAACAAGATAAAAGAAGATTTCGAGAACTTCTCTTCCAAGCTTTCTGTGCCGGATATTCAGTACATACCTATCTCTGCCTTGCATGGAGATAACGTGGTAGACAAGTCCGACAACATGCCTTGGTACAAAGGGGGAACTTTACTATATAACTTAGAAAACGTACACATTGGTAGCGACCTTAACCATGTGGACAGCCGCTTTCCGGTGCAGTGGGTAATACGCCCACAGACCGACGAGTTTCACGATTTTCGTGGCTATGCAGGAAGAGTAGAGGGGGGAGTATTTAAGCCTGGCGATGATATAGTAGCGCTGCCATCTGGCTTTACAAGCAAAATAAAAACCATAGAAACCATAGACGGTCAACTGGAAGAAGCCTTCCCTCCTATGTCGATTACTATTACCTTAGAAGACAACATAGACATTAGCCGTGGCGACATGATTGTGAAACCCAACAACCAGCCCAAAGTTGGTCAGGATATAGATTTGATGATTTGCTGGCTAGGCGAGAAGAAACTAGTGCCCGGAGGCAAATACGCCATACGCCATACTACGGCAACAGCCAGATGCGTTGTTAAAGACATCCGCTACAAGGTGAACATAAACACCCTGCACCGTATAGAAGACGATAAATCTATTGGGCTAAACGATATAGGACGTATACAGATACGCACCACTCAGCCACTGTTTTACGACAGTTACAACCGCAACCGCTCTACCGGCAGCCTTATCCTTATAGATGAGTTTACCAACGAGACCGTGGGGGCTGGAATGATTATTTAGCTATAAGGGAGTAAAAACTTAATGGTGACTTAAATTGACGAAAATGTTGCTTTTTTTTGGTTTTTTATATTATGTATTGATTTTTTCATATTTTTACTCCCTAAATTTTACAGGTAATGTACTACGATAATAATTGGGCCGTAATCATTCCTTTGGCTAATGAAGAAAAAGACTTTCAGGTTTTTACGCAAGAGCTTACAGAGGTATTGGACAGGTTAACAGGCGGAACAACTTATCTTATAGTAGATAAAGCTTCAAAAGACCGGACGTTAGAGTTGTGCCAGGAGCTTTCTGCAAAGGACAGCCGTTTTAAAACAGTTTGGGCCCCCGAAAATAAAAATGTAGTAGACGCTTATATGAGGGGATATAAAGAAGCATATAAAAACGGGCATACCATAATTATAGAAATGGACGCAGGGATGTCCCACGACCCTAAAGCCTTGGCCATGTTTTTGAGGGTTTTGAACGAGGGGAATACATGCGCATTCGGAAGCAGGTTTATAAATGGCGGTTCTATGGGCGATTCGCCCTTCTTCAGAAGAACGCTTTCTAAAACTGGCACCGTGTTGGCCAATGTATTGTTAGGGACGAGAATGTACGATATGACCTCAGGCTTTCAGGGATTTCATAGAGAAGTAGTAGGAAAGTTGTTGGAATACCAGTTGTTGTCCAAAGCGCATTTTTACCAGACAGAGGTTAGGTATTTGCTAAGAAAACAGCGTTTTGCAGAAATACCTATTCACTATCAGGCCCCTTCCCCTAGTGTTTCTAAAAAAGCGATAAAAAACTCTATTTCAGTTTTAATACATTATTTTATTCAACGATTATCTTCTAACCCTAAGGCTCTATAATGTCACAACAAAAAATCAGTTTAGTAGTAACCTCCATTGCGCCTCCGCAAAAAGTTTTAAAGGCGTTGGCAGATGGTAGTAGTAGTAATAATATTGAATTTATAGTAATAGGCGACGTGCCAAGCCCTAAAGATTTTAAATTAGATGGCTGCGATTTTTATGGGTTAGAACGACAAAAAGAACTTCCTTTTACCTTTGCCACAGACTGCCCGTTGCGCCACTATTCCCGAAAAAATATAGGCTACTTACAAGCTATTAAAAACGGGGCTGAGATAATAATAGAAACCGACGACGACAATATTCCCCGCGAAGGGTTTTGGAAAGAACGAACACGTAAGGTGGACGCCCAAAGCGTAACAGATACAGGATGGATTAATATCTATAAATATTTTTCAGAATCAAATATCTGGCCCAGGGGATTTCCTATAGAACTTATTCAGAAGCCATCTCCTGCAATATCTGCAGACATCAAAAAATTAGACTGCCCAATCCAACAAGGATTAGCAGACGAGAACCCGGACGTAGACGCTATATACCGCTTGGTGCTGCCATTACCCCAGAACTTTAAAGCAGGCAGAATTGCTTTGGGAAATAATGCTTGGTGCCCTTTTAACAGCCAAAATACTACCTTCTTTAAAGAAGCCTTTCCGTTGTTGTACCTGCCTTCGTACTGCAGCTTTAGGATGACGGATATATGGAGAAGCTTTGTAGCCCAAAAAATTGCCTGGGTAAACGGATGGAACATACTATTTCACGAATCTACGGTTTACCAGGAACGTAATGACCATAACCTGCTAAAAGATTTTATAGACGAAATACCCGGTTATGTAAACAACGCCAAAATGTGCGCAGAGCTGGATAAGTTGGATATGAAAGCGGGAACGGAGCACATAGGCGCTAACATGATAAAGGCTTACGTTAAATTTGTAGAACTAAATTTGGTAGATGCCAGGGAATTGCCATTGCTTGATGCCTGGTTACATGATTTAAAAGGATTAGGAATCTAATAATAGTTAAGCATAGTAGTTTCAGTATTGGTTAACTACTATGCTTATGCGTACAACTGGCCAAAACGCCCGGTTATTACTAAATTATCTCGTACATCTTTGTAGTTTAGTTTTGCTCCATCTTTTAATCCAGATTCGGTAATACCGCTCAACAGCCTTGTTCCGGCCAAAATTTCTTCGGGTCTTATAGTAACTACCGGCGTAGCGTTTATAATTGCCTTTGCCAAATCTGCAAACAATACCTGGGCCCCGCTTCTGGCTGGTTCTCCAAGCTGGCGTTGCAATTGATAAAACCTCCCTTTAACATTGGCTTCTGTACTGATGTCAATACTATAGCCGTCTCCGTTAATAGTAATAATAGCGCCGCTAAGGTGCAGCCGGATATTATTGCCCTCGTTAGGGGTTATGTTGCAGGTAAGGCCATTCTCAAATCTGATAAACGCATTCTCTACCCAGGGGTCGGTATCTACCACTAAATCATTCTCACAGTTACCACCAAAATCGCATAAAGCTGAAATGTATTCCACTGCCAGCGAATTGGCAAGAAAAACTATTAAATCTGTAGTGTGAGGGTGACTCCATAACAACATATTCCTGCCGTATTCAAAGGTAATGTGTTTCAAATCTCCATACAGGCCGGAATGGCACATGTATTTCACCTGCTTAAAAAGTGGCATAGCTCTTCGCTGCGCTCCATATACTAGTTTTGCCCCGGCGGCGGCAATCTTGTTCAAAACTTGTTCGCACTCTGCAACGCTGCGGCTAAGCGGCTTTTCCACATAAAAGCCCTTTATGCCATGTTCCAGTGCATAGTAGATAATCTCTGCTTTAACATCCGTTCTGGTAGCTATAGATAGTATGTCGGGCTTAACTTCATTAATTAGGTCGCGGTAGTTGTTATAAGTGGCCGATACGTTATACAATTTAGAAAACCGTTCGGTTTTTGCCGCATCTACATCGCATAAGGCTACCAGTTCCAACTCTTCTGTAGATTTAATAGCTTCGGCATGAGATACCGGATCCCAGCCATGGGGAAGAGTCCCGTTAAACCTGCTGGTAGGTTCTGCTCCCATTCGCCCCAGGCCTATTATTGCCGTTTTAAGCTTCCTCATTTATTGCCAGTTTAACAGAGTGGAAAATAAATTTTCTTTCTTCAATTCGTACAAGAGGTATTGTTTCTCCAAATCTATGTAGGGTATTTCTACAGAAATAACCTCGCCTGCATCAATAACGTTGTTCTCCATTAAGTCCAGTATATACAATAAATTTCGTTCCATATTAAAGCGTTGTTCATGGGGAGTAAACCCGCTGCGGTTTAGCGCCGTTAGGTACTTAATAGTAACGTTCTTCATATAAAGAAATCTTGGGTCAAGTGGATTAAACTTAGGCAGGGGCTGGTCTCTGCCCGGAAAACCCAGGTTTACTATCGTTCCCCCCTTATTCACGCAGTGCAAAGCCAGCGCCCAGTCGTCCCAGGTATTAGAAGTATTTATTACAACATCAATCCCGATTTGATGAGTTCTTTTGTAAATAGTATCCACAGAACTTATATCCTTAGGTAATAGGATTATTTGCTTGGATTCCAGCAAGGCCTTGTGAGAGGGCTGGTTGGATAAAACAAAGGTAGCGGCCCCCGCTATTTTACTCATTACACTTGTGGCGTAGCCCAATGTCCCCAGGCCTATTATGCCCACGTTATGTCCCTGCTGCATACGACCGGTAAGCAGACTGTGGTAGCCCAGGTGGAACAGGTAAGCCGCACACTGATTCTTAATAGTAGCTCCTGATAGTTTAATAAAAAAGTCGTTTTCGCTATATTTAAAATGGCTTCTGTGCGACTGAAAATTTAGAAAATAATCGCCAATGTCCAGCTTTGTAACGTCGCCCCCTTTGTAGATTACCTGGGCGATATTACAATAACCTACCACGCGGGGGTAGGCCGGTATATCCGTGCGCAGGGGTTCCATGCCGCAGTATGCTCCTAGCTCTGTGCCTGGGGATAGGGCTGTATAGCAGGTTTTTGCAATTAGCTCGTTAGGCAATAGCGAACCCGGGTCAATTAGTTCTTTCTTTAAATAAAGCTTTCGGGGTTCGTAGAGTTCGTAGACCAACGCTTCTATGTTGCTCATTTGTTATGGCAGGGTTACTTATATATTATTAATTTACCGCTATACTCGATATTTTTTATGGGCTATCAAAATCGGAAGGGTACAAAATATCAATAAGAAGCTAATCTCCACAAGCTTAAAGTTTGATTTAATCAAAGAGAGTAAAAAAGTTAATCGAAAGGTTAGTATTGTAAGTGGCAATACTGATATAATTTGGTTGCGTATAAATATTTTTTTTGATTTATGTTTTTTGAAATCATATTTTTATAAATTACAGCAGAAACAATAAGATTTGTTTACCAAGTCATGTGGATATATATATTATAGAGAGGTATATAAGGTATTTCTTAAGAAATTCCAGGGAAGATGTTACTAGCTCTTTAAGATATGTGATTTTTTAGTATTCTTTTTATTTAGTCATTACAAAACTCGTAAAATAATATGGCGAGAATAATACTTCAGAACGAAAATTTTGATTTCGACGCTTCAAAAAAACAAACCACATCAACTGGCTTTTTAAGCGACAGAGGCCTTTTAAAAAAAAGGTCTCAAAAATACCTTGACCTTATCGCTTCATTAGACCAAAAGACTTTATCAGAAACCAAAGGAATAGAAGAGCTGATGAAGGGATTGCAGGAAGAGTTTGGAACGGCTGAACTTGCCAGTTTACCAATAGGAATTGTAGCTAAATGTTTTCTGGGAGATCCTTATGAAGTGCATAGGCTGGATTTAACCGCACAAATAATACGACACTACAAAATTAATGAAAGTATGGAGCCTGATTTTGAAAAAGCAAGAACACTTGCCCTACATAATGCCTACGCTTTGGTGGAAGTTTATAAAGAAAAATTAATTTTAATCAGGCTAGATGGAACAGCAAGTAAAACAGACATCGGAACACCTACAAATTTTTAGAATTCTTAAAATAAATTACTATGGCAGATCAGGCAATCTCTTACGCAGACCTCTCCTATATAAACAGTGAGTTAAGGTCAATTGGGTCCTACATTTCCGGAATAAGTAATGAAATAGGCGTTATAAGTTCTAAGCAGGACAATCTGGAAAACGACTTGGTAGTTTTACAAAGCGATCTGGCAAAACTTACTTCTCTGTTTAATGAGTTTGTAGACGCCGATACTAGGCATAAGGCGCTGCAACTTGCAGAAACCAGGGTTGGTAACCTGCGGCAGGAGCTGGATCTTAAGTTTGGTTACTATGCAGAGGTAAGAAGAATGGCTATAGGTATATTGCAGGCAGTTGATGTAGGGATAGTTAACGACAATACCTTGCAATTTACTACCGAGGAGGTAATGATAAAAGCTCCTGGCTACTGGCTTGCCCCGGCCTTAGTGGCGTTGGCTTCATGGATTAGAGACGACAGGCACAATACGGAAAATGCGTTGAATGAAAGTTTAAGAAGGGACGATTATAAAGCTACCCTTTTCTATATGCTTATTATGCGAAGGTTGGGCAGAAACGATGCAAGTTTAAAATGGCTGGAACGGTATTTTATGCACCAAAACCCTCACAATCTTTCCCGGGAGTTTATAACAATACTGGAAGCTGTAATCACAGGCGTATTCCCTCCGGCAGCCCGGCAGCTAATGATGTCTAATGTAAAAGATTGGCTCGACTTGTTAACACATACAGACAATTTTGTCAATCAGCAAAAGGCGCAATGGGTAAGCTTTTTTGAAGCCTCGGGCCCTTTGCCTGAAGGAAAATATCCTTTACTGGAGAAATACTGTATCAATTGGCCCACACTTACTGCCGCATTAAAAGCAGCTAAAACTCATAAAGTCTTGCAAGCCTACTTCCAGGACATTGTCTCATCAACCGATTTCTCCAAGAGTGTAAAAGTACAACTAGATGAAATTCTCTCCTTGCTAGTAGTCAATTTCGATGATGAGGAACTTCCCTTGCAGGAACAGGTAAGGCTAAACCAACTCATTATCCAAATGGATGGTAGTAAATCGGCGGCGGAGGCCATGATGAATTCTGAGAAACACATTTTTGAAGAAAAGGTAGACTTTTTGCAATTGCTTACAAACGCCTCATTTAATCCACAGTTAGCAGGCGCTACAAAAGCTACTCAAACCCTGGCAGTTTCTATAAGCCAGCCCTGGATTGTGGAAGCCTACGATACCTTTACGGCCCAGAGCAGGAATAAAATACCTAAAACAATAGAACTTACAATTGAGGATTTTAAAACCTCTACTAAAGACGGTGGTAATGAGAACGAGCTGGTGAAAAGTCAGGAACTCTTTTATGAGAACACGCTGCGTATAGAGTTGGGCAGAATATCTTTTCCTTGGGGGGCAATAATAATAGGAAGCTTGTTGTGCCTTGGCGCCATTAGCTTTGTTGTAGCAGCGCCTTTAGCTGCCCTTGTAGGGGTAGGTATAGGCGGGGTAATAATTTGGATGTCGATGAAAAATTATAACAAAATTAAAAAAGCTATTATAGCCAACGTTGAAGAAAGAAAGCGTAAAGCCAAAGAAGTACTTAGAGGCTGTATAGCTGAAACGGTTGATTATAGGAACGAGCTTGCCACAGAAGATGCCAATGCAGAGGAAGTAAGACATTTTATTGCCGCAATCAGGGCTGAGGACTTTACTAGCCTTTCTAAAGAAACGGCACGAAATATTATTTAAGAATTTTAATACGTATAGCGATGTCAAAAATAATTTTAGGAGATAGTTCGGATAATTCTGAAAGGATCCCCAATGAAACTAAAAAAAATGGACAGGTTAACCCTAATCTTTTCCAAGGTAGAACAGAAGCAGAAAAAGGGAATGCAAAATTCCCGAATTGGGACATAATTCCTCCAAATCAATTTATTAATCCAAGAATTAAGCAACAGTAATGGCAACCCCAACAACTTATGCCGAGTGGACAAACCTGCTGGAGAAATTCTGCAAAGGGGATGATGCTGCCATTGAAGAAATGGACAAGGGTAGTTTTACCATTGATTCAGGAACTGCCTCCCGTTTTTATATGAGGGTAAATGAAGCTTATAAAACCAGAAAACAATCATGGCTCGATAAATTTCAGCGCTCCTTCGAATTAGAGAATTTTAAAACCGAAGATGATTTTAGTATAGCTTTAAGAAACGGCAAACAAAATCTTTTACCATTAATCCGGTTTATAGCCATAAAAGGACTGCCAGAAGATTTAAAAAAAACATTAAAAAAAGACCTGGAAGAATTTGTAGCGGAGATAAAAAAATCTTTGAAAGATAATGCTTCTAAAAATTCTGGTAGTAACGAAAAAATGATGATAATGCTTAACGATTTTTCCCTTTATGAATCTATAGAGAACCTACCCATAGGTAACAAAATCACCTTGCAAAACTCAAATGAAATTACTCCCGCAATGGGAAGAAAAATAATATTTTAGAAATGGCAAACAAAGCAGAATTTAAAACATCGCTTTTGCGGATGTTTCGGGCAAGAATCCCTTTTATCTCTATCAGAAGCATAGAACGGGCAAGGGTGCTGGAAGTAGTTCAGCAGTTAGCTGAAGAAATAAATATACCTATTTATGTGCATAGTTTATCGCACGGAACAATGGACATTAAAACCAGGAAAACGGTGAATGAAGACCGTTCTATTGCAGGCGGTTTAGATTTTGCAGTTCAGAATATATCACAACGACAAAACCTTACTTTCGTATTTACAGAGATAAGCGATGTGGAAGACGACAATCTGGTTTCAAGGCACCTTTATGATTGTGTGGTGCAGGCCATTGAAAGAGGCGGTAGCATTTGTATCATTACCACTAAAAGCATTTGGCCCCAATTGCAGCGTTTGGGCATGACTATTACCCTTGATGCCCCCAATGAAGAGGAAATGTTGGAAATAGTAAAAGAATGCGTTACACCTTACAAGGGTTCTATCCCTCTGGAGTGGGAAGAGAGCGACTATAAAATGGCCGCTACTATTTTAGCAAACATGACAAAGATTGAAGCTGAAAATGTTTTGGCTACCCAAATGGCCAAAGGCTCGTTAACAAAGGATGATATTAAAGAATTGAGTAATGCCAAGGATAAATTGTTCAGCGATATTTCGGGCCTGGAAAAAGTAAAATTAGACCCATCTACTCTTTCAGTAGCAGGACTTAGCGGCTTGCAGCACTGGCTGGATAACCAAAGGCAACTGTTAACTGCCGACCTTAAAGCCCGCAAAATGAGACCGCCAAGGGGAGTATTATTAGTTGGCGTTCCCGGTTGCGGCAAATCCTTATCGGCAAAATTTGTTGCCGCTAACTGGAACCTCCCTTTATACAGGTTAGACCTTGCCGCCATACAAGGGCAATACTTGGGGCAGTCGGAAAACAGGCTTAAAGAGGCCCTAGCTTCGGCAGATAATGCAGCCCCCTGCGTTTTGTGGATTGATGAAATTGAGAAAGGGTTATCGGGGGCGACAGATTCAAGCGATGGTGGAACATCTACTCGCATGGTTGGCCAGTTTTTGTTCTGGCTTCAGGAAAGTATGGCAAAAGTTTTTGTGGTGTCCACAGCAAACGATGTAAGCAAGCTTCCTCCGGAACTGCTTCGCAGGGGGCGTTTTGACGAACTGTTTTTCGTAGACTTGCCAGGCGAGGAGGAACGCAGAGATATTATTAACTTGTATATAAAACGCAATTTATTGTCCCAGCCTTCTGCAGAGGCATTTGCAAGACTAGTTGCCATGGCAGAGGGTTTTGCAGGTTCCGACCTAGAGGGCGCTGTGCGAGATGTTGCCATACAGGCAGTAATACATGGCGATAGTGTTGTTAATGATGATTTGTTTGAAAAGTGCTTTAAAAATATTGTCCCTTTAAGCAAAACGGCTCCGGAAAAAATAGAAGCGATAAGAATTTGGGGAAGAGAGAGAGCCGTTCCCGCATCCGGCATATCCTGGGACGCTTCCGCAAACGACAAAATGATTGGCAAACGTTCTATAATTATTTAATAAAATCTCCACAACCCTAAAGTTTGGTTTAGTTTAATCCCTGGGCATAAAATTAAACTAAACTGCAAATCAGTTATTAATTTTTCAGGTATTTCTGTAAATTTCAATTCAATATAACGTTATTCAAACGCTACTATGGAAGCTGTTACATCCTTTGAACCTAATTTTGCCGTTGGCGGAGACCTTAAGGTAAACCGCATGGGCTACGGCGCTATGCGCTTAACAGGAGACGGTATTTGGGGCCCTCCTAAAGACAAAGCAGAAGCTATAAAAGTTTTAAAAAGAGCCGTTGAACTGGGCATTAATTTTATAGATACGGCGGACAGTTATGGCCCTTATGTTTCGGAGGAGTTAATCGCCGAGGCTTTACATCCCTATAAGCCGGGTTTGGTGATTGCCACCAAGGGAGGGTTAACGCGCACAGGCCCTAATCAATGGCCTGCGAATGGCAATCCCGAGCATTTGAAGAAGGCGCTGGAAGGAAGCCTGAAACGCTTAAAGCTGGATAGGATAGATTTGTACCAATTGCACCGTGTAGACCCTTCCGTACCCTTCGAGAAAATGATGGAGTTCTTAAAAAACGCCCAGGAACAGGGGCTTATTAAACACATTGGTTTATCAGAGGTTAGCGCAGCAACTATTAAGAAAGCAGAGGAATTTGTAAAGATAGTATCCATACAAAATATGTACAGTGTGGACAACCGTCGCTGGGAGCCCGAACTGGAGTACTGCAACCAAAACGGGTTGGCCTTTATACCTTGGTATCCGCTGGGCGGGGGTAATGTTAAGGCGCTGGAGAAGTTGGACGCAATCGGAAAAAGGCACAACGCTACTGGCCACCAGGTGGTTTTAAGCTGGCTGCTACACCATTCCCCCAATATATTGCTTATCCCTGGCACGTCTAAAGTAAAACACCTGGAGGAGAACTATAAGGCGGCGTCTGTTGCGCTTACAAAGGAAGATATAGCGGAGCTGGAGAAGTTGGGATAGTAGGGCTAATGGAAACGAAAATAGTTTAAAATTTTAATAAGAATTATAAATAACAGCATGAAATTAACAGAATCAAAATCAGCATTAGAATCATCTTTATGGTTATACAATAAGCGAAAAATAAAATACAAATTCATAAATTTATCTGCTACCAATGGAGTGTTGACAGGAACTATGGTAAATGGCGATAGTACTATTAGTAGTAATAATACCCAATATGAATTCGAACTGGAGGGGAAGAATAATTTTAAATTTAATGGCGCTAATCCATTTGCCGGAGTAGGAAGGACTTTTAAAATTCAATTTGAGCCGGAGGCTATTCACTTTATGCTTCAGGCAATAGGAACTGCGGAGCTGGACCCCGACCCGATTATATTAGAAAAAATAGATTAATACCTAAAATTTGCTCAGGTTGACAAAGGCAATAAATACCAGATACAGCCCTAACTAATAGTATGCCCACAAAAACAAGTAATATTTTTTTAAATAGTGTTTTATTTACTCTAGGTTTAATAGTATTAACAGTAGCCACTTACTACGCTTTTACTTATATCGATTTTTCGTCCGGTTATTTTACGGTTGTAAAAGCAGCGCTGTTAATTGCCAGTTTGTTTTACTTTATATTACTTAGCCGGCACAGCGACTTATTAAAGCAGATAGCGGAACGCATAAATAAACGCGCAAACCTTAAAAGCGCAGGGCTGGTAATTCTGGGGTTAATTTTGATGATGTTACATCTGGTAGTAACGCACGTAGGCGGAGAAGAAATAAACACTTACCTGCTTGCTGATAATAACAAACAAATCACAGGCGTCATAAAACGCTGTTACAAATCCGGCGGTACGCAGCATTGCATATATGGCTATACTGTTGATGGCGCCTATTACGAACGATTACATAATAACCTGCCTAAGGACTATAAGTATAAGGAAAAAGATACCGTTACTGTGCTTTACTACCCACCCAACCCGGTTATTAGCAGGTTGAAGTAATTTTTGCAATTAGTTCTTTTAGAAAGTAATTTTAAATGTAGTTCCTTTGTCCACTCCGGTAGTCAGAGTTATCTCTCCCCCCATTGATTCTATTTGAGTTTTAATTAGAAACAACCCTACCCCTTTAGCGTCGGGGTTATCGTGAAATGTTTTATTCAGTCCAAACATACTATTCTCGTGCATGGCTAAGTCTATCCCAAGTCCATTGTCCTGTGCGGTTAGTACAATTCTATTCTTAATAATAGTAGTTTTAAAATGAATTTTTGGTCTGCGTTTGGGAGATATGTACTTTAAGGCGTTCGAAAGCAGGTTTATCATTATGCTATCCAGGTAAGATTTAATGTATTCAATAGCTGGGGCTTCTGCGAAATCATAGGTAACAACAGCTTTCGTTTTTATAATCTGGCCGGATAGTAGTTCCGTAGTTTTTACAAATAGTTCCTCAAAGTTTAGCGATTCTGTTGTTTCCTTATCTTCTTCCTGCACTTTTAAAGCGGCAAGAAGCTCATTTAAAGTCGAGGAAAGGTGATTTATTACTACCGAGAATTTGCTGAAAATCTTTGCCTTATATTCCTCATTGCTAGCGTTGTTATAAAAATCAAGCAATAAAGCCAGATTGCCTACCGGCGACCTTAAATTATGGGAAGCGATATGCGCAAAATTTAGCAAACGTTTGTTTTGCGTGGTTATTATTTTGTTTGAGCGTAGTAATTCTTTCTCTAGTAATTTGATCTGTGTAATATCTGCCGAATGCACAAAAAAGCCAACTACAGCTCCGTTTTGGACATCAGGAGTATAATTGGCCATGGTGTGGTGTATTTTTCCATTGTCCAAAAGTATTTCACGATCAAAGGTTTGGGGTTCTCCATTTAATACGCCTTTAATGTAGGGTAAATTAGCTTCGTAAAGTTCTGGCCCAAGCAATTCCTTTAGAGTAATTTTATCAATCATTTCTTCAGGCGATTTCCCGAACAAGGCTCTGTAACCCGAATTAGCAAACCGGCATACTAAGTCTTTGTCCCAATAAGCAAGCATGATAGTAACATGGTTAGCGACCGAAGCTCCTAAGTCATTAATTCTGTTTGCATTACTTTGGTTTTCCATTCAGAATGGTTATTGATAACTATTAACTGGAATGTTAGTTACTATTTTCCTTGCTATAATCAACAATAAAGAAAGCAAAAAAAAAGCTACTAGCAAAATGCATAACAAAGTCTGTAATAATTCCCTTTATAATCCTGGTGAGATAATTATGAATTTTTAATTCATCTGTGGTTTATATTTAATATAACTTTACTGGTTAGCGCTAAAATTTTATACCACTTAATAGCCCTTTTATGCTACATTTAGTTGCATTACCTCTTAAACTAAAACAAGTATATTTTTATTAGTTAGTAGTTATTCCATCCTGCTAAATTATGCTCTCTGCTGTGCCAATTGGCACAGCAAAAACTCTTCCAAAACAGAAAAATCATACATGCCCCCAAAATTAACAGTACAATTAGCAACGAAAAGCAATAAAATTAGCAATAGAATAACAATAAAGAGCAATGAGCCAATCCTGTGTCATGTAATATTTTCCTTCAACTAGTAGTTTTTTACATAGCACAAACTCGCCCCTTATATACGCTCAATTATTATCTTTTAAGTTTATTAAATAGTAAAACTGATTGTGCCAATTGGCATTAAGCAACGCTTTTTACTACAGGCATGCCCTGCAACATTTCGGGGGTGGCGTGCGCTTTATACTTATCAAAGTTTTTTACAAAAGACTGCGCCAGCTTTGTAGCGGTTTTTAGGTACAGGTCTTTATCCTTCCAGGCCCCGGCTGGGGATAGTAGTTCCGTAGGTACATTGGGGCAGGCGTCCGGTGTAGCCAGGCCAAACACGGCGTCGGTATGGTAGTTTACGCTTTGCAAGTTACCTTCCAGCGCGGCGGTTATCATGGCCCTGGTGTACCCCAGTTTTATTCTGGATCCCACGCCATAGGCTCCGCCTGTCCAGCCGGTATTTATAAGCCATACGTTTACATTGTGCTTCTTCATCTTCTCTCCTAATAGTTGGGCATATACTATGGGATCCAGCGGCATAAATGGCGCCCCAAAGCATACGGAGAATACCGGTTTGGGTTGGTTTACTCCTTCTTCTGTGCCAGCAACTTTTGCGGTATAGCCAGAGATAAACTGAAACATGGCCTGCGCTGGCGTTAGTTTAGATATTGGGGGCAATACGCCAAAGGCGTCAGCCGTAAGGAAAAAAATATTAGTTGGAAGTCCGCCCCTAGATGGGTGTAGGGAATTGGGTATAAACTCTATAGGGTAAGACACGCGGGTATTTTGCGTAACTGAACTATCAGAATAATTGACTTTTCTAGTACCAGGGAAGAAACGAACATTCTCAAGTACTGAGCCAAAACGTATGGCGTCGTAAATCTCTGGTTCTTCTTCTCTTTTTAGATCAATGGCTTTGGCGTAGCAGCCGCCTTCCAGGTTAAATACACCCTCATCGTCCCAACCGTGTTCATCGTCGCCTATCAAAAAGCGTTCCGGGTCGGCAGATAGAGTCGTCTTTCCTGTACCCGATAGTCCAAAGAATATGGCCACGTCTTTGCTTTTGCCCATATTAGCAGAGGCGTGCATAGATAGTACCTTATGGTAATGCGGCAACTCAAAATTAAGCACAGAGAACATGCCCTTTTTAATCTCCCCGGTGTAGGCCGTTCCGCCAATAATAATAATCTTTTTGGTAAGGTTTATTATGGCAAAGTTTTTACTTCTTACCCCGTCTGTGGCAGGGTCTGCTTCAAATTCAGGGATACAAAGCACGGTATATTCCGGGTTTTCTGCCGCCAGTTCTTCAGCCGTTGGGCGCAAAAACATATTGTAACAAAACAGGGAATGATAGGCTTTGGTAGTAATTACCCTTAGCGGTTTTTTATAAATTTCTGAAGCGCCAATAACGGCGTCGTGTACATAAAGGGTTTTACCTTTAATAAAGTCTTGCATTTTGCCGAAGAGCTTATCAAAGTACATCCCGTCTATAGGGTGGTTAATATCTCCCCAGAATATAGAGTTAGTAGTAATATCGTCTTTTACAAAGAATTTGTCATCAGGGGAACGCCCGGTAAATTTGCCGGTGTCGCAGGCCAAGGCTCCGGTATCGGCAAGTATTCCTTCCTTGTTAATAATAGCGTGTTCTGTTAACTCTGCGGGAGATAAGTTCCAGAAAATACTATCGGCTGTTGAGATGTCTATAGTATCGTGGTTCGATTTTATTCCAAATTCTTTCATAAGGGTATTAATTTTAATAACTATCCGTTTGTAGTAATAATTCAGCCTACCTTATCCTTATGATATTAAAATAATAAATAAGCTATAAGCCTTTATTTAATGTATTGCTAAATTTATCTGAAGTTTTTTTATACTACTAGTTGTAAATTTCAACTTCAATAAATGTAATAGATTTTAATAAGTAGCTATTACATGATTATTTAAATAAGTTACAAGTTTTACATATTTCCCATTTTATCTCTGGAAATAGTAGGACATTTTATATAGTTAAATTTAAGGTTATGATAAGCATAGCCCACTTAACTTATAAAATGTGAAGCCTCTTATTATAAATTGCCTGCGTAAAATACCAGTAAAGGTATATTAAGGTGGTGCAATATCTTTTTGGTAAAGCTGGGGTGGTACAGGCCTTCAAACAATATCCTGGGATGAGTTACCATAACCAACAAATCAGGTTTTTCTGTAGTTACAAAGTCTTCTATTCCACGATTAAAGTCTTCGCTTTCTATCAGCTTAAACCCCACATTGTTGTAACCTATTGCCTCGCGCAGTTTAGCCTCGTACCTGTGGCGATCCTCGTGCGTATAGTTTTCGTGAGAGTTGTATATATGTACAATAGTAATTTTTGCTTCAAAAGCATTGGCCCAGGGAAGCAGGTTTTTAATTCCTTTTATATCGTCCTCTTCCAACCAGCTGGCGGCGTAGGCTATGTTTTTTATCGGCATTATTTTATAGTTTTTGGGTACTATAATCAACGGGCATTTTATCCTACCTATAGAGTCGGAGCTTATGCTACCGAATAAAAGAGCTTGTGCGGCATTGCCTCCCTTGCAACCTAAAATAACTAGGTCTATGCTTTTATCTTTTACTACATCATCTATTTTGGTTTCCGCAGAGCCATATTCTACTAAACTGATAAGGTTTGCATTTTCGTGTTTTTGTTTCAGGTTTTTTATCAAAGCCTCCATTTTTACATTGGCTTCATCCTCAATGTTTTTAACCTCTAGTTCCATAGCCTGTGTGGGCATCTCTTCTGGAAAAACAGGGACTTGGTAAGCATGTAGAATGTATATGGCAGAGGCAAATTTTTCCGCGGTCATAAGGGCGTACTCAATAACGTCCACGGAGGCTTCTGAGTAATCCGTAGGAACTAGGATATTGAATGAATGTGTCATGATAAAGCTGGGTTAAGGTTATACACAAAGATAGGGTTTTGGTATATCCTACAAGATAGGACAAAATCACAGAGAATAATGATTTTTGTCAGTGATTTGCGGTTTATGGTAGTATATTTTTGAAGAAGTATCAAAGACAAATATAGATAACAACACTAAAAATTAAAGCTATGAATGCCCTACAAACATTATCTAAAGAACCGCAATTGGTTGAAGCCGTAATCGCCAATATATATGCCAACCAGATTTATAACAAAATGTATTCAGAGGTGGTAGATTGGGAACATAACCTTAAAAAAGGATTAGAAGAAGTTACTAATGCTTTCGACCAGCTTAATTTGTATATTTCACTAGGTATTGTTGATGAATACCAGTGCGCTTTTTCTTCATCAAAAAAGTTTTTTCAGTCAGTAAAAGATGATATTACCGGCTTAAGTAGAACTATAAAAGAGTATAAAAAAGAGCTTACAAAATTATTGTACAGAGGTGGGGAAATAGAGTCATTAGGGTATTCTTTACCCCATAAACACGAGCGCTTAGGTAAGGCAATAGAAGTATTTCTGACGGAATTAAACGCTAAATTAAACGAATTTGAACGTATTATAGCCGGAACCGGTTACCCTGACAGCGAAGTATATTATTCATTCGATTTTTAAAAGTAAGCAGCATTTTTTTGCCCCTTCTAATGCCGCTTCGCTTATATTGCATTAGATTAAAATTTTTAATTGTTATGAAAGAAATAAGCTGGGAGTTAAAAGAGGGCTGTCCTCATATGTCCGGGGCAGTTTATTTGGCAAAACAGGGCGCTTATAATTTTACCCTATATTCTAAAGAAGCGGATGCGGTTACTCTTCTTGTCTATAACTCCAGAGATTTTGTAAATCCACTTTACCAATACAGGATGGATAAATTCCTGAACAAATCGCATTATATTTGGCATTGCCGTATAGCCGAAGAAAAGCTCCCGGACGCCAAATATTATGCCTATAGTGTGGAAGGCCCATGGAACCCGGATAATGGGCAGCGCTTCGATCATGAAAAAATACTATTAGACCCCTTTGCCAAAGGCGTTTTTTTTCCTCCCCGCTTTAGCCGGACTGCGGCTATGTTACCAGGAAAAAATGTAGGTTGCGCCCCGCTTGGACTGCTTGTACACAAAGAGCAATTTGATTGGGGGGTAGACCACCGGCCAAGGCATGGCTCCCATGCCATTATTTATGAGATGCATGTGGGGTCGTTTACTAAACGAGCTAATTCGGGGATCGGTAAAAATAAGAGGGGAACCTTTACGGGGGTGATAGAGAAAATCCCATACCTAAAAGAACTTGGCGTTACTATAGTGGAATTATTGCCTGTTTTCCAGAATGACCCGCAGGACGATGAGAATTTTTGGGGATACATGCCTTTGAATTTCTTCTCGCCGCGTTGTGATTTTGCTTCCGCCGACGAAGTGCAAGAGTTTAAGAATGAATTTAAGTCTATGGTAAAAGCCCTGCACGAAGCCGATATAGAGGTGATACTGGATGTGGTGTATAACCATACGGTAGAGAAAGATGAAAGCGGCCCTACATATAGTTATAGAGGAATAGATAATTCTTCCTACTATCTGCTTACTCACGATAAGAAAAAATACAGAAACGACGCAGGCACAGGCAATGTGCTGCGATGCGCCCACCCCTATGTGCGTAAACTTATTATGGAAAGCCTTAGGTACTGGGCAAAAGAAATGCATGTAGACGGCTTCCGGTTTGACCTGGCTTCTATTTTTGCCCGAAATGTGAATGGCACATTAAACTTAGAAGATCCTGCTATTATTTCAGAAATCTCTACAGATCCGGAACTGGCCGGATTAAGGCTTATCGGGGAAGTGTGGGATCTTTCCGCAATTCTATTAGGGAAAAGTTTTCCGGGTATAACGTGGATGCAATGGAACGGGAAGTTTAGGGATGATGTAAAGTCATTCGTAAAAAGCGATACAGGAAAGGTAGGGGCCTTAATGACTCGTTTATACGGAAGCACCGATCTTTTCCCAGACGGGGAAAGATATTCGTACAGGCCATCGCAAAGCGTAAATTACATTACCTGCCACGATGGTTTTTGCATATATGATTTAGTGTCGTATAACGAGAAGCATAATGAAGTGAACGGCTTTAATAATGCCGACGGAAGTAATGATAATTTAAGCTGGAACTGTGGCTGGGAGGGAGATATGAATGTACCAGAGGAGGTACGCTATTTACGAAAAAAACAGGTAAAAAATTTTTGTTCTCT
>Ga0302315_10000939_pt1 | contig 31203 bp, 21 predicted proteins | sample III_Palsa_N3_1_FD_200532 | JGI IMG/M metagenome (GOLD analysis project Ga0302315, IMG submission 200532) | Peat permafrost microbial communities from Stordalen Mire near Abisko, Sweden - III_Palsa_N3_1 | ecosystem: Environmental > Terrestrial > Soil > Palsa > Peat permafrost | place: Sweden...
GCAGATGCGTTCCACGCAAGGGGGACAGTTCGTATGGAAAAAGAGCATTTTTGGGCTTCCCCAACGCCTTTGGCAATATTTGGTTTCCCTGGCGGGTATAGGGGAGCATATTCGTTGGGGCGATCTGCCTGCCAGGGAACAGCATACATTGATCCGCCTCCTTTGTGCACAGGAATTGACAGTCAGGGGAAAGACCACCTTTAAAGAAGAATTCGTGACCTGCGGAGGCGTCCGCCTCCCGGAAGTTGATCCGGCAACGATGATGAGCAGGATCGTACCAGGACTCTATTTTGCCGGGGAAATATTGGACGTAGACGGCGTCACGGGCGGCTTTAATTTTCAGCATGCCTGGACCAGCGGTTATATCGCGGCAAAAGCCATTGCTACTCTTCCGGCCACCACCAGTCTCTATCCAGCCTAGGGCAATTTCTTTAAAAAATCGTTGATTTTCCCTATTTCGGCAAAACCATTGGAATTCATTTACCGTAAGTATCTCCTACTGGGGAAACCCAGTTAAGGCTCTGATTAGACTATTTCCACTAAAAATCATTTAATTTTTTAGCTAATCATTATGTTAGCTGAGGGTTATGATTGCAACAAGCCGTTCTGATTCCTCAGAACGGCTACATTTTTTTGGGGAGGGGCAGAAGGTTTTTTGAATAATGTAACCTGATCTGGTCCCGCGAACCGCCACCCTGCCACAGCGAGCCTCCGCCCTGCGGCCGCGAGCCCCGAAAAAACCCATTTTTTCCTTATTTTTTCGTACCTTCGCTTCCCGAAATTTTTCGGAAAAAAGCAACTTAAATTATGTCAGAAGAACAAATTTTAAACCCTGTAAACGCTGATGCACAGGAGCCTACCGTTCAAGAGGCTACAGCGACAAAAAAAGTACCCGTGCCTACCCAGTTCGATACGGCTCACGACGATTTCGACTGGAGTATTGACAAACGTAACGTATCAACCTATCCCACAGAAGAGCGTCAGAAGTACGACGGAGTGTACGACAGTACTTTCCGCGTCATTAATGACGGTGAAATGGTTAGAGGAAATGTGGTTGGTGTTACCAAGACCGATGTGGTCATTAACATTGGCTTCAAGAGCGATGGACTTGTTTCCCTGAATGAATTCCGCGACCTGGCCGCCCTGAAAGTAGGCGACGATGTGGAAGTCATGGTAGTGGAAAAAGAAGACAGGGACGGACACCTGCACCTGAGCCGCAAACAAGCCCGCATCACCCGCGCATGGGAGAAGATTGTGGAAATGCACAAGAGCGGCGAAGTGGTTACCGGTATTGTTACCAGCAAGACCAAAGGTGGCTTGATCGTAGATGTTTACGGTATGGAAACCTTCCTGCCGGGCTCTCAGATCGATGTTAAGCCTGTAACCGACTACGATCAGTTCGTCGGAAAAACAATGGAATTCAAGGTGGTCAAGATCAACGAAGCCATCAAGAACGCCGTCGTTTCCCATAAGGCGCTGATCGAAAGCGATATCGAAGCACAACGTGCAGAGATCATCAGCAAATTGGAAAAAGGTCAGGTACTGGAAGGAACCATCAAGAACATTACCGATTTCGGGGCATTCCTGGATCTGGGTGGCCTGGACGGTTTGCTTTACATTACGGATATCAGTTGGGGCAGAATTTCTCACCCGACAGAGGTGTTGAAACTGGACCAGAAACTGAATGTAGTGGTACTGGACTTCGACGACGAAAAGAAACGTATCAGCCTTGGTTTGAAACAACTCACCCCGCACCCTTGGGATACGCTGCCTGAAACAGTGAAAGAAGGGGAAATTGTAAAAGGACGCGTAGTGAACATTGAAGATTACGGTGCTTTCCTGGAAATTCTGCCTGGCGTAGAAGGACTGGTGCACGTATCTGAAATCACTTGGGCCAATAACCCGATCAACGCTAAGGAATTCTTCAAACTTGGAGATGAACATGCGGCTAAGATCGTGACGCTGAACAAGGACGAACGTAAGATGAGCTTGTCTATCAAGCAACTCAGCGAAGATCCTTGGGCTACTATCGAAACCAAATATCCGCAGGGCTCCAAGCACAGCGGTCTGGTGAAGAACATCACTCCTTATGGCGTGTTTGTAGAACTGGAACCAGGTATCGGTGGTATGATCCATATCAGCGACCTGAGCTGGCTGAAACGCTTTAACCACCCCAGTGAATACACCAGGGCCGGTCAACGCATTGATGTAGTGATCCTCAGCATTGATAAGGATAACCGCAAATTGCAGTTAGGACATAAACAACTGGAAGAAGATCCCTGGAATGCACTGGAAGAAACCTTTGCTACCGGTACGATCCATGAAGGAACTGTAGTGAAGAAGGATGACAAGGGAGCGATTGTGCAGTTGCCTTACGGATTGGAAGGATTTGCTCCTAACCGTCACTTAGCGAAGGAAGATGGTAAGAGCATCGGTGCGGAAGAAACAGCTCCGTTCATGGTGATCGAATTCGATCGCAATGAAAAGCGCATTGTAGTGAGCCACGCCCGTATCTGGGAACAGGCTAAACACGATGAGAAAGAAGCCGTCCGCAAAGAAGCCAGGGCCGATGTAGACAGAACCAAGAAAGCCGTTAAGACGCTCCAGAACAGGGTTGAAAAAACCACTTTGGGTGATCTCGGTATACTCGCCGAACTGAAGAAAAAGTTAGACGACGGTGGAACTGCTCCTGAAGAGCCTACCAAGGAAGCTGAATAAGAAGGGATAACTCCTGATATAAAACCGCTGCGATCCTCGCAGCGGTTTTTTTGTGTCTTCAGTCGTCAGGCGCGGAGGCCCCTTTTTTGTATCTTAGCGGCATGCTTTATTTTTTAAATGGTTTCATGGGATCAGGCAAGAGCTATTGGGGCAGACGTTGGGCCCAGGCTTTCGGACTGGAATTTTACGACCTGGATGAAGTCATAGAACAGCAGGAAAACAGGACCATCAGCCAGATCTTCGGGTCGGACGGGGAAGCGGCTTTTCGTCGCATAGAACATAAAGCCCTGACGGGTTTGTTCCGAAAGGAAAACGCCATTATCGCCTGTGGGGGAGGGACGCCCTGCTTCCACCGCAATCTGCGACGGATGAACAGGAACGGACTCACCCTTTTTCTAAAAACGCCGGTACCTATATTGGTAGAAAGGCTTTTGCCCGAATTGGGGCACCGCCCGGTACTCGCTCATACGACAGCGGATACGCTGCCCGCTTTTATAGAACAGAAACTGGCGGAACGCGCACTCTATTATAACAAGTGCACCTATCACTTCAATACGCAGTACCTTACAGATGAGAATTTTAAAAAAATACAGGATAAATGCATAAAACGTTCCTAGTAGCCGCCTCCATTATGGGTGCTTTGGCAGTGGGCCTTGGCGCTTTCGCAGCACACGCGCTGAAGCGTATGGTGGATGAAACGACGGTGAATGTGTTCCATACGGGTGTGGAATACCAGTTCTATCATACCCTGGCCTTGCTGGGCGTGGGCGTTTTATATGCTCAATTCCCCAACGTATGGACCGTGCGGGCGGGTTGGTGTTTCATCATTGGAACCATACTGTTTAGCGGGTCCCTGTATGCCATCACCCTGCTCAGGGCATCCGGAGGGGGATCCATCGGTTATGCGGGTATCGTAACACCGATCGGAGGATTGTTTTTTATCGCGGGTTGGATAAGCCTGCTGGTGGCCTTTGTTAGTAAACCCTGACCGGGATTCTCCGCAGCTTATCAATAGGGACAGCTAAGGCCGACAGTGGTCCCGTTTTCATTCCTGATCCAAAGGGTTCCGCCGACCGATTCCATACGTCTTTGCATATTGGTAAGGCCGTTGCTGAATTGACGCATTTTCTCCGTTTGAATCCCTTGTCCGAAATCGTGGACCTCGATCCGCAACTCTTCTTCTATCAGTACCCGGAGGATCAACCGGTCGCTTTTTGAGTGCTTCAGTGCATTGTTCAGGGCCTCCTTGACGACCAGGAATACATTCCGCCTTTTTTCCCCGCTGATCTCAATATCCGGAATTCGATCCGGCACATCCACGGTACAAATGATGGAAGAGTTTTCCAGGTGTTCTATGGCGAAGGCCCTCATGTAAGCGATTAAGTTGGCCAGTGAGTCGTTGGTCGCATTCATACTCCAGATGATGGTATTCATCTTGTTCATGAGCTCGTTGGCGGACGTGGATATTTTTTCAATTTCGGGTATGGATTGGTCCACCAGCCTTCGTTTGGCGAGCTCGCTCATCAAACGGATCGCGGTCACGCCCGAACCCAGTTCATCATGCATGTCGGCGGAAATGCGGCTGCGTTCGTCCTGTTGAGCCTGGATAATGGCCAGCTTGGTTTCAAACTCCTTCTTCTCCTGGTCCAGCTTCATCGTCTGTTCGATCTTGACTTTTTCAATCAACTCATCCTTGTTTTTGTAGGCCAGGGCAGCCAGAAAAAAGATCAGTTCCACCACCACGCCCAATTCGTAGTAGAATAATGCCTGGTTAAAAAAGGAGTTGACGTAAGTAAAACGGATACTGAAAAGGATGACAAATAAGGATACCCCGGCCAGCAATAACAGGGCTAAATTTCCTGCCAGCAGGTAATACATGAGCTTGTTGCGTTGCGCAAATCCCACCACAATATAAAATATCCCCACCCCAATGAGGAAGTATTTCCCCCCATTCTCTATCGAGTTCATGACGGGGTAAGGCCCCCCGCAAAAATAGACCAGGCTGTACACCACCAACAATAAAAACAGGATGGTCTGTGCCGTCTTGAACGCCTTGTCCAGCCCCGGGTAATTATGTCTGGTATCGATCAGGTGCCGCGTAAAAACGATATAACAGATATAACCGCTGATCTGGATGATGTAGTCAAAATATTCTTCAAAGAAAAAATAGAAGGGTTGGTCCTCCCTGTAAAAAAGGGCTTTAATAAAAAACAATGCCGACATACAAAGACCATACAAAGCATAGAAAAGATATTCAGCCTTGAGATTCTGGAAAAAATTGGTGAGGGAATAGATGATCATCATCAGCAGGATCCCGCAGAACACAAAGGTGATCACGTTTAACTGAACGGCGTTGAAACGCAGGATCTTGAAATAGGAAGAGATAAATCCGGTATCTATCAGCGCCGGACTCATCCAATTGACATTGGCCTTGATGAGGTTGCCTTTAAAAAAGAAAGGGGTGACGCTATGGGCGGGAACCGAGAACCCCCTGCATCCGATTTCTCCGTCCGGGGGCATGAGTTCCGGTAACCGGACAATGCGGCCGGCGCTATCCTTAAACAGGACAATGTCCTTGAAATAATATCCGGGGAAAAAATAAAATGATTTCGCGGTATCACCGTTATTGCGAAGGATGAACCGGCAATAAAACGGAAGGCTCACGAGGCGGGTGGGAATTCCCTTGGAAAACCGGCGAAGACGGGCGGTATCGTAGTTAAGGGTAGCCAGATCGTCCCAGCTGACGTGCGCCAGGGTGTCTACGTATATGCCTGTAAAATGGCTGACCGAGACGGCGTCATGGATGGCTGTGGCGTCAATAATGCCGGAATCACCTGTAGCGGGTTGGGTTTGTGCATGGGTGGATACGGAAAATAGGCAGCCTGCCTGCGACAACAGGAGACACAAGCAAATCATCCGATTTCGGCCCGTTCTTCGCTGCATACAAATATCTGGTGCGGTAAGCTTGGTAAATAATATATTCAAATTGTGGGATTCAAGATACATTAATTATCCCATCCGTTCCCTCATTCATTATCTTTGTATTTATGGCTGGTAACCGGTTGAAAATGGCTAAAAAGGATGCGGGTCCTACACAGCTTTTACCTAAAAAGGAAAGGGAACCCAAACAGCTGCTGAACGAAAAGGAAGTAAAAGTAGCCGTGAAGGAATTGGTGCAGGATGAACGCACGCATAAGATAACAGGTATTGCATTCCTCCTGGCGGGGGTCTTCCTGTTCATTGCCTTTACTTCCTATTTGTTCACCTGGAAAGAAGACCAGGATGAGATCTATCGCAGTGGGCTGTCCATTCTGAAACCCAATGAGCTGCACATTGCTAACTTGCTGGGCTCCCTGGGGGCCTACGTTTCCCATATTTTCATTTACAAGGGGTTTGGGCTGGCTTCGTACCTTTTCTGTACCACTTTTTTTGTAGTGGGGGCCAACCTGTTGTTTACTCATCGCATATTTTCCATTGGACGTAACCTGAAGTACCTCGTCACCGGGTTATTGTTTTTTTCGGCCATTTTAGGATTTTTCCTGTCCGCATTCCCTTTTCCTTTCGGGGGCGCCGTAGGATCCCTGTTGAGTGATTGGCTGGAGGGATTCCTTGGAAAAGTAGGAACATCCATCCTGCTCCTCGTGGCCGGTATGGTGTACGTCATCTGGCGGTTCAATCCGACATTTACGGTGCCCAAAAGAAAACCGGTAGGGGAGCCCGCATTTCTGGCCGAAGCCGGGCCCGTGGAAGAGAGGACGGGTATTTTTTCACCCGACCCCGAAACGCCGGAGGACGATGAGCCCAAATTATTTATAGAAGGCAGGAAGGGGAAAAAGAATACCATGAAAGGGGATGGCAAAGAAGTCGTCCTGGTGGTGACGCCCCTCAAGGAGGACGAACCTTCATTCGGTATTATAGAAAAGGAAGAAGACTTCGACAGGGGACTACCCGTACAACCCGTTAAGGAAGAAGAATCTATAGCCGACGAAATCCCGCCGGCCATTATCCGCCCTGTTCTTCCTGTCAAAAGCCCTCTTCCTGTCCCGCCCAGTGATCTCACCCTGGAAATTAAACCCTCTGCCGAAGAAAGTGAGATCGAAGAGGATATGGCTACTACCGGGATGCCCATAGACCAATTGGCGCCCTACGATCCTATCCTGGATCTGAGCAGTTATCGGTACCCGTCGCTGGACCTGCTGGAATCCCATGGAAGCGAGAAAATAATACAGGATCCCCGTGAACTGGAAGCCAATAAAGAGCAAATTATCAATACGCTGAAGAACTACGACATCGCCATTCAGCGCATCGCCGCCACCGTGGGACCCACGGTAACATTGTATGAAATCGTGCCCGCGGCAGGGGTTCGTATTTCCAGGATCAAGAATCTGGAAGACGATATTGCCCTCAGCCTGGCCGCCCTGGGAATTCGTATTATCGCGCCTATACCGGGTAAGGGAACCATCGGTATTGAAGTACCCAATGTGAAGAAGACAGTGGTCGGTATGAAGGGGTTGCTGGCGTCGGATAAGTTCCAGAATAACACCTTCGCGCTGCCCATAGCCCTCGGAAAAAGGATTGACAATGAGAATTTCATTGTGGACCTCGCGGCTATGCCTCACCTGCTCATGGCCGGCGCCACGGGGCAAGGTAAGTCCGTGGGATTGAATGCTATCCTGGTGTCCCTGCTGTACAAGAAACATCCCTCCCAACTGAAGTTTGTACTCGTAGATCCCAAGAAGGTAGAATTGAGCATTTACCGGATCATTGAGCGGCATTTTCTGGCAAAGTTACCGGGAGAAGAGGAAGCCATTATTACGGACACTAAAAAGGTCGTTCATACCCTGAATGCGCTCTGTATAGAAATGGATAACCGGTATGATCTTTTAAAGGAAGCCGGATGCCGTAATATCAGAGAGTACAATGAAAAATTCTGTAAGCGCAGACTAAGCCCGGAAAAAGGACATCAGTACCTGCCTTTTATTGTATTGGTCGTGGATGAGTTTGCCGATCTTATCATGACGGCCGGCAAGGAAGTGGAAATGCCCATCGCCCGGCTGGCCCAGCTTGCCAGGGCCATCGGCATCCACCTGATCATTGCTACCCAGCGCCCTTCAGTAAATATTATCACGGGTACCATCAAGGCCAATTTCCCTGCCAGGATCGCCTTTAAAGTCTCTTCTAAGATTGACAGCCGGACCATCCTGGATGCAGGCGGAGCCGAACAACTCATTGGCCGGGGGGATATGCTGATCTCTTATAACGGAGAGATCGTCCGGTTGCAATGCGCCTTTGTGGACACACCTGAAGTCGAAAAAGTCACAGATTTTATCGGAGAACAAAGAGGATATCCGGACGCTTTCCTGCTGCCGGAATACGTGGATGAAAAGGATGCGGAAGGCAGGGATTTGGACATTGGAGACAGGGACCCCCTCTTTGATGATGCCGCCAGGCTGATCGTGCAACACCAGCAGGGATCGACTTCCCTTATCCAGCGCCGGATGAAGCTGGGTTATAACAGGGCCGGCCGCCTCATGGATCAGCTCGAAGCAGCGGGGATTGTCGGGCCTGGCCAGGGCAGCAAACCCAGGGAGGTTTTGTTTAAATCAGACATGGAATTGGAGGATTATTTGAGACAGTAATTTCATAAAAATTCGCCAAGAATGACCTTTTTAATTATCCTGGAGGGCTTTTGATAGTCAAACTTGAATACATTTGCGGTCAATTAAACGAACATGAAGAATTTTTTTGTGACACTTGCTATCGTGCTTTATGCTTCTTCCGTTGTTGTAGCCCAGGCTCCTGCTCCTAAAAGCGACCCTGCCGCCAAGAAGATCCTCGATCAGGTCAGTGCTAAATTCAAGTCATACAATACGGTCAAAGCAGGTTTTTCCCTGACGATTGAAAGCGCAACCGGGAAAGTGAACGGCAAAAAAACAGGTACGGTATATATGAAGGGGTCCAAATACCGCTTGAGCATGCCGGGACAGGAAACATACAGTGATGGGGCCAATACCTGGACCTACGATAAATCTTCCAATGAAGTGAAGATTGATAAAGTGGATCCCAATGCCACCATGACCAATCCCCAAAAATTGTTCACTGATTTTTATGACAAGGACTTCCTTTATAAATTGAATGATGATACCAAGGTGAACGGGAAGGCAGTGCAGGAAATTGAACTGACCCCTGTTGACAAGACCCGGTCCTACTTTAAAATATTGCTGGAAATCGACAAGGTGAATAAGAACATCGTCAGTACAAAAATCTTTGAGAAGAACGGCACGCATGAAATCATTTCAGTGACCAGTTTTTCTTCCAATAACCCGGCCGTGACGGATGCTGATTTTGCATTCGATCAAAAGAAGTATCCCGGTGTCGAAGTAGTGGACCTCCGCTAAAAAATTTCGGTTACCCCCCAACGTTAGTTTCACAGATTTATGTATCTTGGATGGCATAATCCCATCTATGAAACGATTTTTACTCCGTTCTCTTTTCGCGGCATTTTTGTGCCCCGTAGCGTCTTTAGCCCAAACGGCAAGCCCTGCCACTCTTTCCGTACCACTCACGGATGCTGTTGAAAGGGTCCTGTCCGAGGTGCCTACCCGCCTTGTGAAGCTCAGAGGCGAATTACTGGCCAACAACCCCGAAGCAGTGGATTACGAATCCATCCTGAAATTGCAGGGAGCTGATAATTGCTTCATTTCCGTATTCAACACGCCCGGAGATACGACGGCCTGCTGGAAAGCCGATTTCCCGGCCGTAGACGATTTTACGGCTGCCAAAAGACTGTATCACGACTTGTATGAGTCCTTGAAGAATGCCCGCATTTCCCATCTCCGGCCGGGGACCACATACCGGTTGGATGCCCCCTACCTGGCGGCCAGCGAGGAGAAACAATCCAACAGTATTGAATTCGTAGTAACGCCCGCAAATGAAAAGGAATTCAGAAAGATCCGGGTACAGGTCATGATGTTGTATACATTGCCTGAATGGCATCTGTCGGTGACGATTTACGAGAAGCCGGGAGAGCTGGGGATGGCATCGGTGGATGAAGACGCTCAGTAATAGGCGGAGGCCGCGCCCTGGCCATGATGGATCCGTCTCCCGATCATGGGAAGGACCCGCCTCCTGGCCCTAGTGGGCTGCGGCTATCCGCCCCACCGGAAGGTATCCAGGCGAATGCCGGCCAGGTCCAGCACCCGGTCTACGACGGTAGCGGCCACCGCCTCCAGCGTCTGTGGACGACTATAGAAGGAAGGTGTAGCGGGGCAAATAATACCCCCGGCCAGGGTAATGGTTTCCATATTCCGCAGGTGCATCAGGTTATAAGGTGTTTCACGGGCCACACAGATCAGCCGGCGCCGCTCCTTCAGGATAACATCCGCTGCCCGGGTGATCAGGTCGTTGCTCACACCGGTGGCTATCCTGCCTATTGTTCCCATGGAACAGGGGATAAGGATCATGGTTTGGTACTGCCCTGAGCCAGAAGCAAAGGGAGCGTTGAAATCCTGTTGCGTATAAAAGGGGATCGTATAATTACGGTAGCTGTCATCGCCGATCTCGGTTTCCCATACTTGCTTTGCGTTTTCAGTCATGATGACGCCCAGGGCCTCCCACTGCTCTTTCAGGTGGAGGAGCTTGTCTAATAAGACCTTCGCGTAAATACTACCACTGGCGCCGGTGATTGCCACGACTATTTTTTGCATGTGTAGACTTTGGGTGGAAAATTGCTATAGGTTTGTACCGATCAACAAAAGTAAATGCAAAAGGTTACTTTATACTTTCTTATATCCCTTTTTGCCTGTTTGGGCATACAATGGATGCGTCCGGTCCAGCCGGTGGTACTTGCGGCCCAGCCGATGACATCCGCAACCCGATCGGGTAGCTCCTTGGCTCAGCCAAAGGAGTCCATAGAGTGGCTGACCGTGCAGCAGGCCCAGGATAGCCTGAAAGTTCAGCCCAGGGTGATCATTATGGATATCTATACCGATTGGTGCTATTGGTGCAAGGTCATGGAAAGAAACACTTACACCAGTAAGGAATTATCTGCGTATATAAAGGAAAGGTTCTATTCCGTGAAATTCAACGCAGAAAGTAAGGGTAAGGTCGACTGGAAAGGACAATCTTATGCCTATAATGATACCTATCAGGTGAACGAATTGGCTTTGTCCCTTACACATGGTCAATTGTCCTTTCCCACCACAGTGATCATCACCCCCGATAATAACCCTCCGCAGTTCATCCCCGGGTATTTGAAGCCCGCAGAAATGGAACCCATTCTAAAGTACTTTGGAGACGGGGTGTATAAAACCACCCCATTTAAGGAATTCAACCGCTCTTTCCACTCCTCCTGGAAGTGAAAATGCCCCCTCGATCGGTCGGTTTTAAAAAAAATATAAAATATTTTTTGTTCAGGCCGTTCAGTCACACTTTTTTATTCATGTCGTTAACTCGGCTGTTTAACCTACGTTTTTATACGGATTTTTCAATCCTAAAAGGTGTATTTCCATCATTTGATCGTATTAATCCCGGAGTTCACGTAGTATAACCTCTGTTTTTCAGGGATTTTATTTGATGAGGATTCCTTATCTATTTTATTTTTATAAAACCAAAATGAGATGTTATTACGTAGTTTTTCCATAAGGTTTTTCATAGGATAAGGTTTAGTGGTTAATGGCTTTGATTAGTAATGGCCCCTTGTCTAGGGGCCTTTTTTGTTGACTTTGGCAAATCTGATAAATATGAAGGCCACCCAAAGCGGGTGGCCTTCTCTATTGTAGCACGTTGTTGGCTGATTGATCTACTAAAATGATTTAGCGTCGGGCTCCTGACAACACTAAAATGATTTAGCATCATGCTTCCGCCATGTCAGGAATAGCTTCTACCTTGTAATCTCCTGCATCCAGTTTCTTCTTTGTAGCTTCAAATGCCTCCAAAGTGAGGACGATGTCCTCATCTGAATGCACTGCAGTGGGAATAATCCGGTAAATAATCTGCCCTTTAGGAATAACCGGATATACTACGATGGAACAGAATATATTATAATTTTCTCTCAAGTCCATCACCATGGCCGTGGCTTCAGGCACGTCCCCCTTCATATAAATAGGAGTGACCGGAGAATTGGTGGCCCCAATGTCAAATCCCCTTTCCAGCAATCCACTTTGCAATTGCCGGACATTGCACCATAGCTTTTCTTTCAATTCAGGGCGATTCCGCAATAATTCCAGGCGTTTCAGGTTTCCCACGGTGATCGGCATCGGGAGGCTCTTGGCGAAGATCTGGGAGCGTAGGTTGTAACGCAGGTAGTCTATAATCTCCTTGTCTCCGGCGACAAAAGCTCCGATGGAGGCCATGCTTTTGGCAAAAGTAGAGAAATAGAGGTCAATCTGGTCTTGAACGCCCTGTTCTTCCCCCGCCCCTGCCCCGGTTTTACCCAGGGTGCCAAAGCCATGGGCGTCGTCCACGAACAGGCGAAAGTTATATTTGCTTTTCAGGGCCACAATTTCCTTCAGCCGGCCCTGGTCCCCGCCCATCCCAAAAACACCTTCGGTGATCACGAGGATTCCTCCGGATTGTTGTTTATCCACGAGGCTGGTAGCCCGTTGAAGTTGTTTTTCAAAATCTTCCAGGTCGTTGTGCTTGTAGACATACCGGTGTCCTGCGTGAAGCCTTACACCATCAATGATGCAAGCGTGCGACTCCGCGTCATAGACAATGATGTCGTGGCGGCTGCAAAGGGCGTCAATGATACTTACCACGCCCTGGTAGCCATAGTTCAGCAGGAAAGCGTCTTGTTTGTTTTCAAAGGCAGCGAGCTGTTGCTCCAGTTTTTCGTGATATTCACTGTTCCCACTCATCATTCGCGCCCCCATGGGCATGGCCAGACCAAACTTTTCAGCAGCCTCCGCATCCGCTTGCCGGATGTCGGGATGATTGGCGAGCCCTAAGTAGTTATTGAGGCTCCACACGATCTTTTCCTTTCCCCTGAAGATCATCCTTGGGCCTATAGGACCTTCCAGTTTAGGGAATGCGAAGTATCCGTGCGCTCTTTGCCTGTGTTGTCCGATGGGTCCGAGGTGCTTCAGTAATTTATCAAAAATGTCTGCCATATTAAATAAAAGTTATTAGTGCTGAAATTGCAGGCGTAAAGGTATAGAAAAGTCCCTTTTTGAATGGGAAAGAGTCGATTTGGGCGCTTTTTTACCAAATAATTTGGATATTAAAAGTAGGCCCAATGGCCCGGAAATTACTCGCTGCATATGGCAGCGATAATCGTTTCCGCGTGTATCCGGGAGTTCTCAATAAACCATTTGTGGGTATTCATGCCCCCGCAAACAACGCCGGCCAGATAGACCCTTGGAACATTCGTTTCCATTGTTTCCGGGTTATAATAGGGGATCCGCTGATCGTCGGCAGAGAGATGGATGCCTGCTGCTTCCAGAAACGCAAAATTGGGTTGATAGCCTGTCATGGCAAGCACATAGTCGTTGTCAATGGTGACAGGCCCTTCGGGTGTCCTGATGGTGACGGACTTTTCCTGCACAGCGGTCAGGTGCGCATGAAAATAGCTTTTGATACTGCCTTCTTTGATTCGGTTTTCAATATCCGGTTTGACCCAATATTTAACCCTGTGGCCAATTCCTTCTCCCTGGATCACCATCGTTACGTGGGCGCCTTTCCGGTAAGTTTCCAGGGCGGCGTCCACAGCAGAGTTCGCCGCTCCTACGACAACCACTTTTTGCAAGGCATAAAAATGAGGTTCGTGATAGTAATGCCTCACCTTGGGCAGCTCTTCGCCAGGAATACCCATCAGGTTCGGGATATCGTAAAAGCCGGTGGCAATGATGATATGGGTGGCCAGGTATTGTCCTTTGGAAGTAGTAACCAGGTATTGAGCGTCCTGAGACGCTATCTTTTCTACCTTTTCAAAGAGGCGCATGTGCATCTGAGCCGAAAGGGCTACACGACGATAATATTCCAGGGACTCGGAACGTGTAGGTTTTACACTGTTGGATACAAAGGGAACGCCCCCGATCTCCAGCCGTTCGGACGTGGAAAAAAAAGTCATGCCGGAAGGATAGTTGTAGAGGCTGTTTACCAGACATCCCTTTTCAATGATAATGTAATCCAGTCCTTTCTTTTGGGCCTCTAAAGCACATGCCATGCCAATGGGACCTCCTCCTATGATCAGTATCGTAAATGCGGGAATTTCCATGTCCTAAAATTATAGCATGTTGATGTAAATCAATGCAATTCCTATTTTGCGTAGATTAGCCGACTCATTCATCTAAATAAACCGTCCATCATGCGTATGATACTGCATAAATATTTTGTTTCTTTTGGAATAGTGCTCCTTGGTTTGGGGGCCAGGGCTCAGGTTCAACTGGACACCCTGATACCTACGGATCCCCAGGTAAAAATCGGTCACCTGGACAATGGGTTGACGTATTATATCCGAAAGAACGCCCAACCGGCCGGAAAAGTAGAACTAAGGCTGGTGGTCAATGCAGGATCCATTCTGGAAGATGAAAACCAACGTGGGCTTGCACACTTTTGCGAACACATGGCTTTTAACGGAACCAAGCACTTCCAGAAAAATGACCTGGTAAGTTTCCTGCAAAGCATAGGCGTTCAATTCGGCGCTGATCTGAATGCAAGTACCAGTTTTGATGAGACAGTATACATCCTGCCGATCCCCACAGACAAGCCGGGGAACCTCGATACGGGTTTCATGATCCTGGAAGATTGGGCCCATAATGTTTCCTATACCACCCAGGACATTAACGAAGAGCGTCCGGTCATCCTGGAGGAAAGCCGCCTGGGAAAAGGCGCCGGTCAACGCATGAGGGACAAATATTTTCCCGCTCTGTTCTCCGGTTCCCTTTATGCGGATCGGTTACCGATCGGTCTGGACTCCATTATTAAGAACTTTAATCCTGACACCCTTCGGAAATTCTATCACGACTGGTACAGACCTGACCTGATGGCGGTCGTTGTAGTAGGAGATATAGACCCCGCTAAGGCAGAGGCCATGATAAAAGGGCATTTCGCCGGATTGACCAACCCTTCTCCCGAGCTGCCCAGGTTTTATGCCCCGGTGGCCCAGCGGACAGCCTCAGAAGGCTTGGTGGTGACTGACAAGGAGGCCACCAGCTACAACGTGCAGATGTTCTATTCTTTCGAAAAAAAGACATGGATCAGCACGCTGGGTGACTTCAGGTCGGATATGCTGAAAGATCTTTTCAGGATTATGCTGAATCAGCGTCTTTCTGAATTGACACAAAAGGAAAATCCTCCTTTCCTGGGGGCAGGCGCTTCATTCTCGGAAGTATCCAGGGAATATGAAGTATTCTATGGAAGTGCGGCAGCGGGTAAAGATGGGGTAAAACCCGCCTTGGATGCCCTGATAGAAGAAGTCGAGCGGGTGAAGCAATTTGGCTTTACCGACAGCGAGTTGCAGAGGGCCAAGAAGTCCCTCCTCAGCGAGGCGGAACAAGCCTACCAAGAAAGGAATAAAACAGAATCGGGTGATTTTGTGGAAGAATACATACAAAATTTCCTGGATCACGAACCCATCGCGGGGGCGGAGAATGAATTCCGATATTACACCGAATTGCTGCCCGGGATCAGCGCCCAGGAAGTAAGTGCCCTTACCGCTTCGCTTAAACAGAGCCCCAACCGGCTGGTACTGCTGATGGGACCTGAGAAAGGGAACCTGACATTGCCTACGAACGATGGGTTACTCGCTATAGCCGACGAGGCGGAAAAGATACCGGTGCAGCCTTATGAAGAGAAAGCGGTAGCGACCGATCTGATCATAAACAAGCCGCAGCCGGGTAAGATCGTTAAAGAAGATAAGAATACCCTTTTGGGAACCACGGAACTGACTTTTGCCAATGGAGTGAAGGTGATCCTTAAACCCACCGATTTTAAAAATGACGAGATCCTGTTGACAGGCTTCCGCAAAGGGGGAGTTAATCAGTATGGGGTGTCCGACAGGTATAATGCGCAATACGCCGCCAACGTCATTTCTCAAATGGGTATCGGGGATTTCTCTCCCACTGACCTGAAAAAGGCAAATGCAGGGAAAACGGCCAGCGCGTCTGTGCAATTGGGTGAACTGAGTTCGACCGTCAGCGGAACCAGTAGCGTGAAGGATTTTGAAACCATGCTGGAGATGGTGAACCTGTATTGCACGCAGCCCCGGAAGGACACCGCTTTGTTCAATGCTTTCCGGACCAAGCAGGCGACGGCTGTGCAATTCATGATGTCGAATCCCCAGGCTGCCTTTATAGATACCCTGGGTAGCGTACTTTATCAGGGCAACCCCATGGCCCCCATATTAGTCCCCCATCCTTCCTATTTCCAGTCCCTCAGTCTGGACAGGATATTGCAGATTTACAAAGAGCAATTCACGGAAACAGGAGGCATGCAGTTTACCCTGGTGGGAAGTTTTGATATAGAGAAAATAAAACCCCTCCTCCTGACCTACCTGGGTTCATTGCCTGCCGGCGGTAAAACCTATGCTTTTAAAGACAATGGTGTTCGCCCCCTGGAGAAAGGAACCACCCTCACGGTCCACAAAGGGAAGGAGAAAAAAGGCTTGATCCTTAAATTCTACAATACGGAGTTGCCTTACAGCGACCAATCAAACTTATCACTGGACGGGCTTGCTGAAGTGCTCAATATCCGCATTATCGAGAACCTCCGGGAAAAGATAGGCGGTATCTACAGCGGGGGCATTTACGGAAGCCGTAACCGGTACCCCTACGAAAATGCCTCTCTGGTCCTTCAGCTTCCCTGCAATCCGGACAAAGTGGATACGCTCCTGGCGGCCTTTGAACAAGAACTGGACAAGATCCGTAAGGAAGGACCTACCGCCCAGGATTTGGAAAAAGTCAAGGCGCAGTGGAAGGAAAAATATATTACTGACAGCAAGCAAAACGAATATTGGTCAGAAGCATTGCATAATATCTACCTGTTGAATGAGAACCCGGAGTGGATCCTGGATTACATTAAGCACGTAGAGGCGCTGACTGGCGCTGACATACAGAAGGCTGCCCTGCAGATGGCTATTGAAAGCAAAAGCTTTACAGCCATTATGTTACCGGCGCAGTAAGATTTGGCGAAGGGCTATGTTGAAGAATATAGCCCTTCGCCAAATCTCCGCTAATGAGGGCCCTTCGGGCTGCGGGCCTGTGGCCCGCTATGGTACAATCCGTTTTTATAAATAGAGATGGGGCCCCTTCGCCAGGTGGCCCCATCTCTATTTATGCTGCGGCCGGGATTTTCCCGGAACCCAGCCCCTGGAACTTATGCTTCGGTAGCCTTTTGTTTGATGACGTCGATCAATTTATCCTTGGTGACCGGCTTGATAATATACTCCTGTACCGTCGTGTTACTGGTGGCGCGCTCAATGTCTTTTGGGTCAATAGAAGAACTGACCATATGGATGGAGATCGACTTGCTTAATTGTTCTTCGAAGGCGACGTAGTCTTTCAGGAAGGTCCAGCCATCCACTACGGGCATATTAATGTCCAATAGTATGACATCCGGGAGCAGGTCCGGCTCTCCCGCATGTTCTTGCAGATAGATGAGTGCTTCTTCACCGTTATAGAACTGCAATACCTTGCTGACCTGCTCTATGGTGTTTAGCGTCTTGTTCGTAATGAGCTGGAAGATCTTATCATCGTCTACAACCGCTATCTGAATTTTATTCTGCATTGGATGCCTGGTATTGATTGAAGTTAATAATAAATTTGGTTCCTTCACACTCCTTACTTTCCACAAAGATCTTGCCGCCCATTGCTTCTATCTGATTTTTGGTCATATATAATCCCAATCCTTTGGAATCCGGGTGTTTGTGAAATGTCTTGTAGAGCTTAAAAATATTTTGGCTGTGCTTATCCAGGTTAATGCCCCGTCCATTGTCCTTTATTTCAAACATCAGGTTGCCGTTATTCCAGAATGTCCGGGCCTCTATGACCGGGGACCTTTCCGGAGCGCTGTATTTCAAAGCATTATTCAGCAGATTCATCAATATACTTTCCAGGTAAATAGAGGGGTAATCGATGAGGGGGGCGGCGGAAAAGTCGCAGCGGACGGAGGCCTTCAGATCGGCGATCTGCGGCACGTGCATCTTCTTCACCTTCTCAAATACCTGTTCGAAGCTGAGTTCTTCTTTTTGTATATGCTTGTATTGTTGAACTTTAATAACTTCGGATAGTTCATTGAGGGTTTGGGAAAGGGCATTGGCGCTTTGGGTGAGCAATTCCACCAATTCTTCCTTATCATCCTGGGTTTCTGCTACACGGTAGTACTGCAACAATATGTTGATATTACTGACCGGGGCCCGGAGGTTATGTGACAGGATCTGGGAGAATTCCGCCAGTTGCCTGTTTTTACGGGTCAGGTGTTCGGCACTCGAAGTCAGGCGTAAATTTTGCCTTTCCAATGATTGTTGCGCCGTTTTCAATGAAGTGATATCCTGGATATGGGATACCATGAAGACCGCTTCCCCTTCTTTATTCCTCACTGCGGTGGCGTTAAGGTTGACCCATATGGTATATCCCTGCTTGTGGGTATACCTTTTTTCCATCGTATGCGTGTGTACTTTACCGTTGATTAATTTTTGGAGGCCGGTCAGGTCCTCCGCCAGGTCATCGGGATGAGTGATGTCCTGAAACCTCATTTGGAGTAATTCCGTCCTTGAATACCCGGTGATCTGAGAAAGGGCGTCATTGACGTCCATCCATCCTCCATTGGGCGCTACGAGGGCCATGCCGCTGCCAGAGTGGAAAAAGGCATGGTGGAAGCGCTGTTGGGTTTCAATTAATTTCTCCTGTGTAAGTATTTGCTCTGTAATGTCGCTGTTGATGCCGATGAGACGTTCTGGTTTTCCCAGGGCATTCCGTTGGATGACGATTCCCTTGCTGAGGATATATCGGTAAGCGCCGTTTTTGCAGCGTAACCGGTGCAGGAATGAAAAACTGTTATTGGATGGCTCCTGTACCGACTGTAAAGTCTGCAGCAGTTTTGACTTATCCTCCGGGTGAATATGTCCGTACCATGTGTGGTAGCTATTTTCCAGTTCCGTATCTCCAAAACCCAGCATCGATTTCCATACGGTGGAAAGATATACGTCTCCGCTGACGACGTTCCAGTCCCAAAGGCCCCCTCCGGTTCCTTCCAGGGCATAGCGGAGGCGCTTTTCGCTTTCCACCAGGATGCGTTCGGATTGAATCCTTTCCGTGACGTCCTGGAAAAAGACGATATTGGATTCCTGGTCTCCATAAGAAATATAACTGGCGGTTACTTCTACTTCAATCAGTTTGCCGGCGCTATTATAGAAGGATTGGTGGACATTGATCACTTTTTCCCCTTTTACCCTTTCCCAGAAGCTGCCATAACTTTCTGCAGTAGCGGTGGGATAAAACGACCATACCTTTTTGCCTACTACCTGTTCCCTGGTGCACTCAAACAACTGTGCCCCGCTTTCATTGATGTAGGAAATAGTGCCATCGGGGTCAGCCCATAACATGGGCAGGGATGCCTGATCTATAGAGAACTGCATCAGCCGGAGGCGTGAGTCATTCAGCTTGATCTGCTCCTGGATCTGGTGAGCAGCTGTAATATCCTGGAGGACTCCATATATTCTGACCGCTTTTCCATTTTGCGCTTCGACCACCCCCTGGGTCCTGACCCACTTTTTGTTCCCTTTAGCAGTGATAAGCGGTAATTCTATATCCCATCCTTCCAAATCCCGTATGGCTTTATCGATCGCTGCCGTTTTCATCAGTTTGGCAGGGGCGGTATAGAACAGGATCGATTCATCAATGGTGGGCGTATAATCAAGGGGAACTTCATGTATGTTCTTTACTTCATTGGACCAGATCAGCCGATCCGGTTCAAGGTCCCATTGCCATCCTCCGATCCCCGCAATCGCATTGCTGTTCTCCGACAATTTATTGAGGGTAAGCAATTCTTCTTCCAGGGCCATGTAGAAGGTAACATCCTGGGCATTGGTCAATAATTGCGCAGCCCCCGTGCATTCATCTTCAATAAAGGTGATATGGGCGTGGAGCCATTTATATCGACCGTTTTTGCACCGGACGCGGTACCTGACCCTTATGGAGTTGTCTGCTTTATGCGTTTTCCAATGAGCGAGCAATTCCCCGACTTCATGGACAACGCCGGGTCTGTCATCGGGATGCAGCCATTCGTAAGGTAAGCTGCCGGTAATATCTGCTGAAGCGTATCCTGAAATCTCTGAGAAGGCTGGGTTGACATATATAAAGCTACCGTCCTCGTTTTGAAGACAAATGATCTCCTTGCTGTTTTCAATCAGGAGCTTATAAAAACCAGGTTGCTCTACTTTCAACTTCTTATTGTTAGTTAATACGTTCAATGGAAAGCGAGTTCGGAGGTAAGGTACAGATGTAATTTTATCGTTTGCACGAAGGACGTAAGTTACGGAAGAATCGTTATAACATTGTTTTCGCATTTGCTAACGAGTGGTTAAGCGGAGCATGAAAAAAGCCCGCAGGAAGTCCTGCAGGCTTTGGTTTTATCCATTGTAGGGTCGTGTTTTTTCGACACTTACGTATTTATACGGATGTGCATTATGCGTAAGTTTGCGCATGTAAAGGATGCCTATCATTAGTATCTGGCGGATAAGCGGTCATAATGTAATATTGACGGCTGCCATGATGTTGGTGGGCGCGGCAGGGAAATAGAAATTGGATGTTACCACTTGCTGATTACTGATATAGCTGGAGCTATACCCGTTTGGTTCATACCGGGCATTCAATAAGTTATACGCCATGAAGATCACCTGTACTTGTTTGAACAAGGGCTGGGGAAGCGTCCATACGATCCGGGTATTTTCATAGAAAAAGGGGTCCAGGCTCCTGGACTGCTTGGATGTGTTGTCCAGGTATTGCCTGCTGACATATTTGCTGATCAGGCTGATAGTGAGTGCCTTTACAGGGGTAAAATCCACCGTTGCCGCCCCGATAATGTCAGGGGAAAGGGCAATATCGGTGGAATGGTAGAGGTTTTCTTTCTGTGTCCCGTTGTCGTAATCGTCCAGGAATTCAGTGAAGTTGCTGATCTTATTTTGGCTCAGGGTCAGGTTTGCATTGATGTCAAACCAACTGACGGGCCTTAAGGTTCCCTGGGCTTCAACGCCTGCGCGGTAACTATCAGGAATATTGGTCCTGGTGTATTCTCCCACGTAGTTGATTTTCCCGGTGAGCACCAATTGGTCCTTGTAGCTCATGTAATAGGTGGTGACATTCCAGCTGAACAGGGAATTTTTCCGGCCGATATTCACTTCCAGGTCTGTGAGGTGTTCTGCCTTGGGTTGTTCTTGCTCGTTGGCTTCAAAATCATCCCGATTCGGTTCGTGGGCGGCCATGCTCACCGAAAGGTAACCGTTCCACCCGTGATGACCCGTGAAACTGATCCCTGCCTTGGGATTGACGAAGTCGAAGGCCTTGTGTACATATAAGCCCGGATTGTCATCAAAGCCGTTGATGTAATACTCAATCGTCCGGTTTTGAATATCCGCAAACGAGCTCCAGGTCTGGTTGAAACGGTGCTGCCATTTGGCATATACATTCCAGTCCGTTTTATGGGCTATGTCATAGTAATACTGATAGTCATTGGGGAAACCCGTTTGGGCCCAGGTGACAATCCCATAATGTTCTCCGTCATACCGGTCCCAGCCTCCTCCGAAAATGAACTGGTCTTTTGCCGAATGATATTGTAGTGAGGCGATACCCCCATAAAACCAGTTATTCAGCCATAACTGTTGTATCAGGTCCGTGCTGGTGATGGTGTCCCCATTGTATACGGGATTGGGCAGGCCATAGCCCGAAAACGGTTGCTGAGGCGAATATTCAACATAGTATCCTTTGCCCCTGGTTAGAAATCCTGCTGTATTGAGATCCCAGTGGGCATTGACAGTATGATTGAATAAGAGCTGGTAATAATCCTGCTGATAATTGTCCGTCTGATTTGGATAGGTGAAGTAATTATACTTCCTCGGATTGGCCGTAAACAGGTTCACCGAGTCGGCGGGCGTAAAGAACGAGGAGCCCTTGTTCTGGTCATAATATTGCTGCAGATCGGTATTGTTTCCAAACAGCTTGGCTTCTGGAACGCCGTTCCATGTCTGGTAGGTCTTTTCCACTCCTGTGATGAGGTTAAAACGCAGAGAGGATTTTGGCGTCAGGTAGGCGCCTGACAGGTAAAGCGATTTCAGGTCGCTCGATCCCCTGTCCACATAGCCGGCGCTGGTGATCCTGGAGAGGCGGGCGTCAATCGTGAAGTGGTCGTCAATCAATCCCGACCCCGCTTTGACAGTGCTTTTCCAGGTGTCGTAAGATCCTACGCTATTATTAATTTCCCCGGATGGTTTGTCATTGAAATCACTCGTACTGATATTAATGGACCCACCGAATGCCCCGGCCCCGTTGGTGGAGGTCCCCACTCCCCGTTGGACCTGCATGGAGCTGATAGAAGAAGCCAGATCGGGGAGGTCTACAAAATAAACGCCCTGGTCTTCCGCATCATTCATCGGGATGCCATTCAGGGTGACATTGATCCTGGTTTGGTCTACGCCCCTGATGGTGATGCCTGTATAACCTACCCCATTCCCCGAATTGGAATTAATGACCGTAGAAGGGGTCTGGTCAAGGAGGTACGGAATATCCTGACCGACGTTGTCTTTTTCCAGGTCCTTTGCCGCCAGTGTGGTAGCGCTGAAAGGGGTCTTATCCCCCGCTCTCAGGGCTTTAATTTCTATGGGTTGCAGGAAAAGTTCCCATTTGGACAAGGTATAGGTGGCCGTTGTACTGCTTTCGGCGGCGCGCCCGGGAAGGAACCTCGTTTTATACCCTATCTCGCTGATAATAAGCGTATAATCTCCATTTTTAGGGACCCGCAGCAGGAAGGCGCCTGATTCGTCGGATACGACCCCTCCGCCTTCGTACACTTTCCTTCCATCCAATGTTTTTCCAAGATGGACGGATACGCCGGCCAGGGGTTCCCTGGACGCGGAATCAATGACTGTTCCATGTAAAACGGCTTGTGCCTGCAGTAGTGTGGTACTGCATGATAAGCACATCGCCCAAAACAATTTTTTCATTTTCCTTTCGGTTTTTAGTGTTGAAAAATTGATTTGAGAAATGCTGCGATGGTAAAGGAAGCGAGACTGGCGCCATGAGGCGGTTTCACCTTTCCCTGCGCAGGCATTACCCTGTTCAGGTTCTACGGGTATGATCTCAGCTTGGCGGACGTCTCCGCCATTAAGCACCCCGAGGAATCTGTTGTTATAAATGACGGCACACTCTTGTGAGCGTGCCATGCATCCAGATGCAAAGCGCAAAATTAATAGAAATAAAACAGATAACCCTCGTAACTTTTACCATTCGACGTGCGTATTACTATAAATATTACAGCCATGCTTATAAGGAAAACGCTATTGGTGGCCGCTGCCGTCCTTGCTTTTACGGGTATCCACGCCCAGGACCAGACCCAGAATGCTGACCAGGGCCAGTTGCTCGTGAAGGCGCCCAATGTACAAAAGCGGGTAGTGGGTCCCTTTCATGCTATTCATGTGTCAAATGCCATAGACCTGGTGTTGAAGCAGGGAAATGAGGACGGAGTAGCTGTGAGCGCCATGGATGTGGCCTTACGCGACCGCATCATTACCAGGGTCGAAAACGGGGTGCTACTCATCTACTTTGAGACCAAGGGGTTTCACATGAATTGGGTATGGACAGACAGGAAGATCAAGGCCTTTGTGTCTTTTAAGATGCTGGATGAACTGACTGCCTCCGGATCCAGTGATATGTACGTGGACGGAAGCATCCAGTCCGATAATCTGAAGATCGATCTTTCCGGTTCCAGCGATTTTAAAGGGGCAGTGAAAGTAGGTCAGCTGGGCCTGAGCCAGAGCGGGAGTTCAGACGTCAAGATCCAGGGCTCGGCCACGAATCTCCGGATCGGGCTCAGCGGAGCCAGTGATGTGAAGGGGTACGACTTGGTCGTTGATAACTGCACCATCGATGCCAGCGGTTCTTCCGATGTCTATATAACCGTCAATAAAGAACTGAGAGTGGCTGCCAGCGGGTCTTCTGATGTCCACTATAAAGGCGAAGCAGAAGTAGTGAATGTCAGGTCTTCGGGGTCGAGTTCGGTGTCGAAGAAGGGGTAGGGGCATGAAGCCATCCTAGAGATACGCTTAATGTATCAGATGAAACATTCCCACAGATTGCCTTGAAGAACTGAATTTGACCATCAGAACGGCTATAGTCAACACCCCCGATAGTCGTTGATAATCAAGGTCAAAAAAAAGAAATCCACCGGTGTGAATAAAAATATAACTATGGAAAATGGTCAATCTTTCGCATATTCAGACCTTCGCCTTATTATTGCATTGTAGTTACAAATGTAACGACAAAAAGAAGCCCCCGCTTTTGGAAAGCGAGGGCGTAAATAGAAGGGATTTGGGCAGTGCGCGGTTTGGACCCGCGTAAGTTGGAACCGCAAATTCCTCTATCTCTTATCGGGGTTGATAAAAACCTTTTCGAACCGCTTGTTTGGATCAGGCGGTTTTTCATTTTACCTTACAAATGTTCTAAATCATTTTAACATTTAGAAGAGTTAGATATTAACAGATGTGGATAAGGGAATCCAGGTAATTTCATGTGGCGGACTACAGGGCGTTACACGCCGAATCTGGCCAGGAATATAGATCTGGCAGGGTTTTCAGCCTACAAAAATAGACTAATTGCCTGTGGTGGCGCTTATCGCCTGACGTCTGAGGACCATGTATTCCAACAATAAAAACCGGTTGTATGCCACAGAACGGAATTCATACCGGATAAACCGGTTATGGAGGAATATCCGCCGGAAAGGATTGCGAAAATAATCAGAGAAACTGGCGATAAAGAAGACAAAGGAAGCGTCGTCTTCGTCCAGGCTACGAATAAGGATAGGAGGGATCCCGGAAGGGGGCGCTCCCAGTCGAAGGAGCGTGCTTGACAACAAGACCTGATCCATATACGAATCCGTATGGGCAAGGACTGCCCGGGTCTCGGACAGCAGGAGGGGTTTTAACGAATCGAGGGCCGGGATGGAACAGGCCCCCAACAACCAGCAGCGCCTTATAACGGGAATAGCCGGTGTGCAGGGTCCCCGTGAGGCCGTTGGCGTGCGCTTCCATCAACGTCTTGATCCTCCGGAGCGTACTATCGGGCAGATCCATATTGTCCAACAAAATGGAAGAGTCGTCCAAATCGTCCGGCAGCGCATGACTGTGGTTCAGGTGGATTAAAAGGGGGTCTCCCGGGAAAGAGATGGTAAACTAAAAAAGAGGGCGGCCATTGCAAGTTTGTCAAAAGCGGTTGAAATTCTTTACGACCACCAGCTTCAAAAGTCAATTTTCAAGCTCTATGGTCGAGAATTACCAATAAGTCAAGGTATCTGCTTACAATGAGCCTGAGGGCAAGATAAACTGAGGAGAATCAAAAATAAAAAGAAGGACGATAAGTAACCGCCCTTCTCCTTAAAATGATAAATTAAATTACTTCACAATTGTAAACTCAGCAGTTGTACTCTGAATAGTCAGTTCAGGCACTCCATTATACCACGCATAAAGCATATAATGATGACTGTTGTCATAAAGGGAAGTCAAGGTATCATCTATGCCTTGCCTAAGATGAACCAATAAAGAAGAGCTATCATTGACAATTCCAAAATCGGTTTCGATGCTTAACCCAGTTGCATAGGGTTCATTTGGAGGGCCTTCCCAATATGAATATCCATTAGGATTTGTCGGTACATATCCTGGTTTCGCTGTATTTATTAATGTCTTTACATCGCCCTGAAGAATGTATATTCTAACACTATCGACAACAAATCCATTTTGGCCACCAGTAAATAGATTATTTCCTGACGAATCTTCATAATGTATTATTGCCAAGTTTGAATAACCTTCCGACGTGTGGCTTTTGCTGCAACTTGTTATTACAGATAAAAACGCAAAGGCCAATATTGAAAGTCTCATGTACATCACTTTGATTAAAGATAATATTTAAAAATATTGGCAAATATTAGTTGATGCTAATGTATTCACAAATTAGAGTACTGTAGTGTTTTACTAAGTTTTTACTAGGAAGGATAAATATTGTATACAATGGTTTGAAAATAAGAGTAATCCTTACCAGCAGAATAGTCGTCAGAGTAATCGGTAGTACTGTTGTACCAACCATTACTTACACCTCCTAATCCCCAATTCATATAAAGCATACTGGCTGAAGCAGAAAGATAATTGGAGTATGTATATTGGTCTATGATGCCTCCTAGGGTCCCGTAAGTGGTTTCGGTTATCGTTTCCCAGTACTGGGTTTGTTGAATACCCTCACAAACCCAGGAATGCCTATCTGTATAAGGGGTATAGCCGATTCCTATAATGTCGTTTTCGCCGGTTGATCCGGTTATAATACAAGGGCGCTGGTTATTTAGGAGCTCGTTAATCAATAGCGTTGAATATGAAGTGCCGTTTTGAGCACCGCTTAATTCCTGGGCAGATATCGTTTCTGATCTTGATACATTTTTGTAACCAAAATCACTAAAAACATCGGCACAATAAGTGTCGTCGCAAGTGGTACTGCCGGCGCTATAGGAAGCAAATGTGCCAGACCCTACAGTGTGTGATCCAATATCACCAATTAACTGTGCTTCTGACGGAGTTCCAGCAGTAAGACTCATTGTAGTTTCCATGTTATAGCTGGCGGGAAGTTTCCAGAAATACATGATTTGTGCCATAGATACCGGAAGACATCCAGCAACATCATGCCCGCAATTGTTGGCTGTTGTTGGGGTTTCTCCATTCGTAGGACAGTAAGTATTATAATTACAACCCTGATCCCAGCTTGTACCGCATAGGGGGCCGATGTTTATCGCGACCGTAAAGTATCCGTCAATCGTAAAGGTCGGAGGAGGAGGGGGATTAATCGAAGTGGCGGGAGTTGGCTGAATTAGCAAGTCGCTTTTTAGTGATGTTGCCGGTTGTCTAAAAGAGGGTACATACTTGTGTAATAGCCCCGTCCATTGCCTTTTATTCTTGGTTCTAATTGAGTCTAGTTTGGCAGTGTTTAAATTACGAACCCCCTGGATATTACTAGCATGTTTATTTAGCCACCTCCTGATACCTATAGGTGGGTTATCAATGCCAAAATATCCTTTATCATTATAAGCAAGAATGGATGGATACAACTTTGATGCTGATAATACAACAAAGCCGCCCGGGTCCATATTTACAACGTGAAAGTACGGAAGCCCCTCTTTGTCGGTAATTGTTTGTGAACTATTAATCGTATAAGAAACACTCTTATTCCTGTCTTTCAAAAACCCCATTGCCAGTTGGGATGCGGCTGAAAGACTTACTGAATTAGTATCTCCGGTTATATCAGTTGTAGCAACTGATAAAGAGCCGTCGTTGGCTTGTCTAGGTGACATTTCTTTTTGGCAGGACGTAATGGTAAATAGGGCTGTTATACAGCCGAACCAGAGGTAATGCTTCATATGAGGTGTTTGGTGTTTGATCGCTTAAGGTATAGTCATTGTTCCTAATAAGAAAATATTAGAACATTAAATTATGTTAATTTGGATTTTAAGCAATTACACTCCTCTTCTATAGCATTAATTTCTTTCAGTACGTCAGATCATGATCTCAAGGTTTCAATATTTCACATTTACGAATTTCAGGCATTCGTAGCTCTTTTTCTCTAATTGTAGACCTTATTACCCTATTTCTCTCGCTTAAAGGGAAATTATTAAGCGATGTTTTAGACACTCTTTCTCAATACACTGTCGACTTAGCACATCAATCTTATGCGCTATATAAGATGGACGTGGAAATGGCAAAACAGACTCAGGAACTGGCTGCGTTGGTAACTGGTATTATCAAACTCCGGTAAAAGATTCGGTGGCTACTAGGATATTTAGTCCGGCATATGATAAAAACGGTTCAAAGCGGTCAGATCCAATTTAGAATTTTTACTTCCCTTAGCGCGAAGCAAAAAATAAAACTGTGTATAACTCACACATTAAATATTTAGTACAAAAGAAGTATCTAGTTTTGTGGCAGTCTCTTTAACAGTGTGTTGATAAGTAATTTTCTCAGAAATCAAAGTGGAATGCTATAATTGTAACAGCTACTTATACGGACGCCCCGGAAAACTAGTGGCCATAAAAAACCGCTTGCGGAAACAAGCGGTAATAAGATAACAGGTTCAATCCAACTTAAAACGGAGATAAGAAATGTTTGGCGGTGCGACAATCAAGAGTCCAAATCTTGAGATGCGTCAAATCGATCTTAAAAGCCCTCGCCTTCCAAAAGCGGGGGCGCTCTGTTTTATTGCTACTACAATAATAAGGCGACAGTTTGAATATGTGAAACATAAATTATGGTCTTGGCCACTATTTTTGTCACATTTGTGGAATTGCTTCTTAATATATTGGTTGTCAATTTTTTATCTTTATAGTGCCCCGCGCTACTCCCGGCAGTCCTACTTACTTTTTTTCACGCCCCTATGGAACATTGAAAATGTTCCTATCAATTCATCATAATGTAAATCTCAGGTTGCGCTCCAAATATCAAAGAAACTGAAACATTTACATTCATCAGCAGATATACTTTGGGACTAAACAATTTCACCTCTTTTAGTACAAGTAAAAATACCAAGGACAATATTGAAAACCTCATATGCAAGATAAGGTTCATCTTCCTGGGCTTGAAGTAGTTCTTTTCAGTTGGTTTTGGGATGTTCAACCCCCATCCGCTAATAACTTTGATAACCTTTCTTACTAACGAGCTGTGAAGGGCCATCAGAGAGCCCCTAAAACGAAAAACCCCGGCAAATGCCAGGGTTTTGTTGCGAAGGGAGGGATCGAACCTCCGACCTTCGGGTTATGAGCCCGACGAGCTACCGCTGCTCTACTTCGCGATCTAATATTTTTTAAGTATTACTTTTCGCGTTGATTGGACTGCAAAGGTAATACGCGACTTTATATCTGCCAAATATTTTTCTTCTCTTTGACCTACCTTTGCGGGGATGCAAGCAGGATTTGTTAACATTTTCGGAAAGCCGAATGCCGGTAAGAGCACGCTACTCAATCAATTGATAGGAGAGAAGCTGGCCATCGTATCTCCCAAGGTACAGACCACCCGTCATCGCATCAAAGCCATCCTGACCACGGATGCCTACCAGATCATTTTCTCCGATACGCCGGGTATCATCGATCCGCAGTACAAGCTGCACGAAAAGATGATGCAGGCGGTAAAGGGCAGCCTGGAAGACGCGGATGTGGCGTTGTTGCTCGTGGATAGCCTTGAAAACCCGCCTGAAGCGCACGAAGTCTTTGCTGCCTTACAATTGAAAGTACCCGCCATCGTGGTGCTGAATAAAGTAGACGCATTGGGAGAGAAGCGCATATTGGCGGCCCGGACATTCTTTGAAGGGCAGCCTTATTGCAGTAAAGTGATGGAAATCTCCGCACTGAAAGGAACGGGGGTGGAGGAATTGCTGAAAGTGATATTATCTTATCTGCCGGAAGGGGAACCTTTCTTTCCCGGGGATGATATGTCGGACCTGCCCACCCGGTTTTTTGTGGGGGAAATGATCCGGGAGAAGATCTATCACCTGTACGCGGATGAAATACCTTACCATACCGCTGTATTGATCCAGGAGTTCAAAGAGAAAACGACGCTCGTGAAGATAAGGGCGGAAATTGTGGTACAGCGCGAAACCCAGAAGGGTATTCTGCTGGGGGAAGGCGGCAGCATGATTAAGAAATTGGGAACGGATGCCCGCAAGGACATCGAGGCATTCCTCGGTCAAAAGGTATTCCTGGAGCTGTTTGTAAAAGTCCGGCCCAAGTGGAGGGATAACGATTCGCTGCTGAAGGAATACGGATACGAGTAGGCGCACTCAGGCTGGCCGGCGGCGACGCCTGTGGTGCACTCGGGCCGGTCGGCGGCGGTGCAAAGCCCGCAAAGGGGGAACCGAAGGTCGGCGCTGGCGCCCACTCTTTATATTGTTTTTTATACTTAATAGAATATTATTATGCCTGGATTTACGGTGGCAATTGTCGGAAGACCGAACGTGGGGAAGAGTACTTTGTTTAATCGTTTGCTGGAACAACGCAGAGCGATTGTTGATAACCTGAGTGGAGTAACCCGGGACCGCCAATACGGGGTAACGGACTGGGCGGGCAAAACCTATAATGTGGTGGACACGGGGGGATTTGTACCCAAGAGCGAAGACATATTTGAAAGGGAGATCAAGAAGCAGGTCATGATTGCCATCGATGAAGCAGACGCCCTGATATTTCTGGTGGACGCGGCGACAGGGATCACCGACCTGGATGATGCCATGGCGGATGTGCTGCGGAGGTCAACCAAACCCGTGTTCATGGCCGTCAATAAGGTCGATAATAATGAACGTTTGCTGGAGGCTTCTGAATTCTATGCCATGGGATTTGACCCCATCTTTTTCATATCCGCGATGACGGGCAGCGGCTCCGGCGAATTACTGGATGCCATTGCAGCGCTGATTCCTGCTGATGAAGAGGAAGAAGAACTGGAAGAAGGAGAGGAAAGGCCTCCCGAAGTGCTGGTGCCTAAGTTTGCCATTATCGGTCAGCCTAATGTAGGGAAGTCGTCCCTGCTTAATGCGCTGGTGGGAGAAGACCGGACCATCGTGAGTGAAATTGCCGGCACTACCCGGGATAGTATTCATACCCACTACAACCTGTTTCAAAAGGAATTTGTACTCATCGATACGGCGGGGATCCGTCGGAAGAAGAAGGTGGAAGAGGACCTGGAATTTTATTCCGTCATCCGCGCCATCAAGGCGGTGGACGAGGCGGATGTTTGTCTGCTTGTCCTGGATGCGGACAAAGGTGTCACTGCCCAGGATCTGAACATCTTCTCACTGGCTGTTAAAAAAGGAAAGGGAATTGTAGTATTGGTCAATAAGTGGGACCTGGTACCAAAAGAAACCAACACGGCCAGGGATTACGAAAAGGCATTGAAAGAAAGGCTGGCGCCATTTACGGACGTTCCCATCCTGTTTATTTCTGCCAAAGACAAGATCCGTATTTTTAAAGCGATCGAAAAGGGTCTGGAAGTATTTGCCAGCCGTCAGCGCCGCATCCCGACTTCAGCCCTGAACAATTTTGTCCAAAAAGCGGTCAGTGCGCATCATCCTCCTGTGGCACGGGGCCTGACGATCACGATCAAATACGCGACCCAATTACCTACCCGCGTGCCTTCCTTTGCTTTTTTCTGTAACCATCCGGATGATATTAAACAGCCTTACCGGAACTACCTGGAAAACCAATTGAGGGGTGAATTTGATTTCACGGGGGTGCCCATGCGATTGTTCTTCAGGAAAAAATAATGGCCCC
>Ga0302315_10000941_pt1 | contig 31099 bp, 26 predicted proteins | sample III_Palsa_N3_1_FD_200532 | JGI IMG/M metagenome (GOLD analysis project Ga0302315, IMG submission 200532) | Peat permafrost microbial communities from Stordalen Mire near Abisko, Sweden - III_Palsa_N3_1 | ecosystem: Environmental > Terrestrial > Soil > Palsa > Peat permafrost | place: Sweden...
AGATGAATCCTGGGCAGTTGTGGGAGACTACGATGGATCCGACCGTGCGCCGTCTACTCCGGGTGCAGATTGAGGATGCTATTGCGGCGGATGGGATCTTTACTACGCTGATGGGGGATGAGGTTGAGCCCCGGAGAGCGTTTATTGAGTCTAATGCGTTGCGGGCGGGGAATATTGATATTTGATTGAAAATTTTGCAGGGAAACGGAATTCGTTGGACTAGAGACAGGTTCGTTGGACTAGGAAAACGGAATTCGTTGGATTTTCAGGATCACAGGCACACCTCCTGTCTGAAATAGGAGGATGCGTCGGTTCTCAGATTAAAAAAGGCTAACCGAAACTGGTTAGCCTTTTTTGTCTAAAACGATCTGTTATACGGAAAGATGATCGAGCCTTCCAAAACTGCGCGAACTCACGAAATGGTTGGCTCCGGATCTCTTAATACCAAGGGGCGGAGAACCAGAGCTAGATGGTGTGAGAAAGTGCACCTGTGGCAAACGCAAGAAATCGTTGAGAATTCCCCCTGAGACGTATTCGATTACAGCGCAATCAGATCTTTTGAATAGGTCGAAACATTGACGTTACGGGCAGAATCCAATATCCGCAAGATTAACGGCAACTGTACGCGAGCTTCACTCAACGCGCTTCGATCGTCGAAGATAAACGCGTAAGGCCCTTCGGCGCCATTGTCACTTTGCAGCAGCAATTCGACAAACGTAAGCCATTCGTTCGTATTTTGTACTCGGCCCAACACGTCCACATAATTGACTTGCAACGTAGACAGGATCTTGAGGGCCAACGTCCGGCTTGGAGCAATGAAGTCCATCCTAGGCGCGACGCGAACGTCCAAGAGCCACTTCGGCTGGTAGTGTTCGATAAACGTGATGAAAGCGTCGGAAGACGGGATCTCCGTTTCATGCATAAGGACTATGAAGTCCTCACTCTCGAACGGCAGGCGTAACTGTTCCCCCTGTTGCTCTAGGGCGTGTTTTTCACACTCCGCGATGCCCTGATGCGTTCCAACAACGAGCTTCAGATGCTTTCGCGCGAATTCACGACTGGTCATCATGGCCACCGTTTTTGATCAGTTGCTCTTCAATATCGACGTAGCTGAACTTCAGCAGCTCGGGTCGGATAGACGCATCGGAGTCGCCAAACCACATCTTACCGTCCTTATCTTTCAAATCTCGATCTTTCAAAAATGCTCTTTTATACAGGCCTGGTGCGACCCCAGTGAAGGGACGGAACAGCACAAATGGCGGAGCGTGTCCCTCGTCGTCCTTGCTGACCGTCTTTGCAACCTCGCTTGGAGGTTTCCAGTCGGTCGCAGTGGCGACAATCGCGTCACCATGTAGGCTCAACGCCTTGCTTTTCAGATAGGGTTCGATGAATTGAACCTCGTCCACCCCTGCCGAAACGATGTGTCTAGCGCAGTAATGGCAGGGGAAAGTGGTTACGAACATCCGAGTTCCCACGGTCGAAGTCCCTTGTCGCGCGGCCGATAGCAAAGCGTCCATCTCGGCATGCACCGCGCGACTGAATTCGAGCAACCGCCCTACCTCTGTTTTGCGCAGCGTTTCTTGCAAATATTCGTTGTCGACTTCTTTCAGCTCGGGGATTGCGTCAATGATATGCTGAATAATAGTCTTTTGTTCGACGGTGTTTCGACAGAAGCCACCTACAACCGCACATCGGTTATCATATTCCTTGCCATTAAGCATGTCCATGCGAAACCCACCGCCATAGACACCACCACCGGCCCTAGGCACTTCATTAGTGCCAGTAGCAATAACGTTACCAGCTGCGTCTACCAGCGCTGCTCCCACTTGACGTGACAGACACGCGCTGCGCATTTGTGCTCCATGTGCGTGAAACATACCTGTCTCATTTGGACGCGGGCGAATGACCTTTGTGTGCGTCAGAATGTCTATCAGGCGGCCCAGTTGATCGGCCACGTCCCATTCGGGATTCTCGACTGGATTTCCGCCAGGTTGAGTCAAGGTACGAGCGGGTGTGTTGTCAACGAAGAAGTCTGATAAATGGAACGTTGCAGTGACTTTTTGTCCGTTAGGAATGCCGGCGTCCTCGTCTCGTCGCATGAAATATTCGATCTCGGATTGACGCGGGTCCTTGCATTTTGAGCTCATCAGCCGCTCTTTCCGTACCGTTTCACCACAAACGACGCCGATTTGGCAGAAAGCGCCTTGATAGACTTGTCTGAGAAGAGCTGTTTCGGCCGGATGCTTAAAAGAATCGAGGATGTACGCGCGACGAGCCGGGACCGAAGGTCCGGAAGCCTCTAAAGTGGCACGATGCTGCGCGCGCGACTCGTGCATAGATTTCATCAATCGAATCGCTACAGCAGCCTTGTCACCGGTGTCTTTGCGGCATTTGTCACCTATATTTTGAAGCGATATTGCTCGCGCGAGCTTCGAACTTGTGTCGATGTCGAGTTCTTTGGATTTCGCCCACGACTCAATCACGCTCGAAGCTTTAAGAATCTCCGCTTGAATGCCAGCCTTTGCCAGCAGCTTTTCAAGTGCGCCGGCAACCCAGCTGGTGCCAGATCCTGCAGGCCCCACGACAGCGAAAACATATTCATTTGCGGCGAGTTGTTTCAATAGCTCGGTCGCGTCGCCGCCCGCCTCGGCCTTAGTGATAGGAACTGAAGCGAGTTTCGGCTGAGCACTCATCTGGTATTTTTATTAGATTTGGTGGTCATCATTCTATCCTTTCCAGATCTCCGAGTAGAGGGAAATATCCATAAACTCCCTTGTCCGGAGCCGAGTCGCACACTATTCCTCTGCTTGGCCACCTTCACCCCTACGGCCTGACGAATAAGTACCGTGATCGGCCAGGCTCTCGCACCAACCTCCAGTCCCACAGCACAAGTTGTCCAGTAAAAAATTCGAGTTCCAACGTCAGAAATCGGGATGAAAATCGATTGCGATATAAATAAATCACTTATAAATCAAATGCTTAGATTTGACGGCTCGAAAAATATCCGCTATCGTTTTTGGTAACTACCATTTTTTGGTTTACCTCGATGAGTACGCCATTTGCCGTTTTTCTACGAACGTTGCGTCTGCGCGGCGGATTCTCTCAACTCGAATTAGCAAAAAAGTTGGGATACGAGCAGACCTACGTCTCGGCGATCGAACTCGGCACGAAACCCCCTAGCTCAGAGTTCCTGGCGAAGCTCACCGAAACCCTAGCGCTGGCGGACAGCGACCAACGAGACCTAGAAAGGGAATTGGAGGATTCACCGCGGCGAATTGTGATTCCCTCTGATCTGCCCACCAATGAATATCGCCTCTACGCAGAGCTGCGGCGGAAGGTAGGTCAGCTTTTGCCCGCACAAATCGACGCGATTCGTACCATCCTGCGGATGGACGATGAGATGGCGGCCAGGCCCCGTTATGGCGTGGCGCGACTGCGACGAAAAGCCAAGGAGGAACCCAAAATGTAAAACGGGACAAACCTTGCGGCCTGCCCCGTTGGGAAATAGCGAACGCTACTTCGATTGGCGTCTTTAGTATCGCTCTCACGTCTCCCATGGTCAAGCCGCTCGCATTCAATTTCTAGTGAACTCGCGTGGTCGATATCACCTGCGAGCGGGCGTTATCACGCCCGAAACAGGGTGTTATTGACCCGTTCACCGCATCGAAATACTGCGGGGGCTAAACACGTCCTCTGTTTGTCGAAGCCTTCATGTCGACGGACCGGACCGCCCACGCATACGTGGGAGAAATATGATGAAGGATCATTCCAAACCAACTAAGGGCGTCTCGGCACCGCGTCCCGCTTATCACACCACGCGAAATCCCGTCACGCCGTCTGGTCGAGGTTTTCGAGCTAAATTTTGCTCCCGCAAGAATCGACGCATGATTCGGTGCGAAAGCCTGCTCGAATTCGATGCATTGTTTCTGATGGAGTTCGCCCGTGGGATTCTCAGTTTCGAAGAACAGCCGGTCTCAATCACTTATCGCCTAAATGGCCGGGCTCGCCGATATACACCCGATTTCGGTATTCATTGGGCCGATGGCCGACGCTCTTTCGTTGAAATTAAGCCAGCCCAAAAGCTCGCGGAACCCGAGGTGACAGAAAAATTCTGGGAGGTCGAGCGATTCTTCGAGTCCTGCGGGGATCAGTTTTTCATATTGAGCGACCAGCAAATTCGCCGCCCGATCAGGTTGGAACAAATACGTCGTCTGCTTAACCATCTAGTACCCAACCCCGTTCCGGCGCATCAGCTGCGGCAAATGTTGCCTGCGACAGGCGATGTATCGATAGCGGCAATGTGTGCATCCGGCATAGACCGGCAGACGGTTACCCAGCTTCTCGCGAATAGAACCCTTACCTGTGATCTGGATTCGACCATATGCGAGGACACTAAACTCAGATTGTTTGAGGAGGCAGATGATGTCCAACTATTCATTTAGGCGGGACCAGTGGATAACCGTCGATCAAAAAATATATCGCATCACGCAAGTTGTTGATCGCAAGGCCTATCTCGAGTTAAGTGATGCAGGTGTCGTAGAGGTCCGCTCCATCGATGACATGCTCGCGCGCTTTGCCGAGGGCAGGCTGAAATTTCTTGATCCAACCCAGATCACTCCAGACCAGCGTGAAGCAGCCTTCGGACCGGCGTTAGTACGCACCTTGGCTGACTTCCCGAAACCGATACAGCATTTAGTCATTAGACGTTCTAAATATCTCAACGAGTTATGTCCGGATGGGAAACTAGGCTTCCCACGCTCAGCCGTAAAAGAATTGCTGCAGCGAACCTGGGACACGATGAATCCTGACATTCGCGGCCCCCGTCCGCCATGCGTCGCCAGTTTCTATTCCTGGCGCAGACGGTGGGTCTGGTCAAACTTCGATATTCGTGTGCTCATCGACAAATGGGAACTGCGTGGACGGCGAAGCACGATCGTCTCCGATGTCTTAATCGATCTCATCAACGAGGGTATTCAGCGAATTTATCTGACGCCCGAGAGAGAAAGCAAAAGGGAGACGCTTGACTGGATTCAACACGAGCTGAATAAGGAGAATCAGCGACGTACACTGAACGAAGCCATCCCGCCGGTGACATCACGTGCCCTAAATCGCGAGCTGGCAAAAATCGAGCGCTACGAAATCCTGAAAGCCCGCTATGGCGAAGCCTACGCGCGAAATCACTCTAAGATCTGGGGCAAAGGCCCCGTCTGCGCGTATCCACTCGAGAGGGTAGAAGTCGACAATACGCCCCTCGACCTCGTTGTTATTGACTCAAGTACTGATTTGCTTCTCGGACGGCCTTGGATCGTCATGATGATTGATGCGTACTCGCGCATGATTGTCGGCTTTCATATCACATTTCGTAAGCCAAGTTCCCGCTCTGTACTTCGCTGCCTGAAGCATGCGGTCTTACCCAAGACCTATTTGAAAGAGCGGTTTCCGCAAATAATCGGTGAATGGAACGTCTTCGGAATAATACGTAACCTTGTTTGTGACAACGGCCTCGAATTTCACGCGAATGATTTAGAGACCGTTTGTAACGACTTGGGAACCAACGTCATCTACTGTCCGACACGATCGCCTCAAATGAAAGGGCGTATCGAGCGTTTTCTCAAGACATTGAACTACTCCCTCATCCATATACAGCCGGGCACCACCTTCGCCAAGTACGACCAGAGACATGCTTACGATTCCGACAAGTCAGCCGCCATAACGCTTGAGAACCTTCAAGAGCTGATTCACCGATGGATTATTGACGTGTATGCAGTCAATTTCCATAGAGGAATACAAACGACGCCGAAACAGAAATGGGATGAAGGTCTCGCAAGAAATCCGGTCAAACTTCCGCCGTCGACGGACTTCGCGAAAATCCTCTTGGGAAGATCTGCCAAACGAGGTCTGAGTAAGAATGGAATTGGAATACATGCACTTCAATATGCCTCACCGGCCCTGCAGGACCTATTCGCTCGACTTGGCAATATCGATGTAACTGTGCGCAGCGATCCAGACGATCTATCCAAGATTTATGTCTTGGACCCCACAACTCAACAGTACATTGAGGCGGAATGCACGCTCGCTGGATACGCTGATGGACTTACCGCAGAACAACATCGGTGGATACTTTCGAAGGCTAGAAAGGATTACAAATCATCTCCTCTCTATATCGCACTGCTTGCTGCCAAGGCAAATCTTCGGGAATTCACCGCGAAAATCAAAGATACGCAAAGTCCGGAAAAGCCCAAGCCGCGGCGATCAAAGGCGGAGAAGAGTCAGGCTAGGGAGGTCTTGATTCAGCACGAGGAAACTCGTCATCACACATCCCAGGTCGAACTTGATTTTGACGAAAGCGAAGCGAACGAGTTTCCCGACGAAGCTGAGGAAACTGCTTTGGAGATCCCGCTGTTCCCCGTTAAGCGGAGAGTGATTTCTTCCGCAAGCCCAACGCCAGTATTCCGGAACCTGTAACCACCTTACATCAAGCCGCTCGCGCGGCTTGCTTTGGAGATATGTCATGAATTGCGTGAATTGCGCGAACCCATTCGGCGACGATGAGCGGCAGAAACTTAACCCCGCCAACTCTAATGCCGATCGCCTCAGCGACAAAAAAGACGAGCTAATAGCGTCAGTTAGAAATACCCTGATTGAGCACCCCGCATTTACTTTGGGCCTAGCCGCCATTGAAAACTGCCACCGTTTGGGGCGTTTCGGGCTCGAGGAACCTGGATGTCTATTGATAACAGGCGTTGCCGGCAGCGGGAAGTCGACTCTGCGAAAAGAATACGCAAAGCATTTTCCGGCACGGGATACCGAAGAGGGAACCGAAATTCCCGTCCTGCATCTTGAGTTGCCGGCCCAACCGACAATCAAGAATGTGGCAGAACGCATCCTTCTGGACATGGGCGATCCGCTGTTCACCCGGGGTTCAGCCGAGGCAATGACATCGCGTATCGTTACGCTCTTTAAAAACTGTGGCGTCCAGTTGGTCATCTTAGATGAATTCCAGCATTTTATTGACAATTCGAGCGAAAAAATTGAAACGAAAGTCGCTGATTGGTTAAAGTATTTAATCAACATAACGAAGGTTCCGTTTGTTCTGATGGGACTGCACCGCTGCATACGCATTCTTCAAAGTAATGAGCAGCTCAGGCGCCGCTTTTCACGGCAAATTTCACTGACGCCATTCTCCATACGTGATAAGCGATCGCGACGTAACTTCGAAGGACTCGTACGATCACTCTGGCAGAATTTGCCACTTTCACCATCCCACGATCTCGTACATGACGCCGAGGTGATCGACAGAATTCACTTTGCAACGTTTGGCCTAATGGGCTATGTCATGACTCTTACGAGCGCAGCCGTCCAAATTGCGCTAGAGGAAGAGAAGGCAGAACTTAGCCGTGACGTGCTTGAACGGGCCTTTCTCGCGACAATTTGGCCCGAGGCGCATGGCACACTCAACCCGTTTCATTCGCGCTTCGTTAATCGGCCACTGACAGGTGCCGGGGAGCCGTTCTATGGTTACTGACGCGGGCCTCTCATGTGTTCGCTTTTTGCGTCGGCCGCCGCCAGCCTCGGACGAAGATTTCAGAGGTTTTTTGCTTCGACTCGGAGCTGCCAACGGGTATACGGAGCCGTTAACGCTCAAGAGATTCGTCGGGGCGGTAAAGCGCAAGTTGCGCGCGCCAAATGGCGTCGCGAAAATTGCCCGCTATATAGGCATCAATGAGCAAGAGCTGGCGAATCTAATCGCCCGCGCAGAAGAGATCCGTGGCGCGACTGAACGTCCAGGCCAATTTGCACGAACCTGCTTCTATCGCGACAGATACAGCGCGTTCTGTCCCGCCTGCCTCCGCGAGACCGGGATTTTCAGGGCAATCTGGAATTTCCGCGCAGTGGTGGCTTGCGACAAACACGGATTGTGGTTGATCGACTTGTGCCCCGTATGCAACAAATCGATCGATTGGGATCGATGCCGTGTCGCCCACTGCGAATGCGGCTTTGACCTCCGCGATTCGGATTCCACGTCCGCGCAAACGGATGTTTCTTTGCTCACCAAGCTCCTCGTCGAGCGGTTGCAGGGAGGGCCCAACGCAGATCTGGTCGAGCACGGCTATTTCCCTGAACTAGCCAATATCAGTACGTTGGAATGGCTGGCCGTCTGCAGTTTTTTTGCAAGTACCGGTGACGGGTTATATCGTTTTCACGCTGGGAAAGCCGCTGGGATGGAGCGAGAGAGACGGGCGATCACGATTGCGGCGCGCGTGTTCCAGAATTGGCCCGAGACGTCCTTTGAGGAAATTAGAACCTGCTGGGGAGCATGCGAGCTAAACGACGACGATGGGCCTCTGCTAACGTTGCGGCAACTTAAAGGGCGGCCGCCGTATTGGTATATGACTCGCTTATCGGGTGCGCTTAGGTTGCCGACGTTTCTCGCAACGGCGTTCGATCAACACGTTGCCCGCCTGACGATCCATTCACAAGGGCGCGGACTCGTGATAAATCCCGCCATCGTGACATTGTCTAGCGACGGGACACTGGTGCTTGAGGCGCTCGCCCACGACGAGGCTATGGCCTTAGGTATCGACGTCGGGTCTGCCTCAACGCACCCCAGCGTCGAGAGCGTCATACAGAAGCTTCGCCGTGAGCCGCCGGATTTATACAGCGGCCCAGATGTGGAGTGCCTCATCGGTGCGACCCGCCGTCAGCGATTAGTGCTCGGCCATGTCAATCTGTTACGTCCGATGGTAGACGGTCGCTGGATACTTTCGTCCGAGCTAAAACGTTTCCAGCGATGGCTCCATGACATGTCCCTGCCATGCGACCCGCCCGCCTCTATCGTTCCTCTTAATGCGTTTTCTCGCACGTATGGCTCGCTACTAGCGCGCGTCATATTGGCGATTGATGCTGGCCAGATACGGATTTTCCGACGGCCCGAATGTGCCGTCGCGCTTAATACATGCTTTATCTCCCAGCAGTCGATCAGTACTAACGGCGATGAAATATCATGAGTATCCTTTTGGTACGGCCCAATCCGATAAAAAATGAAAGCTCAGTCGGCTTTCTACTGAGGGTTTGTGAAACAAATGGATTTGCGTCACTCGCCGACTTCGATGCGTTGGCGGGGCTCGCCGGTGCGGGCACGCGTGGCCTTACATTCGTTCAGAATGCGCTTTCGAACGAATTGGTGCGTGGGAAAATCCGCGGCCCACTCCTCCGGCTGCGCCACCTAAAGGACGCCGACCCTGGCCACCTTGAACTGAGGTATTGGAACGGATCACACCCTCGCTTTTGTCCGGCGTGCCTCGCGGAATCAGCGCATTGGCGCGCGCTGTGGGATCTATTGCTAGTGGTCGCGTGCCCGGTGCACAAAGTTCAGCTTTTGCAAGCTTGTCCGTCCTGTGGACAGACTCTTTCCTGGAGAAGACGAAAAGTATCGATTTGCGACTGTGGACACGAACTAGCCACGTCGCCCACGACGCCAGCGACCGCGGGCTGCCTCGCAATTTCGGCACACTTGCTTGGCAAACTTGGATCTGGTGAAATCGATCCCGTCGCCGAGCTACCGCATCTGAATGATATGGATCTTGCAGACCTGCTCACGCTGATAGCCTTACTGGGGGGATACGCGCGCAATAAGGCGCGGAAACCCGCGAAAATTGCCGGTCTGCATGACATACACACTGCGACCAGGATCGTCGAGGCCGCTGCCGACGTCTTAGCTGCGTGGCCAAATGGTTACCATAATTTCATGCGGCTCATTGACCTCAAAGCATCAACGCCCACCGCTGGCAATCGACTGGCAAAGCGGTTCGGATATTTCTACACGGCTTTATATAAGACTCACAAAACGCCGGCGTTCGATTTTCTGCGATCGGGTTTCGAATTATTTTTGCGAAAGGAATGGTCCGGGCAATTGGCGGGGAGAAACCGCTATATGTCACAATCCACGCTGAGCGAACATGGTTGGATTTCTATAACGGAAGCCGCGAAGGCGCTTGGCGTTAAACCGGTCGCCGTTTTCTCCTATATTGAGAGTGGCACACTCGTTGGTCATTGGCACGCCACTGCTAAAGGCAGGAGGTCGGGCACCGTCGCCAAAGAAAGCTTGCGGCAGCTTGTGTCGGAACGAGCGAACCTGGTCACATTCACCGACGCGCGCCGCTTATTGAAGATCTCGCGTAAGCGCGCCGAGGCGATGCGTGCGGCGGGCACGCTCAAACCCGTCAGTGGTCCTACTGTGGACGGTCGACCAATATGGCGCTTTCGCGCCGACCATATAGCGACTATTGCAGTGAAACGCAATACTATCTGAAATCCAACGGCATAAAATAATTATGCTTTTCTCAATGAGCGTCGTTTGACGCGAAGTTCGGGCTTTCTTTCGTCGTCGCTGGAACGTGCTACTTGTCATACGGCATTGAGCGGGAAACGGCGATCACCGCCACGTCAGCGAAGTGGAAATGTTCTATATTTTTTTAGTCGCCCGACCTGCTTATCGCGCATTCGCGGACAGAGGTGGCCCCGGAAAACCGGACAGTCGGCTAAGTGGAATGGCTGGGACCTGAAATGGGCATAATGCCTGTAAAGGAAACCAGAAGATGACGAAGAGAACACGGCGAGCGCACATTGGCCGAATTGGCGCAACAATTTGAGGTTCACCCGAACCAGATCACGGAATGGAAGCGGCAGTTGCAAGAACGCGCAGCGGACGTATTCGGCGCGCCGAGCGAGGCGAGCAGCGAACCATCGGTCGACCTGAAGACACTGCACGCAAAGATCGGCCAATTGACGCTGGAGAACGATTTTTTATCCGGCGCGCACGGCAAGGCAGGCTTGCTGAGCGCAAAGAAATGATTGATCGTGCCCACCCGCTGCCGGTAGCTAGGCAGGTGAAGCTGGTCGACATTAGCCGCTCCAGTGCCTACTACGCGCCCAAACCGGTGAGCGACGCGGATCTGGCGTTGATGCGCCTGCTCAAGCGAGAAGGCCTCACGGCCGGGCGTAAGCATGTCGGCACGTTGATGCGTCGAATGGGCATCGAAGCGCTGTATCGCAAGCCGAACACGAGTCGCAAACATGCGGCTCACAAGATCTGGCCGTACCTGCTGCGTGACCGGAAGATCGAGCGCAGCAACCAGGTCTTTGCACTGGATACAACGTACATCCCGATGGCGCGTGGCTTTGTCTATCTCACCGCTGTGATTGACTGGGCCACCCGCCGGGTGTTGGCGCATCGGGTAGCCATCACGCTGGAAGCCGAACATGCCGTCGCGGCACTCGAAGAAGCCTTTGCGAAATATGGCCTACCAGAAATCGTCAATACCGATCAAGGCAGTCAGTTCACCAGCACCGTGTTCACCGACGCGGTCCTCGGTCGTGGCGTCGCGCTGTCGATGGACGGCCGGGGAAGCTGGCGCGAAAACGTATTCATCGAGCGGCTATGGCGCAGCGTGAAGTACGAAGAAGTCTATTTGAAGGCCTATGAATCTGTCGGTCAGGCTCGGCAGTCCATCGCTGACTATCTGTCGTGGTATAACCAGAAACGGCCTCATTCAAGCCTCTCGGACAAAACTCCGAACGAAGCTTACTTCGCGATGCTGCCTACGATCAAAATGGCAGCGTGACACCCCGGCGCGTTCCACTTAAAACTCGAAAAAACTGTCCGAACGAACGAGGCCACCTCTGTCGTTGTACTAAAACGACAATTTAGCACTTAAATTCCTACTCTCCGGTCATCGATAAACTCTCTGCCGGTCGCATAAATTAGATAGCGTTCTCGAACGCGACCATCCGACGATAGCCCCGCAATCCGGCACCATCACGTGTGGTCACCCGATTGCATCACCGGGGAATTTGCGAACCCATGCGATTTGCCGAAATTTGACGGAAATTCTGGACCCTCGAGTACTTTCAAATAACCCGTAGAGATACTATCCTAATTCAGGCGCTCTTCGAAACCAAGGTAGCAAAACGTCGTCACGAGATTGTGCGAACCCGAGGAAGACATGGCAAAAAAACCGTCGTTCAAAGAAGAGCCGCGAGGAAAACGTCGATCATCTAAGGTGGTGCCTCTGGGCGTTTCGGCCGCCAGTGTAAATCCGGACTCTCCGCTGACACCTCGCCCCCACCCTGAACTGGTTTTTGGCCTGGTTGGCCCTGTTGGCGTCAATCTTGAGCCGGTAATCTCAGTGCTGTCGAGAGAACTCAAGGCCTTGGGTTACACCTCTAAAACGATTCGTTTAAGCAAGCAAATAGAATTGTTTTTTAACTCAGATCATAGCAAAGAGCCGGAAGATGAACGCATTACGAACTTGATGGATGAAGGGACCGATCTTCGCGAGAAGAGTGCACGCGGAGACGCAGTCGCTCTCCTGGGAATCGCCGAAATTAAGAGGATCCGGGAAGAGGAACTGCATGGCAGCTTCGAAAAGCATGCTTATGTCCTTCGTTCATTGAAACATCCTCATGAAGTTGAAACTTTGCGGAACGTTTATGGCAAGGGCTTCTTTTTAATTTCGGTCTACTCCCCTCGAGAAGTGCGAGTGAATGCCTTAGCTGAGCGAATTAGCAGATCTCAATTTGGTAACGGGAGTAGAGCCCGAGCAAAAGCAGAGGAAATGATTGAGCGCGACGAACTTGAGGAAAGCAAATCTCTAGGCCAAGACGTCAAGGATGCATTCCCGCTCGCGGACCTTTTCATCGATGGTAGGAACAGATCTTCGTTTGAAGCGCAAATCAGTCGATTCCTGCAATTGTTGTTCGGAAACATTTTTCACACGCCCACTCGTGACGAACACGGCATGTATCATGCTCGGTCAGCGGCACTGCGATCGGCAGATCTCAATCGACAGGTAGGAGCTGCAATTTTCCGTGTAGAGGGAGACATCATCTCCGTAGGCTGCAATGACGTTCCTAAGGCGGGAGGGGATTTATATTGGCCCGGGGACAAAGGTGATGCAAGGGATTTCCAAAAGGGGATCGATGCAACTGCCGATGAGAGAGTTCAAGTCCTGGGTGAGCTCTTGGAAAGACTTGAGAAGCATGGGCTCCTTTCCAAGGACACCAATAAGATCGAAATGAACAAGATGGTTCAAGCACTCGTTTCGGGCGAAAGGAAGGGCATTCTGAAAGGCACGCGGGTAATGAATCTGTTGGAATTTGGCAGAGGTGTGCATGCTGAAATGGCAGCCTTGATGTCTGCTGCGAGACTCGGGATTTCTGTTCAAGGATCTACGTTATTTTGCACGACGTTTCCGTGTCACATGTGTGCAAGACACATTGTTGCCAGTGGAATAAAGCGGGTCGTCTACGTTGAACCGTACCCGAAAAGTAAAGCCAAACAATTACATCAAGATTCGATCAGCGTGGATCCGTCCGCTACGTCGGTCGACCACGTGAACTTCGAACCGTTCGAAGGCATCGCGCCAAGACAATATCAGGACATTTTCGATGCACGCGAAGCAAGGAAGGATAATGATGGGCGGGCAATTGACTGGCGAGCAAGAGATGGAAAGCCCAGGTTTATGCGCTTCCTAAACACCTACAAGGATATCGAACTTGCAATTGTCGCTCAGGAGATACCTCTTCTGGCGAAAAGTCTCAACATCAACCTCACGTTAAATCTCGAAACACCGGATCACTAGGGGGTCATCATGAAGAAGCCGAGCAGTTTGGCACAGCAAGTTTTCGAAGCACAAAAAATTCTTCAAACCTGGCCGGATTCACATCGGTCAAGTTTGCGCCTTGAAGGCTCCGATTTATTTTTATCGAAAGGCCAAGTCGACAATCATAGCCAACAGGTCGATGATCTTAAAGGGAAGAGAAAGCCTAAATCAGCATGATCGTGTTGTTACTGTGTAGGGACTGTCTACGTGCAAATTTTGGCTCAATCATACGTTTCTAAGAAGCTATGGCGCAGCCTCCGAGATTGTCATCGGGGTGCGTACTCACCTGCTGCTCACGCTCGCACCATCGCGCAGGCACGTCGAGCAGCACCGCCTCGCGTAAAATTAACGTACCGCACCAAACGTCCAGCCTTCCAGCTTCACGAAGTCATGGAAAGTGCAGCCTTTTTTCGGACAAACCACGCTAGGAAGCACGTAGCCGTGCTCTGAAATGGAATGTCCTTTCAAGACCATTCCGTGTCCAAACGGGCACGTGACTTCCGCTTTGAACCGTAAAATGGTTGAGGGATGGCAGGCTTTCCATTGACCTGGCGGCGGGTCCCCCTGCCCCAAATACCTTGTCAAGACGGGAGGCTCGCGGCGCGATGTTACTCGGGAGGAAGCCTCTACATCGGATGCGCGACGGCTGGTTCCAGTCAGCCAAGCCCACAGATCCAATAAGAGGTTCATACTCTTAGCCTGTCGCGAGACAGAAGGTTCATCAACCTATACGTAATTGCCTGAACGCTGACCTGATACTTCCCCGCCAATTCGGACAGCTGACGGCCGTCTTCGATATCTAGCTCCATACTTGCCGTGTCTGCCTCGAGGAAAGCCTCAGGCATTAACAATTCGGCAGCGAAGACGTTTGCCTCGACCTCAAATATATCGTGAGCAGTCGACGGCATCGTTGAACGAAACATCACCGAGAAGTTTCGATCTACGTGAACATCGGAGAAATCATGCAGGACAATATGACCAATTTCGTGAGCAATCGTAAATCTCTGGCGCTGAATCGGCTGTTCAGCAGCAACCCCTATTATGAGCTTCCCCTTCTCTCGCAATAGGAGGCCGGATATTTCCTTATTGAAGTTATGCTTGACGACAGTGGCTCCAACACTTTCAGCCAAAAGTTCGATGGGTACGGGAGCGTCGCTGAGGTGATGCTGGGCTATGAGCGCAGACGCCTCCTTCGAAATACGGCTATATCTTGGGCGGGTTGGGGTAATCACGCTGCCTTGTCGTCCATGCGCATTTTTCTAATAAATTTAGATACGGCTGGAAGAGATTGGTAGTCGTCGGTTCCCTGCTCATCCTCATTCGAAACTTCGCTGGGCAATAGGCTCTCCACTGACACGTGAAGAGCTATCGCAATGTCTGCAAGTTGATCGACCAGCATACGCTGACGCCCCAACTCCATGTTCGTTAGTGACGTCCGTGATACTCCGACGATAGCGGCCAGATCGCTCTGTGTGAGGTTAGAGGCTTCCCTCGCTCGCCGGACGGAAGAGCCAAGGCTCTGATAAAACAAACTCGAGTCCATATTTGTGCACTACTCCAAGATGACTGGATAGTAGGTTCGCAAGCGCGAAATGTCAATGTCACTCACATTTTAGCCGGTGTTTGCTGTGTTGACATTGGATAATTGTTTGTGTATCGTACATTCATTCTCGACGCACTTGTTGGGTATGGAGAAACGATATGAGCGAGCAAGCGCAAGAACAAAATCACCCGATCGCAGTAGCGGTTATCACGCCGAGTGGTACCTTTCCGAACGATGATGACTACCGACGCGCATACGGCGCCCAACCTGTTGCAGAGGTGCTGGCTGCAGCGACCAAACAGTTGCATCTGACGAACGTCAGTGATTGGGTGGCTTTCGTCGACAACCGCCCGATTGATCCGAGTTTCTCGTTCGCGAAAAATGACCTTCACTCGATAGTTGAAATTGAGTGGCACAAACACGAAGGTGGCGGCGGTGCATGAGCTCCTAGTCAAGCGTCGGTTCGAGGACGAGATTGGATCTCTGACGCCGCGATTTCTCTCCAACCGGTGCTGGCTTCTAAATGAGGTCGATTACCCGATCATCGATCTGACATTCTGCGGGTCCAGACCGTTGCGTTTGAGATTAACGTGTGACAACTGGGATGAGCAGCCGCCATCCGCGATTCTCTTGGACGAATCAGGCGGTCCGCTTAGTGGGTCGATTCCCGGAGGCATATTCAACCCGGGGCCGCACCCTTTACGGCCAGGCCCCTTTATTTGCATGCGCGGTTTTCGCGAGTATCACACGCACCCGAGTCATCTAACTGTCGATTGGGCGAGTTTTAGAGACCAGGATGGTATGAATTTAGTCGGATTGCTAGATCAAGTAAGCCGAGCATGGAGGGCACTATGCGGGTACTAAGCGGCGTAACAATTGATGAATCGCTAGTGCAACAAACTATCTTGACACTACAAGACGGCGGCGCACGTAGCTGCGAAACCGTCGTTCTGTGGCTCGGTACCTCCTCCGAGATTACCGAGGTATATAAACCCGAACAAAACGTGGATGTCGACTATTTCCGCATACCAAGTGAGTCTATGCGCGCGTTAATGGCACACGTTAGACAAAGTCGTAAGCGCGTGATAGCGCAAGTTCATTCCCATCCTGGCGAGGCGTTTCATTCTGAGGCGGACGATCACTGGGCTATCGTCCGTCACGAAGGAGCTCTGTCGCTTGTCGTCCCCGAATTTGCGGTACGAACTAGCGTCGCATCGTTCATGGATGACGTAGCGACCTACGTATTGGATGCCGATGATCATTGGCATCGCGTGATTACGCATGACCACATCGCACTCAAATAACGGAGAACGTCCGATGGCGTCTGTCGAAGAAGTAAATCAACTTGCGTTGATGGCCGCTGCTGGAATTGTTGGCGAAGAAGCGGCAGAGAAACTGCAAACACGTGTCGCCATCACCACGAGCGATGCACCGGGATGCATTCGATTGGCAAAATACACCCGGGAGCTACTTGAGAGAACGCTTAAAGTTGTCGATGGTGAGTCTGCCGATATTGATGTCATCATCGGCACGTCTGGCGGCACAAGTGCACCAGTCGCCATTGGAGTTACTTTAAAACATGACACCGTGAGTTTCGGTCTGCCAAGTGACGTGACTGACCCCGATCCCGGTGAACCAGAGTCACCCAATCTCTTATTGAAGATCGCCGCCTGCTATCTCGCAGGGTACGTCGTTACAAAGACCATTTCGTCTGCCCGATTTGAAGGAATTCCGATTCCCTTCGTCGTGTCGGCAGATGTACTCGGACTCAATTCTGCCGACTTGAATCGCAAAATCGTGTTCGATGGAGAAAGCGTGCTTGTCGGCGCAGGCGGGGTGGCGAACGGTTTTCTGTGGGCGCTCGAGGACATGGAGGTTTGCGGTCGACTGCATATCGTAGATCCCAAGGTTGTCGCGCAGTCGAACCTCAATCGATGTCTTTACTTTACGGAGAGCGACATCGGTTCATCCAAGGTTCTCGTACTCGCAGCGAAGGCGCTTCAAGGAAAAGTCGATCTTGTACCCCATCAGGGCGATTTCAAGGCACTGGTACACGAGCTTGGTAAGGTGCGCCGCGCCTACACTACGGTCGATAGCCGTCGTGTCCGCCGCGCCATTAGAGGAGAACTGCCGCTTGAGATTCTTGATGCGTCGACGACCGACATTTCGGAAGTGGTCGTATTTTCCGAGCGGCAACCTACCAGCAGCGCGTGTTTATCTTGCATCTACGCGCATATCCCTGTCGAAAACGAACGGGAGAAAGAGATTGCGTCAGCCTTGGGTCTGGAACTGCAGGAAGTGCGGCAGCAGTTTGTCGATGAGTTGCTAGCGAAGAAATTGGCAGCATTACACCCCACCTTAGACGTGCAGAAAATTCAAGGAATGGCCTTGGATTCGCTGTTTCGCGAGATGTGTGGCGCAGGGACTCTCTTAACTGCAGCCGGGCAACAAGCACTAGCGCCATTGGGTTTCATTTCCAACCTCGCAGGCTGTCTTCTCGCCCTGGAATTGTTCAAATTTGACCGTGCTGTAGAGCACAACCCTCGCTACAACTATATGGCGCTTGATCCATGGCGCCCCCCCCATCGACGGGCCCGCATACATAAAGCCGCGAAGCCGGACTGTGCATTTTGCTCGAAAGAATTCTTTAAAAAGGGACTGCGCGATCTATGGGGCGAACCTCTGCCGTGAGGCGAAAGAAGTGACTGGTCGCCGTCGCAGAGAACTTGATGTGGTGACTCTCTCAAGAACCGAGCATTTGTACGCGCCCGTATGAATAAACGCTGCAGCCACCGTGGCGAACATATTTTGGGATCACATTCGCCCGCCGAGGTAATCTGGTTACTTACAAGCCACGAGTAAGTAACGATGTTCCAGAAAAAGTGCAGGCACAAACAATTTATCTGATTGGCAAAAGCGCCAGCAGCTACTGGCTTGCGATCATGAGATGTCCATGTGGCTGCGATGTCAACATCCAACTGCCTCTGTCTGGCGAGGTTGGTCCGCGCTGGAGTGTAAGCGGCCTACCAAAGGATCCCACGCTAACCCCATCAGTCCATCGAACGCTAGGCTGCAAAAGTCACTTCTTGCTGCAACGTGGTCGGATCATATGGTGCCGTTAACAACAGCCGCAACCATCACGGCGCCATTCGCCATGCCCAATTTTTCAACGTACAAATTCCCAAACGAAGGTAATTTACATGCCAAAAATTTCAAAGGAAAATCTCGACTGGATCAAATCTGCTCTGTCGATCTTGCGCAGTGTCGTCATTGGAATCGGCGCGCTCATCGTGGTCACCTACTGCACGCTCGAAAAAGTCATGCCCGACGGGTTATCGCTGGGTGACGCTTTCTTCTTGGTGTATGTCACATTTGGGTTTGGACTTCTTGCCTCGATTGGCACAATCTATGGGGCATTCTCGACCCTGGGCATTGTTCATGTTTTGATTTACGCAATCAATCGTTGGCGTCCAAAATCTCGCCCGCTCGCAATACATTCGTTTCTGCAAGGAAAGTGGTTTTTCATTTTGTCTTGGGGCCTGCTGATTATTTTTGTGGCTTCAATGATATGGGCAAAAGGCGCCCCAGATATGCGTCCTGCGGGAACCATCGGTTTCTTTCTCCTACTAGGTTTCTTCTGTCTTACGATGTTTGGCATTCAAGGTCGGGAACGCAAGCCGCTAGGTTTGCGCAATATTGCCGCAATCGTTTCTGGTACCGCCTTAGTCGCCGCCCTAGGGACCCATCCGGCTCTGCTCAACTTCACTATGGGCACTATGGGTGTGCGTTCACTGCCCGGTGATCTAATTGTAATTTCGGATAAAGACCATGACCGTATCGATGAGATGGCAAAACTAAATAACATTAAAGTTAGCTTTTGCCCGCTACCTCGCTCCTCGCAATGGGCAACGTTAGATGCGCGGGCAGTCTGGAATAACATCGGTGCGACCTCCTATCTCCAAATATTAGACGAGGCTTCTGATGGACTGCGGAACATTGTCGTCCCGATCCCACGTACCGAACTCGATGTTGCGAGAGCTCAAAATATCAAATTTAGCTGTTCGGACAAAACGACCTCGGCCGGTACCAAAGCGAGTAGTTGAAATCATGTCGCCGGAGACGATGCACGCATCCCCGGCGCACTATGCGCCCCTTGACGATCCAACTTCATACGATGCTCACAAATTCACAATCAACTACCCAATCAACAAAGCCAAAAGCACTTGCTCTCTCGGGGGGCGGACTACGTGCTGCACTTTTTCAGCAAGGTGGAATTTTGGCGCTTGCCTTGCGAGGTGAGCTCAGTGGAATCGAACACGTTGCGGCAATTTCCGGAGGGGCGCTGGCGGCGTTAGCACTGCGCCGTGCTCATGCGGAAATCGAAGAAGAGTGGAAAAAATTCCGAAGAACAGATATCAACAGCATCCAATGGCAACTATCTGTGGCAAATCGCGCAGAGCTCTATATCGGACGATGCGCCGGTCGGGATATACGCTCCCGTGCTGCTCTCTCCTGGCGGTGCATTACGCAGCTTTTCCTATGCGCCAGCCTCGGGCTTACCAGATGCGTTGCGGATCAAATCAATGCAGTATTGGGAAGGAAACACCCTAAGACAAAACTTCCATTTTCGTTGGTGATAGGCGTACATGATCTATCAACAAGCGCGCCTAGATCTATCGTGATTCACGACGGTACAGATCTAGGGGCTGTAGCAGCAGCTGCAATGTCGATTCCGGGAGTCATGGAAAGCATTGTGGTCGAACCCGGAAAAGGAGCCGTGTGCGATGGCGGCCTGGACGATAAGACAGCATTTCGCCTGCTTCGTGCATCGGGTGCAACGGATGGTTTGGTGGTGTTAGACGCATCTGTAAAGAAAGTATTTGACGCCAGTAAGCCTGTATCGGCAAACGCAACCCTTCTTGCCGTCCTCGAAAGAACGGCGGAAGCAAACCGCGCTGAAGACGCTTGCGATGCCGACGCGACGTTGGCGTGGGTGTCACTACGTGATGCTCTCCAATCGGGTCTTAACCTGGATACTGAGTGCCTAAGTTATTTGCAGCAGACCAGGACGGATCTAAATTATTTCACCGCCATAGAACGGATGTCACTCACAGCTGCCGGCTTCATATTGACGCTGCACAGTCGCGGTGAAGACCTACCGGCGATACTCGAACGTCTCCGCACACTCCAAACGTCGACTGTCGTGAACAAGGGAAAAGAGGTTTTGTATCCGCAGGCCATACAGTTCGAAGAGGTGTGTAATGCCCTGTTAGCGATTGGAGCACCTGCGAAAAATGAGAATTGCGTTAGACGCGTCCTGTCTTTTATCCCCATCGTAGGTAAGCTCGCTACCCCCTGGAGCGTAGCGGAGTCGCTCCATCTAGTTCTGGAAAAGAGTCGACGATCGATTTTTCCAAACATAGGGTCATTTCAATCCAGTTTCTATTTACAAGCCTTCATGGCGGTCGGGATGGGTCTTTTTGTGGCGATATACGGCCTAGCCGTTTTGACGCTAATTGCGCTCGTACCGACCCTTCTCTTCAGTCAGTGGCTTCGCCTATCGGAGTTGCATTATCTTATGATGATGGCCGCGGCATGGTCGGTTACCGCTATTGCAATGGCGACTTTCAGCTTGCGAAAATCCAAACTAGACAAGTTGCCCAACATATTTCAGGTCGCTCTCGCTCTTATCTCGCTGCCACTTGTCTTGCCGATTTTCTCAACGATTAAAGCCGCAATCCTTGTTACCCAAGATGGAAGTGGTGTCTGGTCATTAAAATACCCTCAAAGTTTCTTGGGGAGGATCGCATCCATATTCGACTTTCGCACTCCGAAATATATAAATTCCGGCCGCCGGATAGGTGGATGGATCGCGCAAATTTTATTAATTTCCTTACTTTTCCTAAATCCATTCTTCTTCGCTAAGGCATGGGCCGAGCGCGTCTATCACCTCAGCCATCTCGGGTGGATCGGGGAAATGTTCTTGAAATCGCCTCTTCAACCTCTAACTTTGGTTGTTCTCGCCCTAGAAAAGATTCTGGAGTATTTTTTCCAGATCAATCGATTCCTAACGGAAACAATGGGTAATCTCGGTCGTTGGATTCTTGCGAAAACTCGCTGAAAAATCAGAACAGCGCAGTGCCACGGGGACGCCATCGCCGTAGATGCAGGCGTTGTAATTGAGCTTGGTCAGCGTTAGCCGGCCCTTGGTTTTCGCGATAGTCCGGGTCGGTACGTAGTCGCTCTTGCTGGCAGCAGCAACGCCGTTTGCGTTGGCAATCCGGTGCAGAGCAGTAACGTTGATTGGGTACGTGAGTCAGGGGACTGAAGGAATTGCCGCAAGCAAGGCAACGACGCGTCGTTTTTATAAGTGCTGCAGCGTGGATGGCACGGAGCGCGGTAGCGATAAGGAGGCCGCGAACCGAACCTCGAGCCCGCCCATCCCAACTGGCGACTAGATGGCGGCTGTCTCAACCATCGTCCCGATTGGCGCACAGGGAGGAGCGAAAAACCCAGTCTAACGAATTCGCGTTCAGATTCCGCCCAGTCCAACTATTTCGGTTCGCTGCCGCTTGGTCCGGTGGCCGAATAAGTTAGTAAGTTATTGATTAATATAGAGGCGCAATCTAACGAATTTTGTTTCCCCGCAATTTCCTTTTGCCGGGTGAAAAGAGGTCTTTGATAGTGATATCGGAGGCCTTTTTTGTTTTGGGGTTAGGAAGTTTGAAATGGTTCTGAATTGGATCATTCCGATTGTTGACGCCGATCTGGCCGAAGACTTAGGGTGTAATTCGAGTAGACGACCGGCTATTGAAGGAGTTGGGATATGAGCGACACCGATTCGGTGATGGGGACGGGCAAGCTAGTGCTTTATGCAACCGACGACGGGAGCACCCAGTTTTTCTTGCGGGCTGAAAATGGCACTGTCTGGCTACCGCAGGCAGAAATCGCCGAACTGTTCCAGACGACGCCGCAAAACATAACTCAGCACATAAAAACGATCTACGGCGAAGGTGAAGCTTCCGAGGAGGCAACTTGTAAGTCCGACTTACAAGTTCAAACCGAAGGAACTCGGCAAGTTCGCCGCACAATCAAATCTTACAATCTTGATCTCATTCTGGCCGTTGGCTATCGCGTCAAATCTCCTCGCGGCGTCCAGTTTCGCCAGTGGGCCACAGCTCATTTGAAGGAATATCTGCTCAAAGGCTTCGTCATGGATGACGCACGCCTTAAAGATCCAGCCGGATGGGATTACTTTGACGAACTGCTCCAGCGCATCCGCGACATACGAGCGTCGGAAAAGCGCTTCTACCAAAAGGTGCGCGATCTGTTTGCCCTATCGGTCGACTACAGCGGTACCACGGAAGCAGTGGGCCAGTTTTTTGCCGAAGTACAAAACAAGATGCTTTATGCCGTTAAGCAAGGTTGACCGTCTGGTATATATCGTTCAAGACGGCATCATCTTTGTGATGCAGTGCCGGTTCCATTACTGATTACGGCACCCGGAGACCATGGCCCTAGACCACTCGACCCTGGACGCGCTGCGCACGCACCACCCCGCATGGCGCTTATTACGTTCCGATCATGCCGCGCTGGTCGCGAGTTTCCTGCATCGGGTTTTTGTAGTCCCCAATCAACGCTTGATCTCGGCCGCCGATCTAGCCGAAGCACTCGAAGACGAACTATTCGCGCTACGTGATCGACTCGGCGCCGATGCCTATCCCAAACGCGCACTCGACTATCTCAACGACTGGGCCAGTCCGGACAAAGCCTGGCTGCGCAAGTTCTACGCCCAAGGCTCGGATGAGCCCTATTTCGATCTTACCCCCTCGACCGAAAAGGCGATCGTCTGGCTCGACGGGTTGACTGAGCGCAGCTTTGTGGGCACCGAATCGCGCCTGCTGACGTTGTTCGAATTGCTGCGGCAGATGAGCGAGGGCAGCGAAGCCGACCCCGACCGGCGCATTGCCGAGTTGCAAAAGCGGCGCGACGAGATCGATCTCGAGATTGCGCGTGCATTAGCTGGAGACTTGGCCTTGCTGGACGGCACCGCCCTCAAGGATCGCTTTCAGCAATTCATGCAGCTGGCGCGCGAACTACTGACCGATTTCCGCGAAGTAGAGCAAAATTTCCGCCTGCTCGATCGCCGCGTGCGCGAGCGCATTGCGTTGTGGGAGGGTTCGAAAGGCGCATTGCTGGAAGAAATCATGGGCGAGCGCGACGCGATAGGCGACTCAGATCAAGGCAAGAGCTTTCGCGCATTCTGGGATTTTCTGATGTCGAGTTCGCGTCAGGAGGAGTTGACCGACTTGCTGACGCGGGTGCTGGCCTTACCCGCAGTGTCGGACCTCAAGCCCGATGCGCGCACCGGCCGGGTGCATTACGACTGGCTTGAAGCCGGCGAACACACGCAGCGCACAGTGGCGCAACTGTCGCAGCAGCTGCGCCGTTTTCTCGACGACCAGGCCTGGCTGGAAAACCGCCGCATCATGGATATACTGCATGGTATCGAAGCCAAAGTTTTAGCGCTGCGCGACACGCCGCCCGACGGCCACGTCATGACTCTGGCCGAAGCGTCATCCGAGATCGAGCTGCCGCTGGAACGCCCCTTGTACACGCCGGTGCTTAAGTCGCTTATCGCCGATATCGAACTGGAAGCGGGCGACAGCGATCTGGACGCCGCGGCGCTGTACTCTCAAATCGTCGTTAATCGCGTCCAGCTGGCGGGCCATATTCGCCAGGCGCTACAGGAACGGTCGCAGATAACATTGCGCGAGTTGATCGAACTGCACCCCTTGCAGCAGGGTCTGGCCGAGTTGGTCGCGTACTTGCAATTGGGCAGCGATGCGTTCAAGAGCGTGGTGGACGAAGATGCGCATGATGTCATCGTGTGGCACACCGTTCAGCACGACGCGGTGCCGGCAGTCTCGATCATGCGGCAGGCGCGGCTGCCGCGGGTGATTTTCGTGAGATGAAATGACGATGGATAACGAATTGAATGAAATGCCTGCCGCTGTCGCCCAGGTCGACTTGTCGATGCTGGCGATTACCTTGCTCAAAGGCGTCATCTACCGTGACGGTGACGAGGGCCTGTGGGGTGCTTTGCTGGATTTGCAGGCGCGGGTACGGGATTATGTGTCCGTGTTGGGATTGGAGTTGGTGCTGGACGAGGCGGAAGGGTATGCCTTCTTGCGCAGCCGGCCGGAGCCAACCGAAGACGAGTCGGCACCGAAGCTGCCGCGCCTGATCGCGCGCCGGCCGATCTCTTTTCCGGTCAGTCTGCTACTGGCGTTGCTGCGCAAGAAACTGGCCGAATTCGATGCCGGCGGCGGCGATACGCGGCTGGTTTTGTCGCGTGATGATATTGTCGAACTGGTTAGAGTATTTCTGCCTGAAAGCAGCAATGAAGCGAAGCTGATCGATCAAATTGAGACACATATCAACAAGATTGTCGACCTCGGCTTTTTGCGCCGTTTGAAGACCGCAAGCGGGCCGGCCGGTTATGAAGTGCGGCGCATTTTGAAAGCCTTTGTCGATGCGCAGTGGCTAGCGGAATTCGATTCCCGTCTGGCCGCATATCAAGCGCAATTGGCAGGCACGGCCGTCACGAAGGACGAGGCCGATGAATAAGCCCAACGAGATTATTCCACAAGCGCTGACACTCGATTTTGTCGCCGACGATACTTTAACGGGGTTCCGCCTGACCCGCCTGGAAGTCTTCAATTGGGGCACCTTCGACGGCCGCGTGTGGACGCTTCAGCTGGACGGAAAAAATGGCCTGCTGACCGGTGACATCGGCTCGGGCAAGTCCACCCTGGTGGATGCCGTGACGACGCTGTTGGTCCCTTCCCAGCGGATTGCCTACAACAAGGCCGCCGGTGCTGACAGCAAGGAACGAAGCCTGCGCTCCTATGTACTCGGGCATTACAAGTCCGAGCGCAACGAGGTAACCGGCACCGCCAGGCCTGTTTCCTTGCGCGATCCCAGCACCTACTCGGTGATCCTCGGCGTGTTCCACAACGCCGGCTACGACCAGACCGTGTCGCTGGCGCAGGTGTTCTGGATCAAACCAGCCCAGACCCAGCCGATGCGCTTCTACGTTGGCGCCGAGCGAGATTTATCGATCGCGGCGGACTTCGCTCACTTCGGCAGCGACATCGTGCAATTGCGCAAGAAGCTGCGCGGCCTCGGCGCGGAAATCGAAGATACCTTTCCCAAATACGGTGCATGGTTTCGTCGCCGCTTCGGCATCGAAAACGAACAGGCGCTGGAGTTGTTTCATCAGACTGTGTCGATGAAGTCTGTCGGCAATCTGACCGACTTCGTGCGCAGCCACATGCTTGAGCCGTTCGACGTCGCGCCGCGAATTGCCGCCTTGATCTCGCATTTCGACGATTTGAACCGCGCCCACGAGGCGGTGCTGAAGGCCAAGCGCCAGGTCGAACTGCTCAAGCCTCTGGTGGACGAATGCGAGCTGCACGGCACGCTGCAGGCCGAACAAGAAGTTTCGCGCGCTTGTCGCGATACGCTCAAACCGTATTTCGCGGAATTGAAGCTCGCCTTGCTTGAGCGGCGCTTGCAGTTGCTGGCAGAAGACCATGCCAGGCTTTCCACGCAGAAGGAACGGCGGATTGAACAAGTCGATCGGGAGCGAACCGAAACGGATCGGCTCAAGCGTGCGATTGCCGAGCAAGGCGGCGGCCGGCTCGAACAACTGGCTGCCGCCATCCGCGACGAAGAACGTGAGCGAGATCGGCGCCAACTGCGCGCGCAACGCTATACCACCTTGCTGGGCGCAATCGGCAAAACGCCGGCCAGCAACGAGCCGGGCTTTATTGCACGGCAGCGCGCTGTGGCCGATCTGGGCGAAGGCCTGAGTCAGAGGGAAGCAGATTTGCAGAATCAGGTCACCGAATCGAGCGTGTCGCTGCGCGACGGCAGGCTGGAGCACAAGGCGCTTAGCGAGGAAGTCGCCAGTCTCAAGTCGCGGCGCAGCAACATTCCAAAAGCGCTGGTTGCGATGCGTGCTTCGTTATGCGTGGAACTGGGCCTGGATGAGGCCAGCATGCCGTTTGCCGGCGAATTGATACAAGTGCGCGACGATGCGCGGCAATGGGAAGGCGCGATCGAACGTGTTTTACACGGTTTCGGCTCGTCGCTGCTAGTGCCGGATGAACATTACCCGGAGGTCGCCGCATGGGTGGATCGCACGCATCTGGCGGGAAGACTGGTGTATTTCCGCGTGCGCCCCATGCGCGAGCGAGAGATCGCCGAACTTCACCGCGATTCGCTGGTGCGTCAGCTGGCTATTAAACCCGATTCGCCGTTCTATCAATGGCTTGAGCGGACGCTAGTGCAGCGCTTCGACTACGCATGCTGCGCCACGCCGGAACAATTTCGCCGCGAGTCGCGGGCGCTGACCCGCACCGGCCAGATCAAGACGCAGGGCGAACGGCATGAAAAAGATGACCGCCATCGCCTCGACGACCGCAGCCGCTACATCCTCGGCTGGAGTAATGCGGCCAAGATCGCCGTGCTGGAGGGACAGTTGAATGCACTCGAGACACGGCTCGCCGATATCGCCGGCCGGATCGGCAAAGCGCAAGACCGGCAGAAGACGCTGCGGCAACAACTGGAGACTTTGGCCGCGCTAAAAGAATTCAACGATTTTCGTGAACTGGATTGGCACAGCTGTGCGACCTCAGTCGCCAGGCTGCAAGATGAGAAAGGACGCCTGGAGGCGGCAAGCAATGCGCTGCTGGAACTGGCGGCACAATTGGAATCGGTACAGGGTGAGTTGAAGCGCAGTGAGCAAGCACTGTCGGATGTCAATATGGAGTTAGGCGGCATCGGAGTTAAACAGGACGCGGCCCAAGCACTGCGCGAGCAAACAGCGACATTACGCACCGAAATCGCCGACTTGACCCGCGAGCGGCTGAACGCACTGCGTGCCGAAATCCTGGGCGAGCATCAACTTTCAGTCGAATCGTGCGATAACCGCGAACGTGAATTACGCGATGCATTGCAGACGCGGCTAGACGCGGAGGTCAAGCGCCTGAATGGTATGACGGAACGCATCATCAAGGGCATGTCGAACTTCAAGGAGGCTTACAAGCTCGATACTGCCGACTTCGATGCCAGCCTGGAAGCGGCGTTCGAATATCGTAATCTGCTGGCGCGCCTGGATGCCGACGATCTGCCGCGCTTCGAAGCGCGTTTCAAGGAATTGTTGAACGTCAATACCATCAACGAGATCGCCAATTTCAACGCGCAGCTGGCGCGCGAACGCGAAATGATCAAGGAACGCATCGCGCGGATCAATGAGTCATTGGCGCAGATCGACTACAACCCCGGTCGCTATATTGTGCTTGAAACGCAGGCGAGTCCGGACGCCGATATTCGCGATTTTCAAACCGAGTTGCGCGCCTGCACGGAAGGGGCGCTGACCGGTTCGGATAACACCCAGTACGCTGAAGCCAAGTTTACCCAGGTCAAAGCTATCATCGACCGCTTTCGCGGCCGCGAAGGACTATCGGACCAAGATCGCCGCTGGACAGCCAAGGTTGCCGATGTGCGCAACTGGTTTCTGTTCGCCGCCAGCGAGCGTTGGCGTGAAGACAACACCGAATTTGAGCATTATTCGGACTCGGGCGGCAAATCGGGCGGCCAAAAGGAAAAACTGGCCTATACCGTTCTGGCCGCCAGTCTCGCCTATCAGTTCGGCCTCGAATGGGGCGCGGTGCGCTCGCGTTCGTTCCGTTTCGTGGTGATCGACGAAGCATTTGGGCGCGGCTCGGATGAATCCGCGCAATACGGGCTTAAGCTGTTCAAGCAACTCAACCTGCAATTGCTGATCGTCACGCCGTTGCAAAAAATTCATATCATCGAGCCGTTTGTCTCGAGCGTCGGCTTCGTCCAAAATGAGGAAGGGCGCGCCTCCAAGTTGCGCAATCTGAGCATTGAGGAACACCTCGCCCGCAAGTCGGAGGGTGCGGCGTGAGCTGGACCACGGTAGAAGATTTGAAAGCGCAGCTGCGGCGCTTGTGGGAACGCGGCGAATTGTTGCGCGGCATCGCCTACGACGGCGCAGCTGAAAAGTCCGACCCAGCGAGCGACGCGGGTGAACCGATTGAGGCAGGCTCGCGCTCCTGCGCATTTCCGTTGAAACTTGTCCTGAAGGGCCCTACTTCGGCCGAACTGAGCGAACAGTTTCAAGCTGTGCGTGAATGGATCGCCGAGCTTGTCGCGGTGGCACGGATCCGTGTCGAATGGCGCGAGGTCAGACATCGTATTCTGGGTCTTCAACGTGTGCCGCAGGCGGTCTGGATCGACCAGCGCGATGCTGCGCTCGCCCTGATCGGCAAACATCACGATGCGGCGCAATTTTCTCGCCTGCTGGCGATAGTACGATCACGACAACCGGCGCTGCTGCCCTGGTTTCACCGGCGCCCGCTGCAAGCGCTTTCGTTGACAGCACAATGTGAGCGTTTGCTGGCCGTGGTCGATTGGATGGTGAGGCATCCGCGTCCAAACATTTATCTTAGACAAGTGGATATTGCCGGGGTGAATAGCAAATTCATCGAGAACTGGCGTGGCGTGCTGACTGAATGGCTCGATCTGATACTTCCCGCCGAGACCGTCGCCACGGAAAAAATTGGTGTCGCACAGTTTTCAGCACGCTATGGCTTTCTCGACAAACCCGTGCGCATTCGATTTCGTGTGCTCGACTCGCGTTTATCGATAGTTCCGGGCGCGACGTCGCCCGATATCACACTCGACGCGAATAGTTTCGCTGCGTTAACGACCCCGATTCGCCAGGTCTTCATCACCGAGAACGAAACAAATTTCCTGGCGTTCCCGCCGATGGCCGAAGCCATCGTTGTTTTCGGCGCCGGTTACGGCTGGGACGCCCTGGCAAAAGCTGAATGGCTAACCCGCTGCCGTATTGGCTACTGGGGCGATATCGACACTCACGGCTTCGCCATTCTCGATCAGTTACGACACCATTTCGGCCACGTCGCATCATTGCTGATGGACCGGGCAACGCTAATGGCCCATGAAGCGCTGTGGGGTGAAGAGCGCGACCAAGTATTGCACGATCTCCCTAAGCTTGATGCCCTTGAGCGCGCCTTGTTCGACGACTTGCGGGACAATCGAATCCGCAAGAATTTACGGCTGGAACAAGAACACATTGGATTCCAATGGGCTCAACGCGCATTGGACCGGTTCAATGGAATTTTAGAGTCTTGAGCTACTACTTCCGAGGAAGGCGGCTCGACGACGTTGTCTTCGCGATGCTCCTGCGTAAGTGGCCGCAGACCTTGTAAAGGCCGAGAAGCGATAACTGTGGTCTGTCCCGTACCGTCAAGCAACGCGTGGTCGGCTGGAACGCACACGAGGTACTCGATAAACTTGGATCTTTTGTGCGCGATAGCGGCGAACCGTCGACGGCCTGGCCACAGGCATGGATCTTTGGACCTGGCCAGGCAAAGATTCCCGCACGGATATGCCGGCGTTTGGCGTTCCTGTCACTGTGCGGCCTCCGCAAGCTTGATCGTTTAACCGTGGTCTGACCTGTGTTTGAAACGACTTTTTTTGCCGATTTCATCACCAGAAGTTTTACCTTAACTACCGATACAGGATGGGGCATCCGAATTAACCATTTTGCCCCATACCACCGTTACATTGTTTCGTAACGACTGACCGGTTGTATCAGTTCCAATGCCGGGTATAGCTCGGCATTTTCTTTCTCAATCCGGTCATGGAGTGCCTTGAACACCAGGTTCGCTTCAGACTTGAAGCCGTCGATATCATCGGCAATTTCCCCAGGGGACGACCATTTCTCGGCGAACTTGGTGTAAGCGCCAGCCAGACCATCCATTTCGGATTGGTACCGACGGCCCAATTCCCGATACACCGGATTTTCGGATTTTTTTAGTATCGGATACAGCACCTTATCCTCGATCAATAAATGCAGATTGATGATGGTGCTCATCGACGTGATTTGCTCGGCGATTTGTGGGGCGTATTTCCCGATGCCGGCCTTGATCAGGCTACGCAACTCGGCTATCGCCTCCATGATCTCAGTGTGCTGACGCTTGAATTTATCGACATTCACTCCATCATCTCCTCGAATGACGCAATGTGGGAATATACCCTTTGGTACTGTGTAACAGTCAGGACCGGGGGACCGACGAACGGTATTACGCTCACTTTATCAAAAAATTAAACTTTGGGCTTATGCACGACGGGCGCGCGGGCTGTGCCGCCAAGCCTGGGCCATCCCTGCGTCGGTACGAAAGAAAAGCGGCCCCGGAGGGCCGCCAGAGCCAACAGACGCATCGGACTACTTCGAAGAGCAACTTGCCGGGTTCGCTTCGCAGATCGCCAAGCGCTCGTTCTGATAAATCAAGTCAGCCTGCCCTTGAACTGCCTCCGCTTTCTGCTCCGCTGTCTTGGGCGTCAACTTGGTAGCGATGCTGGATACAGCATTCGTGACGTCCGACGCGCCGCTCGTCGAGCCGTACTGAAGTTGGGTGATCATCCCTGAGTCGGCGATCGCCAGTGCGAACATCGTCTGGCCGAACAGGTAGGCTTCGGGGATCGGGACGGTCAACGTGTCGTCCTTGGAATCGGTCGGCACGTCCAAGGTGGTTTGAGCGAGCATGTAGGGCTTTGTCTGTTCGGGCTGCCCCTTGTCGTCCAAGCCGATGGCGTTGTTCCGTTCTACGGTGACGGTCGCGTTGTACATTTGACTGACCTTGAGGGGAAGAAACCCGCTGCCCCAGCCCGATGCCGGCTGGGCGACCTGGGCAACGGCCTGGTCAGACTTTCCTTGGACGTCAACGTCCAGGACGGGGGTGATGAATTCACGGATCGCCAAGGCGTTCCA
>Ga0302315_10000945_pt1 | contig 31023 bp, 29 predicted proteins | sample III_Palsa_N3_1_FD_200532 | JGI IMG/M metagenome (GOLD analysis project Ga0302315, IMG submission 200532) | Peat permafrost microbial communities from Stordalen Mire near Abisko, Sweden - III_Palsa_N3_1 | ecosystem: Environmental > Terrestrial > Soil > Palsa > Peat permafrost | place: Sweden...
ACGCCCTTGGCCTTCAGCAGGCGTTCTGCCATTGTGCAATAGGGGCACGTGCCGGAACTGTACATGAGAACACGTGTGTTCATGATAATTCTTTCACAATTTCGCGGTCGGCAACCCTTGCGCCTGCCATGCCGTCATGCCGCCGTCCAGGATGTGAACGTCGTTAAAACCAGTAATTTTAAGTTGCGCAGAGGCTTTCGATGATTGAACACCTGAGGCGCACACAACAATCACTGTCTTGGCCTTGAATTTGTCGATTTCGGCAATCCGGGTCGACAACTGCTTGAGCGGGATGTTTTTGGCATCGCGCAGATGGCTTTTGGCGAATTCGGCCTCTTCCCGCACATCCAGCAGCAAGGTTTTGCCCTGGTTGAACATCTGGGTCGCTTGCAAAATCGAGACCTTGGCGCCGCGTCTTTGCAGGCCTGGCCATAGCAGCATGCCGCCCGAAATCAGGACTAAGGCGAACAGCAAAATGTTATCAATGATGAATTTCACAAGGTTCCAATGGTTTTGATCAATCTCCGCATTATAAAATAGAAGACTGGAGGCCTGCCGGACTTAGGGAATTGAAGCGTAAAAATGCGCCTGCAAGGGCTGGATTTGCCGTGAACCGGCTATTTGTTTCGCTGTTTCGCGGCGCAAATAGCTGCTTTTTCGGCAATTCGACGATTTTTCGCGGGCATTCCCAATAGTAAAAGACCCCAAATTGTCCTGCTACATTGCAGTATATGGCCCGCTTCCGGCCGTTTTAAAGCCCGGTTTTAAGCTTGTTTTTACAGTCTATCAAATATAAATACCATGCCAACTATGTACAAAATCGTATTGATGCGCCACGGTGAGTCGACCTGGAACCTGGACAATCGCTTTACCGGTTGGACCGATGTTGATTTGACGGCCAAGGGAGTTGCCGAAGCCCGCCAGGCCGGCAAACTGTTGAAAGAAGCCGGCCTTACTTTTGACTTGGCCTATACCTCGGTGCTCAAGCGCGCGGTCCGTACATTGTGGGGAACCCTGGACGAGATGGATTTGATGTGGCTGCCGGTGGTTCATAGCTGGCGCTTGAACGAGCGTCATTACGGGGCTTTGCAAGGATTGAACAAGGCGGAAACCGCTGCCCAATACGGCGACGAGCAGGTCATGGTATGGCGCCGCAGTTACGATGTGCCACCGAATCCGCTGGATGCGGCCGATCCGCGCGCTTCCTTCGATGATCCGCGTTATGCGACCCTCAAGCGCGAACAGATTCCGCTGACCGAATGCTTAAAAGACACCGTCGAGCGCGTTCTGCCGGAATGGCATGAGTCGATTGCGCCGGCAATTCGCAGCGGCAAGCGCATCATTATTTCGGCGCACGGCAATAGTTTGCGCGCGCTGATCAAGTATCTGGATGGCATCAGCGATCAGGATATCGTCGGCCTGAACATCCCGAACGGGCAGCCGCTGGTATATGAGCTGGATGCCGATTTGAAGCCAGTCAAAAGCTATTACCTGGGCGATGCGGCAGCCATCGAGGCGGCGCAAAAAGCCGTGGCGAGCCAAGGAAAATCCAAATAAAAGCAGCTGCCATTCTTAAGCGGCTGCTGTCCGTGGGCGGCAAGTTTTCTGGCGGTTTCCAGGCGCTGGGGAACTGTCGCCGCGGCATCAGAATACTGGTGTTGCTGAGCATGGCGATGGCCGTGCTTGGCAGTGCCGGGCAGGCCAGCGCCGCCAAGGAAAGCGAACGCACCAAGCAGAAAAAGCTGGCGGAAATCCAGCGTGCCGACCTGCAGGCAAAGCTTGCGGAACTCAAGCGTGAAATCGATAGCACCGAAGCCGCCAAGAGCCACGCTTCCGACGCGTTGGCTGAATCCGAAGCGGCAATTTCCGACGCCGACCGCGATTTGCACGACCTCGGGCAAGAGCAGCAAGCGGTGGAGGCCAAGCTTGCAAAAATCATAAAGCGACAAGAAGATTTGAAGCAGGCAGTCGACCTGCAGCAGCAAAAGCTGGCCAAGGTGTTGCGCGAGCAATACGTGGCTGGCAATGAAGACCGGATCAAATTGCTATTGTCAGGCGATAACCCGAATCGCATCAATCGCGAGCTGCAGTACATGGGCTATATCTCGCAATCGCAAGCCAAGCTGATCGAGTCCTTGCGGACCAACTTGCAGGCGCTGGAAGCCAACAAGGCGGCAACCCAGGATGCCAAGGATGAACTCGACGAAATTGCCCAGGAGCAGTTGCAGCAAAAAGCGGTGCTGGAACGGGAAAAAGCCCAGCGGGCCCTGTTGTTGACCAAGCTATCGAGCAAGCTTGCCAACCAGCGCAAGGAAGCCGGCAACGTCGAGCACAATGAGCAACGCTTGGCCGGCTTGGTGGACAAATTGTCCAAATTAATCGAAGAACAACAAAAGGCTGACGCTGCCGCCGCACGCCATAGAGAGGAATTGGCGCGCGCCAAGACCGAAGCGGATAAGCGCCTACAGCAAGCAAATGCGCAAGCCAATGCGGCGAAACTGGCCGCAGCCAAGTCCGTCGCTCCGAAAAATACGCCGACAGCGCCGGTCGAAATCAAGGCGCCCAATCCAGCCGATGCAATCGATGCGGACGAGCCGCCACCGGCTACCGTAGCCAAAGTTGAACTCACCCCGCTTCCCAAGGTCGAAGAAGGGGTGTTTCCACATGACTTCGAGGCGTTGCGCGGTCAGTTGCGCTTGCCGGTACGTGGCGACCTGGTCGCCAAGTTCGGTGGTAAGCATGGAGACGGGCCCAGCTGGAAAGGCTTGTTTATTCGCACCGAAGAAGGGGCGGAGGTCAAGGCAGTAGCGGGTGGTAGGGTGGTCTTTGCCGAATGGCTGCGCGGCTTCGGCAACCTCATCATCATCGATCATGGCAATCAGTACATGACTATTTATGGCAACAATCAAGCAGTGTTGAAACGTGCCGGCGATGTGGTAAAAGCTGGAGAAGTGATCGCCAGTGCAGGTAATAGCGGCGGCAACGAACAATCAGGTTTATACTTTGAAATGCGGCATCAAGGTCGTGCGTTTGACCCACTCGGCTGGGTAACTATTAGGTGATTTATGGGCATCAAACTTAAGAATATCGGCCTTATCGGCTTGGGCATGGTTGCCGGTGTGGCTGGTTCCATGCAATTTGATGCGGTAGCGCAAAGAAGTGCCGGATCGCCGTTGCCGGTAGAAGAACTCCACAAATTGACCGACGTGTTCGGTTTGATCAAGTCCGATTATGTCGAGTCGGTCGAAGACAAGAAATTGCTCGACGATGCAATTTCCGGCATGGTGGCTTCGCTGGATCCGCATTCCGCCTATCTTGATAAAGCAGCATTTAGAGAGCTGCATGAGTCGATCGAAGGCAAATTTATCGGCCTCGGCATCGAAGTGGGAATGGAAGACGGCTATGTCCGCATCATCTCGCCGATCGAGGATTCACCGGCCTATCACGCCGGCCTCAAGGCGGGCGACCTGATTTCCAAGCTGGATGACGAGCCGGTGCGCGGCTTGACACTGGAAGACGCAGTCAAGCGGATGCGCGGCGAAGTCGATACCAAGATTACCCTGACCATCATCCGCAAGGGTGAGGACAAGCCAATGGTTTTCCCTATCGTCCGCAAGGAAATTCAAACCAAAAGCGTCAAGTCCAAGGTGGTTGAGCCGGGCTATGCGTGGTTGCGTGTTTCGCAATTCCAGGAGCCGACGGTATCCGATCTGGCCAAGAGCCTCACCGCGATCTATGCGCAAGAGCCGAAGTTGAAAGGCCTGGTGCTCGATTTGCGCAACGATCCGGGCGGCGTGTTGCCAGGGGCGATCGGTGTATCGGCGGCCTTCCTGCCGAAAGAAGATGCGATCGTCTCCACCAAAGGACAGATCGCCACGTCAAACGCCACCTATTATGCGAGCGAAGCCTATGGCTCGCGCACGGTCGGCGAGCAATTGTTGAAGTTGCCGGATGCAGTGAAGAAGGTGCCGATGGTGGTCCTGGTAAATACCGGATCGGCTTCGGCGTCGGAAATCGTGGCGGGGGCATTGCAAGACTACAAGCGCGCGCTCATCATGGGTACCAAGACTTTCGGCAAGGGATCGGTGCAAACCATCCACGCGCTGCCGGACGATACTGCGGTTAAATTGACCACGGCGCGTTATTACACGCCGAACGATCGCTCGATTCAAGCCAAGGGTATCGTGCCCGATATGCAGGTTGACGAATACGCCGATGGCGACGGCTTGAATGCATTCCGGGTCAGTGAAGCGGATTTGCAAAAGCATTTGACGAATGACAAGGATTTGTCTGCCGGGGTGTCGAGCAAGCCGAAAATGGATGAAATGGAAGAGGAATTGCGTGCCAGCGCCCAGGAGAAAAAGCGCAAGCCGCTTGAGTACGGCAGCAAGGAAGACTTCCAGTTGGCGCAAGCCTTGAACTATTTGAAAGGCAAGCCGGTTTCATTGTCGAAGGACAGTCTCGAGGCCAGGAATACGCCGGAAGCGACGCCGGCCAAACCGGATGCTCCCGTCACTGCTCCTGCAATTGCGCCTGTTCCAGTACCGGCGACGAAGTAGCTCGTTGCATCGTAAATTTGATTCCGCCAAGGGCCGCAGTGATGCGGCCTTTTTCATCCGGCCTTTTTTATCACACATCACGATAAGCCATGAACGATAATCAATTGCTGCGCTATTCGCGTCACATCCTGATGGACGACTTCGGCATCGAAGGCCAGGGAAAACTGTTGCGCTCTCACGCATTGATCATTGGCGCCGGCGGCCTTGGATCGCCGGTTGCCATGTACCTGGCATCGGCCGGAGTTGGCAAGATCACGCTGGTGGACAACGACACCGTTGATTTGACCAATCTGCAAAGACAGATATTGCATGATACCGAACGGGTCGGCATGGCCAAGGCCTTGTCAGGAAAACAAACGCTGAGGAGTATCAACCCGGAAATTGAAGTCGTGGCACTGCAGGAACGGGTGGCCGGCGAACGTTTGAGCGAACTAGTTGGCACAGCGCAGGTAGTGCTCGATTGCAGCGATAATTTCGCCACGCGCCACGCCGTCAATCGTGCTTGCGTCACCCATCGCGTGCCGCTGGTTTCGGGGGCGGCAATCCAGTTTGACGGTCAAATCAGCGTATTCGATACGCGAAGCGACGCAGCGCCTTGTTATGCCTGCCTGTTCCCGCCGGATCAAGCATTTGAGGAAGCGCAATGTTCCACCATGGGGGTGTTTTCGCCGCTGGTCGGTATTATCGGTGCCATGCAGGCGGCGGAAGCGTTGAAGCTGCTGGCAGTAATCGGCGAATCGCTGGCCGGCCGCTTGCTATTGCTGGATGCGCGCGCAATGGAATGGACCAGCATCAAAATCGCCCGCAATGAAGCTTGCCGCGTGTGCGGGCAGCATGCGCAAGAGACACGCTAGCATTAATCATTCATCCCGAAGGAATATCAGAATGTTGCGATCGATAAAAGGCAGGTTTACAGTCGTTGTGTTGACGGCGTTGCTTAGTGCATTGTGCCAACACGCATTGTCCCAAGTCCTGCCGAAGGGCGTCGTCAACGTAACGGCCACCGATGGGATCGCGGAATACCGCTTGAACAATGGACTGAAGGTTTTGTTGTTTCCCGATTCCTCAAAACCGACGGTCACGGTCAATATCACTTATCTGGTCGGGTCGCGTTTCGAGAACTATGGCGAAACCGGGATGGCGCATTTGCTTGAGCACATGATGTTCAAGGGAACGCCGCGCAATCCGAAAATTGACCAGGATTTCAACGATCGCGGGATGCAGTCGAATGGCAGCACCTGGCTAGATCGCACCAATTTCTACGAGGTTTTCCAGGCCAGCGACGCCAACCTGAAATGGGCGATCGACATGGAGGCCGATCGTATGGTGAACTCGAATATCGCGCGCAAAGACCTTGACTCCGAGATGACGGTGGTGCGCAACGAATTTGAAAGCGGCGAAAACTCACCTTCCAGCGTGATGTTGAAACGCATGCAGAGCGTCGCGTACGATTGGCATAGTTATGGAAAGGCGACCATCGGCAATCGCAGCGATATCGAGAACGTCAAGATTGAAAACCTGCGGGCGTTTTATCATACCTACTACCAACCGGATAATGCCGTGCTGCTGATCGCCGGAAAATTCGACCCGGCCCGCACTTTGCAATGGATCGCCAATGCATTTGGGCCGTTGCCTAAACCGAAAGGCAGCCGCCCGGTATTCTGGACGGTAGAGCCGACGCAGGATGGCGAACGCAGCTTTACCGTGCGCCGCCAGGGCGATGTGCAAATTGTCGAGGTCGGTTACAAGATTCCGAGCGCCTTGCACCCGGATAGCGATGCCTTGTCGTTTGCCGCCGAAATTCTGACCGACACGCCGAACGGACGCTTGCATAAGCAATTGGTGGAAACCGGTTTAGCCGCGCAGGTGTTCAGCCAGGAATTGAGCGGCTATGCACCGGGCTTGCAAATGATCGGCGCGATAGTGAAAAAGGGCGCGCCGCTCGAACCGGTGCGCGACGCCTTGATCGCCGCCGTTGAGAATTTTTACAAAGAGCCGCCGACCTGTGAAGAAATGGATCGCGTGCGACGCAACGACACCAATCAGATCGAAAAGATGCTCAATGATCCGCAAGAGGTCGGCATCGCTTTGTCGGACATGATCGCCTTGGGTGATTGGCGTTTGCTGTTTCATAACCGCGACGTTGTCGCCAACGTGACGGCAGAGCAGGTGGCGGCAGCCAGCAGGAAATACTTCAAGCGTGATAATCGCACCTTGGGTTTGTTCAGTCCCGACGACCAGTTGCAACGAGCACTTGTCCCGCCGGCGCCGACAGTAGCCGAGGTCATGAAGGATTTCAAGCCGACGCAACAGGTATCGAATGCCGAAGCCTTCGACCCGTCGCAGGCCAATATTGAAGCGCGCACAAAACTGCAAAAGATCGGCGGCTTGCAAGTGGCTTTGTTGCCGAAGAAGAATCGCGGGGAAACCGTGTCGGTTGCCATGCAGCTGCATTGGGGCGATGAAAAGAATTTGTTCGGCAAGCAGACCATTGCCAGCCTGACCGGTGAAATGCTGATGCGTGGCAATCGCGAATTCACCCGTGAGCAATTGGCCGACGAATTTGCAAAACTGAAGCTTACCGGTGACGTTTATCATTTCGAGACCACGCGCGCGAACCTGCCGGCAGCACTGCGACTGGCAGCCAGGATATTGCAGGAACCAAGTTTTCCGGAAAATGAGTTTGAGCAAATGCGCAGCGAAATGCTGGTAAGCCTGGAGTCGACCCGCAACGATCCGCGCGTATTGGCAGAACAGGCAATTGGCCAGCATTTCAATCAATATCCGGTGGGCGACTGGCGCGCCAACCAGACGCTCGACGAGCAGATCGCCGAAGTCAAGGCGGCCAAACTGTCCGATATCAAAGCCTTTTACCAGGAGTTTTACGGCGCTTCAAATGGCGAGCTGGCGATCGTCGGCGACTTCGATGCACCCGCAATCGCCAAAGTACTGGATGAGACCCTGTCAAACTGGAAGAGCAAAGCACCCTACGCCATCGTCAAAACCAGCTATGCGGATATTGCGCCGACACACAAGAATATCGACACGCCCGACAAGGAAAACGGCTTTTACACCGCGCATGTCAATCTTGATCTGTCCGACAACGACGCCGATTATCCAGCCTTGACCTTGGCCAATTATATTTTTGGCGGCGGAGCCGGACTGGATTCGCGCTTGATGACGCGCATCCGCAAGAAAGATGGCCTGTCGTATGGCGGCGAGTCTTCGCTCGAAGCGGGTATGGTCGATCGCGCCGGCAGTTTCAGCATCAACGCGATTGCAGCGCCGCAAAATCTGGCGAAAGTCGATACCGCCGTGCACGAAGAATTGCAACGTGTATTGAAGAATGGATTTAGCGCCGAAGAAGTGGCGCGCGCGAAATCGGGCTTGCTGCAACAGCGCACGCAGACGCGGGCGCAAGACAACGCGCTGGCCTTTGGCTGGATTACCTATTTGTATCTGGGACGCACTTATGCATGGAGCAGAGCCTATGAAGACAAGATCAATGCGTTGACCGCCGAGCAAGTCAGCGCGGCGTTCCGCAAAGCGATCGACCCGGCAAAGTTGACGGTGGTGATCGCCGGCGATGCCAAGAAAGCCGCGCCCTGATAGGTTGAAGTTGCGTGGCTTTCCCCCTCGCCCGCTTGCGGGAGAGGGGCGCATATCATCAGTTCTTCGGAGCGGTGATCGCGCCAATACGATCCGGCTCGCCGTTGGCTCGTACCAGATGCGGGAATAATTGCCCGCCATAGTAAGCGATACGCACGGTCGAATAGGTTGAGGTATTCTTGACCAGCAATTCAATCGGCTTATGCGATTTGGCGGCGGCAACGATCTCTGCATCCAGTATTTCCGGACTGTAGTTCTCGCTATTGACCGCAATGATCTTCATGCCGGGAATCAGGCCGGCATCGAACGCAGGGCCGCCCCACAACACATCGGCAATCGTGCCCTTGGTGTCGTCGTTGGTCACGATCAAGCCCAGTGAGTTAGTGCGATCAGTCATTTTCTGCTGTTTTTCCATGGCCTTGAAGGTCGGCGACGGGGTGTCGTTGTAGACCAGCTTCCACCCGCCGCGATGAATGCCGTCAAGCGGTGCGCGCACCTCATGCGTATCGAGGCGTTGTCGCAGGAAGCTGCGCCAATCGTTGGGCTGGACTGCCTGCAAGGCGTTGACGACATCGTCAAACTCGTAGCTGACAACTTGCGTGCTGCCGTTCTGGATGCCGTGGAATGCATGGAGAAAATCGTCGAGCGAACGGGTATTGTTGGACAGCTCGCGAATCCGGGTATCGACATCCAACCAGATTAACTCGCCCTCGGGATAATAATCGACCAGGCGACGCGAATTGGCCCACGCATGCGGCGCATAGTAGAGCAGTTGGGCGGCATCGGCGGTGTCTTGCAAGGCGCGCCAATCGCGGCCCGGTACATGGTCCATGGTTGCCGCCACGATGGCGAGATTGTCGCGATATTGCTCGGCGGTCCACAAGCCGGAACGGGCAGTCAATACGTTGCCGAGATATTCGGTCAAGCCTTCATAGACCCACAGCAAATCGCCTTTCATCGGCAGGTTGTAATCGGGCGTGCTCAAGCCGGCGGGACGCCGGAATTTACCATTCCATGAATGGACGTATTCGTGCGGTAACAGACCTGCGCCCTGCAGGAAAAAGTCAGGATCGGTGAAGAAGTCGGCATCGATCCGGTCGTCACTGGATTGATGATGTTCGAGCCCGAAATAGCCGGTATTGTCCGACAGTGCCAGCAGGAAATCGTAATGCTGATAGTGCTCGGCGCCGAACATGTTGACTGCTTGTTTGACCAATGCGATGTGATGTTCGATTTGCTCAGGCTTCAATTCCAGGTTCGCTGCGCGATCGGCAATCAGGTTCAGGTGAACCGGTGCATTGCCTGGCGGCGTCAGGTCGATTCTCTTGAAATACTGGCCGGTAAACAGGGGCGCATCGACCAGTTGTTCGATACTTACCGTCTTGAAGCTGGTCACGCCCGCCTTTTCCGATTCGCGCTCCAGCGAGGTGGCAAACTGCCAGCCGTCCGGCACGCGGATAGTTGATTGAATCGGGATTTGCCGGACCGGGTAACCGGCCGGGTAAAACAGGACCTGGTTCCATTCGAGTTCGGCCAGGCGCGGTGTGGCGGAGGTGCTTTGGCCGAAGTCGCCACCGCCGACCGGCGACAGGAACTGGAAATCGACCTCAATTCGGGAGGTGCCTTCCGGCACCTGCAAATCAAGTGAATACATGTCTGTCAATTGCCGACGCCAGCTGAGGCGCTTGCCATTGGCGCTGATGTGAAGGGCCGTCAAACTGTTCAAGGTGCCGCTGGGAGAATGCTCCCCGGGTATCCATTTGGGATAGCGTAAAGTGAGCGCACCAGCCTTTACCGGAATCACTTCATGGACGCTGAATACCTTCCTCGCAGCTTCGCGCATATCGACATCGACGCTCAGTTTTCCCGGATAAGGGGCGTCGGTGAGCGGTATGTCCCCCGGTTCGGCGGCATGGCCATCCAGCGCTATCAATGCGCCGCTTAATAATAGACATGTTGATATATATCTGGTTACGGTCTTCCTGACTCGAAACGCATGTATTGACGGCATGAATTCTCCAATTTTATTGTAAGAGGCCGTTGCGAAATTACCGTGGCGTTGTTGCAACCCCTAGCCACGCTAATTTCGCAACAGCCTCCAATGAGCTCTCTGCCATTCCGGATAGGAGGCAGACGAGTTAGCCGGATAGTGTAGTGCAGTTGGGCAACTTTAGTTGGCGGACGTGTTTTTTCTGGTCAATCCCAGGTAGGTATCGATCACCTTGGGATTGCTGGCGATGTCGGCGGCTTCGCCTTCCAGTGCGATGCTGCCGGTTTCGAGCACATAGGCGTAATCGGCCACTTGCAGCGCGGCGTGTGCATTTTGTTCAACCAGCAAGATGGCGGTGCCGGCTTGCTTGAGGCGCACGATGATGTTGAATATTTCCTTCACGATCAAGGGCGCCAATCCGAGACTGGGTTCATCCAGCATCAGCAATTGCGGCTTCGCCATCAACGCCCGCCCCAACGCCAGCATTTGTCGTTCGCCGCCGGAGAGGGAGCCTGCCTGCTGTTTGCGGCGTTCGTGCAAGCGCGGAAACAGGTCATAAATCAGCGGCATTTGATCGCCGTAGGATTTCTCCTTCGCGCGGAAGCGCCGGTAACTGCCGAGCAAGAGATTGTCCTCCACGCTCATGCCGGAAAATAGCTCGCGCTTTTCCGGCACCAGCGACATGCCGCGCTCCACACGCGATTCGACCGCAATGGCGTCGACGGCTTGTCCAAGCAAGGCAATGGAGCCTCGTGCTACGGCGTTATTCGGCAAAGCGCCGGCCAACGCGTTCAACAGAGTCGACTTACCGGCGCCATTCGGTCCGATGACGGTCACGATTTGCCCGGATTCGACTTTCAGGCTGGCGCTGTGCAGGGCTTCGACCTTGCCGTAGCGCACATGCAAATCGCTAACTTGCAAAATTGGTTGCAGGATAGGCGGACTCATGCGGTAACGCCCTCGTCTTCGATGCTGCCCAGATAGGCTTCCAGTACCAGTGGATTGGTTTGCACTTCGTCCGGCGTTCCCTCGGCAATTTTGCTGCCGAATTCCATCACCACCATGCGATCGGCCAGCGTGGTCACGAAATCCATATCGTGTTCCACCAATAAAATGCTGACGCCTTCGCCCTTGAGCGTGTGCAAAAGATCGGCGAGCGCCTGTTTTTCCTGGTAGCGCAAACCGGCTGCGGGTTCGTCCAACAACAACAAGCTTGGATCGCAGCATAGCGCACGGGCGATTTCCATTATGCGTTGCTGGCCTAAGGCCAGGCTACCGGCTTCCTGTTCGAGTACCGCGCCAAGCCCGACTCTCTGTAATTGTCGCCCGGCTTCGAACAGCAGGTTTTGTTCTTCCTGGCGGTTCAGGCGCAGGATGCTGGCCGCTATCCCGATCAAGTTGCCATGCCGGCCGCGCAGATGCGCACCGATCGCGACGTTTTCCAGCACGCTCATGGCGGGTAGCAAGCGCACGTGCTGGAAGCTGCGTCCGATGCCGCATTTGACGATTTTACGCGCCGGCAGTTGGTCGATGCGCTGCAGGGTTCCGTGATGATGGAGCCGGATATGGCCGGAGGTGACTGGCAGCACGCCGCTGATCAGGTTGAACATGGTCGACTTGCCGGCGCCATTGGGGCCGATCAAGCCGACAATTTCGCCAGCCTTGACGGTAAAACTCATATCTTTGACAGCCGTCAGTCCGCCAAAGGTTTTGCTGGCTTGATCGACTTCCAGCGCGATGATTCCGCTTGCGGCTTGCATCCGCCGCGCCAAAGGCTGCGCCGATGCGGGTACGCGGACAGCGGAATTTCGCGCAAACCGTTGGCGCAGGAACGGCCATAAACCCTCGGGCGCGCGCTGCAACAGCAAGATCATCAGCACGCCGAATACGATCACGTCAAAATTGCCGGTATTGCCGAGCAACAGCGGCAGCAGGGTTTGCAATTGATCCTTCAGCAGGGTAAGCAAGGCTGAGCCGAGGAGCGCGCCCCACACGTAAGCCGAGCCCCCGATTACCGCCATGAACAGGTATTCGATGCCGACGCCGAGACCAAACGGCGTAGGGTTGACGGCGCGCAGCAAGTGCGCGTACAACCAGCCCGAAATGCAAGCCAACAACGCCGCAATCACGAAAATGAGGATCTTGATCGCGGTCGTGTTGACGCCCATTGCTTCCGCCATCAAGGTGCCGCCCTTCAATGCGCGGATCGCACGGCCGGTGCGCGAGTTCAGCAGATTTTGCACCGCCAACACCGCCAACATCACGGCCAGCCAGATCAGGAAATACATCGAGCGGCCGTTATCCAGGTTGATGCCAAATAGATTGATGGGGGCGATGCCGTTCAAGCCGTCGTACTTACCGAGGAAATCCAGATTGCCGAACAGGTAGAACAAGGAAAGTCCCCAGGCAATCGTGCCCAATGGCAGATAGTGGCCCGATAGGCGCATGGTGATGGCGCCGAGAAATAACGCAGTCGCCGCAGTGAGCGCCAACCCGGCCAGTAAGCCCAGCCACGGTGAAACGCCAAACTGGGTGCCCAGCCACGCGGTTGAATAGGCTCCCAAGCCGACAAATGCGGCTTGGCCGAACGAGGTCAAGCCACCGATGCCGGTTAGTAACACTAATCCCAACGCGACAATTGCGTACAGGCCGATGTAATTGGCCAGCGTAATCCAGAATTCGGGAGTCGGTAACAGCGGCAGCGCGACGAGGATCGGGATAAATGTCACCAAGCGCTTATTCATTGCGGGTCCTCATCGTCGAGATGGGGACTGCGCAAGGAGCGCCAGAGCAATACCGGAATAATCATCGTAAACACGATCACTTCCTTGAACGCGCTGGCCCAGAACGAAGAATAGGACTCCAGCAAACCGACCAGCAGCGCACCGGCTGCTGCCAGCGGATAACTGCCAAGGCCGCCCAAAATGGCGCCGACAAAACCTTTCAACCCGATCAGGAAACCACTATCGTAGTACATGGTGGTCAGCGGCGCGATTAATATGCCGCACAAGGCGCCCAGGGTAGCCGCCAGGGTAAACGCAAGGCGACCTGCAGGCGCTGCGCCGATGCCGACCAGCCGGGCGCCAAGGCGGTTGGAGGCGGTGGCACGCAGGGCCTTGCCCGACAAGCTGTGTTCAAAATACAGATACAGTGCAGCGATCAGCGCCAGCGCAACCACGATGACCAGGACATTTTGAGCCGAGATAGAAAGCGGGCCCACATCGAAGTGGGCATCGGAAAGCGGGTCGGTACGCGCGCCTTCGGTGCCGAACATCAATAATCCAAGGCCGATCAACACGAAATGCACGGCTACCGACACGATTAGTAACACCAACACACTGGCTTCCAACAGCGGCTCGAATGCCAAACGGTACACCAACGGCCCCATCGGCACGACGATGGCGAGTGTCAACAAAACCTGTAATGCCGGCGGTAATGAATCGGCGGAATATTTCAGGCAAACGCCATACAGGATGAGCGGCAGCAAGACGAATTTAAGCGCGGCGAGGGGCAAGCTGCGCTTGGCGTTGCGGCGCAATTCGGTGTTACGCAGCGTCGCCACCAGTTGCTGCAAGAATACCAGGCCGCCAAGTGCCAGCGTCAAACTGGCGGATTGCGGAAACTTATTCGATTGCAGCGCGGCTGCAGTCAATGCGCCAAACGCGACAAATTCGCCCTGCGGAATGAAGATGACGCGGGTGACTGAAAAGACCAGAACCAAGGCCAGCGCCAATAATGCGTAGATTGCACCGCTGGTAATGCCATCCTGGGCAAGAATCGCGGCTATGGAGAAATCCAATTATTTCGTCCCGTCGGTCAATTTGACACACATCTGTCACAACCCTCTGATATTAATAGCCTATACGTATACATGACGGTAACTCGTCGACCAAGCGGTCAAATAGCCTAGCAGTTTAGCGTTTCGCATGGTCAGGCACAAGGCGGCTTGCACCGGGTTGTGCGGCCAGACAGTATTTTGAATCCGATTTGCATCCACTTCCGTATCAGTCATACGCAAAGCAAAAATTTTTCAGGATCGGTGTAAGTAATTTGAAATTGATGCGACTGATTGCCAAGTCGACGCGATGGCGTGGCTACTTGTTGGATTCGCGATACTAATGTGTTGTCTTTGCTTAATATTACCTGGGAGATATAAATGAAACAAACGATCAAAACCGGTGCCTTGATTGCTGCAGCCGCTGCTGCCATGGCTTTGTCCGGTGCGGCCAGTGCAGCCACCGCCTCCGTTAGTGCCGGCGACACGGTCCATTGTGCCGGCATCAATAGCTGCAAAGGCAAGAGCGATTGTGCAACGGCAGAAAATGCGTGCAAAGGTCAAAATGCCTGTAAGGGTCATGGCTTTCTAGGTTCGAAAGCCGGCGAATGCCTGGCCAAGGGCGGCAAGATTATCGATCTCGATAAAGACGCCAAGTAATTCCGCTTCACCTTTTCCTCGGGTACTGCCACAATACCTGCGCTCGCTTGTGAGCAGGTGGTATCCATAAAACGCTGTACAACTTTTTGGAGACTCAAATGAAACAAACATTCAAAACTGGTGCTTTGATCGCTGCTGCTGCCGCTACGATGGCTCTGTCCGGAACTGTTTCCGCTGCGACTGCTTCGGTTGCTGCCGGCGACACGGTTCACTGTGCCGGTGTCAATAGCTGCAAGGGCAAGAGCGATTGCAAGTCCGCTGAAAATGCATGCAAAGGCCAAAACGCCTGCAAAGGTCATGGCTTCCTGGCTTCCAAGGCTTCGGACTGCTTCGCCAAGGGTGGCAAGATCGTTGACCTCGACGCCAAGTAATTCGGCCTCGAAGAGAGTATGTGCCGGTCGTTGAGACCGGCAATGAATTTCCGTCGCCGGTTACCCAGCCGGCGACCATCATGCTTTTTGGATTTGACTGTTGCGTAGAACACACAATCAAACATCAGCATTTGACGCAAACATTTTCTGATTTCATCCCACGTCATGTCCACACCAAAGATTCGCCAATCGCCAGGTTTCGGCCTGGGTTTGCGTACCGATCATTATGCGGAAATTCTTTCCGCGCGCTGCAATGTCGATTGGTTTGAAATTCTATCTGAAAACTATATGATTCCCGGCGGCAAGCCATTGGCGATGCTGGACCAAATCCGGCGCGACTATCCGATGGTCATGCATGGCGTATCGATGTCGATCGGTTCTGCCGACGGCCCCTCCGGTGAATATCTGCAGCAATTGAAAGCGCTGATGCGGCGGGTTGAGCCGCTCTGGATTTCCGATCACTTGTGCTGGACCGGCGTGCATGGGCACAACATGCACGATCTTTTTCCGCTGCCCTACACTGAAGAAACCGTGAAGCATGTGGTGCGCAACGTCAAGCGCGTGCAGGATTACCTGGAACGGCCGTTGTTGCTGGAAAATGTCTCCAGCTACGTCGCTTTCAACAGCGACACGCTGACTGAGTGGGATTTTATTACGGCGATCGCTGAAGAGTCGGACAGCTTGATCTTATTGGATGTCAACAATATCTACGTCAGCAGCGTCAACCACGGATTCGATCCGCGCCAATACTTGAACGCGATTCCGGTTGATCGCGTGCAACAAATCCACCTGGCGGGGCATAGCGACCACGGCAACTACATTATCGACACGCACGATCACCCGGTGGCAGACCCTGTATGGGCATTGTATGCGGATGCCTTGCAGCGCTTCGGTTCCGTTGCCACCATGATAGAGCGCGATGATAACATTCCGTCGTTGGCCGAGCTGATTGCCGAATTGCAGCAGGCGCGCAATATCGCAAGAAACGTTGCGGAAAATCTGATACTGGAAACCGCGCAATGAAAGTTTCCCTGCAAGCGATTCAAGCGAACTTCCAGGACTACGTGCTCGGTCCCAGCAAGCAGCAACCGGCGATAGCGGCAATTGTCGCCGACCATTTCGGTTTGCCGGCCGGCGATCGCCTGGCGATTTATTACGACGCTTACCGGATTCGTCTTTCCGAAGCATTGTCGGAAGCGTTCAACAAGACTCATGGGTATGTCGGCGATGAAACTTTCGGTGATTTGTGCAGCGCCTACATCGACAAATATCCGTCGCGTTTTCGCAACTTGCGCTGGTTTGGTGATGCTTTCCCGGCCTTTGCGGCACAGAGCTTGCCTGATTACCCCGTGGTTGCCGAGTTGGCTGCGTTTGAGTGGGCTTTAGGCCTCGCTTTCGATGCCGCAGATGCGCCGGTGCTGACTGCCGAAGAGGTGCAGCAACTGGATGCCGGCGATTGGGAGCAGGTTGGCTTCGTATTGCCGCCTTCGCTGCAAATGCTGTCGTTGCATTGGAACGTGCCGGGCATCTGGCTGGCGCTGGAAAAAGAAGAGGCTCCGCCGGAAGCAGTTTGCTCCGAAGAAGCTTGCACCTGGCTGGTTTGGCGCAAGGACCTGCAGGCGCATTTTCGTTCGCTGGATGCTTATGAATCGCTCGCCTTGCGCGGATTGGCAAAGGGACACAGTTTCTCGCGGGTATGCGCTGAAGCCGCCGATTTGTCCGAGCACGACATCACATCGCAAATTGCCGGCTGGTTGCAAGTCTGGCTGACCGAGTCCGTGTTATCGGGCATTAAGCGCGAAGGTAAAATCGCGCGCTAAGATTTCAGGCTGCGATTTTGCACATGAATCGGCGTTTTCACCACTTGCGAGAAGATGCCGGCGAGCGGCAAGTTTTTGTCGGCAGAGATACTTCCGTCGGCAATCAGCGAGAGATAACGCAGGCAGCAGACCCGCAGGAATGAGGTAAAGTTGTCGATCTTGCCGCGATACTCGACCAGTTCGTCATACAGCTTGGTAATCAACTGATTGGCGCTCATGCTGTCACGCGTGGCGATTTCCTGCAGGACATCCCAATACAGATTTTCCAGCCGAATCGACGTCACCGCGCCGTGCAGACGTATGGAGCGGGCGCGCGAAGCATAAAGCGCCGGATCGGCTTTGACGAAAATCTCACACATGATGTCCTCAACTGGTTTGACAAGCGCTTGGTGTCGAAGACACCAAGCTTGGCTCAGTTGTCTTTATAGCACAATTTTGGTGCCCAACAAGGCCAGAAATTGAGCAATCCACGCTGGATGCGCAGGCCAAGCCGGCGCACTGACCAGATTGCCGTCGGTCACCGCCTCGGTGACTTCGATTTCGGCATAGTGAGCACCGGCCAATTCCACTTCAGGGCGACAGGCAGGGTAGGCAGAACAGCGCAAACCCTCCAATACCTTGGCGGCAGCCAGGATTTGTGCGCCATGACAAATGGCGGCGATCGGTTTTTTGGTTTGACTGAAATGCTTGACCAAGTCCAGCACCTGCGGGTTGAGTCGCAGATATTCCGGCGCCCGGCCACCGGGAAGCAGCAAGGCATCGTAGGAGGATGCCGTGACCTCTGCAAAAGTATGCGTCAGCGTGAAGCGATGGCCGGGCTTCTCGGTATAGGTTTGGTGGCCCTCGAAGTCATGGATCGCCGTGGCGATGGAATCACCCGCCTTCTTGTCCGGGCAGACTGCATGCACGTGATGGCCAACTGCCAACAGCGCTTGGAACGGCACCATGATTTCGTAGTCTTCGCCAAAATCACCAACCAGCATCAATATTTTCTTTGCAGCCATGATCGTCTCCTGGAAAGAGGTAGTTACATGCAGCGTGAAATTGCTATCGTTGTCACCATAATCCGGTGACCTCTTGCCACGCTGGCAGCAACGGCCTGCAGCTTTGTTGTACGGGACGATCATTGTTTGCCGTGCAGGCGTTTTGCGGGTAATTGCCGGTTACTACATTTGTTCTTGTGGACGGGCACTTTTTTTGATTTCCGCAGTCTGATCCTTGCTTTTCGAGAAAAAAGTTGGCGTCAGCCACAATGCGATGTAAAAATGCGCGCTTCGGCTTTATACTCGCTGTTTGTTTGAATCATCACTATTTCTAAAAAGAAATTTCCATGAGACCTTTTTCCTTGATTTATGACGGTAGGCAGCAGCGCCCCCAGCGCGCACGCGGGTTCACCCTGATTGAAATGATGGTGGTGGTGGTCATCATCGGTATTCTGGCGGCGCTAGTGGTGCCTAAACTGATGGGGCGTGCCGACGATGCCCGCATCACTGCAGCCAAGGCCGATATTGCCTCGATCATGCAAGGGCTCAAGCTGTATAAGCTGGACAATCAACGCTATCCAACGACCGAGCAAGGCTTGCAGGCATTGGTTGCAAAGCCGACTTCCGGCCCGAATGCCAACGGCTGGAAATCTGGTGGTTACCTGGACAAGGTACCTAAAGATCCTTGGCAAAATCCTTATCAATATCTCTCGCCTGGTGTGCATGGCGAGGTAGATGTTTTCACTTATGGCCCCGACGGCCAACCCAGCGGTAATAGCGGCAGTAGCGGTACCGATGCCACTATTGGTTCGTGGAACCTGTAGTTTTTTCTCGCTCGCGGTGGACTGGGCGTTTCCCAAGACGCCTTGGGAAGTCGCGCGGCTTCACTTTGCTGGAATTGCTGGTGGTTGTCGTCATTGTCGGCATTACCCTTGGGGCGGTATCGTTTAACGCGATCCCCAGTAATCAGAAAAATCTGCAAAACGAAGCGCAACGGATCGCCCTGTTGCTGCAGGCAGCGCGCGACGAAGCGATCGTGCGCAATCGACCGGTTGCATTCGAAGCCGACGCCAATCACTACAGCTTTCTGGTGCGTAACGACACCAATTGGGAACCGATTGCAGACGACGATTTGATGCGTGAGCGCGGCTTCAAGTTCGGGCCGGTTGGGCTGATGATGGATCCGCCACCGGTTACCGGCAACGATCCCCTGCGGATTATTTTTGGCCGCGAACCGGTCGACAAGCCGTTTGTGCTGACCATGTCAGTCGGCGAAGATGCGGTCGCTATTCATGCCGACGGTATCGGCCATTTCTCGGTCGAATGAAGTGATATCCAAAATGCGAATCAAGCACTTGCTCACCGGGCTGAATCATCGACGATGCCAGCGATATTCGACTGGATTCACTTTGCTCGAAGTGTTGGTGGCATTGGTGATCGTGGGCACTGCATTGGGCGCTTGCTTGCGCGCAGTGGGTAGTTTGACGCGCAATAGCGACGGCTTGCGCGCTTCCATGATGGCGACCTGGTCGGCTGAAAACAAGCTGACGCAAATCCGGCTAGCCAGCGAATTTCCCGACGTCGGCGAGAGCGACTTCGATTGTCCGCAGGGCGACTTGCTGCTGGTATGCCATGAGCAAGTTTTGGCGACGCCGAATCCGATGTTTCGCCGAGTTGAAGTCAGTGTGGCCGATTCTCAATATCCCGACCGGCGCATCATCAAACTGAACCAGTTGGTGCCGCGATGAAGTCGAAGGGATTTACGCTGGTCGAATTACTGGTCGCCATCGGCATTTTGGCGATCGTTGCGGTGCTGGGCTGGCGCGGCCTGGATGGCATTATTCGCGCGCGGGTTTCATTGACCGAGCAGCTTGAGGAGACGCGCGGCATGCAACTGACATTCGCGCAAATGCAAAGTGATTGCGCCAATGTCGCGCCGATTTCCGTGATCGGCAGCCGGCCGCAACTGATTGCCGATAGCGAGCGGCTGCGGTTGGTGCGAACTGTGTTCGCCGATGACCAGCCGTCGCGCCTGGAGGTAGTGGTATATCGTTTGAACAATGGCGTATTGACGCGCCGCGAATCGGTCGCGACGCGCGATTTGAAACAGCTTGACTCATTATGGAGTTCAACCGCCGACGATACCGAAGGCGTGCAGCCGGTGGTATTGCAGTCCGGCGTGACCAGCATGGCGATGCGCATGTGGTTGGGTAACGGCCCGTGGCAAACCGATGTGTTGCCGTCAACCACGCCGGCAGTCGCCGTTCCGGGGCAACCGGCCAATTCGAACGCGCTGCGCGGCTTGGAAGTGTCGCTCAAGACCAAGGCGAGTTCGGCAATCCTGCTCAAAGTGTTCCTGGTGGGGCCGGTATGAGGCAGCCGTTACCAGCATTGGCGGCACAGCGCGGCGTGGCCGTGATTACCGCGCTATTGTTGACGACGCTGGCGATTACGATTGTCGCCAGTTTGTTTTGGCAGCAGCAGGTGCAGGTCCGTTCAATCGAAAACCAGCGTTTGCAGTTGCAAAAGCAATGGATATTGCGTGGCGCGCTCGACTATGCGCGCCTGGTGCTGCGCGAAGATGCGCGCAATTCGAATGTCGATTACCTCGGTGAGCCGTGGTCGGTGCCGCTTGAGGAAACCCGGCTTGATCAATATGTCGATAATAACCGCGACGAAGAGGATGCCAGCGATGCGACCTTGTCGGGCAACATGATCGACGCGCAATCGCGCTTGAATTTGACTAATTTGTGCGTGGGCGGCGTGATCAGCCAGGCGCAGTTGACCGCATTTACGCGCTTGCTGAACAATCTTGGCTTGTCGCAGTCGCTGGCACAAGCGACCGCCACGATGATGCAGACCGCGCAGAAATCCAGCGGCGAGACGCCGGCTGCGGCAGCGGCTGCAGCGGCAATCGCGTCGGCCGCCACCGCTGCGGCTAACGCCCCCGGCGCTACCCTGACGCCAACCACCTCTTCGACGACGGCCCTTTCCGGCGCATTGCCAACTGCCGGATCGGGCGCCACCACGGAACCGCTTGGACTGACGCAACGCGACGATTTATTGGCGGTACCCGGATTTACGCCGGAAATATTGGCCAAGATAAAGGATTTTGTGGTTGTTTTGCCGACTCCCACGCCGGTCAATGTGAATACCGCGCCGGCGGAAGTATTGAGTGCCATTATTCCGAGCCTGGAGCTAGGTGATGCCAACAGCATCGTGGCAAGACGGACCTACTTCAATAGCATTGCCGATTTCACCTCGAAATTGGGTGGTAGTGCCCCGGCAATCGCCGCCAGCACTATTGACGTTAAGACAAATTATTTTCTGGTAAATGGAAAAGTACGTTTGAGCCGCGCGGCACTCGACGTACAATCGCTGATCCAACGCAATGGAACGAATACCGCAGTTATTTGGACTCGACAAAACTAAGCAGTACGAGACAGGGAACCGAACACTTTGAGTACATTGTATATACGCTTGCCGTCCAAAGCCGCTGCAGATGCGGCTGAACACTGGATGACACTGCCTTGCCCGTTTGCTCTGGCAACGCCAGGCGATGTCATCGAGCGGGAGGGAATTGCGCCATTGTCCGAGCTGGCCGGCGCCGTGGCGGCGGCACACCGGGTGGTGCTGGTGCTGGCTGCCAGCGATGTCACTTTGCTGCGTGTCAAGGCGCCGCCCTTGTCGTCCGCCAAATTGAAGCTGGCTTTGCCCAATCTGGTCGAAGACCAGTTGATGTCCGACCCGGACGAATGCGTGGTCGTTCCCGGCAATTTGGCCGATGGCTTGCGCACTGCAGCGGTGGTGCAGCGCGGCTGGCTCGACATTCTATCCAAGTCCTTTACCAACTTCGGCGCTCGCAGCTTGGTTGCGGTTCCGGCACAACTGTGCCTGCCGCATCGGGAAGGCAGTGCCACCGCCGCGATTGCCGAGCAAGGGATCGACATCGACCTCGCGCTGCGCATGTCTGAACAAGATGGCCTCGGTTTGCCGATCATGCCGGAATCGGCCGACACGGCGGTGCAAGAGGTGCTGGCGACATTGCGCACCATGGCCCCCAACATGCCGATCACCCTGTACGTGCCGCAGGCGCGCGTGATCGGCTATCAGCAGGCAGCCGGTGGCGCTGACATCGATGGCGAACCCACCCTGGAACCGGCTGTCGAGCAGCGCATTAGCGTATTTGCCGACAACTGGTCGCATTGGCTTGCCGGGGCCGGAAAGTCATCGTTGAACTTGATGTCCGGATTGGGCGCCGGTAGCGGGCCGCAGGTGAATTGGCGGCAGTGGCGGTGGGCCATCGGCTTGGCAGCCGCGATCCTGTTGATCAATGCGCTCGGCTTGAATATCGATTGGTGGCGCATGAAACGCGAAGCGAGCAGCTTGCGCACCGCGATGATACAAACCTTCAGATCGACTTATCCGAAGGAAACCGTGATTCTCGATCCGCTCGCGCAAATGCACAGGAAGATCGACGAAGCGCAACGCAATTCCGGTCAAGCGGCGCCCGATGATTTCGCGCAGCTGGCAGCGAATTTTGCCGAAGTGCTGGCATCCGAGGCTGACAAAGGGCCGGGGCAGGGCGGCGCGGCATCGGTGATTGCTTCCATTGAATATCATGAGCGCAGTTTGCTGGTCCACGTCAAGGCCGATAGCAAGGTATCGATGGATAAAGTGAAAGTAGCCCTGGCGGCACGCAACTTAAGTTTGAACAGCCCGTCAAACGGGGTATGGCAAATCGGGAGCGCGAAATGAATTCAAGTTTGTTAAGCACGCTCAACGAGTCCGCCACTGCATTCTGGAATGGGCGCAATGAACGTGAGCGGTCGATCCTGATGTATGGCAGCCTGTTGCTGTTGCTGCTGCTGGTTTACGCAATCTTTTTTGGCCCCGCCTTGAACGGACGGACGACGCTGAATAAAGACTTGCCCGCATTGCGCCAACAAGCAGCGGAAGTGCAGGCTTTGGCGAAACAAGCGGCCGAGCTGAATAGCGCTGGCGCATCATCGGAAGCGGCGCCGATTTCGCAGGAAACTATCGCCGCGTCCTTGAGCAGTCATGGCATGAAGCCGCAAAACCTGGCGGTAACCGATGACCTGGTGCGGATGCAATTGAATCCGGTTTCCTTTGCCGGCTTGCTGGACTGGCTCGACGACCAGCAAAAAACTTCTCACCTGACGGTGGTCGATGCCAATTTCATCGCCCTGCCGCAGACCGATATGGTGAATGCGACCGTGACGCTCAAGCAGCAAAGGACCAATTAAAAGTTTGGATAATATGGGAAAACAATGCGCCGCCTCGTGATATGGTTCGCTGCAGCGCTGCTCACGGTGATGTTGACCCTGCTGGCTTTTTGTCCGGCAGCGTGGTTGGCAACGGCATTGGAGCGACAAACCGGGGGGCGTTTGACGCTGGGCGATGCGCAAGGCACACTATGGCGCGGATCGGCATTTGTCGGTGGCGCACCGGGTAAAACCGACCCGGTTACGCCATTGTTGCCGGGCAGGTTTTCCTGGAGTATTTCGCCCTTGCTGCTGTTTGGCCGGGTCGATGCGGAATTGGAGAATTCTTCGGCCTTGTCGCAAACGCTGAAGGTGACAGGAACCTGGTCGCAGTGGCAAGTCGGCCCGGCCGCCATCGATTTACCGGCCGATCGCTTGTCCGGGTTGGGGGCGCCGTTGAATACGATCCAACTGTCGGGCCAGATGCAATTGTCATGGGGTCCCTTGTTGTTGGTGCGACAAGGCGAAAGAATTGCGGTAAACGGGACGATGGACCTGGATTTGAATAACGTCGCTTCGCGCCTTTCCCAGATCAGGCCGCTGGGGGCGTACAAGGTGATCGTGGTTTGGACCGGGCAGGAAGCCCAGTTGGAACTGAAGACAGCGAGCGGGCCGATGTTGTTAACCGGCACCGGGGCGTTGAAAAATGGTCAATTCCATTTTTCAGGCAGAGCAGAAGCCGAGGCAGGGCAAGAGCAAAAGTTGGCAAATTTACTCAATTTGCTGGGTCAGCATCAGAAAGATGGTAATAAGGACGTGTACGCGTTAAAGCTATGAAAAAAGACAATCGATCAGCAGCAGTGCCGTTTAAAAAGAAAAACGATTGGCGCCGTTGGAGCGCTGCGATGGCGGTACTGTGTACCCTCGCCACTGCGCAACCGTCGTTTGCGCAAGATCCCGCCGCCGACGAAGCCACGCTCAATTTTGTCGGTGCCGACATCGAGTCGGTTGTCAAGGCGATTGGCCATTACACCAACACCACTTTCATTATCGATCCGCGCGTCAAGGGAACCATTACCCTGGTGGCGGAGAAGCCGGTCGATAAGGCGCATGCCTATCGCTTGTTGATCTCAGCATTGCGGCTGCAGGGCTACACCGTGGTCGTGGCCGACGGCTTTACCAAAGTCGTGCCGGAGGCCGATGCCAAGTTGCAGGTCGGCCCCACCGAGGTTAGCGCAGTCAAGGGCGACCAGATTGCCACCGAGGTTTTTCATTTGAATTACGAGTCGGCCACCAATTTGCTGGCCGTGCTGCGGCCGCTGATTTCGCCCAATAATACGATCAATGCCAACCTCGGTAATAACACACTGGTCATCACCGATTACGCCGACAATTTGCAGCGTTTGAGCAAGATCATCGCGGCGCTCGATGGCCCATCCACTGCGGACATCGATATCGTCCCGATCAAGTTCGCAATTGCGAGCGATATCGCAACGATGATCAATAAATTGCTGGAACCGGCAGCGGGTGGCGGACCGGACACCGGCAAAGTCATCCTGACCGCCGATCCGCGCACTAATTCGATACTCATCAAGGCGCCGTCGGACGCGCGCGCTAATCTGGCGAAGTCCCTGATTGCCAAATTGGACCAGCCCACAACCTTGCCTGGCAACGTCCATGTGGTGTACGTGAAAAATGGCGATGCGATGAAGCTGGCAGTGACCCTGCGAGCGGTGGTGTCGTCCGATTCGTCGTCCAATAGCGGATCTTCCGGGTCGGCGGGCTCGCAAGGCGGCGCATCGGGATCCGTCACACCGCCGACCACGCCGGGTTCAGGTAGTGGCGCCAGCGGCAGCAGTGGTGGCAGCTCTATGCCACCATCGACGCCGGCACCGCCATCGACACTGCCAAGCGGTGGTTCTGCCGGCTTTATCCAGGCGGATCAGGCAACCAATTCCTTGATTATCACCTGCAGCGATGCGGTGTATCGCAACTTGCGATTTGTGATCGATCAACTCGATGCGCGCCGGGCCGAGGTCTATATCGAATCGCTGATCGTCGAAGTGACCGACACGCAGGAGTCGGAGTTCGGTATCCAATTTGCTGCCTTGTCCGGCAACGCCAATAGCGCGTATCGGGTCGGCAGCATAACGGGGTTTAGCAGCGGCAGCAACAATCTTCTTACTCTCGCCGCCGGCGCCGCCAGCGGTTCCTCAACCACGGGTACTACCGGCCCGACCTTGCCAGGAAACGGACTGTCAGTCGGCGTGTTCCGCCAGGTTGCAGGGCAGTTGACGCTGGGAGCTATTGCCCATGCCGTTGCCAGCGACAACGCGGCCAATATTCTATCGATGCCGAATTTGATCACGCTCGATAATGAAGAGGCGACCGTGATCGTCGGACAAAACGTGCCGCTTATTTCCGGTCAGTTTACAACTGCGGCCTCAGGCGGCGCAGCCGGCGTGAATCCGTTCCAGACGGTTGACCGCAAAGACATCGGTTTGAAATTGCGCGTGCGTCCGCAGATTTCCGAAGGCGGCTCCATCAAGATGTCGATTTACCAGGAGTCGTCCAGTATCGACACGACGCAAACCAATGCCGCTGGGTTGATTACCAACATGCGTGCGATTAACACCAATGTATTGGTGGATGACGGCCAGATTATTGTCCTGGGCGGCTTGATTCAAGATAGCGTGAGCGACACCAACGAGCAAGTGCCCGGACTGGGTGATCTTCCTTGGGTCGGCAACCTGTTTAAATACAAGACCCGCAGCCACACCAAGACCAATCTGATGATATTTTTGCGGCCTATCGTCATTCGCAGCGAAGAGCAAAGCGCTAACGTGACTGCCGATCGCTACGATTACATGCGCACGGAGCAAAAGAAAACGCAGCCGCAAAAAGCGCCACTGTTGCAAGAATATCCGGCGCCAATCCTGCCGCCGGATGAAAAAGGCAATGTCGGCGGCGGCGGCTTGGTGAGGATTGTGCCGAGTACCAGTAGCGGCGCAACGCCGGTTCCCCAGCCCGTGCCAGAATCACCGTTGATTGATCTGACCACCAAACCTAAGCAATAAGCCATGACTGAAGCCCGTCTTTTACCCTATACCTTCGCGCGCGACTTCACCTTGCTGGCGCGGCGCGGCGAAGCTGTCGATGGCGGCGTGGCGCCGGCGGTCGAAGTCTGGGTATCCGAGGCTACCACCCCGACCGCCATCGCCGAAGTGAGTCGGCGTTACGGACGTGTCAAGCTCAAGACGCTGTCGCGCGAAGAGTTGGAGCGGGCAATTGCCGCAGCCTATGCGGGCTCGGGCGGCGATGCCGCGCAGGTGGTCGACGAGGTCGAGTCCGATCTCGATCTGGCCAAGTTGATGCTGGACATGCCAGCCATCGAAGACTTGCTGGAATCAGCCGACGACGCGCCAGTCATCCGGATGATCAATGCATTGCTGACGCAGGCCTTGCGTGAAGAAGCGTCGGATATCCACATTGAACCGTTCGAGCAGATTTCGGTCGTGCGTTTTCGCATCGACGGTTCCCTGCGCGATGTGGTGCGCCCGAAAAAAGCAATTCATGCATCGCTGATTTCGCGTATCAAGATCATGGCGCAATTGGATATTTCCGAGAAGCGGCTGCCGCAAGACGGCCGCATTACCTTGCGGGTGGGCGGCAAGCCGGTGGACGTGCGCGTCTCGACTTTGCCAACCGGCCACGGCGAACGCGCGGTGTTGCGTTTGCTCGACAAGGAAGCCGGACGGCTCGATCTGCGGCATCTGGGCATGAGCCCCGATGTCTTGCCGCAATTCGACGAATTGATCAGCCAGCCGCACGGTATTGTTCTGGTAACGGGACCGACCGGGTCCGGTAAAACCACCACCTTGTATGCGGCGCTGTCGCGCTTGAACGCCAGCACCACCAATATCCTGACGGTCGAAGACCCGATCGAATACGAGCTGGCGGGAGTAGGGCAAACGCAAGTCAATGCACGCATTGAAATGACGTTTGCCAAGGCCTTGCGGGCGATTCTGCGGCAAGATCCCGACGTCATCATGATCGGTGAAATTCGCGATCTCGAAACCGCACAGATCGCCGTGCAGGCGTCGCTGACCGGCCACTTGGTATTGGCGACCCTGCATACCAACGATTCAGCTGCGGCCGTTACGCGTTTGCTTGATATGGGTATTGAACCGTTCCTGTTGTCGTCGTCCTTGCTGGGCGTCGTCGCGCAACGGCTGGTACGCAAGCTGTGCGAGCATTGCAAGCGGCACGACGGCCAGCAATGGGTTGCGGTCGGCTGCGAGAAATGCGGCCACACCGGCTATCACGGGCGGATGGGCGTCTATGAATTATTGCGCACCACCGATGCCATCAGCGCGCAAATACACAATCAAGCCTCGGAAGCCGATATTCGCGCCGCAGCGCAAAAAGACGGCATGCGCACCATGCGTGAAGACGGCGAACGCTGGCTGGAACAGGGCGTGACGACCCAAGCCGAGCTGTTGCGCGTGACCAAGGAAAATTCCAAATGACAGGTTGCGCCAACCCCGGATTCGCCCGCTGCACGCTCAGGGAAGGAAGCTGACCCGTGCCGGCATTTCGTTACGAAGCCGTCGATTCCGCCGGCCATACCAAGAAAGGTGTGGTCAATGCCGATAGCGTGCGCGCCGCGCGCGCCGATCTGCGTGCCCGCGAATTGGCGCCGATCGCGGTAGATGCGATTACCACCCAAGTCGATGAGTCGGGAAAGACCAAGGTGCGGGCCTTTGGCGACCATTTGTCGACCAATGAACTGGCCTTGTTTACCCGCCAGTTAGCGAGCTTGCTGGAAGCCAGTTTGCCGCTGGAGCAAGCTTTTTCCGCCTTGCTGGAGCAGGCCGAGCGGCCATTTGTGCGTGACTTGATCGCTTCGATACGCTCGGAAGTCATGGGCGGTTCCTCGCTGTCGGATGCCTTGGCCCAGCACCCGCGCGATTTCGCCGACATTTACCGTGCCCTGGTGGCATCGGGCGAGCAAATCGGGCAGTTGTCGCGCGTATTGTCGCGCCTGGCGGACTTCATCGAACGGCGCAATGCGCTGGTGCAGAAAGTCAAACTGGCGTTCACCTATCCTGCCATCGTCACGGTGGTGGCATTTGCGATCGTCATCTTTTTGCTCACCTACGTGGTGCCGCAGATTGTTTCCGTCTTTGCCAATACCAAACAAAAGCTGCCGATCCTGACCATCATGATGCTGGCCGTATCCGACTTTGTGCGCGCTGACGGCTGGATCGTGGCCTTGCTGTTCGTTGCTGCCGCATTCGGTTGGCGCCATGCATTGAAGAATCCCGACATCAAGCGACGCTGGCATAAATGGCTGTTGACGGCACCGCTCTACGGTAAATTCGAACGCAGCCTGAACACCTCGCGTTTCGCCAGCACCCTGGCAATCACGACCGGGTCCGGCGTGCCGATCCTGCGGGCTTTGCAAACCAGCCGCGACACCTTGTCGAATGTTGCCATGCGCGAGCAGGTGGAAGAAGCGACTGCCAGCGTGCGCGAGGGCGTCAGCCTGGCGCGCGCATTATCCGCGCACAAGCATTTCCCGCCGATGCTGATCCATATGATACGCGCCGGAGAAGTGACCGGCGAATTGCCAGCCATGCTGGACCGCGCCGCCAGCGCGCAGGAACAAGACTTGGAACGGCGCGCGATGACGATCGCCGGCTTGTTGGAGCCGGCCCTGATTTTGGCGATGGGCGTGGTGGTGCTATTGATCGTGCTTGCGGTGCTGATGCCGATCATCGAAATCAATCAGTTGGTACATTGAGTGCATTGAGAGGGTTTGAATGAAACGCTGGCCAATATTAGTGAGCTTTATTTTATTCGTTGGCCTATGCGCGTCCGCTACATTCTGGGCGATGCAATTGTTCAAGCCTGCGGTGCGGCCGGTTGCCATGCCCAAGGTATCCAACAAAGTGGATGTCGACCCCGAAGCAGCGCTTGAGTTGTTCGGCGGACGGGCGGTTGCTGTGGCGGCAGCCAGCAACTTCCAGTTAAAGGGAGTGGTAGTCGCAAGGAATGCACTGGAAAGCGTGGCAATCCTGGTTGCGGATAGCAAGCCGGCCGAAGCAGTTCGAGTGAATGCCGAAGTGATACCCGGCGTTACCGTCAAGGAAGTGCACTCGCAATACGTGTTGCTATCCGATGGTGGCGTGGTGAAGCGGGTTGAATTGCCTGCGGCGGCACAACAGTCAAGAGTCGATTCACCGGTCGGTATGATCCAGGCGCCGGTTGTGGCTCCTGCAGGCGCGCCGAATTTGCCCCCGCCCCCGCCGCCGCAAAATGCCGCAGGGCAGGACAGCGCCGCCCAAGCACCGCCGCCGCAGAATCCCGCATCCCCCCGGATACACGCAGGCGGGCGTCCGGGTAACAACATGAATACCAATTAACTGCATCGCCGGGCGCCGCAACTCAGTGGCGACAATGCGCAAGGCAAACGGGTAAAAATCTGCATCAAATGCGCATCACGAAAACGTGATGCGGTAGCTAGCTCACTCTCCCAGCAACTTCTCGATATCCGCCATCAAATCCTTGGGTGGCGTTTGCGGCGCGTAGCGCTTGAATACCGAGCCGTCTTTTTTTACCAGGAATTTAGTAAAATTCCATTTGATGGCTTCGATGCCCAAAAGACCACTCTTCTCGGATTTCAGATATTTATACAGCGGGTGGGCCTTATCGCCATTGACATCGATTTTTGAAAACAAGGGGAAAGTCACGCCGTAATTTTTCTGGCAAAACGCGCCGATTTCTTCCGCTCCGCCGGGTTCCTGCCCGCCGAACTGATTGCAGGGGAAGCCCAGTACTTCGACCCCCTTGTCCTTGAATTGCTGATAGACCTTTTCCAGGCCCTCGTATTGCGGCGTGAAACCGCAATTGCTGGCGGTATTGACGATCAACAGCACCTTGCCGCGATATTGCTCAAGGTTGACTGGCTTGCCGTCAAGACTGTCGGCGGTAAATTCGTAAATTGAGCTCATTTAGATGTCTTCTCCATTATACAATCCCCAAATGTTCGGTTCCCTTGCTCAGATCGCGTGACCGTGCGTCTTTGCTCCTCAGTTTGATGGCAAGGCGCAAGTCGTTGACCGAATCGGCGTTACGCAATGCATCTTCATATGAAATCTTATCCAGTTCGTACAAATCGAATAGCGCCTGGTCGAAAGTCTGCATCCCCAGCTCGCGGGATTTTTTCATGATTTCCTTGATCTCGTGCACGTCGCCCTTGAAGATCAAATCCGAGATCAGCGGTGAATTCAACATGACTTCGACTGCAACGCAACGCCCCTTGGTATCGCGCAGCGGAATCAGCCGTTGCGAGATCATGCCTTTCAAGTTCAGCGACAAGTCCATCAACAGCTGTTGACGCCGTTCTTCCGGAAAGAAGTTGATGATGCGGTCCAACGCCTGATTGGAACTGTTCGCGTGCATGGTCGCCAGGCAAAGGTGGCCGGTTTCAGCAAAGGCAATCGCATAATCCATGGTTTCGCGGTCGCGAATTTCGCCGATCTGAATCACGTCCGGCGCTTGCCGCAAGGTGTTCTTCAGAGCGGTGCCCCAATCCGCGGTGTCGGAGCCGATATCGCGCTGGGTCACGATGCAGTTGCGATGCGGGTGGATATATTCGACCGGATCTTCAATCGTGATGATATGACCATAGCTGTTTTCATTGCGATGGCCGACCATCGCCGCCAGCGTCGTCGACTTGCCCGAACCGGTGGAGCCGACCATGATCACCAGGCCGCGTTTGGTCAGTGCCACTTCCTTCAATATTTGCGGCACGCCGAGGTCGTCGAGCTTGGGAATCTCGGTAGTGATGGTACGTAATACCAGCGTGACCTTGCCCTGTTGAATCAGTGCCGATACGCGAAAACGCCCGAGATCGCCCGGGCTGATGGCGAAATTACATTCCTTGGTCGCCTCGAATTCCGCCGACTGCTTGTCGTTCATGATCGCGCGCGCCAGCTCGACGGTATGGGTTGGCGTCAGCGGTTG
>Ga0302315_10000948_pt1 | contig 30920 bp, 28 predicted proteins | sample III_Palsa_N3_1_FD_200532 | JGI IMG/M metagenome (GOLD analysis project Ga0302315, IMG submission 200532) | Peat permafrost microbial communities from Stordalen Mire near Abisko, Sweden - III_Palsa_N3_1 | ecosystem: Environmental > Terrestrial > Soil > Palsa > Peat permafrost | place: Sweden...
CCTCCCGCGCTACTCCAATCCAGCCTCCACGCCGCCCGAAAGCAGCAGCCTCACCCCCTCCTGGTCACCATCTCCGGCGACCTCCTCGTTCACCAGTTCGACTGCCGCTTCCACACCCTCGCGCCCCACGCCACCGACGCCGAGTACTCCGCCTTCGCCTCCAAGACTGTCGCCTTCATTGCCCTCCAACTCCGCGAAACCTTTCCCCAGAGCCCCATCTATTTCGCCCTCGGCAATAACGACTCCGGCTGCAACGACTATGGCGAAGACCCCGACAGCGATTTCCTCCACGCCGCCGCTGCTAACTTTTCCGCTGGGGTCCACTCGCCCGCGAATCGCTCTGCCATCCTCCACGAGTTCCCTCACCTGGGGAACTATGCTGTCACCCTCCCCGCGCCCATCCGCGACACTCGTCTCATCGTCCTCCACGACATCTTCGAGTCCAGGAAATACGCCAAGTGCAGCGGCACCCCCAGCAACGACGCCGCCACTGAACAGGTCGCGTGGCTGCGTGCCCAACTCACCGCCGCCCGCGCCGCCCATCAGCACGTCTGGGTCATGGCCCACATCCCGCCCGGCATCGACGCCTACTCCACCTTCGTCAACCATCGCGATGTCTGTGCCGGCCAGTCCCCCGTGATGTTTCTCGCCTCCGATGCACTCGCCAACACCCTCGCCGTGTTTCCCGACGTCATCCGTCTCGCCCTCTTCGGCCACACCCACATGGACGAGATGCGTGTCTACTCAACTTCGTCGGGCACCATTCCCGCCAAGCTCGTCCCCTCCATCACCCCAGTCAACGGCAACAACCCCGCATTCACCCTCGCCGAGATCGAGCCCGCCACCGCAACCCTCAAGGACTACACCGTCTACAGCGCCAACAATCAAACCGGCATCGACACCACTTGGGCAGAAGAATACCGCTTCTCCACCACCTACCATCTTCCCAACCTCTCCGGCGCCTCCCTCGAGAAACTCACAACCTCCTTCGTCGATGACAAATCCGGCAGCACCGACGCCAGCCACGCCTACCAGCAATTCTTCTACGTCGGCGACACCGGTGCAGCAAAGACCATCAAGGCCGCCATGAACGCCGCCGCCATGCAGATCGTCTGGCCTGCCTACGCCTGTGCCATCACCCACGCCGACGCCGCAAGCTTCCGCACCTGCGCCTGCCCCGCGTCACCGCCTCCCGCGCCCTAGCCCACTTAACCCACCTCATCGGTAAACGCGCAGGCCATCCGCCTCATTTGACTTTCATCCTCGTACAGCCAGACGATGAAAGTTCGAGTACGACCACCATCATTCCTTAGCCTCTACAAACGTTGTCCCGAGGTATCGCAACCGATGAGCAACACCCCTCAACCGATCACCGCCGGAGCGAAACTTCGCGCGGCCATCACCGCCGAGCACCCCCTCCAAATCGTCGGCGCCATCAACGCCTACCACGCACGCATGGCCGAACGCGTCGGCTACCGCGCCATCTACCTCTCCGGCGGTGGCGTCGCTGCCGGCTCCCTCGGCATCCCCGACCTCGGCATCTCCACCATCGATGATGTTCTGACGGATGTTCGCCGGATCACCGACGTCTGCGCCCTCCCCCTCCTCGTCGACATCGACACCGGCTTCGGAGGAGCCTTCAACCTCGCCCGGTCCGTCCGCTCACTCATCAAAGCCGGAGCCGCCGGCTGCCACATCGAAGACCAGGTCCAGGCCAAACGCTGCGGCCATCGCCCCAACAAACAAATCGTCCCCACCGCCGAGATGGTAGACCGCATCAAGGCCGCCGTCGACGCCCGCACCGACCCCGACTTCGCCATCATGGCCCGCACCGACGCACTAGCCTCCGAAGGCCTCACCGCAGCGCTCGACCGCGCATCAGCCTGTGTCGAAGCCGGCGCCGACATGGTCTTCCCCGAAGCCGTCACCGAGCTCCCCCAATACCGCGCCTTCGCCCAGCGCACCAACGTTCCCATCCTCGCGAACATCACCGAGTTCGGCGCCACACCGCTCTTCACCCTCGACGAACTCCGCAGCGCCGACGTCTCGCTCGCCCTCTATCCCCTCTCCGCCTTCCGCGCCATGAACGCCGCCGCCCTCAACGTCTACCAGCACATCCGCACCGACGGCACCCAGCAACACGTAGTCAACACCATGCAATCCCGCGCCGACCTCTACGACTACCTCGGCTACCACGCCTACGAACAAAAGCTCGACGAACTCTTCGCCAAAGACCGCCGCTAAGGAGGACGAAATGCTTTTTCTCGCCGCCGTCCTGCTCCTGGCCATCACCCCGGGCCACGCGCCACGCGCTGCCATGTCCGGCCCCACATCCATCCCGCAAGTCGACGACTCAAACGTCCGCCCACCGGTCACCCCCGACGACATCAGGATCGTCGAGCGCGCCAAAAGCACCCTCAGCTCGACCGCTGTCTGGAACCGTCACGACAATCGCAAGTGCCCCGTCGAGGCCACGACCTACAGCCTCTACTGCGCACTCGAAAAGGCCTCGGGCGAAATCTCCGGACACTTTGCACACCGCGAAGCCGCCATGCAGGAGGTTCGCTTTGTCGTTGACGACATCGCGCGCAACCGCAACTACCAACATCGCCTGATGGACTACAACAACGATCCCACCACCACGCTGGGCGACATTCAGAACGTCCTCGATCGCGCCGAATCCAACATCAAGAAGCGGCTGGCTGAGCAGCATCAGGCTCAACAGCCCAAGCCCTGACACCTCTAACATCCACAGCCGGAGATCCACCATGAGCGAAGCCACCATGGCGACCGCAACCGCCTTCAAGCCCAAGAAATCCGTAGCCCTCTCCGGCGTCCCCGCCGGCAACACGGCCCTCTGCACCGTCGGCCGCAACGGCAACGACCTCCACTACCGCGGCTACGACATCCTCGACCTCGCGGCCAACTGCGAGTTCGAAGAAGTCGCCCACCTCCTGCTCTACGGGCATCTCCCCACCACCCACGAGCTAGCCCACTACAAGCAGCGCCTCTCCAGCCTCCGCGGCCTTCCTCAGCCCGTCAAGGTCGCGCTCGAGCAAGTCCCCCGCACCGCGCATCCCATGGACGTCCTCCGCGTCGGCGTCTCCATGCTCGCCACCGTCGAGCCCGAACCCGAGCCGCACACCAACCATTCCGCCCTCTACATCGCCGACCGCCTCATGGCCTCGCTCGGCTCCATACTCCTCTACTGGTATCACTTCTCCCACTCTGGCCATCGCATCGAAGTCGAAACGAATGACGACAGCATCGGCGGACACTTCCTCCACCTCCTCCACGGCCATCCCGCCAGCGCGGAGTGGATCAAGGCCATGCACGTCTCGCTCATCCTCTACGCCGAGCACGAGTTCAACGCCTCCACCTTCACCGCCCGCGTCATCGCCGGCACCGGCTCCGACCTCCACTCCTGCATCGCCGGAGCCATCGGCGCCCTCAAAGGCCCCAAGCACGGCGGAGCCAACGAAGTAGCCCTCGAGATCCAGCAGCGCTATGCCTCCCCCGACGAAGCCGAGGCCGACATCCGGAAGCGCATCGACGACAAGGAAGTCATCATCGGCTTCGGCCACCCCGTCTACACCATCAGCGATCCCCGCAACGCCGTCATCAAGAAAGTAGCCCACAGCCTCGCAACAACCGCCGGCGACCTAAGCATCTACAACATCGCCGACCGCCTGGAAGCCGTCATGCACGAAGCCAAAAAGATGTTCCCCAACCTCGACTGGTTCTCGGCTTCCGCATATCACACCATGGGAATCCCCACGACCATGTTCACCCCAATCTTCGCCATCGCCCGCACCAGCGGCTGGTCCGCCCACGTAATGGAGCAACGCATCGACGGCAAAATCATCCGCCCCTCCGCCAACTACACCGGCCCCGAAGACGTCCCCTTCGTCCCGATAGAACAGCGCTGAAGACCTTAGACCATATGAACATGTCTGATCCCTTCACCGGCACATGGCTCTTTGCACCAGAGCTCTCCACCCTGAGCACACCTGCGCCGCAATCCTGGCTTCAGGAAATCAATGTCATTGACAACGAGCTTTTTGTTCGCGAACGCACCCTCCGAACCGACGGCACAGAGACATCGCAAACCGTGCGTGCGAAGTTCGACGGCACACCTTATCCCGTCGTAGGCTCACCCATCATGGACTTCATCGCTTACACCCGCACCGACCGCAACACCATCGCGGGCATCGGCTCCAAGCAAGGCACAGTTCTTCTGGCAGAGACAGTCAGCGTGGCGAACGACCGTACATCTCTCACCCTCAACTACAAAATACATATAGCCGAGCGCATTGTTGCGCACGGCATCGCGGTCTTCATTCCCGAATAACCGATCGCTCCCCTTCAGCAACCGAACCCTCAAAGGATCTGTCACTGCCCTATGTCCGCACCCATCAGCAATGTCCGCCCGCCCTTCGACCAGCCCCTCATCGACATCGTCGACTACGCCCTCACCTACAAAATCAACAGCGATCTAGCCTACGAAACCGCGCGCTATTGCCTACTCGACACGTTAGGCTGCGGCCTGCAAGCCCTCGATTTCCCCGCCTGCACCAAGCTCCTCGGCCCGCTCGTTCCCGGCCTCACCATGCACCACGGCGCACGCGTTCCCGGCACGTCCTACCGCCTCGACCCCGTCCAGGCCGCGTTCAACATCGGCACCATGATCCGTTGGCTCGACTACAACGACACCTGGCTCGCCGCCGAGTGGGGCCACCCCTCCGACAACCTCGGCGCCATCCTCGCCGTCGCCGACTGGCTCACCCGCAACGGCCATCCCCTCACCATCCGCGACGTCCTCACCGCCATGATCAAGGCCCACGAGATCCAGGGCTGCATCGCCCTCGAAAACTCCTTCAACAAGGTAGGCCTCGACCACGTCCTGCTCGTCAAAGTAGCCTCCACCGCGGTCGTCAGCCAGATGCTAGGCCTCACCCGCGACCAAACCCTCAACGCCGTCTCGCTAGCCTTCGTCGACGGCCAGTCCCTCCGTACCTATCGCCACGCACCCAACACCGGCTCGCGCAAATCCTGGGCCGCCGGCGACGCCACCTCCCGCGCCGTGCGCCTAGCCCTCATCGCCCAAACCGGCGAGATGGGCTACCCCTCCGTCCTTACCGCCAAAACCTGGGGCTTCTACGACGTCAGCTTCCGCGGCCAGCCGTTCAAATTCCAACGCCCCTACGGCAGCTACGTAATGGAGAACGTCCTCTTCAAAATCTCTTTCCCCGCAGAGTTCCATTCGCAGACCGCCGTTGAAGCCGCCGTAACCCTTCACCGCGAACTCGCCGACCGCAACCTTACCGCCTCCAACATCGCCCGCGTCACCATCCGCACTCACGAAGCCTGCATGCGCATCATCGACAAGCAGGGCCCGCTCGATAACCCAGCCGACCGCGACCACTGCATCCAGTACATGGTCGCCGTCCCGCTTATCTTCGGCCGCCTCACCGCCGAAGACTACGACGACGCCATCGCCCGCGATCCCATCTGGGGTCCGCGCATCGACCACCTCCGCGCCACCATCACCTGCGTCGAAGACCCGCAGTTCACCGCCGACTACCACGACCCCACTAAGCGCTCCATAGCCAACGCCCTCACCGTAGAACTAACCGACGGCACCGTCCTCCCGGAGATCGTAGTCGAATACCCCATCGGCCATCGCCTCCGCCGCACCGACGGCATCCCGCTTCTCCTCGAAAAATTCAAGACCAACCTCGACCGCCGCTTCTCTCCCGAAGTCCGCGACAGAATCCTCGAAGCCTCCCTCGGCCAGGCCAACCTCGAATCCACACCCGTAGACCAGTACGTAAGCCTCTACGTCGTCTAGTTCCGCTGCAAAGAAAAAGAGCAGGGGTGCAAAGCCCCTGCTCTCACTTTCGCCGTCCGCGCAGGACCTACTTCACCGGCACATCCACCACCTCAATCGTGTAAGCCGGCACGGTATGCTTTACCGTCGCTCCGGTAAACCGCAGCGCGCTATCCACCGGATGAATTGCGACCGGATCGGTGATCGTATTGGTCGCCTGGAACGTCGCCCCATGCAGCGAAATCAGCTTCGCCTCATGCGCGCCCGCACCCAGTCCCTTCAACGCAATCTCCAGCGGTTGATCGACCGTCGTCGCATTCACCAGCTTCAAATGCAGCACATGCGTATCCGACGACAACGTCACCGAATAGAAGAACCGCGCATTTGGATCAACACCGGTAATAGAGTTCTGCGGCTGTCCATCGCCAATATGCGCACCAAACATGCACTGCGCATAATAGCTGGGCGATCCATAACTCGTCAGCGCATCATACCCAATCAGATCCGTCGGCCACTGCATCGCTCCCGGATTGACATTCACCAGCAGCGGCGCATAGCTCGCGATCTTGATCAGATCACTGTTCCGCTCCATCGACGTCATGAACGCCGCATCCCCCAGCGCATCGCCAAAGTTTGGAGTCGGCGATCCCGAGCGCGTCGCCCACTCGCCCACAAATACCTTCGGCCCAGTACGCGGCGCATCGTCGTAGTGATGCACCAGCGCAAACATGTCCGCCGGCGACTTGTAATAGTGGTCATCAATCAAATCCGGCTCATTGCCCGCCTTCACCTTCACCGGCGTCGTCGCAATCAGCTTGTACTGCGGATACTTCTTCCGCAGTGCTTCCGCAAACTGCGCATACCGCTCGTCATAGCTTCCGCTCTTGTCGAACCAGTCCTCATTACCAATCTCGATGTAGTGCAGCGGGAACGGCGCAGCATGCCCATTCTTCGCTCGCTCCGCGCCCCACTTCGTCGACGCGTCGCCCGTCACATACTCCACTTCATCCAGCGCGCTCTGCACATACGACTCGAGGTCTTTCCCCGGCTTCACATGTTCCCCGCGCAGCGAGTAGCCCGCATATACCGCCAAAATAGGCTCTACATGCAGCTCCTCAGTCCACTTCAAAAACTCCATCAAACCAAATCCATCCGTCGACCAGTACGTCCAAGGAGCTATATGCCCCGGCCGATCGACCAGCGGCCCAATCGTCTCCTTCCAGTTGTACCAATCCGTTAGCCTGTCCCCTTCCAGATAATTCCCGCCCGGCAGCCGTATGAAGTTTGGATGCATCGCCGCCATCTTCTCGATCAAGTCCGCACGATTCCCATTCGGCGCATTCTCATACGTCGGCGGAAACAAGCTCACCAGCTGCAGATGCAGCGTTCCCGGACGCGCCACCGTCAGCTCCAGATTATTGTTCGCCGACGTCTTCACCTCGCCCGTCTTCAGCGTGAACTCATAGCGCGTCCACCCTGTCCCGTCCAGATCCACATGAGTCGTCGCTGCCACAGCACCGGTCTGGTTATTGATCAGCCGCGCCGTCACCGGCCCCACATCGCCATCCACCTTCGCGTAGAACGAGCCCTTATACGTCGTGTTCGCTCGCACCGGAATTCCCCAATAGCCGGAATTGCTCAACCCCGCCTCATTGCCCGCCGAAGCCGTCGTCACCTTCAGCACCAGGCCGCTATGCAGCGCCACGCTCGGCCCATCCTGCCGGTCCATCGACGCCGTCAACACCGCGTTGCCCCTCACCACCTCGGTCCAGTTATCCACGCCCATCCAGTTGCCGCGGAACGTGCCATTGTTCACCAGCTCCGCATACAGCCCCCCCTGGTACGAATGATTAATCTCCTCGGTCATCAACCCATACAGTCTCGCGCTGGCCGGCTTGGCGAGTACGCTGGTATCAACATCCAGATGCGCCACCGGCTGAACCGGCGTCACGGCAGAATGACCCGCCGCATGATGGACCTGCGCTCCGGCCGCAACACAGCCGGCACACAGCCCGGCGGCAAGCAGCACCCTGACAACACGACGTGTAGCAACACAAGTAGATAAAGGCATAATGGGGAGTTCGCTCGCGATCAAAAGAGGTAGACACTAACGCCAAAATTTTACCCCAGAAAGCGTTTACTTGACTTCAGGATCACCAAACTCCGCCCCGTGACCCCTGTATCCTGAGCAGGCCATGCCTTCGCCGACACCCGACTACCCCGCCATGCTCCGCATCGCCCTCGAAGAAGCCCGCACCGGCCTCGCCGAAGGCGGTCTCCCCATCGGCGCAGCTATCTTCCGTACCGACGGCACCCTCGTAAGCCGCGGGCACAACCGCCGCATCCAGCAATCCGACCCCAGCATCCACGGCGAAACCGATGCCTTCCGCAACGCCGGCCGCCAGCGCTCCTACCGCGACCTCATCATGGTCACCACGCTCGCCCCCTGCTGGTACTGCTCCGGCCTCATCCGCCAGTTCGGTTTCCAAACTGTCGTCATCGGGGAAAGCGTCAACTTCTCCGGCGGCGAGCAATGGCTCCGCGAACTAGGCATCCGCATCATCGATCTAGCCGACCCCACCTGCATCGCGATGATGCGCGATTACATCGCCGCCAATCCAACCCTCTGGCACGAAGACATCGGCGTCGACTAGCGCCGCCCGCCTTTGCTCTTGCTTTCCTTTCTGTCATTCCCTCCGGGAATCTGCTGTTGCTGTTGCCTTTCTGGCGGTCATTCCGAGCGCAGCCGGGGTCCACAACGGGCGTTCTTTGCCCGCTGGGGTGGGAGCGAGGAACCTGCTTCTCGCTCGCGCAGCGAGCGCCCGTTCCCCCTCACCGATTCGTCAGCGCCCGAATCATCTCCGCCTCACCCGGCCACTTTGCCACCAACTCCTCCGCACTCGCATCCTCATAGTCTTCAAACTCAAACCCCGGACTCACCGTACACCCCAGCAGCGCCCACCCCTCACTCCTCAACAATCGAGACCCCTGCCACACCCCTGTTCGCACCACACACTGCGGCCGCTCCCCCGCCTCCAGATCCTCCCCAATCACCACCCGCGAAGAGCTTCCATCCTCAAACAGCTGCAGCATCTCCACCGCGCCGCCCATGTAGTGATGAAAGATCTCGTCACTCTTCAGCACATGTATCTCGCTGAACGTTTCCGGCTCGAGCAAATAATAGATCGCCGTCGACGTCCGCCGCGCACCATCATACCGCCCATCCTCGAAGCACGAAGCCGCGACCAACTCCTCCGACTCCCACGTCCGCACGTACCAACCACCCTCGCGCGGATGCTTCACCAACCCCAGAATCTCCTTCACCTGATCAGCAGTCATCGCTTCATCCTAAGCCATGCCCAACTCGGGGCACCCACGATACACTCATCTTCAAACCAAAATCGGGCCCCTCGCTGCATCTCTGCGCCGCACCGGCCAACGCCGCTAAGGACCCTCCCATGCTCGACGTCCACCCATCCCACGAACCCGCCCACACCTGGCGCGACTTCTTCATCCACATCGCCACCATCTGCGTCGGCCTGCTCATCGCCGTCGGCCTCGAGCAAGCCGTCGAAGCCCTCCACCATCGCCACGAGCGACAGGTGCTGGTGCAGGAGATGCGCGCCGAGGCCGAACGCAACATCATCCTCCTGCGCTCCGACATCGACCGCAACCTCGAGAGGGCCGCTTGGCGCCATGCCATCATGGACGCACTCCGTTCCGCTCCACCCCACGATGGAGTGATCACGGCCCTCGTGCCCACGCACGAACCGTTCCTCCCTCAGATATCTCCCTCGCGCGCAGTCTGGTCCATCGCGAAAACCAACGGCACGGTCGCCCTGCTCTCCGAGCGAGAGGCGGAAATCTATGACCGTCTTGATAGTGAGGCAACCGCTGAAGCCTTATCCGACGATCGTCAGAATATTGCCTTGACCACCCTGCAAAGTCAGGGAATTCGCTTGAACATCCGCTTGGACTCCGGAGCAACCATCAAGCTGCCTGCAGCCGAGGTTCCTGCCGTCGCCCTCGCTCTCTCCGACGCCATCGCCGCGGCCGACGCCGACGCCCTTCGGTGTGCTTTCTATCTCGGGGCATCGAGAGCTGTTGATGACCGCGTGCACGACCGCGACGACTTTGTCCCCTACCTCCGCCAGGAGCGGGATGCATTGGAAAAACGCCTCGCCCACCAATAGCCCACCCAAAGCCGCAAGCCACCAACCCTCATCTCTGGAGCCTTTCATGCTCGACGTCCATCCACCCCGCAACCGCGCCTCGACCCCTCCAACCCATAACCCGCACCTTCGCAAATCTGCGATACCATGACCGCACACCACCATGCTCGGATCCGACCACATGTACCTCCACCTCATCACCATCTGCATCGGCTTGATCATCGCCTTCGGCCTGCAGCAGATTGTTGATCTCTTCCTGCGTCGCAGCCGCGCGCGCAAACAACAAGCCGCCGAAGAACAGGCACGCAAGTCACTCGACGACACCACCACACCTCCATCCAACACCGACCCTCCGCTCTAACCGCTTCTCCCTAATTCGGGCCCTGTAGGTCACTCCCAGCAACGCAGGTGTCTTCGCAATGCTCGATGTCCACCCTCCCCACCACGCCGCCCACACCTGGCGCGACTTCTTCATCCACATCGCCACCATCTGCATAGGCCTGCTCATCGCCATCGGCCTCGAGCAATGCGTCGAAGCCCTCCACCACCACCACCAGCGCGAGGACCTCGAACGTCAGATGCACGTCGAATCCGAGCAGAACCTCGACCTCGTCGGTGCTCAGATTCGATTCGCCGCGCAACGTCGTGACTACCTAAACGCCTGCGTCCACGCCCTTCAGGCCGTCACCCCGTCCAACGGCCAACTCTTCGTCACGCTTCCCGTCAACAACGTCTCCTTTCCTGCCAGATCGCAAGGCCTGCTCGTCTCTCCTTCTCGCGGTACATGGACCATCGCCCAGGCCGCTGGCACCGTCGCGCTCCTTCCGGCGGAGAAGGCCAAAGTCTATGCCCGTCTGGACCTCACCGCCGACTTCGAGCGCCAGGCCGAGATGGAAACCAGCCGCACCGCCTCCCTCCTTGCCACTGCCCGTCTTCAGGACCACGCCGCCACTCCCGACGGCCATCCGATTCGCCTCACCCAGATCCAGGCCGACGACCTGCTCCACGCCTTCGGCACCGCCCGCGAAGCCGCTGCCGACTTCCACTTCCGTCTCGTTGTTCTCGAAGGTGCCCTCGAAGCCGTAGTCGCCAACGTCGACTCCCTTCAGCAGATGTACCCCTACCAGGTCCGCGCCATCGCCCGCGAGGGCGCGAACGCAGCCGCCAGTTCAGCCCGCGACGTCAGCAACTCCGCCCCTCAGCCCTGATCACCTGCCGCTCATCCCAGGAGACCTCATGCTCGACGTCCACCCTCCCCACGCCTCCACCCACACCTGGCGCGACTTCTTCCTCCACATCGCCACCATCTGCATCGGCCTGCTCATCGCCATCGGGCTCGAGCAATCCGTCGAGGCGCTGCATCATCGTCATCAGCGCCACCAGCTCGAGGCCGATCTCCACACCGAATGCCTGCGCAACATACACATCGCCCTCGACAACATTAAAATCTCCGAGCGCCGCCGCAATGTCGATGCCGAACAGTATGCCGAGCTGCTGCGCGCTGCCCAGCAGCATCGCGCTCCCGTTTCCATCTCGCCCTTTAGCCGCCCGGAAGCTCTTCGCTATGTCAAGCCGGCATACGCCGTATGGACGGTCGCCCAACAAAGTGACGCCCTCAACCTCCTCCCGCGCGCCGACGTGCAGCGCTACGTCCGCGTCTATGGCCTCGTCCAAATGGCCATCGATCAGCTGGAAATCTCCAACGCCGCGCTCCAGAAGACGACCATCGCCGCTCTGCCTGCAATAGCCGATACCTCCAGCCCGCAGGCCTTTGTGACTCAGGTCAACCATCAGCACTTCGACCTCTCTCTCCTGACTCCTGAAGAACGACAGCAGCTCCGTGACGCTGTCGGCAACGACATGGCGGTCTGCGGGCAGAGCATCAACATCAACGCCTTCCTCTACGGCATCGAATGGGCCGTCCTCCACGGCTCAACCTCCGACGAAGAGAACATCCGCATCATCTACGACGCACAGTCTACCTACTGGCAGGGCGGTACCAAGGCCCTTCTCGCAAAATACCCTCCACTAGCCGAGTCCTCTCCATCGACAGTTCCCGCCACTGACACCGTCCACTAACCCGCCCGGAGCCTCTCAATGATCGACGTCCACCCACCCCACGCACCCACCCACACGTGGCGCGACTTCTTCATCCACATCGCGACCATCTGCATCGGCCTGCTCATCGCCATCGCCCTCGAGCAATCCGTCGAGACAATCCACCGGCATCATCAGCGCCAGGAGCTCCTCGAACAGCTCGACGCCGAGCATCGCCAGATCCTGAAAGATGCCACCGGCGCCGCCAACAACGACGAGATGTTCCTCAACTGGTACGCCGGGCACATCGCTGCCCTTCAAACCGTCATCACGCAACATCAGCCGTACGCCGTCCCACCTCGCCCCGCAATTGGAATCTACAAGGTGCCCGCGGACCCCGTCTGGCGAGCAGCCAAGGCCAGTGGCCTCACCTCGCTCCTGCCACAACAGGTCGTCGTCGCCAATTCGGAACCCGAATCGTTGCTCACGCGCGAGGACGCCGAGATTATGGAATCTGCCCGCGTCCAAAACACGATCCTCATCGCTGCCTGCGGCCGCCTGCCCTTGCTTCCCGGCACCAGTACGCCCGACTACAACCACGCGGACGTCCACGATCTACGCGACTGCCTCGCTGCCTCCATGTCCTACTACGCCGTCCGTCGCGCCGCCTACGCTTTGAAGATTTACCTCATTGCAGCCGCACAATCGATCCTCAACGGCGAGACGGACGTCGACCGAATCAATGGCCACGAAATCGAAGCCGCCAACGCCGCACGCTTACGCCTCCGCCCCGTTGCCCTACCCAGGTAGTCCGCTCCCCACCTACGCCCAACCTTGGAGATGATTCCATGCTCGACGTCCATCCACCCCACGAATCCACCCACACCTGGCGAGACTTCTTCATCCACATCGCCACCATCGTCATTGGCCTCCTCATCGCCGTCGCCCTCGAGCAAACCGTAGAGGCCGTCCACCACGACCACGAGCGCAAGGAACTCCGCGAGTCCCTCCTTGCCGACGCCAGCAAAGCAGTGAAAGACACCAGCGGCGCCCACGCCTACACTGTGCAGGTCGGTCACTGGCTCGACCACCGCATCGACCAGGTTCAGGACACCCTCACCACCAACAAGCCTTTACCTCCGCCAGACCCCATCCACTTCGCCGACTTTGCAGTCCCCGACGATGCCGCCTGGAAAGCAGCCAGGAGCAGCGGCCTCGTCGAGTTGCTCCCCCAGAAAGAAATCAAAATTTACTCAGACGCCGATGGTGATGAGCTCACCGCCGAGCGCAGCCGCCTCGCCATGAACGACGACATGTACCGCCTCTTCCAGTTCGCCTACAAGTTCACCCACAGCAACACTACCCAGCCCGACTTCACCCACGCCGACCACACAGACCTCAAGCAGTACCTCGACCTCCTTGCCGCCTCCAAGGCCAGCATGTTCGCGTACAGCGACACGTGCAAACAACTCCACGGCAAAACAACTCTCGCCGCCGTGCAGAATGCTGAAGGTGATCCCTGGTAGTTCGCAGCGTCCGGCGACCGCATTCCTCATGCTGATTCTCGAAGGCATGAGTGGCTCGCTCAACATCGCGGTATCCTGTTTCCACACAGAAAATCTCCGCACCTCGAAGGGCCTTCCTCTGCGCACCCGCCTCGAAGCCTACTTCAAGTTCGCCGAGCACCAGGCCACCTGGCGCGTCGAGCTCCTCGCCGGTCTCACCACCTTCATCACGATGGCCTACATCATCTTCGTGAACCCGGCCATCCTCTCGCAAACCGGCATGCCCCTCGCCGCCGTCACCACCAGCACCTGCCTCTGCGCGGCCTTCGGCTCCATCATGATGGGCGCCCTCGCCAACTACCCTCTAGCCCTCGCTCCCGGCATGGGCCTCAACGCGTACTTCACCTACACCGTCGTCAAGGGCATGGGCGTCCCTTGGCAAATAGCTCTAGGCGCCGTCTTCATCTCCGGCATCATCTTCCTCCTCCTCACCATCGGAGGAATCCGCCAACGCCTCGTAGCCGCCATCCCCCACGAACTCCACGCCGCGGTAGCCGGAGGCATCGGCCTCTTCATCGCCTTCATCGGCCTGGTCAACTCCGGCATCATTATTCGCAGCAACGCCACCACCGTCGCCCTTGGTGATCTCCACAATCACGCCACGCAACTCGCCATCTTCGGCATCCTCCTCATCGCCATCCTCCAGGCCTACAAGATCAAAGCCTCCATGCTCATCGGAGTCCTGGGCACCCTAGCCCTCGGCATCCTCCTCCATCAAGTCAAATACCAGCCGTCGACATTCAACCCCCTCGCGATCCGCGCCACCGCCTTCCACCTCGACATCCGCGGAGCCCTCCACCTCAACGCCTTCGAGATCATCTTCGTCTTCCTCTTCGTCGACCTCTTCGACAACATCGGCACCCTCGTCGCGGTCACCGAACGCGCCGGCCTCATCGCCGCCGACCACACCATCCCCCGCCTCGACAAGATCTTCTTCGCCGACGCCACCTCCACCGTAGTCGGAGCCCTCGCCGGCACCTCCACCGTCACCAGCTACATCGAGTCCTCCGCAGGAGTCGCCGCCGGAGGCCGCACTGGCGTCACCGCCATCACCACCGGCATCCTCTTCTTCCTCGCCATCTTCATCGCCCCCATCGTCGGTGCGATCCCCGATTTCGCCACCGCCCCCGCCCTCATCCTCGTCGGCGCCCTCATGGTCGCCAGCATCTCCAGCATCGACTGGAACGAAGCCCGCATCGCGATCCCCGCATTCCTCACCCTCATCACCATCCCTCTCACCTACTCCATCGCGACGGGCCTGAGCTTCGGCCTCATCAGCTTTGCCATCCTCGAAATCGCCACCGGCCGAGCCCGCCGCCAGCACTGGATGCTCTACCTCCTCGCCCTCCTCTTTCTCGGTCGCTTCATCTATCTCCGCGCCTCCTAGGCCTAGAATCGAAGTTGGTGCCAACACCACCGCACCGAATCATCAGCTATCAGCTCGACAGGAGAACATCATGGACCGCAAAGCATCCGCCCTCTGGAACGGCGACCTCAAAACCGGCAAGGGCACCATCAGCACGCAGAGCAACACCCTCCACAACGCGCAGTACAGCTTCCATTCCCGCTTCGAAGAAGGCACGGGCACCAACCCCGAAGAGCTCATCGCCGCCGCCCACGCCGGCTGCTTCACCATGGCCTTCGCCAACGAGTTAGCCAAGGCCGGCCACACCGCCACCTCCGTCGCAACCGATGCCATCGTCACCCTCGAGGTGCTTCCCACCGGCCCCACCGTCACCAAGATCCACCTTGTCAACAAGTCCGAAGTCCCCGGCATCGACAAAGCCAAGTTCGACGAGGTCGCCGCCGGCGCCAAGGCCAACTGCCCCATCTCCAGACTCCTTGCCGCCGCAGAAATTACCCTCGACGCCACCCTCCTCTAGTACCGATACTCCGGGTGCCCCAGGTCTCGCTTTTGAGACCTGGGATCCTACCGATCCAGATCGTCGCAATACTCGTAGTAACCCTCCAACCAAACCCCTTTCTCTGCAACACAACGGCCTGCCCCGCGGCAGGCCGTTTCATTTGCCCCAACCCCCCATCGTTCCGCCGCATCGTACCTTCAGGCGGCAAGCTCGCCCCCAAGGAGATTCACGATGGAACGCAGCGCATCGGCAATTTGGCATGGCGACTTGAAAAAGGGCACCGGCGCCCTCACCACCCAAAGCCACGTCCTCAACGACACCCCGTACAGCTTCCACACCCGCTTCGAAGACGGCGCCGGCACCAACCCCGAAGAGCTCATCGCCGCCGCCCACGCTGGCTGCTTCACCATGGCTCTCAGCTCCCAGCTCACCTCCGCCGAGCACCCGCCCAGCACCATCGAAACCACCGCCACCGTCACCATGGAAACCACCGACGACGGCCCCACCATCACCAAAATCCACCTCAGCACCCACGCCACCATCCCCGGCATCGAGAAGAGCACCTTCGACGAGTTAGCCAAGAAAGCCAAAGACGGCTGCCCCATCTCCCGCCTCCTCAAATCCGCCGAGATCACCCTCGACGCCACCCTCACCTAAAGTCCTCTCTCCACCACACACACACACAAAGCCCGCCACCAAGGCGGGCTTTCTGTTTCGCTCTCTCTGTCCTCTGCACTCTATCCCCTGCACCTACAGATAGCTCAGCCACCAGTCTCTCCGCCGCGCCTTCACTCCTGCAAACCATCGGCAAGGGTAATACAGGACCGCGACCACGCAGATCCACACCAGGTAAACCCCCGGCAATCCAACCCACCCGTGCCCGACCTTGCCCATAGCCGTAGCCGCGATCGATACATGCACCGTGTGCGTCACGCACATCAACGTCACGATCGCCAGCACGTGCAGCAGGTAAAAGTGCAGCACGTAGTAGAAGAACGGCACCCGTCCATAAATCTCCACGACCCCCAGCGCACGCGGAATCCATCGCCTCTCCAGCGCATAATCCATCACCGCAAATACAACCAGCAGCACTCCCAGCGTCGCGCATAGATACTGTAGCGACGGCGGATACTTCGACACTTCGAAGAAGCTCATCGTCGTTCGCTCGAAGCTACCCAAGTGTACGAATTTCACCGAGTCTCCATACCAGTTCGTCGCGCGTAGCACCACAAACGTCACGAGCGTCACCACGCCAAACTGCAACGACCGCACGCGCCTCTTCTCTGCCGGAAACGAAACCACCGCCCCAAATACATATCCGATTGCCATCACACCGCTCCACGGCAACAGCGGATACATCACGAACGCCCACAACTGATCATTGCGGAAAAAGAATCCCGTCGACACCACGAACTCCCACAACCACGCCGCCCGCCCCAGCTGTTCCGGTTGAATTCGCTGCAGCAGATCATGCAACAGCACCACCGCAAACCCATAAGCCGCCACCCACCGTGTCGGCAGATACTGCAGCGCCGCCAGCACGATCATGCTCCCCCCAATTGCGTAAATCACCTGGAAGAAATGTTCGTGGTACGTAAAGAAAAGCCCGAAGCTCACCACCGCCACTTCCACAAATATCAGCCATATTCCCCGCAGCACGAGCTTCTGTCCCATCTCCCCACTCGTTCGTCCGCGCAGTTTCTGCAAATACACCGACGTCCCCGCCAGCGCCACAAATCCCGGCGCACACAGATGAGTAATCCATCGCGTGAAGAATAGCATCGGCCACGATTGCATCGGATCGGTCGGATCAATCGCCGCTTTCGAAAAGAAATCGCGCGTGTGATCCAGCGCCATGATAATCATGATCAGGCCGCGCACCACGTCAACAGCAGCTATGCGTCGCGATAATGCCGCATCCGTTGTCTGCACCTTGACCCCAATGGTGAACCGCCAAATTCGCGATCGTTTCCAGAAAGTCTACACCAGCGCAGCACGTCACCACGACTCAGTGCGCATGCGCGTGATCGTGTCCACCCGGCCCATGATGATGATGCGAGTGCCCATCCACCTCCGGCACCTCCGGCGGCGACACGCAGCCGTCCACCGTCGCGCAATCCGTCACCTCCAGCTGAATCGTCGCATGCGCAATCCCAAAATGATCCTTCAGCTGATGATTGATCCGCGCCAGCACGTCCTCGCACTCCGCCAGCTGCATCTCCACCACCTGCACGTGGCAAGCCATCGCATGACTCTGCGACGTCAAGCTCCACACATGCAGATCGTGCACATTCACCACACCCACAATCCCCTGCATCGCCGCGCGAATCTCCGCCAGGTCCACACTCCGCGGCGTGCCCTCCAGCAGAATGTGCAGCGTCTCCCGCACAATACTCCACGAGCTCGCCAATATCATCGCCGCAATAATCAGCGAGAGCAGCGGATCAATCCACTGCAACCCCGTCACCGCAATCACCAGCCCGCCCACAATCACCGCAGCAGTCGACACCGTATCGCCCAGCATGTGCAGAAACACGCTGCGAATATTCACGTCCCCGGAGAACTTCCACAGCAGACCCGCAATCAACCCGTTCATCACCACCCCGGCGGCCGCAACATACATCATCAAGTGCGGTTCCACCGTCACCGGATGAAAGAACCTCTCCACCGCCGCGACCGCAATCCACCCCGCCAGCACCATCAGGCTCAGTGCATTCACAAACCCAGCCAGCACGCCCGCCCGCTGATACCCAAACGTCCTCTCGTCCGTAGCCGGCCGCGCCTGCAGCCACACCGCCACAAAACTCAACCCCAGCGCCAGAAAGTCCGAAACATTGTGCCCAGCCTCCGACATCAGCGCCAGTGAATGTGCCCGCAGCCCAAAGAAAAACGTCGCAGCGATATACAGCGCCGTCAGCACTAGCGACCCCTTCAGGATCGTCTGCATCCGCGTCTTCGACTTGGCCGTCCCAGGCATCCTTAACAGTGTAGAACGCCCACGCCCACTCCGCCTCACGCTCCATTCCTGCAGGCACGGTAAACTAAACCGACCTATGGCGAAGCGCTACTACCGGCCAGAACTAGACGCCCTTCGCTTCTTCGCCTTCGCGTCTGTCTTCTGTGATCACTTAACCTTTGTCCAAGCTCGCTGGTTCCAGCCAATCATCGAAGCGGGCGCCTTCGGCATGTGCATGTTCTTCATGCTGAGCGCTTACCTCATCATTACTATTCTCCTACGTGAACAGGAAACCACCGGAACGGTGAATCTTCGCGCATTTGCTATACGCCGCGTCTTGCGGATATGGCCCCTCTACTTCCTCGTTCTCTTCGGAGGCTACGCCCTGGGTCGGTTCTATCACGGCAGTGCCACCGTCCCTGGACACGCGGTTCTCGCCTTCTCCTTCCTCGTCGGCAACCTCTACATCCTTCACAACGGTTGGCTTGGCCCGGTTGGCTCGCTCTGGAGCCTCTCCGTGGAAGAGCAGTTCTATCTCGCCGTCCCGGCCATCGTGCGCCTCGGTGGCCGCCGCGGCATCATCATCATCGGCATCGTCGCCATCTCGTTCGCCTACATCGTGCTTCTCCGCCTCGGATTCCACGGTGCCCCCAGCCGAGTCATCTGGGTTAATAGCTTCGTGCAATTCCAATTCTTCGCCGCTGGCGGCCTCATGGCCCTCTGGCTCAACCGCCGAACCGTCCTTCTGTCGCTGAAGCAGAGAGCTGCAATCGCCATTGTCGGGCTCGCCTTCTGGTTCGAGGCCGGCCAACTCTTTCCTCTCCAGACGCTCGCCGCAGCCCGACCCCTCCCGCTCGTCACCGCCTTCGCCCTCGTCCTCCTCGGCACCTTCCTGATCTTTATCTCCATACTCGACATCCAGGTCCGGATACCCCGACCGCTGGTCTACCTCGGCAAAATCTCCTACGGCCTTTATTTGTTTTTCCTGTTCTTCCTCTGGCTGATCTTCGACACATACGATCGCCTTCCGCGCATGCTCTACTTCCAGCATCACAAGCTGGTCGGCATCCCACTGGCGCTCGGCCTCACCATCGCCACCGCCGCTCTCTCCTACCACTTCTTCGAGCGCCCCATCCTCAAGTTCAAAGAGCGCTTCGAGACCATCCACACCCGCCCCGCCTAACCCACCGCGGTCGCGCCTCTAGCTCCGCCAGTGCAGCTCCACCGGCCCCTTCAGCGGATGCTCCCCCTCCCCCGTAAGCCGCCGCTGCTTCAGCGCGAAATACCACTTCGCAGGCATATCCGCATCGTCTATCAACATCAACCCGGGATTCGACCGCAACCCCAGCGCCTGCTCCACCATCGTCTGCTGATCCTGCGCCACGAACTTCGCCCCAAAGTAAGTCGCAATCGGTGTGACGAACGGCACGCGATACGCAATATCCCACGCAGCAATCACATCAATCCGACAAGAAGTAGCCGTCACCGGAGTCACCGTAGTCAGCGACGCAAACCACCGCTCCCGCCCCTTCGCATTCACCACCCGAATCGTTTCGTACCTCCGATTCGGCAACACAAAATCTATCGTAGTCACCGGCTTCCCCAACAACTTATAAGGAGCCGAGTTCGACGAAGGCGCATGGGCCGACATCCGAAACCCTGCATTCCGCCCACCATGCTCGCTATCCTCCAGCGGCTCAAACTTCTTCGTCTTCTCATGAATGCTCGCCGCGCTCCGCCACCACCACGCCCGATGCACGAACGGCCCATGCGCCGGATCCATCAACCCGATAATCCCATGATCCACATTGCAAGGCAGCTCCGCCGTCAGGTGCGCACTCCGATACCGCTTCCCAAACTTCGGTAGCTCCGGAACCGGCGGCAGCCCACTCAAGTCCTCCACCCGTCCTGCTCCAGCGGCCGGAACATACACCCACGCATATCCATCGCGCTCGACCACCGGAAACGCATTCGCATAAATCTTGGTCGGCACCAGGTGATCGAACGACGTCAGCGAAGGAATCTCTTCGCACCGTCCGCTGCAAGGCTCAAACCGCCAGCCGTGATACTTGCACTGCACCGTCTCGCCATCGAACCAACCCGCCGACAGCGGAATCCCCCGATGCGGACACAGATCCCGCAGAGCAAACAGCGCCCCATCACTCTTTCTTCCCACCAGCATCGGAATTCCCAACAGCATCGTTACCGCCGTATCGCCGGGCCTCAAACCCTCCGCACGCAGCGCCGGATACCAATCCCCAAACACCATCTCCGCGGGCGGCCCACCACCAGCCACTTGCACCAGGCTCTGCTCGACTGCCGCCTTCATGGGCTTCATCTTTGCCATCGCAGCCAGTGTACGTGACCGCCTCCCGTCATTCGCACCCTCATCAATTCGGGTGCCCCGCGTCCGGATTCTCGGACCCGGGTTCGCAGAATCTCCAACCACCCCGCATACACTTATCCCAATGCCCCCCGCAACGCCCCCACGCCCGCACTCCACGCTCCTCACCATCCTCCTTCTCTGGATCGCCTTCTACGCCAGCTTCACCCTCGTCACCCCACCGCTCCTCGACGATGCCGACAGCGTCCACGCCGAAGTCGCCCGCGAGATGCTCCTCCGCCACGACTACATCACCCTCTACGCCAACGGCATCCGCTACCTCGAGAAGGCCCCACTCCTCTACTGGTCCATGGCCGCCTCCATGCGCATCTCCCAACTCTGCGGCGCCACCTCGCCCCGCGCCCTCACCATAGCCGCGCGCATCCCGCTCTCTCTGACCGTCCTCGCTCTAGCTCTCCTCATCGAAGCCTTCGCCCGCCGCCTCTTCTCATCTACGCGCGCCGGCCTCTACGCCGCGCTCATCTCCCTCTCCAGCTTCGGCATCTTCATCTTCACCCGCATCAACATCCCCGACGCGATGGTCTGCCTCTTCACCACGGCTGCCCTCTACTCCTTCTGGCGCACCGAAGAGCTCAGTGCCCCCAACCAAACATTAATCACCTCGACCGCCCCTCCAGCAAGCTCCGACCTCTCCACCGCACCCGCCAAAAATTCCGTCATCTCGACCGAAGCACACCAAAACTCCGTCATCTCGACCGAAGCGAAGCGCAGTGGAGAGACCCCTGTATTAGTTTTTCACCGAGGCGACAACTCCCATCTCCGCCTCTACTGCTACGGTTTCGCCGCAGCCTGCGCGCTCAACGTCCTCACCAAGGGCCTCATCGGCATCGTCTTCCCCATCGCCATCGCCATCCTCTACGTCCTCATGACGCGAGGCCTAACCCCCGGCATCGCGCGTCTCCGCCAACTCCATCCCGCCACCAGCTTGCTAGTCTTCCTCGTCATCGCCGCCCCCTGGCACATCCTCGCCGGCCTCGCGAACCCCACGCAAGGCACGCCCGCCGCCTTCCATTTCCTACACGGCCACTGGCAAGTCCCCCTCCCCGCCGACGGCAACGTCCACGGCTGGTTCTGGTTCTACTTCATGAACGAGCACCTCCTCCGCTACCTCAACCTCCGCGTCCCCCACGACTACGACACCTCCCCCCTCTGGCTCTTCTGGGGCCTCTGCCTCATCTGGCTCATGCCCTGGTCCGCCTTCGTTTTCAAAGCCACCGCCTGGGCCGCACCACTCTTTAGCAATTCGTCCCAAGCCCAAACCTTCCGCGACCAACTCCGCCGCCACGATCTCCCCATCCAACGCCGGGGAACTCTCCTCCTACTCGTCTGGACCGCCTTCATCCTGCTCTTCTTCGCCTTCTCCACTCGCCAGGAATACTACGTCCTCCCCGCCCTCCCCGCCTTCGCCATCCTCATCGCCGGCTGGCTCACACAACACATTGGCGTCGTGATATCCCGGACCCCCGGAGAGCCTCACCCCACACGCTATGAGGTCCTCGAGCAAGCCCTGAAAACCGGGACACCAATTCGCGCCGCCCAACGCTGCACGATCGTCCTTCTCATCCTCGGCACCCTCTTCGCCAGCGCAGCGATCTACATCCTCATCCACGCCCAAGCCCCCGCCCCCCACACCGACCTCGCCACCCTCCTCACCGAGCACCCCTCCGACTACGCCCTCAGCATGGGCCACTTCCTCGACCTCGACACCCGCGCCCTCGGCCTCTTCCGCCTCCCCCTCACCCTCGCCGCGCTAAGCCTCTTCCTCGGTCCACTCGCCGCCTTCCTCCTCCGCCGCCGCGCCAAGCCTCACGCCGCCAACCTGGCCCTGGCCGCCGGAGCCTTCGGCTTCCTACTAGCCGCCCACCTCGGCCTCCAGACCTTCTCCCCTGTCCTCACTTCCGCCCAGCTAGCCGAAGCCATCGCCCCACAAGTCCAGCCCGACGACCTCATATGCATCCACGGAGAGTACGAAGCCGGCAGCACGCTAGCCTTCTACCTCCAACGCCCCGCCACCTACGCCCCCACTGCCGATGCCACCAACTTCATCCACATCCTCGAAGGCCGCAGCTCCAACCTCTGGTACGGCAGCTTCTTCCCCGACGCCCCCAAGATCTTCGAAACCCCACAAACCCTAGCCGACAAATGGCAAGGCCCCCAACGCATCTTCCTCTGGCAATCCCTCACCGACCCACCAAACCAACTCCCCCCTCTTCCCGGCCCGGTTTACATTCTCGTAAAATCCGGAGGCAAAGAGATCGTCAGCAACCAACCCAACCGCTAAGCTGTAACTGTCTTCGCCTTTGCTTTCGTCCTTGTCTTTCCCTACACTCTACCCTCTATCCCCTATCCCCTGCCCTTATGCCCTGCCACACCGACGAACTCCGCCAAATCCCGCTCTTCTCTCTCCTCGACGACGACGAGCTAGCCGTCCTCGCCCAGCAAGTCGAACTCCGCGACTTCGCCGCCAACCAGCGCATCTACAAGGCCGGCGACCCCAGCGGCCCCGCCTACGTCATGCTCTCCGGCGCAGTCGAAGTCACCCTCATCGACGAAGACGGTCAGGAGCTCATCTTCTCCCAGCCCCGCCACGGCGACTTCTTCGGCTTCGCCTCCATGCTCGAAGGCGTCGCCCACCAAACCACCGCCATCGCCCTCGAACCCTCTTCCTGCATCGAGGTCGATCGCAACGACATCACCGTCCTCCTCCAAACCAAACCCATGGCCGGCCTCGACATGCTCACCGTCATGTCCGGTGAAATCCACGCCGCCCAACGCGTCATCCGCGGCCGTGCCATGCGTAATCCCAACGAACTCATTGACGAGCAGGAGACCTTCGGCGAGCGCATCGCCGACCACGTCGCCAGCTTCGGCGGTTCCTGGACCTTCATCATCCTCTTCCTCTCCACGATGACCGGTTACGTTATCCTCAGCGTTGTCCTGGTTGCCATGCACGGCAAGTCCTGGGACCCCTATCCCTTCATCCTGCTCAACCTCTTCCTCTCCATGCTCGCCGCCATTCAAGCGCCGGTCATCATGATGAGCCAGAACCGCCAGGACCACAAAGACCGCGTCCGCAGTGAACTAGACTTCGAAGTAAACCGCCGCGCCGAATCCGAAATCCAAGCCCTAAGCCGCAAGCTCCACTACCTAACCGACGTAGTAGGCGACATCCACGAACACGTCCACACCCCCACCAGCGAAAGGGACACGCTTAGCTAACGAGCAAACCGCTCAGTTGTTGTCGTTGTTTGTTTTACGCCGTCATCCTAGAGCGAAGCGAAGGATCCCTGTATTTGCCTTTGCTGTTGCTGTGTTCTTGCTTTTCTGGCTCTCATTCCGAGCGAAGCGAGGAAACTGCTTCCTGCCCGCAGCGCCAACAATTTCTCATGCCCACCCACGAATACAACTTCTACGTCTACATCCTCAGCAGCCGTTCGTGAAATCTCTACATAGGCATCACGAACAACCTTCGTGTCCGCATCACCCAACACCGCACTCACAAAGAAGGCAGCCACACCGCCAACTACAACATCGGACGCCTCGTCTACTTTGAGTATTTCCAATACGTCCGCAGCGCCATAGCGCGCGAGACCGAATTAAAGAAATGTACACGAGACAAGAAGCTAACCCTGATCAACAAAGTAAATCCAACATGGGCTGATCTAGCAGCGCAGTGGTGAAGCCCTACCTGCGCTTCACCCCCAGCAACTTCCGCGCCCGCGCCCTCATCGCCGGCTTCCCACCCTCCAACGCCTCCCGCACAATCGGCATCACCCGCGCCCTCATTCCCTCATCCCCCTCAGACAAATCCATCAACGCCTGCATCGCCATCGTGCGATTCAGTCCACTCCCATCCCGCAGCCTCTCGAACATCAACTCCACCGCCAGCGCCTTATCCGCACCCTTCAGCGGAAGCCGTCCCAGCACAATCGAAAGATTCCACTGTACCCGAACATCCGCCGCACGAAACGCCTCCTTCAGCAGCGCCTTCCGCCACCCATACAGCGCGCCTCGATCCCTCTCCGCAATCTTCTTCAGCGTCCGAGCCGCCCGCTCCACCACACCCTTATCCGCATCCCGCAACAACCCCACCAACTCCCCACAAACCTTCGCACCCTCAGCCCCAAACGCCGCTTCCACCAACTCCCCCGACGCCGCCTCCGGTCCCCGCCCCATCTCACCCTCCGTTCTCTCTATCCTCTACCCTCTATCCCCTATCCCCTGCTTTTCTCCAACACGCCCCGCCGCAACCGAAACCTCTCCCCGCGCCAAACAATCGTATCGCCCGCATAACTCCAAGCCCAGAAGAACAACCCAAAGCAATCCCGCACCGGCAGCCACACAATATCCCTTAGCACCTGCCCATCGCGCAGAATCCCCACCCCCACGGTCAGCGCAACGCTCACCCGCACCAGCAGCGCCATACTGAACAGCGAGAACGACCACAACGCAAATCCACTCGCCACCATCGCTGCCATCGACCACGGCAGCACAAACGTCACCCCCACCCCCACATACCCCCACCGCCGCGAATCCCGCGTACTCCGCGCCCACCGCAACTGATGCTCGCAAAGTCCTCGCAGCGTATACGCCGGCACCGTCGTCTCCACGACCTCCCTCACCAGCGCCACCTTGTATCCTGCAGCACTCAACCGAGCGCCCAACTCATAATCATCGGCAAGCTGATCCACCATCGCCTCGAACCCACCAATCTTCGCCAGCGCCGTCTTCGTAGTAGCCAGCGTCGACCCAAGCCCAAACCGAATCCCTCCCTCCAGCTTCCGAGCCACCAACACCCCCGGCATAAAATCCGTAGAAATTCCAAGTGCCTCCAGCCGCGACCACAGCCCACCCTCTGCCCGCCCCCAATAAGGCACAGTCACCAGCCCCACGCTCTCATCCGCAAACCCCGCCATCACCCGTTGCAAATATTTCGGCGCCACGCGAATATCGCTGTCGTTCACAATCACATGCTCGAACCGCGCCTCCGGCAGCATCTGCACCAGGTTCGACATCTTCCCACTAGCCCCCAACCGCTCCTTACACTCCACCAGCCGAATACTCACCCCGGGAAACTCTACCCGCAGTCGCGCCACCTCACGCACCGCCGCATCCTCCAGCGAGCTCACCCCAAACACCAACTCAAACTCTCCCGAATACTCCTGCAGACAGTGGCTCACCAACCCCGCATACATCCGCGCATCCACACCCTTCACAGGCTTCAAAATCGAAACCCCCACCGCGCTACCCACCCCCACAACCTCACCGCGCGTACTCCGCTCAAAATCCCGAGCACTCCAAAGCGCAATCAACCCATACGCCAACCCACAAAGCGTAAGCAGCGCGACCACGCCCTGCACCACCACCGCAATCCAATCCATCTATCTAGTGTAGTGAAGGCGCCGCGACATCGAGCGAGGCCGCCCACCCGCGATCCCTACTCGTACCGCAATGCCTCGATCGGATTCAAATTCGCAGCCTTCCACGCCGGATAGATTCCGAACACCAATCCAATCCCGCATGAGCACAGAAACGCCGCCAACACCCACAACAAGCTCACCTGGCACGAAATCCAAAACCTCAGCAGCAGCGCAATCACCGACCCCGCCAAAATCCCAATCACCCCACCCACCGCGCACAGCACAATCGCCTCCAACGTAAACTGCAGCAGAATCGTCTGCTTGGTCGCGCCAATCGCCTTGCGTACGCCAATCTCGCGCGTTCGTTCCGTCACACTCACCAGCATGATGTTCATCACGCCCACGCCCCCCACCATCAAACCCACCGCGCTCAATCCAAACATCAGCAGAAACAAACTGCCCGTAATCTGGTTCCACAGCTTCGTAATCGAATCCGAGCTAAAGATCGCGAAATTATCCGCCTGCTCATTGCGTACCTTGCGCCGCCTTCTTAGCAGCTCGCGAATCTCATCCGTCACCAGTGCCTTATTCTTCTGGTCATCGAACTTCGCGCTGATCCAGTAATCCAGAATCTCTGGGTGGAGCTTTCGAAACGTGGGAATCACAAAGTATGCGTAGCTATCGGCCGGATTCTTGCCACCGCCAAACGCCGTCTTCTGCTTCTCAAAGACGCCAATCACCGTGAACGTCCGTCCAGCAATCACGACTTCCTTACCAATCGGATCGATGTTCCCGAACAGCTCTTCCGTCACGTCGTGTCCCAGTACCGTCACATCCGCAGCGCGATCAAAATCGGTCTGCGTGAAAAAACGTCCTGCGCTAAGCACTATGTCATACACCGCAACATTCGACGGCGTGTCCCCTTCCAGCGAAACGTTGTCCGCCTTCCGCTGCCCGAACTTTGCCACCACCGAGCCTTCGTTGAATTGATAATTCGTATACTGCAGCGAAGCCGACGCAGCCACCACATGCGGCAGTTTTCCAATCTCCAGCATGTCATCAAACGTTAACTGCTTGCGCGCCAGCATCTCCGTCGTCGGTCGCACCCCGATCACCGGAAACCGGAACATCCACAACACATTCGTTCCGAACTGCGCCACCATGTCCGAGACGGAAGAATTCAGCCCATTGATCACCGACGAGATCGTAATCACGGTCATCACGCCAATCACGATCCCCAGGATCGTCAACCCCGAGCGCATCTTATTCGCGCGCAGCGTATCCAGCGCCATCTTTACCGACTCGCGTTGATCGCTCGCTCGCATCCTAGAACTCGCTCCTCAAGGCCACGATCGGATCCAGGTCCGCGGCCTTCCGCGCCGGATACACACCAAAGAATACTCCCACCGACAACGCCACCACCAGCCCCGCAAACACACTCCACAACGCAATCGCCGCCGGAAATCCAGCAATAACCGCAACCCCCTTCGCCACAATCACCCCACCCACAACGCCAATTGCCCCGCCAATCAGCGACAGCGTTCCCGACTCCATCAAAAATTGGATCAGCAGATCCTGCCGCTTGGCCCCCAGCGCCTTCCGCACCCCTATCTCCCGCGTCCGCTCCGTCACGCTCACCAGCATGATATTCATAATCACCACGCCGCCCACCACCAGTGAAATCGCCGCAATCGCAATCGCCACGCCGCCAATGCTATTGATAATCTGCGACAACAATCCCGCCAGCGTGTCGCTCGTTTCCAGCGTAAAGCTATCGTCCTCGCCCGGCCGATCATGCCGCATATCCCGCATGATCACCCGCACCTGGTCGCTCGCCGCCACCATCCCTTCCGCCCCACTCGGCGCCTTCATGTAAATCGTCACCGACTTCATCGTTCCGTACGTCTTCTGATACGACGTCAACGGAACCCCCACCCAATTGTCCTGGCTCTGCCCCAGCGTCTTGCCCTGCTTCTCACCCAGGCCAATGATCGTATACGGCACCCCATCCACCCGAATCTCTTTGCCAATCGGATCTTCGCCCTTCAGCAGGTTCTCCTCAATGTCCGCGCCGATCAGCGCTACCGGAGCCGCATGGTCTTCATCCGCCTGCGTAAATCCGCGCCCCTCCACAATGTTCAGGTTCTGCATGTCCGGCATCAACGCCGTGTACCCGCGAATCTGCGTGTCCGTGCTCGACTGCGCCTTATATACAATCCCGCCCGTCGAGCTCTGGAACGCTCCCACCTCCGCACATGCCGTGCACTCCTTCTGCACCGCGCGGTACTCATCCATCGAGATCACCTTGCGCTTCTGATACTTCAAATACTCCTTGTAGCTCGTCGTGAACGCCGGCTGTTGCGAGACCGTAAACACATCCGCACCCTGGTTGTTAATCTTCGTCGCCACGTACACATTCGCGCCGTTGATCAGCGTCACCACCGCGATCACGCTCGCCACCGCGATCACCACGCCAAGCAACGTCAGAATGCTGCGCAGCTTGTTCGCCCACAGCGACTGTACCGCTATCCGGAATGCTTCCTTCTTTTCCATCAGAAACTCACCGCGTCATCCGCCTTAAGTCTATCCTGTACGACCGCCGCTTCAGCGAAGAACCTCATTATCCGGCGCGCTGTCGCCCGCCGCCACTGCCAGTGGCCGAACATCTTTGACCAGGTAATTCAAAAAACGTCCCGGCTCCTCCTGCATCACCATATGCGCCGAATTATCGAACCAGATAAACTCCTTTTCCGGCGCCTGGATCTTCTTGAACCACTCCACCGCCAGCTCATGCGACGTCGCATAATCATGCCGCCCATCAAACAGAAACACCGGGCACCGGAACGTCGTCACCGAATCAAAGTTCAGCGCCTGCAGCGGTTTCACTAACTGCGTCACCGAATAGAGGCTGCCATCGTCCAGGCTGTCCAGATCCTTCTCCGTGTAGTCCGGCGAAAGCTCCCACGCATTGGCATCATAAGAGAAATCCTTCCTCCCATACGTCAACCCGCCGTAGTACATCAGCCACTTCCGCTGCGCGCCAATCTTTTCGAACGTCATGCTGCCCGCGTCTCCGGGATACGGTGCAATCGCCAGCAGTTCCGTCTCGGCTTCGCCATTATGCTGCTCCCGCGCCTGCGCCAACGCAAAGTCATACCCAATCTTTTCGCTCTTCTGCATGTTCACCATCTGCCCCACACCCAGATACGCATAGAGCCACTCCGGATGCCGCTGCGCCACCTCCACACCCAACACACTGCCCCACGAGTGCCCCAACAGAAAAACCTTCTTCTTGCCATACGTGGCTTGCAGATAGCGAATCACCTCTTCCGCATCGCTCGTCATCTGCTCCACCGTCATCGATGCCGCAAGCGCCTTCGGATCATTCGACCCATACGTTTTCCCGGCACCCCGCTGATCCCACTCCACCACGGTAAAGTAGTCCTCCCAAGGGCTCTGGAACGTGTAAGCGGCCGGCATCGTAGGCGACCCCGGCCCGCCATGCAGCACCAGCAAGATCGGATTGCGCCGGTCCCTCCCTCGTATCGACAGCCACTGTTTCGTGCCATTGACTGGAATCGCCAGAAGCTCCTCAACCCCATTCGGCGAAACAATCTTCCGCGAATCCGCAAGGATCCCCTTAACCTCTTTGCGCGATATCATCCCCGCCTGCACTACTGCCGGTTGCGTCGAAGTCGCCTGACTAGCCTGCGCCCACGCGAATCCCCCACCCGATCCCGACGCTGCCACCAGCAGCAACACACCGCAAGCCCAATCAGTCTGCCTCACGCCAACTCTCCTTGCCCATAAGCCACGTCGCAGCCATCCGCGCGTATCCGGGTAAACCGCTCGCGGACGCATCTCTCCCATGGCTCCTGAACCTCTCTACGCAAGAGCCGATCCTCCGGTTCCGCAAATCCCTTACGCCCGCGCCGGGGCCCCTTGCAGCGCTCTCACCTCGGCCGCAAACGCAGGCGTGGGCTGCATCGCCGCATCAAACGGCAGCGGCCGCTCCGGCGCCCCATCCGTGCGCGAATCCTCACCGTTCAGCCACGTGTACTTATCCGTAATTCCCCACGTCAGCACCGCAATCACCGCCGGGTCCTGCAGCACCGTCCCCAGGTAACTCCCATACATCTGCGCCACCGCCGCATCCCGAGCTCCAATCTCCTGCGCCACGTACCGGTCATTCACATCCATCTCCGTCACCAGCACCTTCAACCCCATCTTGCGCACTGCAGCAATCATCGCCATCAGTCCCGCGCCATACTCGGGCACGTGCCCATCCTTACCTACCGCCGAAATATGCGATTGCACCCCCAGCGCATCCAGCGGTATCTTCTGCCGCTGCATCTCCCGCAGCAACCCCATCACCGCCGCGCGCTTCTTAGCCGACCCCTCATCCTCACCCTCAATCCCATAGTCGTTGTAGACCAGCAGCGCCCTCGGATCCACCCTCCGCGCCGTCCGGAACGCTACTTCGATGTATTCCGGCACCGCCCCCGTCCCACCCAGCACCTTCTGCCAAGGCGAATTCCGAAGCCCGCCCGGCAGTCCATCACTCACCTGGATCGCCTCATTCACCACGTCCCAGCTATGGATCTTCCCCGCATACCGTCCCCCCACCACCTCGATATGGTTGACCAGCACCTGCTCCGCATTCGCCTTCGTCACGTAGCTGTCAAACCACTTCGGCAGCTGCCGATGCCACACAAAGTTATGCCCCCGCAA
>Ga0302315_10000950_pt1 | contig 30884 bp, 24 predicted proteins | sample III_Palsa_N3_1_FD_200532 | JGI IMG/M metagenome (GOLD analysis project Ga0302315, IMG submission 200532) | Peat permafrost microbial communities from Stordalen Mire near Abisko, Sweden - III_Palsa_N3_1 | ecosystem: Environmental > Terrestrial > Soil > Palsa > Peat permafrost | place: Sweden...
TTGTTGCTGCTCAATAAGGAAAATGCTTTTTTGAGTAAAAGGTTTTGGAAATTTGCGGGATACTTAAGTGTAGCTGTTTAAGCATAGGAAGAATATCAATGCCTGTACATAAATCAGCGCCTGTGTATGGCAATATATCAAATCACCAAAAATAGTTTTTCCGGTTCCTGCCGGGAATCAAACATTGTGAGTATTTTAATAGAATTGTGTGTTTCTTTAAAATAAAGGGTATTGTGTTTTGTAAGCACACATTTTTGTACTTGTTTCGCCTTATTTATAAAGGGGAATATTTCGGGCTTTTCAGCTAAAAGTTCACAAACCTTTTCAAGCCGGTCAATAAAATTATTGGCTACAGTTAATCCCCATTTTGCAACCAGGTAAGCTATATATTTTCGTAGTTGGTTATTGCAAGTGGTGTTAATATAACTTCTTTAGCCATTTAGCCCCAACTTTTCACGTAATCTTTTATTAACCTCATTCAACGGGGTTCCTAAGCCCGCATCTGCCTGCTCAAGTCCTTTATCTATCAATTTTTGCTGGTGTGCAGGCAACATATCCCACTCATCAACAGCCTGGTTACTATTAAAGTAATTGGTAATTAAACCATACAGTTCCTTTAGCTGGTCAAAATCAGCATGATCTATCTTATCATGTAAATCCACCTTTAATGCTGCTTCTTTCATATCACATAGTTACTATATTCAAATATACAATTATTGTTTTGTAGAAGTTAAACACTTGTCCTATGGCAATAAATAGCCCCGATAGCCCTCCGGATTTCATTTCACACTTATATTATATATTTTTGCATCAAAAAAATTGGAAAAATTATGTCATCAGTAGAAACTGCTTACGTTAAGTACAAAGTAAAAGACTTTTCATTGGCTGAATGGGGCCGCAAAGAGATCGAGTTGGCCGAAGCCGAAATGCCGGGCTTAATGGCGCTGCGCAAAGAGTACGGCCCATCAAAGGCTTTAAAAGGCGCACGCATTGCAGGCTGCCTGCACATGACCATTCAAACCGCCGTTTTGATTGAAACATTGATAGAACTGGGTGCCGAAGTTACCTGGTCGTCATGCAATATATTCTCAACCCAGGATCATGCCGCCGCTGCTATTGCTGCTGCAGGCACTTCGGTTTATGCCTGGAAGGGTATGAACGCTGAAGAATTTGACTGGTGTATTGAGCAAACCTTATTCTTCGGCGAAGACCGCAAGCCATTAAACATGATACTTGATGATGGCGGCGACTTAACCAATATGGTGCTGGATAAATTTCCTGAGCTGGTTGCCGGCATAAAGGGCTTATCAGAAGAAACTACCACCGGCGTACACCGCTTATATGAGCGCATGAAAGCCGGTACTTTGCCAATGCCTGCTATCAACGTGAACGATTCGGTTACCAAATCAAAATTTGATAATAAATATGGCTGCCGCGAATCGCTGGTTGACGCTATCCGTCGCGCTACTGATGTGATGATGGCCGGTAAAGTAGCTGTTGTTTGTGGTTATGGCGATGTGGGCAAAGGCTCGGCAGATTCATTACGCAACTCAGGTGTACGTGTTATCGTTACCGAAATTGACCCTATCTGCGCTTTACAGGCCGCTATGGAAGGTTTCGAAGTGAAAAAATTAGGAACCGCCATTAAAGAGGCTGATATTGTAGTTACCGCTACCGGCAATATGAACATTGTTCGCGAGGAACATTTCCGCGCATTAAAGGACAAAGCTATTGTTTGTAACATTGGCCACTTTGATAACGAGATTGACATGGCCTGGTTAAACGGCGCTTATGGCAATACCAAGATCGAAATAAAACCACAGGTTGATAAATATACCATTAACGGCAGCGATGTTATTGTACTGGCCGAAGGCCGTTTGGTTAATTTAGGTTGTGCTACAGGCCACCCAAGCTTTGTAATGAGCAACTCATTCACCAACCAAACCCTTGCTCAATTAGAGCTTTGGAACAATGGTTCACAATACGAAAACAAGGTTTATACCCTGCCAAAACATCTCGACGAAAAGGTTGCCCGTTTGCACCTTGCCAAAATTGGTGTTGAGCTGGAAGTATTAGACCAGGATCAGGCTGATTACATCGGCGTACCAGTTGAAGGGCCGTTTAAAGCGGAATACTACAGGTATTAAGCTAAAAGGCGAAAGCCTAAAGCAAAAAGCTTTTAAAGGGCATGGTTTTAGGACTGTGCCCTTTTTTATTTAACAGTTCCATAAATCTTCTCCAAACCCCGGATAAAAGAGATCAGCCCAACATCCATATGATCTAAAGGGTATATTTCCGTATTGATCTTTGCTTTGCTGATGCTGGCAGCGGTTAGCTGTGCCGACATATCCTTAACTGGCTGGACATCCCATTTGGGGTTGCCTGATTGGCTTACGCTTAAAAAAATATTCAGCGTGTCTTTGTTTACCACTCCTTTAAGCTTTCGCGGCAATTGAAACAGGTAATTATTGTTATACCATAAGGATGGGCTGGCCGATACAAATCCGTTAAAGTCGTTCCTTTTTTGATTGACTTGTTGCAGCAGGGCATAAAGTGAAAAGTATCCGCCAAAAGAATGCCCTAACAATGCCCGGTTATCTTTTTGTGTACGGTAAGCCGAATCGATATTCGGTAATAATTCAGAGGTTACAAAATCATAAAAATGCTGGCCGCCACCGGGTGCATTTATTTCATCGGCGGGGGTTGCTTTAGGGTACATAAAATCACGCATTCGTAACGAATCCATCAAACCGAAAGACTTGTAACCAATGCCCACCAAAATCAAAGGCGGCAGCAACCCGGCTTTTTCATACTGGTGCAACACGGCTGATAGCATTGGATAATAAAAGTTGGCATCGGTAAGTACCACTACCGGGTAATGCTGGTTAGGTTTCTGCGTATATTCAAGCGGTAGCTGTACCGAAATTGCAAAAGTATCCTTTACATTTTTTGAATAGTAAGTAAACTCCCGCTGCAAGCTATCATTTGGTTTGACCGATGTTTTGCTTTGCTTGCAGGCGGTTAATGCGGGCAGCAGGCATAGGCAAATAAGTTTAGTTGTAAAATGTTTATTGATTTTCATGTCAGCCGTTTTAATTACGGGTGGCTAAAGTAGCCGATTACAGTGCTGACTGACAAAAGTTTAACACACATTAACAATTTGTGAAACTGTTTGGGTAAGGATTTTAGAGGTGAATACAAGCGTTGATTGTCATGCTGAGTATAAAATCCGGCGGATCTGAAAGGGAAATAACAACCTTCAAAATCCGGATGTCATTTCGAACTTGCAAGAGATGGGCTAAGAAGCGGGCATTGAGAAAACTTATACACCATACAAGCTAAATCATGCAGGGCGTATAAGTTTTCTCCTCGCCCTTTCACATAATCCAGCCCGCTCGTTCGAAATGACACGCTGGGTAAATCTGTCATGCTTCGCTATGTTCAGCATGACAAAAAAAGCTACTTTATCTCACTCCCCACAAACAACAGTGTCTTCGTTTGCGGTACAATAATATGTATTTCGCGCATGCCGTATTCGCGGTCAAATGGTTCGCGTACTTTTATGCCTGTTAGTTTATCCTTAATCTCATCCCACAAGCCATCAATATCATCCACCGATAAATAAAATTCCATTTCGCCAATATCGGTACCGGCGTTCAGGATGTGGATGCTAAGGTTATCTTTTAATAGTATGGCATATCCTGGCGTATCCATATAGCTGGTAAAGCTTAAAACTTCCATAAAAAATGCCGCCGTTACAGGTATATTATACGATGGGATCATGGGGCTGAGGTGCTGTGCTTTGTACATATCACAATAAATTATAGGAATCTCTTATCAAACTAAATAATTGCATATTCAGGTCGTCCAATACCGCAACCCTTATATTACTCTCATACCTGCCGGCATGCGGGCCTGTGCTTTTTATGATCATTGGGCTTTCAGGCCGCTTGGCGGAGTAAAATTTAAGGTCGAGTTGTTTTTGCATAGGGCGGATAACGAAAAAAGTTTGCCTGTGTACAAATACAATACAGTTTGGGCTGGTGCTTACCAATACGCCATCCCAGTCGGCTACTTCAGCCAGTATTTTATCGAACACCAAAATAAGCTCGGCAGGGCGGCCAGCAAAAAGGCTGTCTAAACTTACCCTGGCACAATAATGCCGCTGGTTGGCGTTTAGTAACTCTCGCTCACATTTGGGGCAGATCCAACTCATGCTTTATTTATCCAAGTATAAAGTTAACGATTTTTAGTTAATGCAAATTTGTCGTTCATTGTGCTTTATATGATTTTAAGAGTCTTAAAATAGCATTAAGCAAGCAAACGACCCACTATTTTTTAACCATCAAACCAAAAAAGAGTAACACTTTATTTCAATTAATTGTTATGATGGTAATTGCTTACTTTCGTTATACGCATTAGCCTCATGAAAAAACACCCTTTCGCCTTTTACCTTTTGCCCTTCACCCTCCTTATTATAGTTTCCTGTTCGCCAAAGCTGCATAAGGTGGATACTGCCAAGGTTTACAGCAGGCAAACGGATTCGGTAGTAAATATCATCGAGCAGCAGCAACCCGCCATGCTTACCGATAGCAATGGTGCGGCCATCCCGTCGGACTTTATAGGTACGGTAAATTTTAACCTGCGCAAACCTAATTATGTTATCATCCATTTTACCGCGCAGGATTCAGTTGCGCAAACTATTAAAACATTTACCATAGTTCGGACACAGGTAAGCGCGCATTATGTTATTAGCAAGGATGGCAAAGTGTACCACATGCTGAATGATTACCTGCGGGCATGGCATGCAGGTTTCAGCAAATGGGGCAGCATAAGCGATATGAACAGTTGCTCCATAGGTATCGAGTTGGATAATAACGGCAATGAGCCATTTCAGCCGGCGCAGATCAGCAGCCTGCTGGCTTTACTGGCACACCTGAAAAAGGCTTACAATATACCGGCATCAAACTTTATCGGTCACCAGGATATTGCACCCGTGCGCAAGCCCGACCCGGGGCCATATTTCCCCTGGAAGATACTGGCGCAGCATGGTTATGGCTATTGGAGTGATGATGTGCTTGAGCTTGCCCCCGATAATTTCGACCCAACTACAGCCTTACGGTTGATAGGATATGATACCGCCAACCTCAATGCCGCCATTGTGGCCTTTAAACGGCATTTTATTCAAACAGATGAAACCCCGCAACTATCCCAACTGGATTTGAATGTGCTTTATAATGTGATGCAGAAGTATTAGGTGGAAGGCAGCCAGCCCCACCCAAACCCTCCCCGGTAGGGAGGGCTTTAAAAAAAAATGAAAAATAAACGCTTCCAAAAGTCTCCCCTACCGGGGGAGATTTACAGCGGGCTTACGCGTACTGGTGTAATAAATTATCAACCCTAAGGCATAAACGCCCAGGCAAATAAGCACGGCATAAGGGTTTTCCTTAAAAGTGATGAATATATTAATGGTTACAAACCAGTAGGAAATAATAAAAATGAGCGGAACATACGGATACCATTTGATGGTATAGATGCCGGTATCATCCAGATGTTTGGTTTTCTTCCGCAGCAGGAAGATGGATATCGCACCCAGCGACAGGCCTATCGTATCAAAAAACATCACATAGTTAAGCATATCGCTAAAGGAGTTAACAAAAAACAGTATGATGAGTATTGCCGCCACAAAAAAACTCATGCCAAAATCCTGTACCTGTGTTTTGGGATTAATACGCTTAAATATTTGTGGTAAAATGCCATCTTCGGCCATGGCATAGTATATCCTGGGGTTCGACAGGATGTTGACATTCACATAGGCCATCACCGAAAGGAACAATAAAACAGAGGTTATTTTATAGCCTATATTACCCATAATAATACCTGCCAGTTTCGAGGCAAGCTGGTTGTTTCCCTGCAAGCCGCCAATGCCCCATACCTTGTAGTAAACAAAATTAATAGCAAGGTATAGCACTATTACGGTACCCATACCCATAAAAATGGCTTTGGGGATATTGGTTTTAGCGTTAATGCTGTCGCTGCCAAAATTAATGGTTTGCTCATAGCCCTCATAGGTGAAAAATACAGCCACCAGGCTAAGGCCAAACGCGGTAACCATATTGCCTGCATGAGGTATTATTTTAACCGCTACCGGCACCGCGTTGCTTTTAAAAACGGCTGTGCAAAGCAAAAGTATTAGCCCGACCTTAAAAACCGTGAGCACATTTTGTAGCCGCGCGCTCATTTTTATCCCTAAAAAGTTTATAAAATATAATATTAATATGGATGATATACTGGTAATGGTAATACCCGCACCGTGTTGAATACCTGCTGGTATGATGAAAGGGTTTATATACTCCGCGCCTACAATGGCCACCGCAGCCACCGAAGCCGCATTGCTGATAACAACCACCCAATTGATCATGAAAGCTACTGCCGGATGGTAGCAATAAGAGAAAACCTTATAAAACCCTCCGGCAGTAGGATAACGTGCGCCAATTTCGGCAAAAGTGAGCGCGCCGCATAGGCTAACCAGGCCGCCAAATATCCAGGCGCCGAGAAATATATATACATTGCCGGCCCTCGTGGCAACCTCTCCGGGTGTTTTAAATATCCCCATACCAATCACCAGGCTGATCACGATCATCGTCAGATCGAGGCGGTTGAGTTTCGGCTTAATGCTCATTATTAATCTAATCGTTTATTTTTATGAATTATATTTTAATATTATTAAAAATTAGGTAATTTAGAATAATATTGTTTTTTTATTTCCCCTAAGGAATTGAGAATTATTGTTAAGCAATTTAAGCAAATATTACTTACAGCAATGTCTTTGTGCTGTATTGTGTCCGCTATTGCCCAAACAAGGCATCCCACTATCATTAGCAAGCATAAGGATTTTAACCAGCTTTTAAAAGAAGCCGATCTTAAATTAACATTCCCCATAGGTTTTAAAGAGATTGAAGCGGTAAATGACGAGGATTTTTCATTTGATTTCGCGATGGAGCTGCCGGGCAAGGATTTTGAGATGTGGCTGCAGGTTAAATCGCAAAAACAAAACTGGACAAGCTACGAGCATGCCCAATACGACAAAAAAACCGAGTTGGCCAATCCTGATTCCATGTATATCGACATGAGCAGGGCTGATGCCATTGCACTTACTGATGATGATAAATTTTTAGTACGCAACATGCCCCCCGAAGTGCTGGCCCGCTATAATGCCGATGCCGGAAAATCATACCTGCTAAACCTTACCGACCTGCCTGTTACCAAACATTATAAATATGCGTTGCTCATCGCTTTGCAAAAAAACCATACGGGTACGCTTGTGGCTATTTATTTTACGAACGATAAAGACCCCGATTTTTACAGGGATGTTTACAGGGCTGGCCGCTGCCTTAAATTTATACAACCAACGGCTAACTAATGTTAATAAGTTAGCACAATTTCATTAGCAGTTTGATCCCTAAACTTTAATTTTGCCAATAAAGGCATTTTTTGTCCGCAGTTTAAATTATCGTATAAAAATGGCAGAAGTAAATTATGATGATGACAGTATAAGATCGCTCGACTGGAAAGAACACATCCGCTTAAGACCGGGCATGTACATCGGCAAGCTTGGCGATGGTTCGGCTTATGATGATGGGGTGTATGTTTTGTTGAAAGAGATCATCGATAACTCTATTGATGAGTTTGTGATGGGTTCGGGCAGATCGATCGAGGTGAATATGAGCGATCATAAGGTAACCGTGCGCGATTATGGGCGCGGCATACCGCTGGGCAAGGTGATAGACTGCGTATCAAAAATAAATACCGGCGGTAAATACGATAGCAAGGCTTTCCAAAAATCGGTAGGCTTAAATGGCGTAGGCACCAAGGCGGTTAATGCGCTATCCAACAACTTTATTGTACAATCATACCGCGATGGCCGCACCAAAATAGCCGAATTTGCCAAAGGTGAGCTGGTGCGCGATGAACCCGAAAAAGAAACCTCGCAGCGCAATGGCACTGCTATAAACTTTGTGCCCGATGATACTATTTTCAGGCATTACCGCTTTATTCCTGAATTTGTTGATAGCATGATATGGAACTACGTGTTCCTTAATTCAGGCCTCACCATTAACTTTAACGGGCAAAAGTTTTTTTCGGAGCGTGGCCTTTATGACCTGCTCACCAAAAATACCAATGCAGATAACCTGCGCTACCCCATAATTCACCTGAAAGGCGAAGATATTGAGATAGCCATGACCCACGGCCAGCAATACGGCGAAGAATATTATTCGTTTGTTAACGGGCAAAATACCACCCAGGGTGGTACGCACCAGGCGGCCTTTCGCGAAGCAGTAGTAAAAACCATTCGTGAATTTTATGATAAGGATTATGATGCTTCGGATATCCGCGCTTCCATCGTAGCGGCAATTGCTATTAAGGTACAAGAGCCTGTTTTTGAATCGCAAACCAAAACCAAGCTGGGCTCGCAAAACATAGGCCCCGAGGGCCCATCAGTACGTACCTTTATCACTGATTTTATAAAGAAGGAATTAGACAACTATCTGCATAAAAATCCATCTGTAGCTGATGCTTTAAAGGCAAGGATATTACAATCCGAGCGTGAGCGTAAGGATATTGCCGGCATTAAAAAACTGGCAAATGAGCGCGCCAAAAAAGCATCGCTGCATAACCGCAAGCTGCGCGATTGTAAGCTGCATTTTGAGGATAACCATGAGCGCAAGCAGGATACCACCCTGTTTATTACCGAAGGTGACTCGGCCAGCGGGTCGATCACCAAATCGCGCGATGTGATGACGCAGGCGGTTTTCAGCCTGAAGGGAAAACCACTTAACTGTTACGGACTAACCAAAAAAGTGGTTTACGAGAACGAGGAATTTAACCTGCTGCAGCACGCCCTGAATATTGAGGATGGCTTGGATAATTTGCGCTATAACAATATTGTAATAGCTACCGATGCCGACGTGGATGGTATGCATATACGCTTGTTGCTGATGACCTTTTTCCTGCAATTTTTCCCCGACCTGGTAAAGGCCGGGCATGTGTTTATCCTGCAAACGCCATTGTTCCGTGTGCGCAATAAAAAGGAAACCATTTATTGCTACAGCGACGAGGAAAGGCGCAATGCTATTGCCAAATTAGGTGTAAAACCCGAGATAACGCGCTTTAAAGGTTTAGGAGAAATTTCGCCCGAGGAGTTTGGATTATTTATAGGTAAGGATATCCGCCTTGACCCGGTGATCTTAAAAGATGCCAATATTAAGGGCTTGCTCGAATATTTTATGGGCAAGAACACCCCTGCCCGCCAACTGCATATTGTAAATAATTTAAGGGTGGAGAAGGATGATGAAAGTGTAAACCCTACCATAGCAGATGATACGGAACCGCTGGCACAATCGGCATAATGATTTTCTTTGCGACGTCATTGCGAGGAACGAAGCAATCTCACGCTATAAGTTGGCGACATGCATGTTAGATACCTGTGTTGTGAGGTTGCTTCGTTCCTCGCAATGACATGATGGGCGTGGGCGCATCACCATGATGCTTTTTTTGTCTGTTTAAATAAATATATTTATCTTGTATCCCCTTATTTAATTTGGGAGATGTTCAATGACAAACCACGAGATAAAAATAGCTTTTGAAGAATACGATTCTGTAAAAGAACTTCATAAACCCGATCATGACCTTTGCCTTGAAGCGGTTAAGGCTTTAAGCAATTCACATTCGCCTTATTCAAAATTCCGGGTGGGTGTGGCTATGCGCCTGCAGAGCGGCAAAATAATTTATGCCAGCAACCAGGAGAATGTGGCCTATCCATCGGGCTTGTGTGCCGAGCGTGTGGCTTTATTTTATTGGGGTGCCAATCATCCCAACGATCCGATTGAAACCATGGCCATAACTGCTCATTCTGACGAATTTCCGTTATTAAAACCCGTAACATCATGCGGTGCCTGTTTACAGGTATTGGCCGAGTATGAGAAAAAGCAAGCCCGCCAGATAAAAATAATATTATACTGCCAAAAAGGCCCGGTATGGGTTATTAAAGGGATCGAGAACCAGTTGCCTTTCCTGTTTTTTGAGGACAGGCTCATTTCGCAATAATTTCATTCCCTGTCAAACGGCAAGGAATGAAATATTTTTGGTTATACCTTTACCTTATGCATAGCAAAAACCTGTGTCCCCGCTTTCATAAGGTAGGTTTCGTCAAACACATCAACACTTATATCATTGGCCGATCTGTTGCTTAAATAAATACCATCGGTATCTACCTTAACATTTATCAACGTGTTTCTAAAGCTGATATTAAATGAGTACGATCTCCATTGTACAGGCAAAAATGGATTAAACCTTAGCCTGTCATCCTTTATATGCATCCCTGCAAAGCCCTCAACCACGCTCATCCATGTACCGGCCATCGAGGTAATATGTAAGCCATCCTCTGTATCGTTATTATAATCATCCAGATCGAGCCTTGCTGTGCGCAGATAAAACTTATAGGCATCGCTCTCAGCGCCTATCCTGGAGGCTATAATAGCGTGTACGCATGGCGATAATGAGCTTTCATGAACGGTTAAGGGCTCATAAAAATTATAGTTGCGTTGTATTGTTTCAATATCATACTTCTCATTAAAAAAATAGATCCCCTGCAACACATCAGCTTGTTTTATATAGCACGAGCGTAATATCCTGTCCCAGCTCCAATGCTGGTTAAGCGGGCGCTCCTGCGGGTTAAGTTCTTTAGCTGGGATGATTTCCTTATCTAAAAATTCATCCTGCTGCAAAAATATATCGCGGGTTTCATCCTTAGGAAAATACATGTTTTCGCTGATATGGTTCCAGAACGATGTTTCTTCTATTTCGTTAAAACTTATCCTTTCAGCCAGCGTATCGTACTTTTCAGGGCTGCTTTGTTTTACATGTTTAACAGCTTCGGCAGCATACTCCATACACCAGCAGGCAATGTTATTGGTGTACCAATTATTATTTACGTTGTTTTCGTATTCATTAGGCCCGGTTACGCCCATTATTACAAACCGGTGTTTAGCCTTGCTCCAGTTAACACGCTGGCTCCAGAAACGCGCTATGGCTATCAGCACTTCTAAACCGTAATCATTTAAATAATCCTTATCGCCGGTATAGCGTATGTAATTGAATATCGCGTAAGCAATAGCTCCGTTACGGTGAATTTCCTCGAAGGTAATTTCCCATTCGTTATGGCATTCTTCGCCGGTCATGGTTACCATTGGGTATAATGCCGCGCCATTGTTAAAGCCAAGCTTGGTAGCGTTCTCAATAGCCTTTCCTAATTGCTTGTAGCGATAGATCAGCAGGTTTTTTGCTACCTGCTGTGGCGCTGTTGCCAAATAAAACGGTACGCAATAAGCCTCGGTATCCCAATAGGTTGAACCGCCATATTTTTCGCCGGTGAAACCTTTGGGGCCAATGTTCAACCTGTCATCTTTACCGGTATAGGTTTGGCAAAGCTGGAAGATATTGAAACGGATACCTTGCTGCGCGGCAACATCACCCTCAATTAAAATATCGCTTTCATCCCATTTTATCTTCCACGCGGCGGCCTGTTCTGCCAATAACCGTTCAAAGCCTTTGCTTGAAATCCTGTCGATCACATTTTTGCAAGCCGATAAAAGGTTTTCAGTATCATAATTTTGCGAAGACACATTTGCAGCGTATTTATAGATCACTGTTTCCTGCCCTTGTTTTGCCTGTACGCTAAATGATGTGCCGATATATTTTTCCTTTACAATGGGGCTAAAACAGGTGTTAACCAGCTTAGCGTCCTGGTAAGCGATTATCCGGCTGCCGGTGCAAACCTCAAATGCGGTTTTTTTAGTTTTTAAGGTTAAAAAAGCATCCTGGTTTTGTGCCTCGCTGTTTATATGATCCCAAAATTTCTCATCATAGTTGGAGTCCTGGTTAACTATATCGCCATCTATATAAGCGGTTATAGCCAGTTCGCCATCAAAATTAAGCGGGGTTATGGTATAGGCTATAGCACCGGCCTCTTCGTCAGCAATGCTGCAAAAGCGTTTGGCATTAACTGCCACCTGCTTGCCATTTGGCAATTCTGCTTTGAATGAGCGTTGCAGATATCCCTCGCGCATGTTTAGTACACGCTTAAAATCAAAAACACGACAATGGTTCAGGTCAAGGTCAAGCTTTTCCTTACCTATGGTAATATCAATACCGATCCAGTTGGCGGCATTTAATACTTTGGCAAAATTTTCAGGATACCCGTTTTTCCACCAGCCCACACGTGTTTTATCGGGATAATATACCCCTGCAATATAATTGCCTTGTAATGTATCGCCTGAATAGGCTTCCTCGAAATTAGCACGCTGGCCCATGTGGCCGTTACCAATGCTAAATATGCTTTCAGATATTTTATTAAGGACGGGGTCAAATCCTTCCTCTATAATATTCCACTCGTCTGCCTTAATGTAGTTTTTCATAGGTTAAATATGCCTTCTGCCACTGTAAGCTCTTATTGTGTTGTTATAGGTTTATAATTATTTTTTTAGTTCAAGCACCAAAGTTGTTTTAGCCGGGATATCAATATTTTGTAATGAACCTAAAGCTTCGTTTGTAATAACGTTGGCTGCTTTTGTAAAGCCGTTCATGCGCTCATCAAACCTATCGGTTTTAAGTGTGTAGGCTTTATCCTGGCTATTGTAAATGATCATTATTGTTTTTGCCGCATCATACCTGAAATAAACATATACGCCATCCTTCGGGATGTATTGCATTAGTTTACCGGTTTGCAACGCGGGCGTGTTTTTGCGATAGTTTGCCAGCGCCCGCACATAATTAAATGCTTCGTTCTCCCTGTCGGTACGCCCGGTTGCTGTAAATTTATTTACTTTGTCTGATGGCCATCCGCCCGGGAAATCGCTCCTAACCAAACCATCTGGGTCATCGTAACCACTCATCAGTATCTCATCGCCATAATACATTTGGGGGATGCCACGGGTAGTTAGCAATAATGCCATACCTGCCTTGTATTTACTAAAATCTTCGTTTACTACCGAGAAGAACCGGCTCATATCATGGTTATCTAAAAAAACCACATTACGATTGGCATCCTGGTACAAAAAGTCCTGCGAAAGCACTAAATAAAGCCTGTTTACACCATCTGTCCAGCCATCCTTACCGTTAAGGGCTTCGGCTAAGGCATCCTTCATTTGCGAGTCAACAACGCCAGGCAATTGCGTATCAAAGCCACGGTTAACCGTGTTGCCTTGTGTAAAAAACGCCTGGTTAGCCACCGACCATACCAAAGTTTCGCCATAGATAGACAGGTGCGGAAATTCCGCCTTTACCTTACGGGCCCAATCAGCCATGTATGCAGCATCATTGTACGGGTAAGTATCTAATCTAAACCCGTCAACCCCGGCATATTCCACCCACCAGATGTGGTTTTGGGTAAGATAGTTTTGAACGTATGGATTGTTTTCATTCATATCGGCCATGGTATGATCAAACCAGCCATCGAGCATAATTTTCTGATCAATGGCCGAGGCATGAGGATCCATAACCGCAGCATCGCGGAAATTTGATTGCTGATATTTTGGCCATTGATGTACCCAGCTTTTCATGGGCATATCTTTAATAAAGAAATCGTTTGTGCCTGAATGGTTGTGCACCAGATCCTTAATTACTTTCAAGCCCATACTGTGGCATTTAGCAACAAATGCCTTATATAATTCGTTAGTGCCAAAGCGTGGGTCAACATGGTAATGATCTGTTACGGCATAGCCGTGATAAGATGCATGGGGCATGTCGTTTGTTATTTCGGGGGTTAGCCAAATGGTGGTAACGCCCAATTCCTTCAGGTAATCGAGGTGGTTCATAATCCCCTGTATGTCGCCACCGTGGCGGGCATACATCTGGTTACGGTCAACCTTCATTTCGGCCATACCGGGTACCGAATCGTTTGACGGATCGCCATTTGAAAAGCGGTCGGGCATAATGAGGTAGATCAGGTCTTTATCAGTTACACCCTGCGCGCGGCCGGGCGAATTATTACGTTTATCCAACGCATATTTATAGGTTAGGTTTTCAGCGCCTTGTTTCGTAAAAGTTAACGTGAACGTTCCCGGTTTTGCTGATGAAGAAACAAGCAGATCTAAAAATAAATAATTAGGGTTTTCAACTTTATGAACCTGTGTAAGTGTAACACCGGGATAACTAAGTTTTACCGAGCGTTCGGCTATTTTATAACCGTGTACTAATAATTGCAGCTTAGGGTTTTTCATGCCCACCCACCAGTTGCCGGGTTCAACACGTTCAAGTGCCGGTATTTGCTGGGCCAAAACACTGCCCGAAAGAAACAGGAAAAATACTACGATCGCTAATTTTATTTTCATGGCTGTTTTATTATACCTTATTAAAAATGGCATTAAACGTTTATTACAATAGCGATGGAATTTTTTCTTCATTAGTAATGTTATTTTTTGACAAAGATATACCCTATCGCCGGTAAGCCGGCTGATCAAGCCTTTATATTCAAATGGTCAGTTCTTTTAGTTTTAGAATTGGGGTTGATCCTAAAAACAGGTAATCTATCCGGGTAAAACCCTTATTTATAACTAACCCGCCCTTTTCGGCGGGTTAGTTATATTAAATACAGTTAATTAACCTGTTACTGCTTTACTGCAGCATAAGTAGTTGTTGCCAGCCCTGAATTACCAAAAGCTGTTGGCGGCATAATAAAACTGATGTTATAATTTCCGGCAGTTGTAAGCTGGATATTACCATCGCCTACAGCGCCGCTTGAAACTAATGTATTCGCGGCGGCAGCTGGCCCCCAGCTATTTGACCATGCATCGTCTTGCCTGATCTTGTACTCACCAACTACCATTGCCAGGTTATTAACCTCCCAGGTATTTGTGCCATCATTAATAAATTTAAGCGGGGTGTCTGTACTCCAGGCAGTACCCGGAGGAGCAGATCCTATTACGCTGTAGAAATCGCACTTTTGGAATGTTATTGTGTTTTTATTGATATCAACAGTTACAATATAATAACCCTCGCCAGGAGCGAAAAAATTGTTAGGCCCATTATAAGCAACTGTTGCGCTGGTAGTATGCATAGGATCGTTGGTCGCATACTTGTTTGTCCAGCTGCCTTTAACCGGAAGAACCAGGAATTCGTCGTCACCAGGTGCCGCAGGGGTTACAAAATCTATAATACCTGTGTACACGCCGTTACCTGTAACCGAAATAAGGCTGTCTTCCAACGGGCCTGGATTTTCCCATCCGGCAAAATTACCTGTTGTGTATAACCATGAGGTAAGATTGAACGGCGTAACGGTTATAGAAAGCACGTTAGAATAATTTATCACACTTGGACTTAGTGAAAAAGACAAACGTACATTTACTTTTGAAGCTGTCGCGGCAGGCAAATTAAGTTTAAGCAGTAAACCGTTAAAAACAGGAGTAGTGAAGCTCATGTTGTAATCATTTGCTGCCAACGTATATGAGGCCGGATTTTTCCAGTTGTCACCTACAGCATCAACCTGCAAGGTTGTAGTCACCGCTGCCTTAAATCCATATGACGGCGCTGAACTGGTAAAAGAAATAGCTGCTGTAGTGGTGTCGCCCACTTTTGCTTTATCAAGTACTAAATTTGTGGTACTGGTTGATAACGTACCCGGGCTACCACCATTGGTGGTAACCTTGACATCATTTTTATTACATGATGCCAACGCAAGCAGTGCAATACCGCCGTACGTAAAAAAATTTGTCAAACTTGTTTTCATTTTTATATTTTTTAAAGTCTTCTAATTAAGGACTGATTTACGCATTTATCAATAGCCCGGATTTTGTTTCAAATTAGGATTAGCAATTACATCCGCTTGTGGTAAAGGGAATAAATTACGGTAATCAGCAATTGAACTGCCACCAACGGTTCCTCCTTTAAATGGCCATATGTAAGTGCCGCCAGTAAACTCACCAAAACGAATAAGATCGGTACGACGGAAACCTTCCCAGTAAAATTCGCGGCCCCGTTCGTTTAATATATCAGCTAAGGTAAAACTAGTTACAGTACCTGATGTTGCGCTACCGTTATAAGCGCGTTGGCGTACAGTATTATAATAGGTAAGTGCCTGGCCTGAAACGCCTCCTGAACGCAACGCTGCTTCAGCATAAGTTAAATACATTTCTGCGGAGCGGAAAATAGGCATATCAGTACTAACAAATGTGCCTGATGCGTCTGTCTCGGTAATGCCGCCGCTGGTAACATTTTTAAATTTAACTACATTAACTCCGCTGGTAAATGAGCCTAACGTATCGCAGGTTTTTTCAGTTATACGGAATAAAGGACGCTGGTCAGTCTTGCCGGTTGTATCAGTGTAGAATGACAGTATATTTTGCGTAGCGCGGTTACCAGCCCAGCCGCCTTCTGGAACACCATAAAAAGCAGGGGTTTCAAGCCATGCACCACTTATAGCGCTATTTACCAAAAAGGTGGTACCGCCATAAGTTTGGATGTGATTAGCATCATACACTATCGGAAATATTACCTCGGTATTATTTACGTTATTGTCCGCCAGGAACAGGTTCTGATATTTTGGCAATAACGGATAGCTGGCATTTATTACATTTTGCGAGTAGGTCATTGCATCGGCCCAACGTGCTGAACCGGTATATACCTGTGCGTTCAAATACAAGCGTGCAAGCAAGGCCCAAGCTGCAGCCTCATCAACACGGCCATATTCAACGCCATGCGGTTTTGACAATAACGGAGCAATCGCTTTTAATTCCGACTCGATATATGCAAACAGCGCACTGCGCGAAATTTGTTTTGGGAAAAATGCACCGATAGGCGAATTTTCATCAATGTAAGTTACATTGCCGAAAGAATCCATTAAAACCCAGTATTGGTATGCCCTTAAAAAGCGTGCTTCAGCTACATAAAGGTGAACCGAGTCGGCATCAGCACCGCTTATACCATGTGTTGCCAGATTAGCATCGCTGGATTGTGCAATAAAGCTGTTAGCAAGTAGTATCTGGTACAAGCTGCGGTCATATAAACCTTGCAATATGGCATTGTTTCTGTCCCAGGTATCCTGATCCAGATCCTGTATACCGGCGTTGTTTAACCACGCGCATTTGGCTTCGTCAGTAGTTATTTCCTGGGTATTCCAAAATAACCGGAAAAAATCTGACGCGCCCGCATCGCCACCGGGTACATCTGTACTGCCCGGGTTTTGATTACTGGTTAAAGCAAACGCGCTATACACTGATGCCAGTTGTGATTTATAGCCTGCCCTGTTGCTATAAACCACCTGGGAGTTAAGGCCCGTGTTGGGATAACGATTTAACTCCTTTGTACAGGATGATAAAGCGCCAATCGCCAGGGCTGCGACTGTGAATAATTTAAACAAATCTTTTTTCATGTCTTTATATTTATTTTAAATACGAAATTTTATAAGCTAAGGTTTATACCTAATGTATATGTCCTCGGCCTTGGATAAATATTATTATCTATGCCTCCCAAAACTTCGGGGTCAATGCCCTTATATTCGGAAATGGTAAATACGTTTTGCACACTGGCGGTAATGCCCAGGTTTATATGCTGGTCATGGAAAATATGGCCTGCATTATAGCTCAGATCAAGGTTATCCATTTTAAGGAAAGAAGCATTGTGCAGATAGAAATCTGACAAATAGGTATTATTCGTTAAAAAGCCTGACTGATAAATGGTTGTTGGCGAGTTGTTAATATTGCCAACCGGCGTTATAATATTTGACTGATTGGCAAGGCTTGCCGAAACGTTGTCATAAACATAATTGCCCGTGTTAGCACGCAATACAGTGGCTAAAGTCCATTTTTTATACCTTACATCGGTACTAAAACCATAGATAAATTTTGGAAGCGACGGATGTTCAAAATCCAGATCAGGATTAACACCATTACTGCTTACATATACACCTTCAATTGGCATGCCGTTAGCGCCATAAACCTGTTTCTGCAAATAAAATGTAGATGGTTCATAACCAACAGCGTTAACCTGCGCAGTGGCGCCAAGCGCACCTGCAATACCACCAACCGGGCTAATATAGTTCGGATCATGAGAAAGGTTAAGATTCGTGATCTTGCTTGCCTGGTAAGCCATGTTGAAATTTACATTCCAGGTAACGTCCTTGGTTTTTATCGGAACGCCACCAATGCTAAACTCAAGGCCCCTGTTTACCATATTACCTACGTTGGTAAATACTGAAGTAGAAAAATTAGATCCCGTAGGAATTTTTACGGTTGCCAAAAGGTTTTTTGTGCTTTTGTAATACGCGTCAACGGTTCCATAAATTCTTTGGTTCAGGAAACCATAATCAAAGCCTACATCGGTTGAAGCCGTTTGCTCCCAGGTTAAGGTTGTTAAGTAAGCCTGCGGCGTATAAGTATTATAATAGGTATTGCCGAACTGGTATTGTCCCACAGACTGGCCTTCAACATAATATGGTATATAATTGTAATCGGAAATCCCGGATTGCTGCCCGGTTACACCAAAACTGGCCCGGAATTTTAAATCTGAAACAACGTCCGAGTTTTTAAGGAAATCTTCCTGGTTAATTTTCCAGGTAAATGCCGCGCCAGGGAAAACACCCCAACGTTTACCCACAGCAAACCTTGAAGAACCGTCTGTACGGATTGAACCTTGTAACTCGTACTTGTCGTCGAACGTATAGATCAACCTGCCGTAGTATGATATTAAAGTATTTTCGCCTATTGCTATAGGATTGGTAGGGACGCTTGTTCCTGCAAGTGTATCCCTGTTTGCAGCAAGCGCACGGTACGTGTAGCTGGTGCTCATATCGTTGTAATAGCCTGTACCGGCAACTACGTTAATATTACTTTTAATTGATTTAAGATCCCTGTTATAACTCAAGTAAAATTCGCTGGTTATATTGGTATACTTGTTTCCGTAAGGAGCGTATGAACCTAAACCGTTTGTAACTTGTGCTGCATCGGCTGGGATTTCAGTTTGGCCATTACCTTTAGCTATATCATAACCAAAATTATAATTTGCATGCAAACCTTCAACAAACGGAACGGCATAATCTAATTGTAAATTGCCAAAGCTGCGATAAGCTTTACTTGTGTTATGATTGTCCAATAACTCACCTACAGGGTTGCGCGGTGTATTTGGGTTAAGGCCGCTTGAAGGCACACCCGGTGTGTTGTACCATTCATAATAGCCATCCCACGGCGAACCAGCCACTTTAACAGGTTGCGTAGGGTCAAACTGTACGGCAGCACCTATAGCGTTTGTATTAGCAAAGCGCGTATCGTTCATAGCGCCATTCAAATGAAGGCTAACCGACAGCGTATTGTTTAAAAATTTGGGGGTTAACGAGATCGATCCGGTGGTACGTTTTAAATTATCTGTTCTTAATACACCATTCTGGTCAAGATAGCCCACAGATACACGGTATGGCAAAAAGCCTGAAGTACCCGACACAGTAAGGTTATTATCAGAAGTTAAAGCTTTCTGATATATTTCGTTCTGCCAGTTAGTGTTGGCATTGCCTAATAATGCGGCTTTATCGGTACCATTAGCGGCATCATAAGCATCTACATAGGATCTTAACTGGGCTGCTGACAATACATCTTCATCCTTAGCTACCGTACCTACAGAAAACTTTGTGCTGAAGGTGATCTTTGGAGCGCCTTTAGCGCCCTTCTTGGTAGTGATCATGATAACACCGTTAGAGGCACGTGAACCATATATAGCGGTTGATGCCGCGTCTTTTAAAATTGTAAAAGTTTCAATATCGTCAGGATTGATCATGCTGAGCGGATCGGCCACACCGGATATACCGGTTGCGCTTGTTTCAATCGGCACACCATCTATTACATATAAGGGATCGTTAGATGCATTTAAAGATGATCCCTGGCGGATACGAACTGTGCTACCAGCACCCGGGGCACCGCTGTTTGATACTACTGAAACGCCGGATACCTTACCGGCAATTAATTGCATTGGGCTGGTATTTTGGCCTTCCTGAAAGTCTTTAGATGAAACAGTGGCAATAGCGCCCGTTAAATCTTTCTTTTGCTGTGTACCGTAACCAATAACTACAACTTCGTTCAAATCCTTAGATTTAGGTACCATGTTGAAATTTACGGTAACGTTCCCGGAAATTTGCACATCTTTTTCTTGGGTTTGGTAACCAACAAAGCTGATTACGATTGTAACAGCACCATTTGAAACTCCGGTAAGGCGGAAATTTCCGTTGGCGTCTGTTCCTGTACTCTTCTGTGTGCCTTTTACTAAGATGGTAGCTCCGGGTAAAGGTTGATTGGTTTCATCAACAATTTTACCGCTTAATGTGCTTGTTTGTGCAAACGCAGTAGCCGCCGATAGTGCAAAAAATAGAAGGAATACATACTTGATTAAGTAAGTCTTTTTCATTAATTTTTGGTTTTAGTTTTAAACTGGTTAATAGATTGTACAAGTGTACAGTGTAAAAGTAATTCTAAGTGGATTATCTGCAAATTTTCAAATCAATAAGTTATTAACATTTTAATTTATGTTAAAAACCTTTTTAAACTATTGTATGTATGTACAATGCTTATAATTTATTTATTTGTAAAGTATTATAAATCAACTAATTATAAATTTAACAAAAATGCTAAATCGAGTTTAGTAAAATTTTATGTTTTTTTGGTGATTTCCGGGAACATTCCCGAATGTTAATAACTTTGTTAATAACTTTTAAATGTTGAGGCTACAGTTTATGATTAAAAACGGCCCAAATAAAAAATATTTTAACTTTTTTTAACAAATTATGCCGCATTTTTCAGCGTTAAACAGGTTGGTTTTAAAGGGTGGATTTACGCGTAATAATTGTTGAGGATAATACCACCTGGTCATTAACGGGTTCATCGTGCTCAAGCATTCTAAATAAGAGCGTTGCGGCCTGCAGGCCCATGTCATAAGCGGGCTGGGTAATGGTAGTTAAAGCCGGGTTTAATAACGAAGCTATCTCAAGGCTCGAAAAACTGATGATCTTTACTTTACCGGGGATGGCTATGCCCATATCATGGCATACCGAGTAGGCGGAAAAAGCCAAACGTTCAACAGAGGCAAATATGCCATCAATAGTTAGCGTTTTAAAAGCATTGGTTATTATGCTGTAGTTTTTATCGCCATCATTACTGCAATCAATTATCAACTCATCCCTAAAGGGCAGGTTGGCATGCTTTAAAGCATCCAGATAACCTTGCATACGCATTTTACCTATTGAAAGCTGTTTATTAGTTACCAAAAATGCAATATTTTTACAACCGGCCGCAACCAGGTGCATGGTGGCCTCAAAACTGCTGCCATAATCATTGGTGGTAACCTTGGCGGTATGTATATCGTCATAAACCCTGTCGAAAAAAACAAGCGGGATATGTTTTTCCTGCAGCTTGTTCATATAGCTGTGATCATTGGCCTCGCCTGATACCGACATGATAATGCCATCGGCACGGCCATTGTACAGGTCGTTAACATAAGCTACTTCACTTTCAAAATTATCGGCCGTTAAATAAATAAGCAGGTGATAACCCTTTTCGCGGGCCACGGTTTCAATACCATCAATAGCCTGCGAGAAAAAGTTATTGGCTATTTGAGGTACTATAATGGCTATGTTCTTGCTTTTTTGCGCCCTTAAGTTACTGGCGTGATGGTTAGGCTGATAATTCAGTTCTTTGGCAACCTTTAGTATCCTTTCCTTGGTCTCGATATTAATATCACTATGCCCCCTGAATGCCCGTGATACTGTTGATTTGGACAGGTTAAGTTTTAGCGCAAGTTCCTTGATATTGATATTACCCATTATTGTTTATCAAATTAACATACCAATAAAATTACTGGCTTTTAATTACAACAATTAAACTAATTTATCTATAAATATGCCAAATTTTGAATGGCAAAAATATTTATAAGCGCTAAAGTAATCTTATTTAATAAAAAAAGCGGTTAAATTTTACGAAATAAATTCAATTCTTTATATGTAAAAATGACAGTAAATAGCAGTCAAGCAGTCATATTATGGCGTCCTTGAAGTGCTTTTTTTATACAGGGCGGTATAAAATATTAATTTGTTGATGATAAGCCGCTTAAACGCTCAGCTTCATTCTGCCGGCTACTGGTTTTTATTTAACTTTTCATAATCAACCTTAATGGCTTTGGTACTGGGTTGCTCGTCCCAGTTATCCGTTCTGAAAGGTTCAGCAGGCAGCCCTGCCTTATTGGTAAGATTGGTTACCGATGTATTAGTAAAAGCATAGCGAACTGCTACAGGTTTACTCACGCTATCGCATTTCAGAATCACCGTATTACGCTTGATCTTTGCCTTTGCCTCATGAAATACATGATCGTCGCCGGCAATATAAAATAGTCGCGGCGGTTTATTATCGGTTGTAGTTAAACCGCCGTCAACTGAATTGGCGTTATATAATATCTTCACCTTTTTGCCTGATATGACGGTTTGGGCAAATTGAGGCCCTAAATATTCAACATCCTTTAAACCATAATCCTTGTTCAGGGCTATCATGGCCAAACGCTCACCAACCGGGCGCTTATTACGCGGATGCAGGTTTCGTGCTTCGTCATCATCAATGGTAAGGGCCATTTCAACATTGGGCTCCTGTTTACGGATATTGGTTTGCGCTTCGCGGAAAATAGCATAATCAAAAGCCCTTGGGTCTTCGTTATTCCAATAATAAGGCGGTACCTGCACCAGGTAAAAGGGTAAATTTCCCTGCCCGAAATCACCGCGCCAGCCTTCGATCATGTGATCGATCAATAGCGTGTATTTGCCCTTGTCGTTGCGGTTAAATTCGCCCTGGTACCATATAATGCCTTTTATACTTAGCCCCGCCAGCGGATGTATCATAGCATTATATAATAGCATAGGGCGGGTAACCTTTTCAAAACTAAAACCGCCATTTATTATTTCCTTTGATTTTGGGCTTGCATCATAGTCCTTAAGGTATTTGTTATATAACACGGTATCTGATTCAAGCTCTTTGCGGCTTGTCCAGGCTTGCCCGGTTGATGCGCCAATGGTTGATAGCACAATGCCTATCGGGATATTTACATGCTGGTACAAATCCTGCGCGAAAAAGTAAGCCACTGCGCTAAATTTTTTAACGGTTTCGGGCGAGCAGGCCACCCACTTGCCTTTAACCTGGTCAAAAGGCTGTGCCTTAAAATTCAGATCGGTATAAAACCACCTGATATTGGGGTAATTAGCGCCCGCAATTTCCTGCTGATAATTTAAAACGCCATTGTTTTTACCTTCCTGGCCCTCTACACCAAACTGCATGTTTGATTGCCCGCTAGCCAGCCACACATCACCTATTAATAAATTATTAAAACTGATAGTGGTATCATTAGTGGTAATGGTTAATGTATGCGGTTTAAAATCGCCCGGTATAGCCTTGGGTACCGGGATGGCTGCTTTCCAGTATTTCGCGCCATCGGCAGTAACAGTAATTACTTCGGTAGTCCAGTCGGCTTTTATAGTTATTTTATTACCGATTGATGCATTGCCCCAAATGGCGAATGGTTTTTGCTGCTGGATAACCATATTCGATTGAAAAATATTGGCTACGTTAAAGCTGGAGTCTGCTGTAAAAATTTTGTTACTATTGTTTGCTGCCGCGAATGCCGGCGACATGCGGCCACCGAATATTGCAATCAGTATAAAAACAAATAAAAATCTGATCTTCATTTTATATCTATTGGTTTATAATTAAGCCTTTAGGCCTATTTAGAGGGTTGTTCCTTTAATTGATGTTTTAAATATATACAAATGTTTGATAATACTGCATAAAAACCGATTTAGCTTTTAGATTAATCAAAAAATCACCCTGTTAACAGCACCTGCTTAATGGCATTGGTTATGCATTATTATTGCGGTGTAATAATATGTATGATCGGGCAGGTGTAAAATAATAAATTCTAATTGTACGCACATAACAACATAAAATCAAACAAAATCAGCTTAGTACACTTAGTGGCCTAACCTATATACCATATAAGCATAATTATTACATACATTTGAACACCAATAAGCGCTGGCAATACTATGTAGTATGTTTAGTGCACATATATTATAAACATATTTTTACCTACTTTTGTACTACACTATACCTGAACTTACATGCAACTTAAAATTGATCACAAAAGCCCGGTTCCGCTGCACATCCAAGCAGAAAACCTATTACGCAAACTTATTACCGACCCGCAATACCAGGGTGGTAAATTTATACCTAACGAAGTAGAGCTGGCAAAACGATTAGCCATATCAAGGACTACCCTACGCCAGGCATTAAACAAATTGGTGTATGAAGGTTTGCTGGTTAGAAAAAAGGGCGTAGGGACAAAAGTTGCCAATGTAGCGGTAAGCTCCAAATCAATGAATTGGATGAGCTTTTCGCAAGAGATGAAAGCACGGGGTATCCCCATCAAAAACTTTGAATTGCATTTAAGCTGGGTATTCCCCGAAGAAAGGGTAGCTAATTTTTTCGAGATCAAAGCCGATAAAAAGGTGCTAAAACTGGAAAGATTAAGAGGCGGCCAGGATGGCCCCTTCGTTTATTTTGTATCCTATTTTCACCCGAGGGTTGGCTTAACAGGCGAAGAGGATTTTACGCGCCCGCTTTATGAGATATTAGAAAAAGACCATTTAGTGGTTGCGCAATTATCAAAAGAAGAGATAAGCGCACGCGCTGCTGACAAGATCATCGCGGGCAAGCTTGATACCGAGGTGGGCGGCCCTGTATTATTCAGAAAAAGATTTGTTTTTGACCAGGCCGAACGGCCTATTGAATATAACGTGGGCTATTACCGGGCCGATTCATTCATTTATACGGTTGAAAGCAGAAGAGATTAGCATTTAAATTTTCAATCGGTATTTTTTTCATTATATTAGTTTCGCTGAAAATACCAGTTGTGGCATAAGGGACTAACCTTTACCATATAACTGATAAATAAAATATGGCCCTAAAATTATCCATTATTATACCTGCTTATAACGAGGCGCGCACTATTCATTTAATACTCGATAAGGTTAAAGAGGTAAAACTAATTAATGGTATTTCAAAAGAAATAATAATTGTAAATGACTGTTCAACTGACAATACGGAGCAGGCCATACAGGATTATATAGCAGCCAACACCGGGCTGAATATCCAATACCTTAAACACGAGGTTAATAAAGGCAAAGGCGCGGCCATACATACGGGCATACAAGGCGCAACCGGCGATTACCTGGTGATACAGGATGCCGATTTAGAGTACGACCCCGAAGAATATAACGACCTGCTTAAACCCATTATTAAAGGCTTTGCCGATGTCGTTTTCGGCTCGCGGTTTATGGGTGGCAACCCGCACAGGGTACTATTTTTCTGGCATACCATAGGCAATAAGTTTCTAACTACTTTATCAAACATGTATAGCAACCTTAATCTAACGGATATGGAAACCTGTTATAAAATGTTTGATACGAAAATGATCCAATCGTTAAACCTGCAGGAAAAAAGGTTCGGTTTTGAGCCCGAGGTTACCGCGAAAATTTCGAAAATACCCAATGTGAGGATCTACGAAGTTGGTATATCCTATTATGGCAGAACCTATGCCGAGGGCAAAAAAATTGGCTGGAAAGATGGGTTCAGGGCCATCTATTGCATACTGAAATACGGCTTGTTTAAAGCTAAATAATTAATTTAACAGGATAAACATGTCTGCCCGCCGCACTATTTTTTGCCTTAATCATTAATTGTTAATCTATATTTGCTCATATTTATTTAAGTATGAACCAGGTTTGTTTGGTTGAGGATGAGCAAAAGGTCGCGGCATTTATTTGTAAGGGGCTCGAAGAGCACGACTATGTAGTTAAAACTGCAAAAAATGGCGAAGATGCCAAAAAACTGGTAGCAAGCCAGGATTTTGACCTGCTGATACTCGACATAATGCTGCCGGATATTAACGGTATTGAACTGTGCCGGCAAATAAGGCTAACCAATACCCAAACCCCTATACTCATACTCAGCGCGCTCGACCAGGTACAAAACAAAGTTGCGGGATTAAAGGCCGGCGCTGATGATTATTTAATTAAGCCTTTCCATTTTAGCGAATTGCTTGCGCGTTTAGAAGCCTTATTAAGGCGGCAAAACATCCCCCCAAAAGAAGATCATACCCTTGTATTTGACGATCTGAAGCTTGATACCTGGAGCAATGTAGCCGAAAGGGCAGGTACACAAATTACACTTACGGCCAAAGAATACACCCTGCTGGAATTGTTTATGCGGAACCCTAATAAAATATTATCAAGAGAATATATTGCCGAACAGGTGTGGAGCATTGATTTTGATACCGGCACAAATTTTATTGATGTGTATGTAAATTACCTGCGTAAAAAAATCGAAAAGGGTTTTGGTAAAAAATTGATACATACGGTTATAGGCATGGGCTATACATTACGAAATGACAGGTAAAGCATGAAGATAAAGAACCGCTTATCGCTTTATTTCACTGCCATCAGCACTGTTGTTTTGCTGATACGGTAGCGGCACAGGTTTATTTAGAAGCGGATGAAATTTCGGCGGATTCATTAAGCCGTGTTAAGGAACGTTACCTGCTGCGCTTGCCCGATGAAGTGGTTAGGTTTTATAACGATAAAAACACGGCATCATTTATAAAGGATAATAGCCAGTATTGGCCAAGCTCGGTAATTAACCAGGTGCGTAAGCGCAAAACGCTGCAATTTTCTGAGGGTAAAAGGCAAACCGTGGGTATTTATTACTATGATAACCAGGGTGATTTTGTGATCCTGGTTTCGGCCATTGACCATGCCGGCGATAAACGATTTAATGATCTGGTTGAAGCCCTGGCCATATTACTAATAATAGTAAGTATAGTGCTGTTTATTATGAGCCGCTGGTTTGCCCAAAAAACATTGGAACCTATTGACAAAGTAATAAAGCAAATGCGCCTGGTTAGCGCCGGTAACCTCAGCCTGCGGGTGGATGAGGGAAATGGCAAAGATGAGATAAGTGCGCTGGCCTATAATTTTAACCGGCTTTTGGCGCATCTTGAAAACGCTTTTGAATTGCAGGAAACCTTTGTGATCAACGCCTCGCACGAATTACGTACGCCTATAACCAGTATCATTGGCGAGATTGAGATATCATTAAACAAAGCCCGTACAAATGGGGAATATGAGCAGGTATTAAAATCGGTATTAGCCGACGCGGAACGCTTAAAGGAAACCATAACCAGCCTGCTTGAACTGGCCCATGTGGATATGAACTATACCCACCCGGCATTTAAACCGGTGGCTATTGATGAATTGATTTGGGAACTAAACGATTATTGGAATGCGAAATTAGGCAAGGGGATGTTTGCCGTAAATATTCAGCATCTGCCCGAAGATCCGGACAAATTACTGATCCCCGCTAATAAGCAACTGCTAACCATAGCGCTGAATAACATTATTGGCAATGCCTTTAAATTTTCAGAAAACAAACGTGTACAGTGCGGCCTTTATGCTGATGAACACCGCATAACCATAACTATCAGCGATTTGGGCATAGGTATACCGGTTGATGAACTTGAAAAGGTTTTCAATTCGTTCTATCGCGGGGCAAATGTTAAAAATTATCTCGGCAATGGCATAGGCCTGTATGTCACCAATAAAATTATCACCCTTTTTAATGGAACTATCGCCATTAATTCGGTTAGCGGGCAAGGAACTGACATAAATATTACATTTATTCGTTAATTCTAATCCCGTTCTAATGTGACTTTAATATCCCTCTAATATCCGGGGCATACTTTTGCAAACAAAAGTATATGCGCTCAAGCTTTGTTCATATTTTTCTATTTATACCCATATGGTGTATAGTTTTCACATTCTCCGCACAAGCGCAGGATGTCGTAAGCGATACGCTCCATATCACTATTCACCAGGCCGAAGACCAGTTCATCAAAAACAACCTCAGCCTGATCATACAGCGCTATGAGATCGATAATGCCAGTGCGCAGGTAATTACCGCCCGCCTGTTCAACAACCCCGACTTTAGCTTTTCAAACGGTATATATGCCAAGGATGTAAGCCAGGGCCCGGCCTATAAAGAACAATCCTTTAGCGTTTCGCAGCTTTTTAGCACCGCAGGCAAACGCAACAAAAACGTGCAACTGGCCAAACTGGGCGTCGAGCAATCCAAATACCAGTTCTTCGACCTGCTGCGTACCCTGAAATTCACGCTGCGGAATGACTTTTACAGCATTTATTTCCAGGAACAGTCCGCACAGGTGTATAACGAAGAGATCAGCTCGCTTAGCAAAACTCTTACCCTTTTTAATGAGCAGTACGCCAAAGGCAATATTGCTGAAAAAGAAGTATTGCGCATCCAGTCGCAGCTATACTCCCTGCAGGCCGAATACAATAACCTGCAAAACAGTATCGATACCACCCAAAGCGAATTTAAGCTGCTGATCAAAGCAGCGCCGGGTGTTTATGTAAAGCCACAGGTTAATTACGATCTGGATGGCAAGCAGATCGTGGCCGATGTACCTTATCAAAGGCTATTGGATTCGGCCTATGCCAACCGCTATGACCTGCAACTGGCAAAAACAACGCTTGCTTATAACAATGCCAACCTCAAGCTACAGCAGGCCACCGCGGTGCCCGATTTTTCCCTGTCGCTTAATTATGATAAGCTTGGCGCTTATGGCAATAACTACCTGGGTGGTGGCATTGAGTTTAACCTGCCATTCTTCAACCGCAATCAGGGCAATATCAAACAGGCACGCATAACTATCGATGAGAGCAAGGTTCAGCTGCAAAGCCACCAGGACCAGGTGGAGAGTGATGTGAACAGCAACTATAAGAATGCCTTAAGGCTCGAAAAGCTCTACAACAGCTTCGACCCGGCTTTTAAACAAAACTTTACGCACCTCATCCAGCAGGTGTTCATCAACTATCAGAAAAGAAATATCAGCTTACTGGAGTTCCTTGATTTTTACGACTCCTATAAAACAAATACCCTACAGCTGAATAACCTAGAGCTTAACCGGGTTATTTCCCTCGAACAATTGAATTACGTTACCGGAACACCTTTTTTTAATCAATAATAATGCGTCATCCATACAAAATATTATCCCTCACATTTGCCTTTTGCGCCGTCGGTATAGCCTTGCAAAGCTGCCATCATGATGATTCGCAGGATCAGAAGGATACCAAATTCCAGGTTACGGATACCCTGCTTAACAGCCTGTTGGTAGATACCGTTAAGGAAGCCAGCGCGCTTTCGGAACTTACCCTTACAGGCAGTGTTGCGCCCGATGAAAATAAAATGGTGAATGTTTTCCCGATGGTGAGCGGCGTAGCCGAGGATGTACATGTACAACTGGGCGATGTGGTACAAAAAGGGCAAACGCTTGCCATTATGCACAGCGCCGAAATGGCTGGTTTTACCAAGGATTATATTTCATCAGAAGCTGATCTGCGCAGCACCAAACGTACCCTCGAATCAACACAGGATATGTACAAAGGCGGCCTTGCCTCGCAAAAAGACCTGGAGCAGGCGCAATCAGATTATCAGAAAGCCGAAGCTGAAAACAAACGCGCGGGTACCGTTACCGAGATAAATAAAAGCAATGGCCAGGGATACGAAATAAAAGCACCCATTTCGGGCTTTATTGTTCAGAAAAACTTGAATAGCGGCACACAGGTAAGGGCTGATAACACCCAGAACTTGTTTACCATAGCCGATCTGTCGAGCGTATATGTACTTATCAACATTTATGAATCAGACATAGCGAATGTTAAAACCGGCGATCCGGTAAAGATCACCACCTTATCCTATCCCGATAAAGTATTTGACGGCAAAATAGATAAGATAGATAACATGCTCGACCCGGACAGCAAGGTGATACATGCACGGGTGAAAATTCAGAACCCCGGTAATTTACTAAAGCCCGAAATGTTTGCCAACGTGCAGATAAAAGCTACATCGGGCGAGGACTTACCTGTGATTGATGCTAACACCATAATTTTTGATAACGATAAAAACTATGTTTTAGTAATTGATGGTAAGGCACATGTACGCATACAACCCATAGTTATAGCCAAAAAGGTAGAAGACCGTGCTTATATAAGCAGTGGTATAAAGCCCGGCGACAGGATCATAGCATCAAGGCAGGTGTATTTATATGAGTCACTTAAAGATTAAAACGAATGATCTCGGATTTGAGGTCAATCATAAATGAAAAATTAAAAAAATCGAAATCGAAAAATCGAAACCCGAAATATAATAGATGAACAAATTCATAAATAACATTCTTTCGTTTTCGCTGAAAAATAAGTTTTTCATATTTTTTGTTACGGCCTTGCTTGCCGTAGCCGGATATATCAGCTTTAAAAACCTTAGTATCGACGCGTTTCCGGATGTAACGAATACCGATGTTACCATTATTACCCAATGGCCGGGCAGAAGCGCCGAAGAGGTTGAAAAATTTGTTACCCGCCCTATTGAGATAGCCATGAACCCTACGGAGCGGAAAACGAGCGTAAGATCGTCGTCGCTTTTTGGTTTATCGGTAGTAAAAATAACTTTTGATGATGATGTGGATTATGCCTTTGCACGTTTGCAGGTAAACAACCACATTGCCGATGCCGACCTGCCCGATGGCACCAGTCAGGAAATCGAACCACCCTATGGCCCAACAGGCGAGATCTATCGTTTCACCCTCACCAGCAATAAAAAATCGGTACGTGAATTAACCACTATTGAGAACTGGATAGTAGAGCGCGAAATACGCGCGGTACCGGGTGTTGCCGATATCAACAGCTT
>Ga0302315_10000953_pt1 | contig 30805 bp, 25 predicted proteins | sample III_Palsa_N3_1_FD_200532 | JGI IMG/M metagenome (GOLD analysis project Ga0302315, IMG submission 200532) | Peat permafrost microbial communities from Stordalen Mire near Abisko, Sweden - III_Palsa_N3_1 | ecosystem: Environmental > Terrestrial > Soil > Palsa > Peat permafrost | place: Sweden...
TTGGTCTTAAATTTACCGGAGAAATTCCTTTTCATGAGGTTTATATCCATGGTCTTATTCAAGATCAAGATGGCCAAAAAATGTCTAAAACCAAAGGAAATGTGTTAGATCCGATTGATTTGATTGATGGCATTAGCTTAGAAGATCTCCTTAAAAAGCGCGCTACGGGCTTAATGCAACCCCAATTAGCTGCCCAGATTGAAAAAGTAACGCGCGCACAGTTCCCGCAAGGGATCCCCGCTTTTGGCACAGATGCTTTGCGCTTTACTTATGCCTCTTTAGCAACAACGGGTCGCCATATTCGTTTTGATTTAGCACGCATTGAAGGATATCGCCATTTTTGCAATAAATTATGGAATGCGGCGCGTTTTGTCCTGCTAAATCTTGAAAAATTAGCATTGGCTAACGAAAATGCTGAGACATCTACCAGCGCTGTTGATCAATGGATTTTTTCTCGTTGGCAAAAAACAAAACTCGCTGTTCATAAACACTTAAACGAGTATCGTTTTGATTTAGCCTCGCAAGCGCTTTATGATTTTACCTGGAATGAGTTTTGTGACTGGTATTTAGAATTTTTTAAACCTAAACCTGTTCGCCACACGCTTATCACAATATTCGAAGAATTATTACGCACACTTCACCCCTTTATGCCTTATATAACAGAAGAAATTTGGCAAAAAGTGGCTCCTTTGGCCAACATCAAAGGCCAAACGATTATGACTCAACCTTTTCCTCAATATGAAAAGGATGTTATTAACGAAAAAGCCGAAGCAGATATTGAATGGGTAAAATCTGTTATATTAGCCGTTCGCAATATCCGAGGAGAAATGAATATTTCTCCTGCAAAATATATTCCTTCAATGATTTTAACGGAAGGTATTAAATCAAGCTCCTACAGTGAGAATAAAACCCGAATCAGTGCTTTTGAATATGTGATTAAAGTTTTAGCGAAGATAGAGCATTTAACCTGGCTGAATCCCAATGAGCCTCGCCCTGTCTCTTCTACTAGCATTGTTGGGAATTTAGAGCTTTTTATTCCCTTAGAAGGACTCATCGACAAATCTGCTGAAATCGCACGATTACAGAAAGAGCTGGATAGAACAAAAAAAGATTTCGATAAAATAAACATGCAACTTTCAAACGAGCGCTTTGTGCAAAATGCGCCCAAAGAAATTGTAGCGCAAGAAAAAAATCGATTAACTGAAATAACAGCTTTAATAGAAAAGCTTAACAAATCTTTAATTGAACATGGATAATATCCAAGGGACGACTTTTCAAAAGAGGGACTTCTAGAAAGCATTAGTGGAGAAACTGAACTCTGTGACTCACCCTCTTCATCTTTCTTCCCACTAATTGGGCTTAACTTTCGAGTAATCGCTTGAATCTAACCTGTCCCAACCTTTTAGAACTACAAGGACCCGAAGCATCTATCGATGTCTTTTTAAAAAAAGCAGAATCAATCATTTGTGTTTTTGATAGAGCACACCTTGAGAGCTTCAACACGATAGAATCGCTAAAGTTAACCGTCAAGCAACCAAACCCTACAACACTTCGCCTAACTGGCGAATGGAAAATGTTTGAAACAATGCTTAAACAACATGACGTTGAGATCAAGCAAGCAACACAAAGCGCCGCTCTTGAATTTTAGTAGATTAATGTTCTCTCGTGGCATGAAAAATAATATCGGGCCATCGCTCCATGGTTAAATTTAAATTAACCATGCTTGGGGCTAAATAGGTTAAATTTCCCCCACCATCTAAGGCCAAATTATCTCGGTATTTCACCTCAAATTCCGCAAATTTTTTAGGATCGTTGGCAGACACCCACCGTGCCGTATTCACATTAACCGATTCATAGACGCAATCGACGTTGTACTCATTTTGCAAGCGATGTGCGACGACATCAAATTGTAATTCACCGACTGCCCCTAAAATAATACGATTGCTGTTTAACGGCCTAAAAACTTGGGTGGCGCCTTCTTCTGAGAGCTCTACTAACCCTTTTTGTAAGGCTTTTGCTTTTAAGGGATCTTTCGGGCGAACCGAACGAAAGAGCTCTGGGGCAAAATAGGGAATACCAATAAATTGCAGTGCTTCTCCCTGACTAAAAGTATCGCCAATTTGGATGGTTCCATGATTATGTAAACCAATAATATCGCCTGGATATGCCTCTACTACCCTATCGCGATCGCCTGCCATAAAAGTGAGTGCATTGGAAATTTGAACATCCTTAGCAACCCGTACATGTCGCATTTTCATCCCTTGGCTATATTTTCCAGAGCAAATTCTTAAAAACGCAATACGATCTCGATGCAGGGGATCCATATTAGCCTGAATTTTAAAGACAAAACCGCTGAATTTCTCTTCAGCAGGCTCCACCAAGCGAGTCACCGCTTTTCGCTTCCCTGGGGAAGGCGCATATTTCGCAAAGGCATCTAATAATTCTCGCACCCCAAAATTATTTAAGGCCGAACCAAAAAAGACAGGGGTTAATTCGCCATTTAGAAACTTTTCTTCAGAAAAAACATGACTCGCTCCCTGCACTAGCAATAATTCTTCCCTGAATTCTCGCGCCATTTCTGCACCAATGGCTTTATCTAATTCGGGATTATGCAGGCCTTGGATGATTTGTCCTGCTTGTATTTTTTCATTTTGCCCAGCTTTGTATAGGCAAATCGTATCATTCAATAAATGGTATATCCCTTTAAAATGTTTCCCCATCCCAATAGGCCAGGTAATGGGAGCGCATTCTATTTTTAAGATTTTTTCGACTTCATCTAATAAGAAAATAGGTTCAAGGCTATCTCTGTCTAATTTATTAATAAAAGTAATAATCGGTGTATCCCGAAGACGACAGACTTCCATGAGCTTAATCGTCCGTGCCTCAACGCCTTTTACTGCATCGATCACCATTAAAGCCGAATCTACCGCGGTTAATGTTCGATAGGTATCTTCAGAAAAGTCTTCGTGTCCTGGGGTATCTAAAAGATTCATGATGCGATCTTGATAGTGAAATTGCATCACTGATGTCGTCACCGAAATACCCCGTTGCTTCTCAAGCTCCATCCAATCGGAAGTGGCATGCCGAGAGGCTTTCCGCCCTTTCACTGTTCCCGCTAATTGAATGGCGCCCCCGAATAATAATAATTTTTCAGTAATCGTTGTTTTTCCCGCATCAGGATGCGAAATAATGGCAAAAGCACAGCGGGTAATTGTAGAATTTTTTATCATCATTAAAGCAGATCCACTCCGAAAATTCTGCCAATACTAAAAGTCGTGGCGCCAGCAAATACCCCAATCATGAGCATTCTAAATCCCCCAAACAGAAGACTTCTGCCGGTTAATAAACCTAAAATCATCCCTACTGTAAACAAGGCAATACCAACCAGCAGCATTGATATTTTTAAACTTTCAACCCCTTCGTGGTACAAAAAAGGAAGCAGCGGGATTAATGCACCCGTTGAAAATGAAACAAAAGAAGATAAGGCTGCCCGCCAAGGAGAGCCTAATTCATTCGGATTTAAGCCTAATTTTTCCCGTGCTAATGTATCAATCGCTTGTGTTTTATCTTGTAAAATTTTCGCTGCGAACATATGGGCATCACTTTCAGATAACCCGCGTGCTGTATAAATGTGAGCTAACTCTGAAATTTTTTTGTCAGGAGAAGATTCTAATTCATTTTGTTGTAATGCAATTTGGTATTCAAACAAGTCGCGCTGTGAGCGCATTGAGATATATTCACCTGCCGCCATCGAAAAGGCCCCTGCCCCTAAGCCTGCAATACCCGACAAAAAAATAAGGCCTGGGTTCGCGGAAGCGCCGGCTACCCCTAAAATAAGGCTAATATTGGAAACAAGTCCATCATTAATCCCAAATACCGCAGCACGCACTGCTCCACTGCTACCAAAGGCGTCTTTTCGTACCGGTTTAATCATCTGTTTTAGCGTTCACAATATTAATTTTTGCCATGGGGTAAATTCTTTCAATCATGAGATAAAGTATCGACAATAACACGATGGTACTTATTACGCCGTACATTATCCAAGCACGATTAAAATATAAAAAAATGGTCGCTCCTGCTAAAACAGCATTGATGATAATAGCGCCTGTTAAAATCTGTGTTGCTGTATAACCTGCCCGATATAATCGGTGAAAAGCATGATTTAAATGCGGAGTTGAAATATTTTCTTTTCGAATAAAGCGTCTTATTAAAGTGACAGTGGCATCAAACCAAAACAGACTATAAAGAATTACCCACAAGGAAATGGGAATTTGATACCAACTATCTCCAACGATCGCAAACAATGCGATACTAAATCCTAGACAATAACTGCCTGCATCGCCCATAAACACTTTTGCTTTAGGCCAATTCCACATTAAAAAACCTAAAACACCTGCTGTTAGCATCCACGCTAAGCCTGCGATTTCGGGATGCCCTTGCCACCAAAATAAGAGCCCCCCAATACTGAAGACAAATAGCGCTTCGCAGGCAGAAAACCCATCTAAACCATCCATAAAATTAAAGACGTTAGTAGACCAAACAAGTCCTAACAATCCCAAAATATAACCTGCATAACCTAAATAAAAAGCGCTGTGTTGAAGATGAAATGAAGAGAGATCGCCAACGCCATAGAGTGTGACAACCGCAATTCCCATTTGAATATAGAAGCGCACTGAGGCTGGAAGGCTTCGACAATCATCCCAAAAGCCTAATAACGAAATGGCTGCAACACTGGGCAAGAAAACAAATAATTCTCGGGCAGAAATCCACTGCCATCGATGGCTGAGAATTAAGCCTATCAACCACAGCAATACAAAAACAACGCCCCCCCCACGCGGCACCTTTTCACGATGCGTCGATCGCGCATTCGGTAAATCCAGGAGTCCATAGCGAGAAGCCAAGGTGCAAAAAGCCCGTACGAATACCGTCGAGAGTAAAAAAAGTGTCAAGCTAACAATAGCAAAAAGTGAGTTGTTCAACTGTTTTTCCCAGATAATCTATCTAATAATGCTACCATAGCTTATTGATTAAAGCTTCAAAACACAGGCTTTAAAGGCTAAACCTCTTTCTTCAAAGTTCTGAAACATATCAAGGCTAGAACAAGCAGGTGATAGCAGAACCCCATCTCCAGGCTCTGCCAGAGAAGCAGCTTTGTGAACAGCTTCTTCCATGTCTATTGCTTTAAAACAAGGAACAATTTTAGAAAACAGCTGAAACAGTTCTTCGGCTGATGATCCTATTAAGACCACTGCACGGCAATATTTTTTCACCAATGGGATCAAGGGTGAAAAATCTGCATTTTTTCCAATCCCCCCTGCAATCAATATCCATTGCTTCGAAATTTCAGCGCCGAGCCCCGTTAAAGCCGTCACGGTGGCGCCCACATTCGTTCCTTTCGAGTCATTAACCCATCGAACGCCTGCCTTCTCACAGACCGATTCACAGCGATGGCTTAACCCTTTAAAGTCTTCTAAAGCCGCCAACATCTTATCCATCGGCAATCCAATGCCATCTCCTAAGGCTAAACTTGCCAAAGCATTCGCGAGATTATGCTGACCCAAAATTTGTAATTTCTTAGCAGGGATTAACCGTTCTGTGCCTTTGGTGAGGATCCATTCTTGATCGTAGATCAAACCAAAGTGTCCTGCCTCTGGTTCATCCAACCCAAAACTGATTAAACGTGGTTGAGATTTTTTCGACATGAGATCAGGTAAAATAGGATCTTGTCGATTAAACACAATGTATTCGCAATCAGTATAAATGCGCAATTTTGCCGCCTGATAGTCCCCAAACGAAGCATATCGATCTAAATGATCCATCGATAAATTTAAGATAGTCGCAATTTTTGGACGTAAGCTCTGGGTTGTTTCTAATTGAAAGCTAGAAAGTTCTAGAATATAAAGTTCTGTTTCCTCCGATAACAATGACAAGGCAGGTTTTCCTAAATTTCCGCCAATCGCCACTTTTTTCAAGGCTTTTTTTGCCATCTCCCCCAACAGGGTTGTAACAGTACTTTTTCCATTAGATCCGGTAATAGCAACCACAGGTGCTGCGACTTGTTTTGCAAACAATTCAATATCGCCGATAATATGCGTCTCATTTGAAATAAAAGGGATAATATCTGGGTGACTTTTAGAAAGACCAGGACTCATGACTAATAATTTTGCCTGGTTCAATACGGTTTTTGAAAAACCCCCAGTGATAATAGTAAGGTTAGGGAATTTTGCCTTAAAATCGGCTAATCTTGGTGGATTTTCACGGCTATCGATCACCGTGACTGCTATATTTTTCGATTGAAAATATTCAGCACAAGAAAACCCTGTGTCACCCAAACCCACAATAACAATTTCTGTCATGAGATCACCCAATGTTATTTTAACGTAACTTTAAGGTTGCCAAGCCTAATAAAACTAAAACCACTGTGATGATCCAAAATCGTACAATCACCCGTGGTTCTGGCCAGCCTAACAATTCAAAGTGATGATGAATCGGTGCCATTTTAAAAATGCGCCGTTTTTTCCATTTAAAAAAGCCGATTTGTAAGATCACAGACACTGTTTCTAAGACAAATACTCCGCCCATAATAAACAACACTAATTCTTGGCGAACTAATACGGCGATAAGCCCTAAAGCAGCCCCAAGCCCGAGCGAACCCACATCACCCATAAAAACTTGTGCAGGATAGGTATTAAACCAAAGAAATCCTAAACCGGCCCCAACCATTGCACCACAAAAAACAGTGATCTCCCCAACGCCTGGAATATAGGGAATAGAAAGATACGTCGCAAATTTAATGTGTCCCGTCATATAAGCAAAAATACCTAAGGCTCCACTGACTAAAACAATAGGCATAATAGCGAGACCATCTAAACCATCCGTTAAATTAACGGCATTGCTGGTTCCAACAATCACAAAATACGTTAATACAATATAAAATAGCCCCAGCGGAATCATGACATGCTTAAAAAAGGGAATTAATAAACTCGTTTCTGCAGGCGTTGCGGCTTGATGATACAAAAAGATTGAAACCAACAGTCCAATCACCGATTGCCAAAAATACTTCCATCGTCTGGGTAAGCCGGTTGGATTTTGACGGATGAGTTTGCGGTAGTCATCCACCCACCCAATCGCCCCAAATCCTGTTAGCACGGCTAACACAATCCAGATATAACGATTATTTAAATCGCTCCATAGCAGCGTTGTTAAAATAATCGCGAGCAAAATCATTGCGCCACCCATGGTCGGAGTCCCGGCTTTACTGAAGTGTGTCCGTGGGCCATCTTCCCGAACCACTTGTCCCACTTTGTATTGAGACAACCAACGGATCATTGGTGATCCCACCAATAAGGCAATCATTAACGCCGTTAATGCCGCTAAAATAGAACGCAGCGTAATGTATTCAAAAACCGTAAATGCCCGATGATATTGCGCTAAATATTCTGCCAATAAAATTAACATTTTTTTATTTCCTAATGAGTTTCGATCAATCTTTGAACAACTTCTTCCATTCGCATGCCACGAGAACCTTTGACTAAGACAGTGGTGCTATTCGTTAATGCGGCTAAAACACTTTCGATTAAGCGAGATTTATCGGTAAAATGCTTGGCTCCTTCACCAAAACTATTAATGGCGTTTTCGCTCATCATCCCAAATCCAAATAGTTGCTGAACGCCTTGTTGCTTCGCCTCTTCACCCATTTTTCCGTGCAAGGCTTTGGTATCCAGCCCAATTTCTAACATATCGCCCATAATTAATATTTTTTCACCGGCGTATTTAGATAAAACAGAAATCGCGGCTTTCATTGAAACAGGATTGGCATTATAAGTATCATCGATTATTAAGGCTCCCTTTGCGCCTGCTTTATACTGCAAACGTCCCGAAACAGGGATAAAACGTTCTAAACCTGCTTTCATCGCACTTAAGGGAACCTCAAAGGCAAGAGCGGCTGCAATGGCTGCTGCTGCATTCTGGACGTTATGTAAACCCGGTACAGGCAAACGAACACTAAAAGTACCCAATGTTGTTTCACAATCAAATTCAGAAAAAGCTGCCTCTAAACGAATTTTTTTAATGTTAACATCAGCTTTATTGTCTAACCTAAAAGTGATTAACGTTTGGGTCGGTTTCAGCAAGCCTTGCCAGTATTCAAAGGCCGCATCATCTGCATTGATAATTGCTGTTCCATTAAACGGCAGATCGCTAAAAATTTCGCCTTTTGCCTCTGCAATCCCCTGATTGCTCCCAAACATTTCTAAGTGAGCCGCACCTGCATTCGTAATCAGTGTAATATTAGGCTTTACTATTTCCATCAGATAGTGAATATCGCCTTTTTTTCTAGCGCCTAATTCAATCACCGCGCGTTGATGTTGACGGGTTAGCTGTAATAGTGTGAGTGGTACACCAATCTCGGTATTATAATTGCCCTGTGTTGCTAAAGTCTTGCCAGCTTCTTGTAAAATAAAAGCCGTCATTTCTTTCACGGTTGTTTTACCACAGCTCCCTGTCAATGCCATAATAGGCAATGAAAACTGCGCTCGATACGCTTTAGCGACCTCTCCCAGGGCTATCACTGTATTAGAAACTAATAAAGTTGGTAGATCAGTCTGAAGAGAGCGACTGACGATAGCGCCAATGGCTCCACGAGCTTTTGCCTCGGCAATATAATCGTGTCCATCGACTTTTGCCCCGGGAACCGCGATAAACAAATCTCCCGGTAACACACGACGACTATCGGTCACAATCTGTTTAACAGGATGTTCTAACAGGAGATCTTTTCCATGCCACGTTTGTCCTAATACTTTAGCAAAATATCCTAATGTTAAGATTGTCATCATGCTCTCCTTTCCAAAGCGCGCTCTACTTCCGCTTGATCTAAAAATGGTTTTTTTTCGGTTCCAATAATTTGATAAGGTTCGTGCCCTTTTCCTGCAACCACTACACAATCTTCTGGAGCAGCTAATGCAACCGCCGCTTGAATAGCCTGACTTCGATCAAACTCTACAACGACTGCGGTTGTTTCTTTAAATCCTTTTAAAATATCTTCTATAATTTGTTTGGGATTTTCTGTTCTGGAGTTATCTTGAGTCACGTAAATATGATCGCTGAATTGTTCGACAGCAGCCGCCATTAATGGCCGTTTTCCACGATCTCTATCACCCCCACAACCAAAAACACACCACACTTTTCCACGACAATGGACTCGAACGGCTTCTAATACTTTTATTAATGCATCGGGCGTATGTGCATAATCGACGAGCACTAAGGGTAATAAATGCTCTCCTCCTAAGCGCATCATGCGCCCTGAAACTGCTTTAATCAATGGAACAGATGCCAACACTTTTTCAAACGAAATTCCTTGTAAACAAACTGCTGCGATAGCAGCTAATAAATTACTTAAATTAAACTGGCCTATTAAAGTTGTTTTTAATTCACCCGCCCCCCAAGGCGTTTCGATGAAAGCTTCCATCCCTGCTGAATGGTATTTTATTTTTTTCGCAGAAACAGTGTTTGAAAAATTTGGATAGTCTTGTAACGTAAAGCCAATGATATTCTCAGTGGTTTTTTTGGCGATAAGATCTTGATACAAACCTCTGCCATATTCATCATCTAGATTGATAATGCTGTTTTGGGGTTTATAGGCTAAAAATAGCTTTTGTTTTGCTGCCCAATAAGCGTCAATATCGGGATGATAATCTAAATGATCGCGCGTCAGATTAGTTAAGATCGCTGTTTGAAATTGAATGCCCGCTAAGCGCTCTTGATCTAGCGCATGTGAGCTAACCTCCATCGCAACCACAGAGGCTTTCTTGTGGTAAAATTCGGATAATAGACGCTGATTTTGCACTGCATCTGGTGTCGTGAAACCTGTTTCTTCGAGCCCTGGTAAAAATCCCGCGCCTAAGGTTCCAATAATCCCACAAGTCTCCCCCACGCTCTCCAACAATGCTGCGATATAATGAGAGGTCGATGTTTTTCCATTCGTCCCCGTAATACCAATGACGGCCAGCTCTTTTGAAGGTTCATTAAAAAAACGCGCCGCAATTATACCCGACAGCGCCTTTAAATGTGAATAAGGGATCAAAGGTATTTTCTGCCCCAGAGAATTATTGAGCCATCCGCTAGAAAACAGTTTATCATCTGCTTCAATTAATATTGCAGCTACACCTTTTTCGGCGGCTTTTTCAATATAGTGCCGACCGTCGACATTCGATCCTTTAAGGGCAATAAACAAATCGCCAGGCTGGGCCTGGCGACTGTCGACACTAATATTTCGAATGACAAGATTATTCATGTTGCCTGGTTGTTTTATTCGCTTGTGCAAGACGCCATTTTTCATCAGTGGTATCTAGTTCATCTGGTGCTATATTAAACAACCGAACAGCCCCAGATGCAATCTTAGAAAAGAGCGGAGCGGCTACCTGACCACCATAATAGAGTCCTTTTTTCGGATCGTCTATCATCACTACAATGGCAAAACGAGGGTTTGAAGCAGGAACAAGCCCTGCAAACAGCGCAATATGGCTATTTTCTAAGTATCGACCTTGGGCGCTTAGTTTGCGAGCTGTGCCTGTTTTTCCAGCAAGCTTATACCCAACGACTTTTGCCTTACCGCCACTGCCATTATTTACTACCCCTGCTAACATATCCACTGTTTGCTTTGCCACAACTGGATCTAGTACCTGCTCACCGCGCGGAACCTCATTTTGTTTTAGAAAAGTCACGGGTCGCTTAACGCCACCTGCCCCTAAAACTGCATAAGCTTGCGCCAATTGTAGCGGTGTTACGCTCATGGCATAACCAAAGGCCATCGTTGCTAAAACAAAGTGGCTATTTTTTCCAGGCTTTACCAAAACACCCATTCGTTCGCCCGGAAAACCACTCCCGGTTAACGAACCAAATCCCATCTTCGAATAGGTATCGAATAAACAATCTGCCGACAAAGCTAAGGTTAATTTTGCAACTCCAATATTACTGGATTTTTCCAAAATAGTACCAACATTAATCACACCAAAATTTTTATGTTTATCTTCTTTGACAATATTTTTTCCAACCATCATCCAACCGGGCGCTGTATCAATATGACTGGCGGGTGTAATGCTGCCATTTTGTAAGGCATTAACAACACTAAAAGTTTTCATCACTGATCCAGGTTCGATCACGTGCGTGACTGCGCGGTTTTGGAAACGATCATCTGTTCTTAATTTAACGCGATGGTTTGGATTAAACGAGGGTTGATTAACCATGGCCAATACTTCCCCAGTAGCTACATCTAATACTACTGCAGTTCCTGCAATCGCATCACTCGCCGCGACAGCGGCTTTTAACTCTCGGTAAGCTAAATACTGTAAACGCTGATCGATGCTTAAAGTAACGTCTTTCCCCGATTGTGTTTCTTTAATGCCGGCTAATACTTGAACTTCGCGGCCTTTTCTGTCACGCACCACTCGCTTGCTGCCTGCAACACCACTTAACCAAGATTCGTACGCTAACTCTAACCCTTCTTTACCACAGTGATCCACATCGGTAAAACCGACTACATGTGCCACCACTTCCCCTGCTGGGTAAAACCGCCTGAATTCTGACTTTAAATAAATTCCCGGTATTTCTAGGGATTTTACTTGCTCGGCAATATTAGGATCGATCTGTCGCTTAAGATAGGCAAATTCTCGCCCTTCATAGCGTTCTACTTTATCCATGATCTTTTCGACAGAAGTTTCTAATAAAGCGGCTAAGGCTAATAATTGCGGCTCAGAAGATTCAAATTCTTGCGGGTTTACCCACACCGAACTCACCGGAGTGCTAATCGCTAAAGGATCACCATTACGATCGGTGATCATCCCACGATACGCTGGAATCTCTGCTACCCGATCGGTACGCATTTCGCCTTGATGACGTAAAAATGCCTGATCGATCACCTGTAGCGTGACAACCCGCCATATTAAACCACCGACTACCAGGAGCAACCCAAACCCAATAAAAATATAACGACCTTTAAATTTCATGGTTTTATCACCAACACTTGATTGGGAGAAGGCAACAACATATTTAAATGTTCCCGTGCTATCTTCTCCACACGAATATCCGATCCCAATGTTCCTTGTTCCAACAACAACTGGGTCCACTCTATATGTAATTTATCTCGATTTTCTTGTAACTGTTGCAGTTGAATATGAAGATTGCGGTTTAAATATTGTGTATAAACAACCGCTATCGCCGAACTTAACACTAAGACACTCAAGAATAATCCTTTTAACAAACTACCGTTCCATAAATGTTGCACTGCGCTCTGACGAGTCATGTTATTTTTCCTATTTTTTCTGCAACTCTTAAAGTGGCACTTCTAGCACGCGCATTGAGATTGGTTTCCATCGAGGATGGTTTTTGTTGAGATCCCACCCGTTTTAAGGTGCGATGAAAATCTACTTCCATTACTGGTAAATCTCTCGGGTATTCATCCCCTTTCTCTTCTTTCTGAATAAACCGCTTAACAATCCGATCTTCCAGTGAATGAAAACTTAAAACCACTAAACGACCACCGATTGCTAACACTTTTAGAGCCTGTTTTAAACCAATCGACAAATCCTCTAATTCTTGATTTACCCAAATTCGAATGGCTTGAAAACTTCGTGTCGCAGGATGCTTAAATTTTTCCCAGGCAGGATTTGCTTTCGCAATAATACCCGCTAATTCTTTGGTATTTTGTAACGGTGTTATTTCTCTTGCTGCGACAATCGCCCGAGCAATGCGACCACTAAAGCGTTCTTCCCCGTAGGTTTTCAGCACATATGCAATGTCTGCTTCTTTGGCTGTATTTAGCCACTCTCCGGCCGATTGTCCCGTGGTGGGATCCATCCGCATATCAATAGGGCCTTCTAATTGAAAGCTAAAGCCTCTCTCTGCTGTATCTAACTGCGGAGATGAAACGCCTAAGTCCATTAAAATCCCATCCACTGCTTGATTCACACCCTGTTCTTCACAAAAACGCTCTAGCAAAGTAAAAGAACCTTGCTGCACAGTTACTCGCCTATCCTGCTCATTTAACTGACGCGCCACTTGAATGGCTGCTGGATCTTTATCTAACACCAACAATCGACCTTTTTCGCCTAAAGCTGCCAAGATAGCCTGGCTATGCCCACCCCGACCAAAGGTTGCATCCACATAAATGCCCTCTGGTTTCAGATTTAAGCCTGCCAAGACCTCTGGCAACATCACAGGATGGTGTTCAATATCCACTGAATCGTTCCTCGTCAACATCACAGCGATAAGACCTCCAACTCTGGAGGCAAGGCATCTTTATTGTCCAAACCCATTTTGATCCAATCTTCGCGCGTTTCTTGCCAACGTAGCTCGTCCCAAATCTCAAATTTTTTCCCCTGCCCCACCAAAACGACATTTTTTTGCAAATTCGCATATTCCCGGAGAGGGGGAGGCAACAAGATACGCCCATGGCTATCTAACTCTACTTCGGTGGCGTGTCCAATCAGCAAACGTTGAATACGTCGAGAAAGCGGATTAAAGCTGGGCAGCGCCTCAATTTTCTTTTCAATATGCTCCCAATCAGGTAGCGGGTAGAGTAATAAGCAGCGCTCATCGGTATCAATGGTTACAATAAGAGTGGAGTCCGCGTCTGTTTGAATACGTGCGCGATAACGAGTCGGCAAAGCCATACGGCCTTTGTCATCAATATGAATTGAATTTAGCCCTCGAAACACAGTGGACCCCCCAAAATTTTTCCCACTTTATCCCATATTTGCCCACATATCTATACTTTAGTAACCTGACCTTCAACTGTCAAGGAAAGCTTACCGACTAATATAGAGTAAATATCGATGAAACAGAGACTTAGCGTGAGGGATCACGCTTATTTTAGTTTGTGTTTTGTGATATGTCTAAAAGGCTGGGGTTTGGACTTTTCAAAATTTTTTTACAGTTTTATAAAGTATCTAATATTTCTTTGGCAGACTTGTAGAATGAACGAGCCTTAATCAACGTTGAGGCATTCGGCGCTGCAGAAATGCCAAGCAACGTTTGGGTGAAGTTGTCGATATCTTCTTTCGCGAAAGTCGGTTTAATAGCATCAAAAACAGACCCATTATTGGCAATGCCTTTTGGGAACTCTTGAGAAAACCTAATCATATTTCTTAATAATTTACTGTTGTACGTCGAGTGATTCAGTAAATATTTTAAAGCATTTTGCGATAAAGTTGTTCGGGCCTCAAATTTATTCAAGACTATTTTAAAATCAATCTCCAAACCAAAACAGGCCTGTAACTCTTCGACTGATTGATAAGCAATTTCCAGACCCGATAAAGCAAATTTTTCAGGGGTCACCGGTGCGACGAGACAATCGGCCGCTAACGCGGCTGCGGCAACCGATTGCCCTAAGCTCGGTGGACAGTCGACAATAATTAAATCATAACGAGACTTTAGCAATTGCCAGCGCTCTCGATAGACGCTTTCCAAGGGCAATTTCTTTAATCTTAAGACTTCGTCTAACATTGAATTTTCAAAGCGACTGGGGATTAAATCAATGCCCGGTAATACCGAGACAATAGTGTCCTCTAAGGGATGTTGATCAACCAAGACATCGATCATGATCGGCAAAATTTCTGGATCTTGATTAAAGGCATGGGTTAAATTCCCTTGCTGATCCATATCAATACACAAAACTTTTGCGCCATAAAGGCTTGCACGTATCGCAAATTCATAGACCAGAGATGTCTTACCTGTTCCGCCTTTGACGATTTGAAAAACCACCACTTGAGGGGAAAAAGAAAACTGAAATAACGCATCTGCCGTGAGATGATCAAAATACACTTGATGGTTCGCTTTCGAATAGCTCAAGCCCCGCTCATTTAAAATGGAAACGATAAGATTCTCATTCTTCTTGAGACAAGTCGCAGCATCCAAGGCAGTCATTTTGGGATTCATGAAGTTCTTTATAGTTCAAGATGAGAATATTTTCATCTTCGAACCCTCACCCGGCGCTATGCACCACCCTCTCCTGCAATCGGGAGAGAGTTAGCAAGTTTTCTACCATTATTAAGACAGTTTAATTTTCTTTCTTAAATTGAAGATGAACAGAGCTGCCCGCTAGTGGCAATGGAATCGCCGTTCTATTTCTTTCAAACTGAGACAACATCGTTGGCTGAGCTGCAACTAGCTGATTTTCACTCTTATGCCGAGTAGCAAGTGGCTTTGCAAAAACCGCTTGAGACAGTGCTTCTAATCGAGTGTCCAGCAGCGCCAATCGAACCTGTGCTTCTTCAAACTCTTTTGCGTGTGCAAAAGGTATACCTAGCGCTTCGGCTGTTTTCTGCATAGCAGTGAGTTTAATGACGGTCGGAAGAAATTCTTTTCGTTCACGTAAAAGCCAACTAGCCTCTTGCGTAATGGCCATGTGGTTGGCAAAACCTAAACGAGTGGAGTCGAGTAAAAGTATCGGTAAACCACTGTGGCGAATCGCATCTATCCCTACTGCCATTTCTTTTTTTTCAGTATCTGTTAGTTTTTCCCACGTGATACGAGTTCCAGCAAAACCTTTAAAGTTATCTTCATTGACAGCAAGTCCATTAAAAAAATCTAATTCATTTTTATGAAAGGCTATTCCAATCAATTCTATTTTTTCTTTTTCAGGTAAAAAAGAATTGCCTAATACAACGATTTCATTGTGATGTTCACGTGTATTCCGAACAGTTGCTTCACGGGTTCCCTGTCTACCACGAGTTGATAACCCTATCCCAACTTCGGTAGATATTCGAGGTGTTTCAAAGTCACTGGTGAATTGGGCTTGCATCTCTTGTTGCAGTTCATGCTGTCGCCCTTCCATTGTAGAAAGTAGATATTCCCAAACAGCCTGAGGATTATTACCCTCAAAAGTCCTCTGAGTAGCATCGTGACCATAAGCACATAAAATGGCAGAAGAAGGAACTTTAAAAACGAGGTGTGGATTAGAGTCTCCAGAAGCTGAGAGATGTCTTGCCAAGAAGCTTAAATGATCGTGCGTTCGAACATTAACACTAAAGTTTGTTTCTAAGTGATAAGCTAAGCTCTTCCAACTGACACTTTTGACAAAAAGATGATAGTCAACCGTATTTTTAGTAAAGTCGATCCGCGGGTTAGATAAAGTCTGTTCACCTATCTGTGTTCCGGTTGTTGTCACAGAGGCTTCTTGTAGCATGCTAGCGGTTTGAACATTCGTTAAATCCCAGGTTAAGCGTTTTCTAGCACTTAAGGCAGAAAACTCCGGCTTATCTTCTTTTGGTTCAGTCAACCGTTTTGCTTCAGTTTTAGGTAATAGCCAAACTTCACAAGGATATGAAACCTCAAAATTAACTCGTTTCCAAAAGAGTAAATGTTCCCCGCTGTGCTCACGTTGTATTTCTAAGAATGATCCTTCATCGTTAGCGATGAGTGTTTTAAATGGATGAGATGGTAATGTGCCTGAAGCCATTTGCATGACAGGTACAGTTTTTTCTATCTGTTTAACCTGCTCAACCCGCTGTCTGAGTGGTTCAAAATGTTGCGCATTTGATAACTCATCCTGGCATGTGTCTAAATAACTCATGGCCTTAAAGTTTTTTAATAATTCACGAAACTTTTCCTTTTTTTTCTTTTGTTCTTCATTCCAGCTATTATCTCCAGCCATCATATCCATGTAGCATGTAGGGATCGGTCTTGTTTCTAACGATACATATTGAAAATCATTGTTTAAATGATCGTATAGCGTTACACCGTGAACCAGGACATTCGGATCAGCTCCCTGCTGTAAGAGTATTTTAAATATTTCGAGGTTTTTCGTATAAAATTCTTCGTTTTTTCCATATGAATTAAGATATTGTTCAATAATAAATAGCAAAGGATGTTGCCCATCAATAAACTCATTCGCTAGTTGAGGACTGCGTGTAAGTGCATCTTTTATCCCCTGAAAATCTTGTTGAGAGATGAGTTCTTTAATCAAAGACATGATGATTCTCCTATCGCTAGCAATACAAGAATGTTATCACACTATCATAATAAAGAAAAAGTGAGATTCTTTAGTGATCAGGAACCAGAGTCCCCTCATCCGGCGCTGCGCGCCACCTTCACTCCTCCACCGTAAAACTTTCCCCACAACCACAAGATCCTTTTGCCCGAGGATTATTAAATTTTAAGTATTCGTTTATGCCTTCCTGAACCCACATAATTTCTGTCCCTGTTAAATAAGGCAGACCCTTTTCATCGACAATCAAAGCAATACCATGTTCGTGAAAGACTTTATCTGCAGGCTTTATTTCTTTGGCCAGCTCTAAAAAATACGATAAACCTGAACAACCAGATGCTTTAACCCCGAGGCGTACCCCAACAACATCTGCGTGTCCTATCATTGATTTTTTTAGAAAAGTGGCTGCAGAATCGGTTAAACTGACTTCATTCTTAACGATATTAGCTTCACTCATTGCTCTCTCCCATTAGCCGTTTTTTTAATAAAAATAATGTCTTATCAAGCTCTTCTTCGGTTGTAAAGCGCCCGAACGAAAACCGAACCGATCGTCTGGCCTCTTCTTCAGTATACCCCATGGCTCGTAACACAAAGGAGGGCTGTAACGTCATCGCATTGCAAGCCGAAGCGGCCGACAACGCAAGCCCACTGAAAGCCTCCTCCCATGTCTGTTCGTGAATATTTAAAAAACGAAGATTAAAAAAGTGAGGCAAAGAAATAGCACGATCCATATTTAAATGCACGCCAGGTAACGCTTTGATCCCTTCTGAAAAGTGCTGAGAGAGTGCCGTGATTCTCTTTGTTTCGTCTGCCATTTCTAATGTTAAAATCCGGCAGGCCTCACCAAAACCGGCTATTTGATGGGTGGCTAAAGTGCCTGCCCGCCATTTTCGTTCTTGTGCTCCCCCCTGCAATTGTGCGCTTAAACGAACCCGAGGCGTGTCGTTAACATAAAGCGCACCAATCCCCTTGGGTCCATAAATTTTGTGCGCTGAAAAAGACATGAGATCGACTGGCAATTTTTGTAAATCAAGGGACAACTTTCCTAAACTTTGTACAGCATCGACATGAAAATAAATTCCTTTTTGCCGCGTTATTGCACCAATACGCTCGATATCTTGCACCACCCCAGTTTCATTATTAACCTGCATGACAGACACTAAAATCGTTTCGGGATTAATGGCAGCTTCCACGGCTTCTGGTTGAATAATTCCATTGGCTTCTGGTTTTAAATAAGTCAGACTAAAGCCTTTCTGTTCTAAATATCGACACACTTCTAACACAGAAGGATGCTCAGTTTCTGCGGTAATAATATGCTTTTTTTGGCCTTGATATACCTCGCTTACCCCTTTTAAAGCCAAATTATTCGCCTCTGTCGCGCTTGAGGTAAAAATAATATTACGAGGCACTGTATGAATAAGCTTTGCAATCGCTGCACGCCCTTCCTCAATCCATTCTAATGCCCGTTGACCAAAAATATGGGGCGAACTGGCATTTCCAAACGCTCGTTTATCGGATAAACACTGGATCATTTTTTCTTGAACGCGAGGATCCATGGGTGTTGTTGCAGCGTAATCTAAAAAAATAGTCTCCATCACTTGGTCTACCCTATCAACTTCTGTACAGCCGTTAAAATGCCCCGCAAAATATTCAGCTCTACCTGAGTGGGATGGCACCGGGTATATAAGCGACGTAATTGCGCCATTAAATGCCTTGGAGTGACTGGATTTAAAAACTGCACTTTTATTAATGTTTCTTCAAGATGGCGAAAATATAATTCCATTTCATCGACGGTGGCAATAGCAATGCTTGCCTCAATATGCTGAATCTCTGTTGGTAAAACATGCGCTAAAATGGCCATTCTTTGCTCATAGAGCATTACCTGCACCGCTTGTGCAAGATTCAACGAAGCATAATCAGGATTGGCTGGAATACTAATTTGATAGTGGCATTTGGCCAACGCTTCATTGGTTAAACCACTTTGTTCTTGACCAAATAAAATAGCCACTTGTTCATTCTTTTTTTCTCCGAGCAAATGAGCGATTTGCTGGGCAGCCTCTCGTGCCTCCAGTACAGGCCAAGCAATTTTCCGCGTCCGCGCACTCAAACCAAAAACCGTGTGGCAGCCTACCAAAGCCTCGTCTAAAGATCCAACCACTTCGGCCCTGGCTAAAATATCTTCGGCGCCACTGGCCCTGGCATCGGCCTCTGGATCTGGAAAAGTTTTAGGAGCAACCAGCGACAGTCGGCTAAAACCCATATTTTTCATGGCGCGCGCAGTTGCACCCACATTTCCTGGGTGAGTTGTATTAATTAAAACTATTTTCACCTGTTGATACATTAAGGTATAATAACAAATTCGGTCCCCGCTTTGCAGATCCAAGTGTTACTTAAAATCGTTGAGGTTTGTGGTGTATTTACAAGGTCTTGTTCTCCTACTATGTGGCCTCTATGGCTCAGTTTTTTGCTTTGGCAAACTGACCTTAGCTTATGCCCCCCCTTTATTTATTACAGCAGCTCGCATGTTATTAGCCGGTTTTTTGCTACTTTTATATCAATTCTTTTTTCAACGTCGAGATTTTGTGTTCAAAAAAGCGCATTTTTATCCTTGTTTATTGATTGGCGTTGCCGGTGTTTACTTAACCAACGCTTTTGAATTTTGGGGTTTACAGTACTTGGAGTCGGGCAAGGCCTGCTTTTTATATAGTTTTTGCCCCATTGCGACGGCTTGTATGTCTTATCTCTGGTTTAAAGAAAAAATAACCCTACAACAATGCATGGGACTTGGTATTGCGATTTTAGGCTTTACACCACTTTTAGTGGGCCATTCGAGTGAAGAAGACAGTACTCGTGTTTTAATCTTCGTTTCTTTAGCAGAAATCGCCTTAATATTAGCCGCTATTGCCTCTGCACTGGGATGGCTGGGTATGCGCGAAGCCGTTAAATATCGAACAGCTTCGCCAGTGATGGCAAATGCAGTTAGTATGATCATCGGGGGGGTATTAGCACTCGCTCATTCCCGCCTCACTGAAACTTGGGAACCCACGCCAATATCAGATTTCTGGGCATTTTTACCCTGGTTTTTATGCCTCACCCTGGTTTCTAACCTCATCAGCTATAATTTGCATACCTTTTTACTGAAATCTTTTACAGCTACCTATCTTTCTTTTGCAGGTCTTTCTCAGCCTTTTTTCGCGGCTTCTTTTGGCTGGCTTTTCTTAAACGAGATCCCCTCCCCCTATTTTTGGATATCGGTTGTCGCTGTTTCCATAGGTCTCTACCTCTATTATCAAGTAGAGTTTCGGCTACAAAAGAGCCTAACTTGAAATAAGCCCACGGGTAGTGCTACCATCACTTCTTTAGTTCTTTGAAAATTTGGTAGACTTATTATGCATCTGCATCCGTTTCTGAATACCGCCGTCCGAGCCGCAAGACTTGCTGGCACCGTTATCATGCGCCATTTCGACAATCTCGATAAGTTAGTGATTCAAGAGAAAGGCGTTAACGATTTAGTGACTGCAGCAGATCACGCTGCTGAAGCGATTATTATCGACACCATTCAAAAGGCGTACCCTGAACACAGTATTTTGGGCGAAGAAAACGGCTATATCGCAGGCAATGAGTTTACCTGGGTTATCGATCCCATTGATGGAACGATGAACTATGCCCATGGCTTCCCCCAATTTGCAGTTTCTATTGCCATTAAATTTAAAGATCAAATCGAGCATGCCGTTGTTTTTGATCCCTTTAACCAAGATCTCTATACCGCAACAAAGGGTGGTGGAGCACAGCTCAATAATCGCCGTATTCGCATCTCAGCACGGGATACTTTAAAAAATGCTCTGATTGGCTCTGCATTACCTTCTCCACGGCAATATTCTAAAGAGTCTGTACAAAAATCATTCAATCTTTTTCATGCCTTGTTTGAACAAGAAGCTGATTTTCGAAAAGTCGGATCAGCTGCCCTAAACCTTGCTTATGTCGCTGCTGGAAGATTAGATGGATTCTTTGAACCTAATCTTAAAGAATGGGATATCGCCGCAGGTGTTTTGTTAGTACGAGAAGCCGGTGGGTTTGTCAGTGACTTTAGCGGCGAAAATACGTTTTTAGAAAGCGGCAATATTGTGGCGGGGACGCGCAAAATTCATGCTGAACTGCTGGAACTTTTGGCAAAGGCTTAAAAAGTTATAACAACTATTTTCATCTGTTCTACTTGTCGGAAACACAAACACGAACTATCGGATTCTTAACATAAAAAAGGATAAGATTTGGATTTAGCATAAGTTATGTTCTCCTGCCATTAGGGATATCATTGTTAAGAGACTGTCACCAATTCCCCTCGCATAACACCTTCTTACCTTCTTGTAGTCTAACAGAACGTTTTTTAAGTATGGGCAGTTCTAGTAATTGCTTTTGGTTTGAAAATTGTAAAATAGGAGATGGCTTTTCGGGCAACTGTGGTTTAGGTGGTAAAAAAATATATTGATAACTAGAAATTTCAATATGCGGCAATAACTTACCTGAGTGCGCTATTTGTGTACATTCTTTTTTATACTCGACCATAGTAGCATCCACCCCATTTAGGCAGCTATTATCTTGAACTAAACCTTGTTTTATTAATAAAGGTGGAAAACTATTTTCTGTCTCAATTACTTCACGGCTAATTGAAACAGCAGAAGTATTAAGTTGTAATGCAACAAATGGAATTGCCATTTTTCTTGCTTTATCCACAACGACACTATCTAATAATGACTGAATGATTTTCATCTCTTCATCATCAGTAATATTACCACGAATGTATGTTGCTCCAACCGCTAGAATTGGCTCTGTTTTTTTTAAGCCCTGCAGGAGTAAATGTAATATATATCCTGCAATTACCTGACCATTTTTATCTCGAAGTAATACGAGCTGATTTCTGCCATCTAAAATATGGGTTAGAAGTTTAGTGCCTCCTCCAATAGGATCAAGGCAATTGATTCCATCTCCCCAACTGAGGAAATCCCATATATCATCTGTTACGCAGACAGTACTTCCTTTAAATTTTTCAGAATCTACTTGAATGATGTAATTACAATCTTCCCAAGTAGTTTTTAAAGAGAAAGCATTTTTTCTCTTAAATACTTCTGAAAAATGAAGATTTCTGTCAAAATCATAGCGTAACAAACGATAGCCGAATGTTCCAGAAAGCAAGAAAGTTTTGACCAGCTGTTTAAGAGAATTTATATTTAAAAGATCGTCATCTTCTTCAGAAAAACTTTGGCGAAAAGCAAGCAAACTGTAGTGATGTAAATTTTTGGTTGGGTTAAAGCTTTTAAGGTATTGTGCATAATCCATATCTGTCAATTCAAAAATGTCTTGAAATGCTTCCCAATAAATATCGTCTAATGAAAGAGAGGCGTTACTGTTTCGGCACTGATTTAAATAATCATTAATTCTATCAGGGATCCTAGCCATTAATATGGATATAGTTATTCCCCACATCGAAAAATGACTATTTTTATCTTTATCTTTTAACAAGTGGCAACAATGTTGCAGTAAGAATCGCTTGTTATCTATAGACAAATCAGGATTCCATAAAAAATATTTTAATGTTTTTATGGAAATTCTTTGATAAATTCCTTCGTCATAACATTTATGATCCCGGAAAAAATTTAAAAAATGTATTTCTTTCTCATCATTAAAAATTGCACTTAATATGACCGCGATAGTGTAGCGGCGTCGTTTAGAGCCTTCTAGAAATTTGTTTAAAGCCATTGGACACGACTCTAAGTTTTCGAAAAATATCGTAGATTCTTCATATCTTTCATGTTCGTCAGAACGAGGTAGAATTTCATCAAAAAAATTCTGGTATCTAGCGCTAGAATTTTGATCATAATCAGAGCGAGAAAGTTTAACTGCAAACCAAATCATCCAGCAAATTGTTTTTAGTTTTCTATCTAATAAAACTTTAGAGCTTTCGAATATTTTTTCATGTTTTCTAAATAACTCTATATCCCAATGAAATTTTTGGCATATTTGTTTGATCATGCTAGAATATAATATGCTTGGAAATTCTTTTAAATGTTGAGATGACAACAAATTACTCTGATAAGTCACCAAAAGCTCTGACCCTATTGCTTCATGATGAAATTGATATATTTTAGGTGAAATAATATCCAATAAATTTTTACGATCATGGTCCCCGTCAATAAATTTTTTGATTAAGTTTTCACCTATCTCACTCCGGCTTTTATTATTGATTATTGTTTCTGCTGAGCGGAGGGCTGCTATTTTTTCTTCAGGAAAATCATTGAGTCTTGGTAGCAGATAAATTGAGTTTTTACCCCCAAGTTTTTGCAAACTATTACTAATTTCCGAAAAAGAGCCTTCAAGGCAACACCCTGATAAGTCTACTGAATACAGTTCATCATATTGACAATAGCATTGTGCCATCTCAGTCAGATCATTCTCAATGAGATTAAAAACAAATTCTCTATCTTGGCCATCTAATTCTAATAGAGCAAGGCCTTCTACTTTAATAAGGTAAGTTTCTCTTTTAATAAGAAACTCTTTTTTAGATATCGGCAGAGCAGCGTATTTGATAGAAAGAAGCAAGACTTTCTCCTATGGTTATTGTTCGACTTTAAAAAAATAACTATACCTTCTCCCGTTGTAGGAGAAGGTGGCGCGTAGCGCCGGATGAGGGGAAATCAAGTTCAGATCATTAAAGAAATTAAAGTTCTTCTTTTATTTCTGTTCCAACAACGGCCACCACACAAGCATCCGACCACACATTTAAAGCTGTTTCTAGCATATCTAATACCGCGTAAAACGGTAAAATCACGGCAAGCGTTGTTAACGGAACATTCATCGCTGCTAAAAAAGCGCTAGACAAAAAGTAGCATCCCATGGGAACTCCAGCATTACCAAAAGCTGCTAAAGTCGCAAAGAAAGTCCAACCGATCATTTCCACATATGAAAAGTGCATGCCATGCGTCGTCGCGACGAAAAGAACGGTGATCAAAATGAAAGCTGCACAACCATTCATATTAATGGCTGTACATAAAGGAAAAGCGAGGCTGCTTAATTTTTTAGGAATTTTCGCTCTGTTCTCGGCACATTGCATCGTTAACGGCAAAGTAGCGCTAGATGATTTAGAGAAAAAGGCCAACATTAACGCTGGCATCATTTGTTTTGCAAACGAAAGCGGTGCTATTCCCTTTGTTTTAGCAAATATCGGTAACACAATAAAGGCTTGAACGGCATTGGCTGCCACCACTACCACTAAATACCACCCAATGGTCGACAGCGATAAGCCCTCTTCAATATTTCTAAAGAGCAGCGTAATAAAAGCCCAAATGGCCAATGGCATTACAGCCACTAACCAAGCAGCGATTTTTAGCATCAAACTATTTAAGCTTAAAAACAGTTGATGCAGGGTATCTCGATTAGCTTTTGGCAGCTGCAATACTGCAAAGCTCAATAAAATAGCTAAGAACAGTGCGCTGATCACCTGGTTTTCGCTAAAGGGCGTAATAAAGTTCGAGGGGATAATTTTAATAAAATAGGCTAAATATCCTTTATCAAACTGTATTGCCTCTTCAATACTGTTATTCGTAAAATGCTGAGCAGGATCGATAGCAATATACAAAACAAGCGCAATAGCCGCTGCAATATACGTCGTCAACAAGGTATACTTTAGTAATTTTTTACCCACAATATTAAATTCTGCCGCGTCTCGCATCCCAGAAACCGTTGAGACAATCGAAAAGAAAATAATCGGAGTACTGATTAAAGTTAAGAGATTTAAAAAAATATCTGAAATCAAAACAGCCGTTTGATTCACAAGCGCGTTATTCCAGTAGCCTGCCAAAGCGCCTAAGCCAATGGCAATCAATATTCTGAGATCTGGATTGATTTTCAAGTTAAGGCCCTTCTAATTCCGTTCTCGTTCTCGGTAACAAATCGGCACGGCTTAATCCTAGCCATAATGCCAAAGCACCACCAACGTAAATAGAAGAAAAAGTCGCGATGATAATCCCTAGAAAGAACGCCATGGAAAACCCAAATAAAGATTCTCCACCAAAGAATAATAATGCCAATACTACCAGTAACGTCATCACAGAGGTCATGATGGTTCTAGACAGTGTCTGATTAATCGACAAATTCACAATTTCAACCGGCGTACTTTTTCTAACCTGGCGAAAGTTTTCTCGAATTCTATCGAAGACGACAATCGTATCGTTGAGAGAATACCCTAAAACGGCTAAGACTGATGCAAGCGCCGCCAAGTCAAATTCAAAGCCAAACAGGGCAAAGATCCCTAAAATTAACAGTGCATCATGAAAAAGTCCAACCGCTGCACTCACTGCTAAACGGTATTCAAAGCGTAAAGCGATATAGATCATGGTCGCAAAAATGGAGACCAAAACCGCAATCCCCCCTTGCTCGACTAATTCTGCACCCACTTCTGATCCAACAAACTCTGTCCGACGGATTTCGACCGTTGTGTGTTCTTTGGTTAAAGCGGTTTTGATTTTAGCGCTCATTTTTTGTTCTGTTTCGTCTTTAGCAACGACCCCCCCTACTCGCACTAACAAATCGCGTGAAGAACCATATTGCTGAACCTTAACCCCTTGAAAACCGGCTTTTTCTAAGGTTTCTTTAATCGTACTGGGTGATATTTCAGTGTCGAACCGCAGCTCTATTTGTGTTCCCCCCGTAAAATCTAAACCGAAATTTAGACCCTTGCCAATTAAAACACCGAGCGCTGCCAGCCATAGTAAAATAACAATCGCCCAAGTATAACGGCGAATGCCCATGAAATCGATGTGAGTCTCTTTCTTAAAAAATTCCATTGGTTATATCCCCACTCTCACGCGTTTAATCACTGTTTTTGAGCCATAGAGCAATTCGACTAGCGATCGCGTCCCCATCGTTGCTGTTAACAACGAGGTTAAGATCCCAATACTTAAAGTGACTGCAAAACCCTTAACCGGTCCTGTTCCAATGGCAAATAAAACGATACCAACAATCAACGTTGTTAAGTTGGAATCGACAATGGTCCCAAAAGCATATTGAAAGCCTCGATGAATACTCGCCCGCGGTGATAATCCTAAACGTAATTCTTCTCGAATACGCTCAAAAATTAACACGTTGGCATCGACTGCCATGCCTAAAGTTAAAACAATACCGGCTATCCCAGGTAATGTTAAGGTTGCACCAATTAAAGACATCGCAGCCAGCAACAAAATTAAATTGGCCACTAAAGCAAGATTAGCAATCAGCCCAAACACACTATAATAGGCTGCCATACCCAGCAACACTAAGCCTAAGCCCACTGCAACGGAAATCACGCCCATCCGAATATTTTCTTGCCCCAAACTCGGACCAACAATACTTTCTTCGACAATAGACACAGGTGCTGGCAATGCTCCAGCACGTAAGAGTAAGGCTAGATCACGTGCTTCTTCGTAACGAAGGCCGTTAATTTGAAATTGATTCCCCAAAGCACTTTGAATGGTGGCGAGACTTATCACCGACTCACTGTTCACCCCTTGATTGCTTTCGACATACACAACCGCCATACGACGGCCAATATTGTCTCGGGTTACTTTAGAGAATAGGGCAACATTTCCACCCAAACGAATCGAAACTGCTGGCTGCCCATCTCTATCTTGTGAAGTACTGGCAGAAACAATGGCTTCCCCGGTGACAATCGGTTGGGTTTTTAATAAGACAGGCCGCTGGAATCGATCATGATAGATTTTAGATCCTCTGACTGGATGCCCCATTAAAACGTCTTTTATATTGTGTTCATGATCTTCTAAAACAAATTTTAAAGTCGCCGTTTTCCCTAAAATATCTCTGGCATAAGCCGTATCTTGGATCCCCGGCAATTCAACAATCACCCGGTTTAAGCCTTGACGCTGCACAACGGCTTCGGATACACCCAGTTCATTAATTCGATTACGTAAAATGGCGACGGTTTGATCGAGAGTCTCTGTTCGAATAGTCTGCAACTCTGCTTCTGAAGGTGCTCGGTTAGGGTTAGCATCATTTTCCATTCGTCTACTAACCATAGAAGCGACATCCACTTGCATTAAAAAATGCACGCCTCCTCTTAAATCAAGACCCAATTTCATCGGCCGTGCGCCAATGGCAACTAACCATTCTGGCGTGGCTGGTTCCAAATTTAAGGCCACACTCACCGATTCTTTAATACCCTGCCGTATCACTTCTTTCGCTCTCAACTGCGTTTCCGCCTGATTAAAACGAATCAATAACTCTTCTTTTTCCAGCGAAATAGATTTCACGGCTAAATGATGATCGGCCAGCAATTTTTCAACTTGTTGCTGCATCAGCGCATCTACATGATAGCCTTTTAATCCCACCACTTGCACGGCTGGATCTTCTCCAAAAAGATTCGGCACCGCGTAAAGGGTTGCAATACTTAACAGGACTAATAAAAAGTAATACTTCCATTTGGGAAAAGCATTCACAGGAATTTGGCTACGCATTGTTTCTCCTAAGCCACCGATTTCATGGTTCCTTTGGGCACAGTTAAAGTTACCGCTTGTCTTTGAACACGTACTTCAACACCTTCTGCAACCATCAGCATAAAAAAGTTGTCGGATATGGCTGTGATCTTGCCGAGTAATCCACCCGTCGTGACCACTTCATCCCCTTTTTGTAAATTCACAATTAATTGATGATGTTCTTTAGCTTTTTTATTTTGAGGCCGAATAAATAAAAAGTAAAAAACCAGGAAGAAAGCCGATATCATGAGCATATTGGGTAAAGCCCCAATAATGCCTGTGTCAGCGGATGCTGCTGGTAATGCATCTGCCATCACGACTGTGCTTAAAATCAAAGACAGCGGTAACCAAATAAAGTGTTTCATGTAGAGTCCTTAAGATAATGTTTATTCAATGAATCCCGTCAATGTATCACGGGTTCCCCACAAATTAAAAATATTTGAAGCCATCCCCTTAAGTTTGCTAGACTCTCCTTTCCTCTTTTGGCCGGGATGGCGGAACTGGTAGACGCGCCAGACTCAAAATCTGGTGATGGTGACATCGTGAGAGTTCGATTCTCTCTCCCGGCACTCTAAAAATCAGCTAACTAAATTAATAAACAATAGAAATAAATCAGAAGGGAGCCGGCCGATAAGCCGGGTTCTGTCGTGGACAGTCATTCATCTAGGCCAACCGTTACCTGTTGGCTCAAGCGACCTACCCGAACCCAGTACGGGCCGCACTATCGGGTTCCTATTTGGTCTTGCTCCTAGTGGGGTTTGCCCTGCCATTGCTGTTACCAACAACGCGGTGCGCTCTTACCGCACCTTTTCACCCTTACCTCTACGAATAGAGGCGGTTTATTTTCTGTGGCACTTTCCGTAGGCTCTCACCTCCCAGGCATTACCTGGCACTCTGCCCTTTGGAGCCCGGACTTTCCTCTTTGCTTGTTCCTTGCGGAAAACAAAGCGACTGTCTAGCCAACTCCCGCAGTCATCATACCGACACTGCCCCCCTTAGCGCAACTCTATTCCATGCTAAAATGATTGCCATAGGCCTTAAAATAGTTGAAACTTGGCTCCAATGAAAAAATCAATCCGACAAATCGCTATCACTCTTGGCATCTCTTGGCTGCTCGGTATACAGCCTTGCCATGGCTATCCTGCCAGCAATATTGATGAAGCCATTGCTAAGCTCGACATGTATATAAAACTTCAGGTACAAAGAAAACATATCCCAGGTTGCGCTGTCGCTGTCGTCTACCAAAATCAAATCATCTTTATGCATGGCTACGGGGTGAAGTCCGTTGGGAAACCTGAAAAAATTGATGCCGATACTGTTTTTCAATTGGGATCAGTCTCAAAGCCAGTCGCTGCAAGCTTAGCGTCTATTTTAGAGAATAAAGGATTTATTAAATTTGAAGATCCGGTCAATCACTACTTGCCACAATTTGCCTTAAACAGCCGTCAACCACACAAAACCGTTAAAATTAAACATATTCTAAGCCATTCAACCGGCGTTCCACGCGCAGGCTTTAATAACTTAATCGAATCCCATGCTTCTTATCCACGCATTTTAAAAGCACTGCAAAATACGCCGGTTAGATCAGCCGTCGGAAAACAATACGATTATCACAACGCGATGTATGCGTTACTCAGCAACATTACCGAATCGGCCACAGGACTTTCTTTTCAGCATTCGCTCGAAGCTAATTTACTCAAACCTTTAAACATGACCAATACATCAGCAACGCTTTCAGCACTCTTGCAAACAGCGAATCGAGCAACCCCTCACGTTAAAAATCAGCGGGGCGCTTTAATGCCGTGCGATCAATATTCAAAAGGCTATTATAATGTTGCACCCGCGGGTGGCATTAATTCCTCTATTCGAGATATGGCTATTTTCTTAAAAGCACAATTAGGCGGCTATCCAGAAGTGCTAAACCATCGCGCACTGGCACGCATACAACTCCCTCAGATCCCTACCCAAAATACCTTAAGCCCCAGCGACGCCCCTCCACAAACCATCAAGAATGCGCGCTATGCTTATGGTTGGCGAGTCGTCGATTTTGCCCATTCTAAACTCGTTTTTCATGGGGGATGGGTCAAAGGATTTACCAATTTCATTGCCTTTATGCCAGAACACGCAGTGGGTATTGTCGTATTGCATAACAGTGAAGCTAAATTTTCGTCCAGAGCTGCCGTTAAATTTTTTGAATCGTTACTAAAACTACCTCAAAATAAACAGCCCCTAAAAATGAATAAATCTTCTTTGATGATTCAACATAATCGTCGATTCGATGCCTTAAAAACAACATCCACTAAATCTTCGCAAAAACTCTCGAAGAAAAAAGCCCCGGTTAAACGGCTTAAGTTGAAGAAAGTTGCAACGCATATTCGTATAAAACATGCTTCTGCAACCCCGTAAGTTCGGCCGCTATTTTAGCCGTTTCTTTGACAGATAAACGCGCTAACAATATCTTAACAATGCGTTCTGCTTCCTTTGTTATCGCAGTTCTTGGCAAAGGCGTCACCCCTTCGATGAGTAGCACAAATTCGCCTTTCTGTTGATTCGGATCGTTTTTTAACCAAACAACCAATTTGCTCAAAGTATCCCGTTGAATCGTCTCAAAGGTTTTCGTTAATTCTCGAGCAATCACCACCACCCGATTTTCACCAAAAATCTCTAATAAGATCTCGACCGTTTCGACAATCCGATGGGGTGCTTCAAAATAAATTAAGGTTCCATTTTCATTGACGCGTTCTGCTAATAATTGACGACGTGCTTCTTTTTTAACCGGCAAAAATCCTTCGAAGATAAAACGATTCGTGGCAAGACCACTCGCAGATAAGGCGGCAATTAATGAACAAGGGCCCGGAATAGGAATAACTCGTACGCCGAGTTCATGTGCTAAGTGAACCAAATGATACCCAGGATCATTAATAAGCGGTGTGCCTGCATCCGAAATAACGGCAAGCGTTGTCCCTGATTGTACTTCGGCTAATAAAACGAGGGCTTTTTCTCGCTCATTGTGATTATGCATCGCAACCAAGGGCTTTTTAATCTCGAAATGCTTCAATAAGCGTTGACTGTGCCGTGTGTCTTCGACCACGATCTTATCGACTGTTTTTAAAATATCGATGGCGCGCAAGGTGATATCGCTTAAATGACCAATCGGTGTCGCAACCACATAAATAACGCCGCTCTCTTGCTTCACCTCTTTAGTCCCCTTTTCTGATGCTTGCTTTAAGATTTGAATTTCATCGTAAAATACCATACCTTATCCTAATGAGAATCAAGATATTCGCTTTTTTATTGATCGGGTTGT